>Ga0136617_10001656_pt1 | contig 19781 bp, 19 predicted proteins | sample AntDrymUQ3222106_2_FD_129672 | JGI IMG/M metagenome (GOLD analysis project Ga0136617, IMG submission 129672) | Polar desert sand microbial communities from Dry Valleys, Antarctica - metaG UQ322 (21.06) | ecosystem: Environmental > Terrestrial > Soil > Desert | place: Antarctica: Dry Valley... | reverse complement strand
GTGCAGTGCGTGTACGTCGTGCCGAACGAGCGAAGCTCCGGGCTGGGGAGCCGGCTCATCGACGTCGTCCTGGAACTTGCCGATGAACTTGGCCTTGAGCGCGTGACTGTTCACTCCAGCACCAGGGCGATGTCGGGCAGCCTCTGCGAGGCGGCCACCCGGATAGCGAGAGGACGCCCTGCGGCTCTCGGATGGCTATGGTGACGCAGCGGCGGACGCGATTGTCGCGCTGGCGAGCCGCCTCTAGGACCGTCAATCCGCCGGCAAGGGTAAGGCGCGTTCCGCCGAGCGGGTCTCGGAGTATCAGAGTCTCTTGGGAGGAGGTACAGGGTGCTGCGGCGGGCGCGGCTGGCGGTTGCGGTGGTGTTCTTCGTCAACGGCGCCGTATTCGCTGCCTGGGCGTCGCGGGTGCCGGCCATCCGGGGTCAGCTGGGCCTGTCCGACGGGGAGTTGGGCCTGGCGTTGCTGGGGCTGGCCGCCGGCGCACTGCTCGGCCTGCCGACAGCCGGCGCGTTGGTCGCGCGCTGGGGCAGCGTTATCGTGGTCCGCGGGAGCTTGCTGACGTACTGCCTGGCCTTGGGCCTGCTGCCGTGGGCCGGCAACCTGAGCTGGCTTACTCTCGCACTGGCTGCGCTGGGACTGAGCAACAGCCTGCTGGATGTGGCGATGAACGCCCACGGCGTCGAGGTCGAGCGAGGGTATCAGCGGAAGATCCTGGCCGGATTCCACGCGCAATTCAGCTTCGGTGGCCTTGCCGGCGCCCTCGCCGGCACGCTGGCGGCCGCGGCCGGCGTCAGTCCCCAGATCCACCTGACCAGCGCGGCGGTGGTCCTGCTCCTCGCAGGTCTGGCCGCGAGCCGTTTCCTGCTGCGTGACGAGCAGCGCCGCGTCACCCGCGTCCGGCAAGGCCTCGCCCGGCCGGACCGAACGCTCGGCGTACTCGGCGTGCTGGCCTTCTGCTGCCTGCTCTGTGAAGGCGTCGCGAACGACTGGAGCGCGGTCTATGTCCAAGACGAGCTGCACGGCAGTCCCGGGCTGGCGGCGGCAACCTTCGCTGCGTTCTCACTCACGATGGCCATCGGGCGGCTGTTCGCCGACCGCGCGGTGATGCGCGTGGGCCTGCGCCCATTCCTTGCCGGCGCAGGCCTGCTCGCTGGCAGCGGGTTCGGACTGGGGCTGGCCTTTCCGGCGCCGGTCGCCGGCCTGCTGGCCTTCGCGGTGCTCGGCGCCGGACTGTCCGGGGTGGTGCCGGCGCTGTTCAGCGCGGCGGCCGAAGGCCGGGAGCAAGCCTCGCCGGCTATCTCGACGGTATCCACACTGGGATACTTCGGGTTTCTGGCTGGGCCGCCCCTGATCGGCGCCCTCGCCCAAGCCTGGAACCTCCGTGCCGCCCTGCTCGTCGTCGTTTTTCTCCTCACGCTCGTGCTCCCGGCAGGCGCTGCCACCCTTACCGCACGCCGCGCCGTCCAGCGGGGACCTCAATAGGGGCAGCACATGCCACTGCACACTTCCAATAAGACGTGTCCCAGATGTCCGGTTACGAGCCGGAGGCCACCAAGTCCTCCTCCAGAGGATTCAGACCATCTGCCGCCCGGACACCGGCAACAGCCGCCTGCTCGTCCTTGTCACTCACGTCTCCGCTGACCCCCACAGCGCCAGCGATGTGCCCCTGCTCATCGAGGATCCGTACGCCGCCAGGAAAGGCGATCATGCGCCCGTCCGCTAGCGCGGTGAGCGCCCCCCAGAAGGCAGGAGACTCGGTTCGAGCCATCAACTCCGGCGTGCTCAGCCCCATGGCCAATCGGGCATAGGCCTTCGCTCGCGCGACGTCTATGCGCATGAAACCAGCGCCGTCAGCGCGGCGAGCCGCAACGAGGTGGCCACCCGCGTCCAAGACGACGACCGCAAGCGGCTCCAATTCCTGCTCGCTGCCATACGCCAGTGTGGTGTCAATGATGGTCGCCGCTTGGTTTGAGGTAATCCCCACAACCGTCATCGTGCACCAGACTGCTCCGCTCCCATCTCGTCGGGTCACCTCTGGAGTCACCGCGCTGCCTGCCCCCCACCGTCACCTTGATCTCGTGCCGATCGCCAGAACTCGGGACGAGGCGGTCGACCAGCTGCTGGCGCAGCACACACTGAACCGGTCCGGTAGCAACAGAGAGAGGAACAAAATTCATGTCCCTGACCTTCGGCAGCGCCCCGTTCGCACCGCAGCGTGGCTCCTTCGACTTTCCGGTCCCCGAGCACGCCCGTTACTGGGAGCCCTGGCCGCGGCGGCTGCGGGCAATTCTTGCCGGCCGCACGCTGCTCGACACCGAACACGCGATCGTGCTGCACGAGACCGGCCGCTTACCCGTGCACTACTTTTCGTTCGATGACCTCGACCCGGAGTTGCTCACCCCCGCAGACCCGGCGAACGACGGCGGGCGACGCTGGGACGTCCGAGTCGGCGAGCGGATCGCCGCGGCTGCCGTGACCGCCTACGCCGAACCGGCCGGCGCGGCCGGCGGCCCGCCACTCGAGGGGTTCGTCACCATCGACTTCGGCGCGATGGACCGCTGGTTCGAAGAAGACGAACCGATCTATAGCCACCTGCGCGACCCCTACCACCGCGTCGACATCCGCGCATCCTCCCGGCGGGTCGTCGTGCGCCACGCCGGCGTGGTGGTGGCCGAATCCAGCAGGCCCAAGCTGCTGTTCGAGACCGGCACCCCCACCCGCTACTACCTGCCGTTCATCGACGTCGACCTCGGTGTTCTGGAGCGCAGCGACACGATCTCTGAGTGCCCCTACAAGGGCGACGGGCAGCACTGGCACCTCACCGTCGATGGTGACCGCGTGCCCGACGCTGCGTGGAGCCTGCCCCATCCGCTGCCGGAGGGAATCGCCGCCGCCGAACACCCCTGCTTCTACCCGGACAAGGTCCACGTGGAGGTCGACGGCCAGCCGGTCACCGACTGACGGCCACTCCACGAACCGATCACGAACCACCAGCCGGTGAGGACGCTGCGACGTCATCCAGCGGATGTCGGGCTGCGTCGCCGCTGGTTGTCGCTGCTACGGCGGCCTGGTGGGCGGTGGTTGTAGCCCGGGCCAGCGGTGGAGCATGTTGTCACGCATTGCTGAAGTGAGCGAGCCAAGTTCGGCGTGCTCGGCGTGGTCGGTGGTCAGGTTGGCCACAACACCGAGGCGGTGGAGGAGTCGTTCGCGGGCGGTCGCGGTTCCCCAGCGCCAGTCGGCGTCGGGTATCCGTGCCAGGTGGTTGGTTGTGCCACGTTCGGCGCGTTCGACGAGTGCGTCGCCGCGCAGCAGCCAGCCGATGCACGCCTCGGTGAGGTTCCCCCGGAGTCCGTCGCCGGTCGCTGTTCGCCACGCGGCCCGGTAGGCCTGCTCTGCTTGCTGGAGCAGCGGCCCGGGGGTCGAGATGACACACCAGCAGGTCGGGAAACCGATGCGCAGGTAGGCGAGTTCGACGAGCCCGTCACCGAGCGCGGCCTGTTCGAAGTCGACGAACCTGGTTCCATTCGGGGTGCGAAGGGCGTTGTCGGGGCAGGGGTCCCCGTGCAGCAGGCACGATTCGGTGGTCGGAATGAGTCGGCTGACCAGCTCGTCAAGGTCGCGGGCGAGCGATGACGGTACGGGAATCTGAAGGGTATGGGCCAACGCGAGGAACGCCTCGACATCGGTGCTGGCCGGGCCGGACCAGGTGGGTAGCGAGCCTGGCTCGGCCTGTCTGCCGACCGCGTGCAACCGTGCCAGCGCCGCGGCGTAGTCGACTTGCCAGCCATCGACCGGTCGGTCCTGGGTCAGCCGCTCCAGGACCAGCACCCGATCGGTCGGGTCGATCGCGAGCAGTCTGGGCACGACCGGCGGGTCGACCCGTTCGGCGAGACGCAACGCAGCCACCTCGCGGGCATACCGCAGGGGGGCATCAAGCCCACCAACGATCTGCTTGACCACCACGGGCGTGCCGGCCACGTCAGCCCGCCATACCCGCGAGCGAGGGCTACTGCCGAGGCGGCGCACTCGCCGCGGTGGCCCCAACTCGGCGCGTAACGCTTCGCCGTAGGCGACTCGCGACCGCATCTACATGGCCACGAGGGGTGCCGCGGCACGTGCCTGGATCGTGCCGCCTGGTCGATACCTCATGCCGCAAGCCGACTCCGCACGCTCGACCAACTTGCCATTGTGGAACCGCGCCCCAGCTCGCACGAGCGCGACCAAGTGGGGTGCGTTGACGTAGGCATCGGCCTTCCCCCGCGCGCCCTCCCGGACGATCTCATCCAACAGCCACCCCGAGGGCACATCCGCCGCCGGCGTCTGCGCAACCCTCGGCACTAGCTTGCGCATGGCGTACCTTCCCCAACGTTCCAGCGCCGCATGCTCGAGAGACCTACTCGATCACCGGGAAGGTACGCCCCTGGCGGCACCGACCCGCAGGCCCCAAGCATTGTTCGGGACACCCCTGGCGAGCATCTACCACCAGCGATCTCCGAAGATCGACATGGGCGACGACCCATGGTGGTCAGCGACCTCGCGCCAGCCTGCTGCGGTCGGCGTGAACTCGGCACGACTGGGGCGAATGTCCCGAGACGACGGGACCTGTAGCCCTGACCCGCGCTGCGGGAATCCACCAGAGTCGGGTCAGAAGCTGATGCGGAACTGGCCCTCTCTGCTGGGGGGCAGGACGCAGGGTTGTGAACGTCACCGGCGCTACCTTCGGATTGGTTGACACGATGAGAATGTCGAGAGCCGGGCAGCCTTGGGCGCCGGAAGAGGTCGCGATCCTGGTGCAGGCCGCCTCGCGCGCGCCGTCGATTCACAACACCCAGCCGTGGCGCTTCTCCGCCGTGGGTAAGACGGTTGAGGTGTGGGCCGACCGTCGGCGGGCGCTGGCCGTGGCTGACCCGCAAGGCCGGTGAGATGCTGATCTCGTGTGGAGCGGCGGTCTACAACCTTCGGCTCGCGGCGGCCCACCTGGGCCACGAACCGATGACCCGGGTAATTGCCGACGGCGATCACGTGGCGACTGTGAGTCGCGGGTCGTCTCGAGATGCAAACTCCGTGGAGCGCCGGTTGTACGCCGCTGTGCCCCAACGACACACACACCGTCGCCCGTTCGCCCGAAACCGCCTCGGTGTCGCAACTGAACCGGCTGGAAGAGGCTTCTCTGGCCGAGGGTGCCTGGCTGCACCCGTTGGACACCACCACAGAGAGCGTCCAGGTTGGTACGCTGGTCGAGCGAGCAGTACGACACGACTCGGCTGATCCGGCCTACTTGGCGGAACTGGCCCTTTGGATGCGCTATGACCACGACGCCCAGGACGGGATCCCCGCCCGTGCGCGAGGCAGTGCGCCGTACCCGGTGGACGGGCTGCCCCAGGCCGGTCTTGCCACAGCCGGGTATCTGACCAAGGCTCTCGCCGACGAGTTGGCATGCGGCTCCTTCTTGGTGCTCGGCACCGGCGGGGACACCCCGGCCGACTGGGTCCGAGCGGGCATGGCGTTGGAGCGCCTACTGCTCGAAGCGACCACGCTGGGGATGGTTGTGTCCTTCGCCAACCAGGTGCTCGAGCTGCCTGACCTGCGAGATGCTCTCGCTGACACCATCGGTGCCGAGGGGTATGCGCAGCTGTTGTTCAGGGTGGGTCATCCGCTAGCCGGAGTTCCCGCCACCCCTCGCAGGAACCTCGCTGACCTGTTTCCTTACTCCGGCCGCCGCATGGACCTTAGCTCGGCGTGATCCATCCACTCCGACAACGAGGCCCGTAGCCATCGGGACCTTGTGCCCTGTCGGGTCTCCGGCGACGACACCACAGTGAGGTCTAATCACCCGACAACTCTGGAGCAACTATGAAGGCCCTCGTTTACCACGGTCCCGGCACCAAGAGTTGGGATGACGTCCCCGATCCACGAATTATCGAACCGACCGATGCCATCATCAGCGTCGATACCACGACGATCTGCGGCACCGACCTGCATATTCTCAACGGCGATGTCGCGGACTTCGCCGTCGGCCGGATCCTGGGACATGAGGCGGTGGGCACCGTCGAAGCCGTCGGCTCGGCCGTCACCACCATCCGCCCAGATGATCGCGTGCTGGTGTCTTGCATCAGCGCCTGCGGTCGCTGCCAGTACTGCCGAGAAGGCCACTATGGGCAGTGCCTGGCCGGCGGCGGGTGGATCCTCGGCCACAAGATCGACGGCACGCAGGCCGAGTTCGTACGGGTGCCGTTCGCGGACAACTCGACCTACCTGATCCCGGACGGCATGGACGACGAGTCGGTTCTCATGCTCGCCGACATCCTCCCCACCGGCTACGAGGTAGGAGTCGTCAACGGCGGGCTGCAGCCCGGCGATACCGTCGCGATCGTCGGTGCCGGTCCGGTCGGCCTGGCGGCGATTCTGGGCGCGCGGTTGTTCAGCCCCGCGCACATCGTCGCCATCGACCTTGCCGATGCGCGCTTGGAGGCGGCGAAGCACTTCGGCGCCGACGTCACGATCAACCCTTCTCGCGAGGACGCTGTCGCCCTCGTCAAATCGCTGACCTCAGGTCTGGGCGCCGACGTCGCGATCGAAGCCGTCGGGGTGCCCGACACGTTTGAAATGTGCACCCGACTGGTTCGGCCGGGTGGTCGCGTCGCCAACGCCGGCGTCCATGGCAAGCCGGCGACACTGCACCTCGAGGACCTGTGGATACGTAACGTCACGATCACCACCGGCCTGGTCGACACCTGGTCTACGCCGACGCTGCTCAAGCTCGTACGCTCCGGCCAGTTGGAGACGAGCAAGTTCGTCACGCACCGCTTCAAGCTCGCCGACATCATCGACGCCTACGACGTCTTTAGCCGAGCTAACGAGACGGCGGCTCTCAAGGTTGTCCTGCGCAAATAGCCACCGGCTCCCGCCGGGTCGCTGACCGCCCCGTACCCGCGAAAAGGCCACGAGCAGGCTTGCTGCTCGTGGCCTTCGTGGTGGACGCCGAGTGTGAGCCCTATCGATGTCTGCTCTGAGAACCTGTCCGGGTGGAGTACACGATCGTCGAAGTCCCTGCGATGGCGGGCGATCCGTCTCACCCGGCCGCGGAGGGACCTGCTGTGTTGACGGTTGCGCTGGCCGCCGCAGGTCATCGCCTCAACGTGTGTCGCGTGTCGGTGCCGGCGCCGTCTGGGACCGTTGAAGAAGCCTCCGCGGAGGATAGGACGCCTGATCGCGGATCATGTGCGCTCGATCGGGCTGGCCGGCCGCCGTCCCCTTCTGCTGGCTGGTTCATGCGATGTGCCCGTAGCAGTAGGCGCACTGCAACGACTGCTCACGCAACACTGAACCCCGACGAGACCCGGTCGTCTCAGACAGGAAAGCGCCACAGGGCAGCGGGTGACAACAGTGCGTGTCTAAACTGGACTCGGGTCGCGGAGGCGACATCCCGGTCTGCTGCATCTTCGACGAGGTGACGGGCGCAGGGTGATCGTCACGCTCAGGATCCGTACGCCGGGCGGCACGCCGGCGCAATGGATCAACTTCGGCTGCGCAGTCGAGCCACTCGACGAGCTGTTTAGAGACCAGCGCAGCATGTCAGTCGTCTGAGATCCACGCCGCCAGCTCGAGGGTCTTCAAATTCGCCCAGTGACGGAGACGATCGCCCTCGATCAGCGCCCTCGTAGCGCGGCCACGAGCAGCAGAATCCCGCAACAGGCTGCCAACAGAGTCTTCCCTGCTGTCACACCCTCGACGACAACAACGATTGCCGCCGCCAGCAATGGTGGAGTCGAGTTCCGTAGCATCAATCCACCGGCTCGAAGTCGAGCAACCTCCGTGGCAGCGTCCTTCCGGAGTACTTGCAGGCGCGCAAGCAGCAGGAACACGTCCGCATCAACGAACGCCTTCCCTCTGGCCGAGGGCACCCTAGAAAGGAACTCTTCCCTGGCATCCGGGTGCCGCTTCCGCCTTGCCGGAAGGATTCGGTTTGTGGCCTTACCCAGCCCGTAGGTGAGATGCCCGAGCAGGTAGCTGGCCAGGGCGCAGCCCAGGAAAAGAATGGTTCCCGGGACTCCGTCCAGGCTGTCTACGCTGACCAAGCCCAGTCTGTCAGTGACCTACACCAGCAGCACGAGGTACAGCGATCCAGGCGCGCCATAGGCAAATACGTCAAAGATCCCAAGTGCCAGCGTCACCTATCCTCCCCCGTCATCGCCCAAGGCGTTGCCGTTGCTTCCGTCGATGCGGAGCATATTCGCCGCCGCGAGTCAGCATGCCTCTAGCGGGTGGGCGCTCAACGGGTGGGTCGCCCGGGCACATCGGAACCCGTTCGCACAGGCGCACCATCGCTCATCGGCGTCCAGAGGTCAGGACTAAGATTTCACCAAGGGTAGCCACGGCATGCGCATGAATGGCATCAGCTGGCAGGAGTTCGTGGCCAGGCTCGTGGCCAAGGTCCCCGTGGCAACTGTTGAGTGGTCGGCCGCCGCTAGGTAGCCCTGCTCGGCCACGAGTCGGCATGAGGATGCCGCCCTTGACCCGTAGTCCGGGGAGGTCGATGATCTGCCCCTGCTGGCGGCCGGCGACGATGGGATCAGCCGGCCACCCCGAGTACGCCCTGCGTTCGATGGTACGAAGACGGCAGATTCATGCGGGCACGTCGACCCATGCCTGAGTGCCGGCGGATTCGATGACGGCTGCGGTTAGTTGTGCCGCGCGCAGTCCGTCGCGGAAGGTGGGGTGGCCGTCCGGCGTCTGTCCGCCGATGAGGGCGTAGGTGTCGGCGATGAAGGCGTTGAAGCAGTCTTGGTAGCCCTGCGGGTGTCCGGTGGGTAGCACGGCCAGGCGGGCGGCGGACGGGGTGAGGGTGTCCGGGCCGCGCATGATGATGTGATTCTCTATTCGGCCTCCGATCCACAGTGAGTCCGGTGTTTCTTGGTCGAAGACGTAGGTTGCTGTAGCGCTGTCGAAGGAGAACCACAGGCGGTTCTTGCGCCCGATGCTTACTTGGCTGACCACGACTGATCCGGACGCTCCGCGGTCGGTGTCGAACATGACGAGAGCGCCGTCTTCCGTTCCGTTAGGGACCGTGCCATCCTGCTGGCCGCGTTGCGCGTAGGCGGTGATCATCCGGGCCGTTAGGCGGGTAATGCGGTGGCCGGTGGTGAATTCCATCAGGTCGCACCAGTGCACGCCGATGTCGCCGAAAGCCCGTGATGCGCCGCCGAGCGTGGGGTTCATCCGCCAGTTGGTGCTCTCGCTGCTGGCCAGCCAATCCTGCAGGTAGGAGCCGTGCAACAGTCGGAGCGTGCCCGGATCGTCGTGGACGATCCGGGCACGGGCTTCTCGCACGGTTGGGTAGTAGCGGTAGACGAAGGGAACCGCGGCCACGATCCCGGCGTCCGCGGCAGCCGCCACCAGCTTGCGAGCATGGTCGGTTGTCGTAGCCAGTGGCTTTTCGCAGATCACGTGCTTCCCCGCCCGGATGGCGAGGTCGGCAAGCCCGAAGTGTGATGAATTTGGCGTGCACACGTGCACGATGTCGACGTCGTCGGCGGAGATGAGTTCTTCGGCAGAGTTCGCAGGGTTTTCGGCGTACAGCCGGTCGGCTGCGGCAGCCGCGTGCTGCGGGCTCGAGACGGCGACGCGGGTCACGACACCTCCTGCGACGCGTACCGCGTGTGCGTGGATGCCACCGATGAATCCCGCGCCGATGATCCCAGAGCGATAGCGGTCGCTCATATCTGCCTCCGAAACGCGGACAAAGCGGATGGTGTTGGCGGTGTCGTCAAGCACGTCGTCGGTGTCTGGAGGTCGGCGCCGCTACTTTCGGCGCCCCAGCGCCACAGCGATGATGATGATCACGCCGCGGACGATCTGCTGTTGGCTGGTGTCGAGGCCGGCCAGAATCAACGCGTTGTTGATCAATCCGATAAGGAGCGCACCGAACAGCGAACCGACCACTTTGCCGCTGCCGCCGAACAGGCTCGTCCCGCCGAGGATCACGGCAGCGATCACGGACAGCTCGTCCCCGGTGCCCAACTGGAAGCGACCCGACTGCAGGCGGCCCGCATAGAGCATCCCTGCGATGCTCGCGGTGACCGACATGACGACCATGACGGTGAACTTGACGCGACGGGTGTTGATGCCGGTGAAGCGCGCCGCGACGGGATTCCCGCCGGTGGCCAGGACCCTGCGACCGAAGCTCGTCTTGGCCATAACGACCGCGCCGGTCACCACGGCCACGGCCGTCCAGATGAGCAGGCCGGGCACCCGCCCGATGTCCCCGGACCCGAAGAGGGTGTTGAACGTGTCGTTGAGAATCGGCTGCGGCGCTGACGACGTGATCCATCGCGCCACGCCGACGGCGATCCCGAGCATCCCTAGCGTGACGAGAAACGACGGGATATTCAACATAGTCACCAGCCCGCCGTTGATGACACCCACGACGAGGCCGACGGCGAGACCGGCTGCGATGCCGGCGATCACGCCGCCGTTCGTGACGGCCATGGCAGCGACGACGCTCGCCAGCCCGGCGACCGAGCCGACGGACAGGTCGATCTCGGCGGAGGCGATCACGAATGTCATCGCGACGGCCATCACCGAGATCATCGCGGTCTGCCGGAAGATGTTGAGCAGGTTGGTGCCGCTCAGGAAGCCGTCGTCGTGCAGGAGGGCCGCGAACAGCAGGAAGATCAGCACGAACCCGATGTAGATGACATAGGAGCGCCAGTCCTCGCGGAATCTGTCGAGCGCCTGCAACCACCGGGGCCGCAGTGAATCCGGCTTGCTAGCGACGGCGGACCCGGTCGACGCGGTGCGTCTGGTCATGGCCGATCAAACTCCCTGGACGGCAAGTTGGAGGGTTTCCTCATCGGAAATGTCTTCGCGGAATATGTCGCGCTCGACCGTCCCGTCGCGCAACACGAGGACGCGGTCGCTGATGGCGAGCAGCTCAGAGAGTTCCGAGGAGATGACGATGACGCCGAGGCCGTCGTCGGCGGTCTTGCGGATCATGGCGATGATCTCGCTCTTGGTCCCTATGTCGACGCCCGCGGTCGGCTCGTCCATGATCAGGACGGTGGGCTCGGTGGCGAACCACTTGGCGATGACGACCTTCTGCTGGTTGCCGCCGGACAGCAGCCGCACCGTACGCGTGGGCGAGGCGAGGCGGATCTGGAGCTTGTCGATCAGCTCGTCGGCGACCCGACGGCCCTTGCGTTCGTCGATCAGCGGACCGCGACGTAGGCGAGGCAGCAGGGGAAGCAGCAGGTTGTCGCGGACGGAATGATCCAGGACGAGTCCCTGCGCGCGACGGTCCTCGGGGATGAGGGCCAGGCCGGCCGTGATCGCCGAGTGGGCGTTTGCCAGCTTGACCCGCCGACCACGGACCAGCACCTCGCCACTGGCGAGCCGGTCGATACCGAACAAGCAGCGGGCGAGTTCGGTACGGCCGCTGCCCATCAGGCCGGCCAGGCCGAGGATCTCCCCCGGAGCGAGGGTGAAGCTGACATCGCGCACCCGGGGGCCGGCAACGAGGTGTCTTGCCTCGAGTAGTGGGGCGGTCGTGCGATCGACGGCGCGTGCCTGCCAGGTAAGGGCGCCCTCGAGACGCCGTCCGACGATGTGCTCGACGAGTTGGGCCGGCGTCACGTCGGCTACCGGCGCGGTGAGCACCCTACGGCCGTCGCGGAGCACCGTGACGCGGTCGGCGATCCGGTATATCTCTTCCATCCGGTGGCTGATGTAGACGATGGAGATACCGCGGGCTTCGAGCCGATCGATGAGTGCGAACAGCGCGTCGGCCTCGGTCTTGGCCAGGCTCGCCGTCGGTTCGTCCATGATCAGCACTCGGGCTTCCTGAGCCAGGGCCTTGGCGATCTCGGTCAGCTGCCAGTAGGCGGTCCCGAGCGAGCCGAGCAGCGCGTTGGGATCGATGTCGACGCCCATCTCGGCGAACAGTTCGCGGGAACGTCGTACGGATTGTCGGTCGTCGAGCAGGCCGAACCGCCCGCGTGGCTCGTGGTCGAGGAAGATGTTCTTGGCCACGGTGAGGGTGGGGATCAGGCTGAACTCCTGGAACACCATGCCGATCCCGGCTGCCCGTGCCTCCTGGGTCGAACGCAGCCGGACCGGCGTGCCGTCGATGAGGATCTCGCCGGCGTCTAGTGGGTGGACGCCCTGGAGGATCTTCATGAGCGTGGACTTACCGGCGCCGTTCTCCCCCACCACGGCGTGGGTCTCGCCTGGGCGCAGCTCGAAGTCGACGTCAGTGAGCACCGCCACGCCGTTGAAAGCCTTATCGATTCCGCGCATCTCGACGGCGTAGCCCCCCGCCCGGGTGCTGTCGACCTCGTCGCTCACCGCGATCAGCTCACGCTCGACGGCACCGGCTGCTGATCGAACGTGACGACATTCACCCACGCGCCGGCAGTGGCCGACGCGCCGATCGCGTCGGCGATCAGCTCGACCCGGTATCCGTCACCGAAGTCCGGAGTGGCCGGTGTGCCGTCGACGATGGCGCGAAACAGGTCATGCGCCTCGATGATCTTGGTCTCGCCGTAGCCGATACCGAGCGCTGGGATCGGCCACAAGCCGTCGCCGTACGGGTGCGCGGGTCCGGTGTAGACGGTGCGGAAGCCGCGCCGATCGGCCTGATCGGAAGCGAAACAGACTTGCAGCTCGTCGCGGCGCTCGTAGTTGAAGACAATCGAGCCTTCGCTGCCGTGTACCTCGAAGGTGAGGAAGTTGTTACGCCCGTAGGCGTTGCGAGTGGCCTCCACAGAGCCGACCGCGCCAGTCGCGAACTGCAGCATCGTCAACATCTCGTCGTCGACGTCAACCCGGCCGCGCGGAGCATCGGTCCGCTTCTGGGCCGCGCCGAGCGGGTCGAGGCCGCCCGCCGCGATCGGTCGGTCGGGGATGAAGGTGCTCAGCATCGCGTTGACCGCGGACACCTCGCCGACAAGATAGCGGGCGATGTCGAGCACGTGGGTACCGATGTCACCGAGGGCACCGGATCCGGCAATCGCCTTCTGGAACCTCCACGAGAGCGGCGAGTCGGGATCGGCCGACCAGTCCTGCAGATAGGTGCCGCGGAAACTCAGCACCCGCCCGATGGCTCCTTCGTCGATGTACTTTTTGGCAAGCGCTACCGCCGGGGTTCGGCGGTAGTTGAAGGCGACCATGTGCACGATTCCTGCGTCTCGCACTGCCTCGTACATTCCGCGCGCCTCCTCACCGGAGCGGGCAAGCGGCTTCTCGCAGAGGATGTGCTTGCCCGCAGCAGCGGCAGCCACCGCGATCTCGGCATGCAGGTGATTCGGCGTGGCGATATCGACCAGGTCAACCTCGGGGTCATCGACCACCCGGCGCCAATCATCGGCCGACCGCTCGAACCCGTAGCGCATGGCAGCCTCGGCCGCGAGTTCGGAGTTGACGTCAGCGATGATCGAGCGGACCGGCATCGCCGGCGCGGGCCAGAAGAACATCGGCATTGCTGCGTACGCGAGCGAGTGGGCCTTACCCATGAACCCGGCGCCGATCAGGCCGACCTTGACAGTGTCCACGACGACCCGCTTCCTGGTGCCTCGTTCGGATGGGCGAGTGCTACTTCTTGTAAGACTTGACGATGCTTGCCGGCGGTGGCGCGTGGTAGACCTGCGTCCACGCCTGCAGGACATTGGAGTGGTTCACCGGCAACGCGCTAAGCGCCACGTAGGGTGGGGCGGTCTTGCCGAGCAGCCCGTACGCGGCGAGCTTCGCCTCGGTCGTCCCTTGATCGAACGGCCGCTGTGCACCCAGCCCGGCGACCAAGGACTTGCTGGCCAGGGCGATCGCGACGTTCGTGCCGAGGTCCTCGGTGGTGATGACCAGGTCCTGGCGGCCAGCGGTGCGTGCCGCGGCCATAACACCCTCTGCCGGGACATCCCAGACCGCCCAGATAGCCGTGAGATCGGGATGCTTGGTGAGCATCGCGTCCGCGGCCTTCTGCGCGTCGCCAGCGAAGTCGGGGCCGGCGATCCCGGTCGACTGGACGATCTTCATGTCGCGGTAGTCGCGCTTGACCGTGGTGGTGAATCCGTCATGGCGCTGCTTGGTGACGAAGAAGTCGGCGTTGTGGAAGATGACGCCGATCTTGCCCTTGCCGCCGATCGCCTTGGCCATCTCGTGCGCGGACACCACCCCGTTTCCGTAGTTGTCAGCGGACACGACACTCACGTACCCCTGGCCGGCCTTCATCCCCTTGGGCACGTTGTCCATGAAGACGAGCTTGATGCCTGCCGCGGCGGCCTTCCGATACTGGGAGGCGGTCGCGACCGGGTCAGTGGGTATCGACACGATGATCTTGGGGTGCTGTGCCATCACCGTCTCGAGGTCAGAGACCTGCTTGCCTTCATCGAAGTTGGCGTCGGTGACCGTGAGGACCTTGATCCCCAGCTTGCCGAATTCGCTCCTCAATCCGGCGATCTGGGCGACCGCCCAATCGTTGCCGCCGTAGTGCATGACGATCGACGCTGTCGCCTTCATCGCCTTGACCTTGGCGATCTCGTCTGGTGTCAGGGTGACCGCGCTGGCGGGCGACGCGGTCTCGCCGTTCGGCCCCTTGCTCAGCACCGCGCCAGACGTGATCTTCTTCAGCGCTGCGTCGGCCTGGGCGGTGATCTTGTTCGACGTGCTCCCGCCACCGCTGCTCGATGACGAGGAGCAGGCGCTGACGAGGAGAGCGGCCGCCGCCGCCGCCATGACGGTTGCAGATCCGAGAACGGAGCGCTTCATGATCGATCTCCTTGCAGTGGGCGGGCGTCAGGGGCGGGGTGTTGCGGCGAGCAGCTTGTCGAGGTAAGCCTTGCTGATGTCTGCGGCGACCCGGGGGTCACCGTCATAGCTGTCCAGTTCGACCATCAGCCAGCCGTCGTAACCCGCTTCGGTGATCGCGGTGAGGATGCCGGAGAAGTCGAGGTCGCCTTCCCCGAGCGGGAGGAACTGCAGCGGGTCGAGCCGTACGTCCTTGAGATGAACGTGGCCGATTCGGTCCGGATAGCGCCGGATCAAGGTGGCAGGATCTCCACCGCCAGCAGCCAAATGGGCGGTGTCGGGACAGAAACCGATGGCCGTGTCGTGCAGGAGCCGCTCGATGTCGTCGGGCCCCTCCACAATCGTCGTCAGATGCGGGTGGTACGTGGCGGTGAGCCCTGCCTCCTCGGCAATATCCACGACCTGGTCCAGCGCCGCGGCGAGCCGGGTGTAGTCCTGATCGGTCGTGCCGCTCGCCCGTTTGGCGCCGCCGCCCACGACGAGTTGCCGGGCCCCGAAGGTCGCGGCAAGTTCCGCGGCGTGCCGCACCCGATGCAGCTCTTCGGCCAAGATGTCGTCGTAGATGAAGTTCGCGCCGCTATAGACGCTGACAAGCTCGACTCCCGCATCGGCGAGCAGCCGGCGCAGCTCGTCTGGCCGCTGCTCATAGGCGGCGACATTGCCGTCGAACATCTCGGTACCCGCGTAGCCGGCCGCCGCGATGTCCCGGACCGCGGTGTCCATCGAGCCGTTGGCCAGGTAGTAGAGATCCTTGACGCTGGTGACCCCCACGGGGTGGCCCACGACGCCGCCCCAGGTGATCGAGTGGTAGCCGAGAAGCATTGCCCACGACTCCTTCGCAAGAGCGTCCCGTCCGACGGCCGGCAACCGCCGGCCTGTCAGACCCAGCATGATCTTTTGTTGTCGGAGGCAGACACTAATGTCATTCTGTACAAAAGTAAAGGTCCAGGAAGGGAAAGCGCAGATTCCGTTCGCTCGCTCAGCCCGCGACGAGCTCCGGCCGACCGGCGGGGGACCCGTTCCCGAGCCAGGCACCGAGAAGCTCGTGACTGAAGAGCTCGTCAGTCACCATGAACCCTGCCCCCCTCAGCCCCGCGCGGTCCCCCAGCGGCGACCGCGCGACCCGCAGCTCGCGCGTCGCGAGCGGCAGCGAGCGGGCGTAGACGGCCTGCCGGATCGCCGCGAGGAACTGGTCACCCGAAGCAGCAACGCCGCCGCCGATCAGGATCAGCGACGGGTTGAAGAAGTTGACCAGCGTGGCCAGCATGTCGCCAACCAGGCGTCCGGAGCGGTTGAGAAGATCGACGCTGACGGGATCACCGTGCTCGGCTGCCCAGGCGATCGCCCGCGCATCGACCGGTGTGCCCTCGCTCACCAGCTGAGCGAGGAACCGGCTCCGACCGTCTGTCGCTGCGATCAGCCCGTCACGGGCAAGCGCAGCGCCGCCGGCCAGAGCCTCGAGGCAGCCGGTGTTGCCGCACCGGCAGACGATCGCCTTGTCATCCAGCACGGCGATGTGGCCGACGTCGCCCGCGCACCCCTGGGCGCCCCGGTGCAGACGCCCGGCCGAGATCAACCCGGCGCCGATCCCGGTGCCGATCTTGACGAACACGAAATCGCGGACCCCGCGCCCCAGTCCGGCGCGCAGCTCGCCCAGCGCCATCAGATTGACCTCGTTGTCCACCCAGACCGGAACGTCGTACCGCTCGGCCAGCCGCTGCCGCACCGGAAAGCCGTCCCAGCCCGGCATGATCGGCGGGGCAGTCGGCCGTCCAGTCCGAAACTCCACCGGCCCCGGCACACCGATGCCGACACCCCACACCGGTGGCGCCGACGCTCCACGTTCGGTGAGCAAGCCGTCCAGCAGCTCCCCGATGCGACGCATCGTCGTTTCGGGCCCATCGGTGACGCTGCCAGGTTCCTCCCGGTGAGCGACCAGCGCGCCGGACAGGTCGGTGAGCCCGACGGAGATGCTCGTCGCCCCCAGCTCGACGACCAGCACGTGCCCGGCCTCGGCGCGGAACCGGAGCTGTCGGGGCGCGCGTCCACCGGTCGACGGCCCGAAGTCGGCCTCCTCGAGCAGCCCGGACTCGATGAGATCGATGACGCACTGCGTGATCAACGTGCGCCCCAGCCCCGACCGTCGGCCAAGCTCAGGACGCGTGACCGCCTCACCGGACCGGACCAGATCCAACACCAGCGTGAGATCGGCGAGCCGGTCCCGAGCGAGGCCCGCCAGCGCGTCGTTCCGTGGCACGGTTACCTCCGCTGCAGGCTTTTGCATTCCTGTCATTGACTTCTGTATGTTGAAACCTTACTGTCCTGCTCCCAGCACAATAGCCGTTCGAGCAGTTGGGCGGACCATCGTGAAGCTCGGCTTCCTGACAGCCTGCATGCCCCACCGAAGCCTCGCCGAGATTGCCGCGTGGGCCGCCTCAGCCGGGTATGAAGCGCTCGAAGTGGCGGCCTGGCCGGACCTGGGCGACCGGCCCTTCACCGCCACGCATCTTACCGTCGAGGACTTCACCCCAGCCGACGCCGAACGCGTCATCGCCTTGTTCTCGCGACATGATCTGGTGCTGTCATCGCTCGCGTTCTACGACAACAACCTGCACCCTTCATCCGGCACCCGAGCCGCGATCAACCAACACCTCATCGCCTGCATCGACGCGGCAGCCCTCCTCGGCTGCCCGACCGTCGGCACCTTCATCGGCCGCGACCCCGGAGCCACCGTCGCGGAGAACCTGCGCATCGCAGAGAAACTGTTCCCACCACTTGTCGGGCATGCCGCCGAACGCGGGGTCAAGATCGCCATCGAGAACTGCGTGATGGAAGGCTGGCACCCCGACGGATATCCCGGCAACCTCGCCTATTCCCCCGAACTATGGGAATGGATGTTCTCACTCGGCCTCTACCTCAACTACGACCCCTCGCACCTGATGTGGATGGGCATCGATCCGATCGAAGCCGTCCGGCCGTACGTCCACCGAGTGATACACGCCCAGGCCAAAGACATTCAGCTGTTCCCCGAAAGACGCAACCGCTACGGCTACCCGGGCAAGGCCGTCGACCGACCCGACCCATGGGATGTCGGCTGGTGGCGCTACCGGGTCCCCGGCCTCGGCGACGTGGATTGGCGCCGGCTCACCGACACGCTCTACGAGAACGGATTCGACGGCGTGCTGTCCGTCGAACACGAGGACCCAGTGTGGGGCGGTGACCAGGCGCGCGTCGAGATCGGCCTCGAAATCGCCTACCGAACCCTCCGACCCCTCCTCGTCGCCTGACATCACCGGCAAAATCCGCGGCCTGGCTTCACGGGCCGGCATGGGGTGAGTTGCGAGTCCTAAAGCCGGGAGGCCCTTCCGCTGCAAGAGAATCGATCTTGTGAGGGAACGATTCTGAGTCAGCGGAAAGGCGGGCCGCCCTTTCCCTTGTCCGGTTAGCTGTTGGCCGGTTCCTGGCGATCCCGCAGGCCACCTGTTCCACAGTGGACAGTTCGCAGTCGTGCAGGCTGTCCTCGTACCCGGCCAGGATCACCCCGAGAGCAACGACCTGGGCGCGGCCGTTAGCCGCGCCGTCGAGCAGACCGCCGGGGTGGATGGCGCGACAGCGGCATCCACCGTGGAGCGGATCGGAGTCGGGAACTTCCCCGACGGGCTGCGGACCTCGTTGTGATCACCCGCAGAAGATAGGCACGTTGCGCTATCGGTACCGCGGTTCGATCATTCCGACACCCTGGCCCACCACCGGATCAGGTACCACGCGAACCACGAAAGGGGCTTGTGGAGAGCCCGGTGCATTGAGAGGTGCACGCCGGGTTCGGGAAGCGGTCTGAGGAAACGGACCGGTCATCGACCGGCACCGCGCCTCAGGCCGACTTTCACCGACCGTCGCCGCCGCTGATCTGCAAGTTCATCGACACGATGCGCGCCGAGGGATACGGGGTCGAGTCGATCTGTGAGGTCCCGCGTGAGCAGGTCCCGCAGGTCGCCCCGCGCAGCCACCGAGCCTGGAAGAGTCAGCCCGCGTGCGCGGCCGAGACCGACGCGCAGCTGCTGGACAAGCTCCGCCAGGGTGCGGACCAGCGGGCCTGACGGCCGGCCGCTGCCGGAGGTCCTCTACGGGCGCCGCAAGATGACCGGGTGGCTGGCCCGCAACCGCTTCGGTGAGGTCGCCAAGCACCCCGTGGGCCGGTTCCAACCACGCCAGGGTGACCGACTTCAGCTACGTCAACACGTGGTACGGGTTCGTCTACGTCGCGTTCGCGATCGACCTGTTCTCCCGCGCGATCGTGAGCTGGACCGCTCTGTTAACGGTGTCCCGCGCCGCCTTGTCTGCTGGTGTCCGCGGAGCTCTGGATCCGCCGGGCCGTGCCGTCAGTAAGAGGTAGGTGAGCACGCCCAACACCAGGCCCCAGAATGCCGAACCCACACCGAACAGGCTCAGCCCGGACGCGGTGACCAGGAAAGTGACCGTCGCGGCCTCGCGGTGGTCGGGCTGCTGCATAGCCCCGCTCAGCCCCGACATCAGTGCGCTCAGCAGGGCCACCCCGGCCACTGCCGCTCTCAGCGCCCTGGGCAGGCCGGCGAACAACACCAGCAGAGCGGGGCCGAACAGGCCGACCACGATATAGAACAGTCCGCAGAACACCCCGGCCGGATAGCGCCGCCTCGGGTCGGGGTGGGCCTCCTCGTTGGTGCAGATCGCGGCGGTAATGGCGCCTAGGTTGATCGCGTGGCAGCCGAAGGGCGCCAGCACCATCGAGGCCAACCCAGTGGACCCGATCAGTAGTCGGTCGTTGGGCCGGTATCCCGACGCCTGCAGCACCGCTAGGCCGGGGGCGTTCTGTGAAGCCAAGGTGACGATGAACAGCGGGACGCCGATACCGATCAACGCCGGCAGGCTGAACGTGGCGTGGATGCGGCCCGGCTCCTCGACGCCCCTGCCTTGCATGCATTCGCGGCGATGACTCTGGTGGG
>Ga0136617_10001655_pt1 | contig 19781 bp, 20 predicted proteins | sample AntDrymUQ3222106_2_FD_129672 | JGI IMG/M metagenome (GOLD analysis project Ga0136617, IMG submission 129672) | Polar desert sand microbial communities from Dry Valleys, Antarctica - metaG UQ322 (21.06) | ecosystem: Environmental > Terrestrial > Soil > Desert | place: Antarctica: Dry Valley... | reverse complement strand
TACCGGTACCGTGCTCAAATTCCGTGTCCGAGTCCACGTTCGTCGGCGATTCGCCGGAGTTGCTGTAGTGCCCGAGCGCGGGTCGGTCCCATGCTGCCGATCGGGATTCCGATGGTGTGGGCAACCTCGGAGTAGGGCGGGGGGGCATCGGTGAACAGCGCCTGCAGGAGACTCCGCCAGCGTGGCGGCAGCTCGGCGACGAGGTTCCACAGCTCCTGTGCCCTGTCGGTGTCGATGATATGCTGCTCGGGACCAATGGATGGGTCAGCGACACTTTCTATCATCGCTTCGGTAGCGTAGGGAATGCGCTTCGTCTGGCGGAGGATGCGTAGACATTCCCGGCTGGCGGTGGTGATCAGCCACCCGCCGAGGCGTTCCGGGAACTGTATCCGGTGGCAGTTCTCGGCCAGCCGTAGCCACGTCATCTGCACTGCGTCGAGAGCATCGGCGTCCTGCTGCCGAAACGAGTACACCTTCGCCCTGACAAGACCACCGTAGCGGCGGATGATCTCTTCCCAAGCAGCCGGGTTGCCCTCGCCGACTGCCGACAGCAGCTCGGCGATGCTCAGCGACCCGATCGGTGGGTGGGCACACTTGGTCTGGTCAATATCGTCTCGACGCTTGATTCGAGGATGATCCATGAACAGCGCAGGTTCTCGGGTCAAAGTCATCACTGACACCTTTTCTGAGTTCGCTCGATTTCGCTTGGCGACCCTCGGGGTAGCGGCGTGGCGATGACCCGAGAGAAAAGTGATGGCGTACAGCGGTAATAGTCTGAACACTCCTGCGCAGCACACGTGGACTGCCTGACAGTGCTTCTTATGGTCTTCCGCATTGCAGCGGTTCGTGGTGGCGATCACCACGGCCGCGGTGCCGAAGATGACGTCTTTGAGGACGTACCGGCTCTCGAATCGCGTGTTGGAGCGTGATAGGGGCCACTGAACAGCTGCCCGGGAATCAGCACGACTGGTGAGAGGATGCCGATGAGCCACCTCGCCGGGAGGCACACAGTAATACGCATCAACCGGCCCGTCATCAGAGACAGCCCGATGTAGCATTCCTCTGTCGCGACCAGGACGAGTGCCACACTGTCGGGGTATCAGCCCGACAGGTCAGCACTCAAGCGTCCGGACAGGACAGCTCTGGTGCAGTGGGGCTCGCCGCTCTGCACCGTGCACGTCGGAGCGGGATCCGCAGCGCCACTGGCCGAACCGCTGCACGCGACCCCGGCAACGAAGAAGACGACCGCAACCGTCAACACCAGCGACATCAACTGACGTAACTCCAGAGCGATGATCATGACGTGTTCCTTTCGGTCGGTCGGTGGCGCAATGCAGCGTGGCGGCACGTCAGCAGTGCCATGTACGGAACCGCGCAGAGCGCGTCAAGTTGGTCGGTGTCGAGATTGAGCCGCCAAGGGTGTCCGTGGAGGTATCATGGACGGACCCGGACAACACCCTCGCCGCTGATCAGCACCCAGCTGTCCATCCAGCAGCAAGGGCCGACAGCACAGATCGGGGTGGCCGGGCCAAGGATCCCGGCCACGTGACGCCGCCCTGCCGAACGCATTCACGGTCGAACTGCGACAGGGCAGTTCAGCAGTCGCAGCGCACGACAAAGCCCGTCGCTGCATGAGATCTCCAAGGTTTCCGGGTGGGCCGTATCGCCGTTGGCCGATGGCGCGCGGGTTCAGTCATACCGACTTCCCCGAGGCGCCGAACCCCCCTCCGGACGACTCATCCCTTGACGGCGGGGGCGGTAGGTACGCAAGCGCATACCAGTACCATACACCCTATGCTAAACACGAACAAGGCAAGCGGCATGAGGAGATGCCGAGCTCGGCGCCGACCTCGGCAAGCGCCGTTTGGACGAGGATGACGGCGCCGCTGACCCGTGGAGACGATCAGAGACATCTCGCCGACCCCAGAGGCAGGTCGACGTCGACACGTCCGCGCATGTTCCAGCATAAGAGCACGGAGAGGACACCGTGAACGACGTGGATCAGCCGCTGTCGGATGCGGTGGGCAGGCCTGGTCCCAGTCCGTCGGTGAGCACAGCCGGACCTGGCCTCAAGCACCAATCGGGCATCATGATCACGTGTGAGCCGCTCACTCCTCACACGTCGCGATCCTGCGGCCATCTATATCCCGGCGGTGAAGGAAAGGGGCGACTGGTGATGCCACCGGCCACTCCGTGGTCGTCCCAGCCCGCACCGGCACGGCAGTGTCGTTCAGCGCAGGCTACCGGTTGACTACAGGAGATCCCTCACTAGACTTTAGGTATGGCGATGAGGATGACCACAACCGTACGGCAGGTGTTGACAGCTTTCCTGCAGGTCTGGGATGACGACCCCGCCGCCGCCCTCTATGGCCTGGAGATCACCGCACGCACCGAGCTGCTACCCGGGACCACCTACCCCATTCTCCAACGGCTCCTCGACCACGGCTGGTTGACCGACGAGTGGGAAGACGTAGATCCGCACAAGGCGGCCCGCCCGCGGCGCCGTTACTACCGACTCACCGACGATGGCGCGGCAGCGGCCCGTAAGGCTCTCCAGGAGGTCTCAGCCCGCTCGGGCGCGAGAGTCTTTGCGCGAGGCCGCGGGATCCGCTCAACAGCCACACCAGAACCTACCTAGCCGACGACCTGCCCCGTTGAGGGAGGAATGTGATGAATGAGATCAATTGCAGCCGCGGTCCGATCGTCTCAGATCGTAGGGGGCGAGCCAGGATGCCGCGCGACCGCGGCCGGGAGACACGGAAAGCCAAGACCTGTGTCCACGCCGTGGGCGTGGGCAACCTCATGTTGTTGATTTTCGGTGATCCTTCAACTCTGGCGCTGGGCCTGGTGGTGGTGCTGGCTCCGTTCACGCTCGCCTCGGCGTTACAGCTGACGGCCTTTCTGGCGTGCAGTTCTGTCAGTGTTGCGCTGGGTGATCGTCGAGAGCGTGTCGAACTGCTGGTATGTGCGATCCATGCGCTGCAGCCGCCCAGCGAGGGTGAGGACTACCGGGAGGCCATGCTCGCCGAGATCCGCGCTGCCCCGTTCCCCCTGGTACGAGCGATCGGAATCAACCTCGTTCAGACCGCTCCCAGGACCATCCTGGCGGCGTGGGCCCGCTTCCTGAGGCGCCTTCGGAGGCAAGTCGAATCCCGAAGGGCTCTTCGCGCTGAGCGCCCCACTACTTTAGACGCCCCACTACTTTAGACCCAGCCTCGATCACTTCCTCTCCCAGGCGGTGAGGTTTCGGCCATCCGAAGGATCGAAGACCTGGACTTGTTCCGGGTCGAACCAGACCTGAATTTTCTCCTCTTCGGCCGCAGCCGACCCCGTGGACAACCGGGTGACCAGCTGGCCGGCACCCGGCCCACCAGCGGTACCGGCGTCGACGATCAGCTCGGCTGCGCGAGCCTGCTCGCCCTCCAGCGAGAAGTGGGCGTATTTGTCCGAGCCCATCGATTCCAGCACCTCGACCTGCGCGAAGAATGTCAGGCCTTGCTCACGAACGCAGGGTTGAACCAGCAAGGCGTCCTCGAAGTGCTCCGGACGCAGACCCATGATGACCTTGCGGGGCGCGTGCGTCGCTTCCAGGCTGCGGCGTATCCGATCGGACAGCCGCAGCTCGCCCAACACGGAGCTCAGCGCGCCATCCTCCAGCTGTGCGGGCAGGAAGTTCATCGCCGGCGAGCCAATGAACCCCGCCACGAACAAGTTGGCTGGATGCTCATAGACGAACTGCGGCGCGCCGACCTGCTGGATGACACCTTTGCGCATCACCGCCACCCGGTCCCCCAGCCGCATCGCCTCGGTCTGGTCGTGGGTGACGTAGACGGTGGTGGTGCCCAGCTGCTTTTGCAGCCGGGACATCTGCATCTGCATCTGCACCCGCAGCGTCGCGTCCAAATTGGAGAGTGGCTCGTCCATCAGGAACGCTTTGGGGCTGCGCACGATCGCCCGCCCCATCGCCACCCGCTGGCGCTGGCCACCGGAAAGCGTGGCCGGCTTGCGGTCCAGGAGATCGGTGAGGTCGAGCGTGCGGGCAGTGTCGGCCACGCGAGCTTCGATGACGGTTTTGCCGACTCGGGCAAGCTTGAGTGGGAAGGCAATGTTGTCCCGCACGCTCATATGCGGGTAGAGCGCGTAGGACTGGAACACCATCGCGAGGTCGCGGTCCTGCGGTGGCCGCTCGTTCACCCGGTCTCCGTCGATGCGCAGTACGCCGGAGGTGATGCCCTCCAGGCCGGCCACCATGTTCAGGGTGGTGGACTTCCCGCAGCCGGACGGCCCGACCAGGATGATGAACTCGCCGTCGGCGATCTCCAGGCTTATATCCTGGACAGCGAGCTCGCCATCCGGGAACCGCTTGGTCACCTGGTCCAGGACGATGGTGGCCACGACGTCACCCCTTCATTGCACCGGCGGTCAGGCCGGCGACGATACGACGCTGTGAGAGCAGCACGAACAGGGTGGTGGGGATCGTCAACAGCAACGCCGCCGCCGCAATCGACCCGGTGGGCTCGTCGAACTGCGACGCCCCAGCAAAGTTGGTGATCGCCACCGTAGCGGTCTCCGACGTGGTGGTGGCGGTCAGCGAGGCGGCAAAGAGGAAATCGTTCCAACAGAAGATAAACACCAGGATCGCGGTGGTAAATACCCCGGGAGCGGCCAGCGGCAGGATCACATTGTGGAACGCTTGGAACGGCGTCGCACCATCCATCCTGGCTGCCTTCTCCAGCTCCCACGGAATCTCCCGGAAGAACGCGGACAACGTGTAGACCGCTAGCGGCAGCGAGAACGCGATGTAGGGCAGGACCAGGCCCGCCCAGGTATCGAACAACCCGACGGACCGCTCGATGTCGAAGAGCGGCGAGATCAGCGACATCTGCGGGAACATCGCGACCAGCAGCGTCACCCCGACCAGCTGCTTCTTGCCCGGGAAGGACAGCCGAGCGATTGCGTAGGCCGCTAGCGTGCCGATCACCACCGACAGCGCAGTCGCGATGAGCGCGATACCGATCGAGTTGCGTAGCGCGCTGGTGAACAGGTCCAGCTGAAAGACCTGCTGATAGTTCGACCAGGTAAACTCGGACGGGACGAACCGGCCGTCGGCGATCGCACGAGGCGGTTTGAACGACAGGCTGGCGATCCACAGCACCGGGACCAGCGCGTAGACCAGGATGACGACATCGGCGACGGCCCACCAAGCCTTGCGTTCTCTCGTGCCGGTCATCGCTGTCGCCTCTCGTCAGCTTCGGCGCCCGGTGCCGCCACACCGAACAGTTTGACGAACACGAACGCGACGATCGCCACCACCATGAAGATCAGCACACTGATCGTCGAGCCGATGCCCAAGTTGAAGACTATGAACAGATTGTCGTAGCCGAGCATCGACACCGAGCCCGTTCCGTTGGAACCCTGCGTCAGGATGTAGATGCTGTCGAAGATCCGGAACGCATCCAGCGTGCGAAACAGCAGTGCCACCAGGATCGCCGGCTTCATCAGCGGCAGGATGACTGTGGTCAGCCGCTTCCACGGCCCGGCACCGTCGATCTGCGCCGCCCGCAGCAGCTCGTCGGGCACCAGCGCCAACCCCGCGAGCAGCAACAGTGCCATGAACGGAGTGGTCTTCCACACCTCGGCCAGGATGATGACCGCGACGGCCGAGACCTGGTCGGTGAGCGGGGCGACGCCCGCCGGTAGCAGTGCGGCCAGGTATCCCTTGTTCGGCGTCCAGGCGAACTGCCAGCTGAACGCCGCCACCACCGTGATGATGCTGTACGGGATCAGTACCACGGTACGCACCAGGCCCCGGCCGACGAGCGTGCGGTTCATCGCGAGCGCCAGCGCCAGACCGATCACGAGCTCGATGGCCACCGAGACCACCGTGATGATGAGCGTGACAGTGAGTGCCTGCCACCAGTAATGAGAGGTCAGCACCGCACCGTAGTTGGCCAGCCCGACGAAGCTGCGTTGCTCAGAGAACCGCAGGTCGAACCGCTGGAACGACAGATAGATCGCATAACCGATCGGGTAAGCGGCGACCACCGTTATCACCAGCACCGCGGGCGCGCAGAGCAACGCAGCGAACCGGTGCTCCGAGCGGACTCCCTCGGGGACAGGAACCCGCTGGTGCCCTCTCGCTGATACAGGTGCGCGGACACCCGTCTGCGCAGTCATCATCATGGTACCAACCCCTCCGACTTGACGGCTTCGGCGATACCGTCGGTCAGCTGGCCCAGCATGGTGTCGGGATTGATCTCCGCTGGCGGGTTGAGCAGGTCGGAGATCACAATCGAGACGTTTTGGTAGGCAGGTGTCTTTGGCCGGACACTGGCAGCAGCCAGCGAATCGCGGATTGCCTGCCAGGCCGGGTACTCCCGCTGGAACGCGGGGTCGTCGTACAGCTCGCGTAGCGTTGGTGGCATGCCGGCGTCGATGGCATTGCGCAGCTGGTTCTCCCGGTTGCGCAGGCACTGCACCGCTTCGAAGGCCTCGGCTGGGTGCTGCGAAGTAGTGCTCACCCCCAGGTTGAGGCCACCAACGGTCACGGTTGCGGGCTTGCCCGACATGACCGAGGGATAAGCGGTCCAGCCGAACACGTCCCGGACGCGGCGACCGGTGTCCTGGATGGTCGGCCGACCCAGCGGATCGATGAATGTGCCGCCCCCACCGTCCGGTCCTGGGGTGTTCACCGAGGCGTGGACGGCCGGGTAGTTGACCTGGAAAGCCGCCAGACCCGCCTCCATCGCCAGTCGGGCGTCGGTCTCCTTGGCCACCGACAGCGACGGGTCCGCGGCCGGCGAGGTGGCGACCCGGGCCATGACTTCCATGGCCCGCCGGGCGGCATCGCCGTGGGCCACCTCGACCTCGCCGTTCTCCGAGAGGATCGAACCGCCCGCGGTGGTGACCAGGGTGTTGAACCACACCGTCAGACCTTCGAACTGCGCGCCCTGCACCTCGATGTAGTGTGGCAGGCCTCTCGCCGCCAGGTCCTCCGCCATCTGGATCATCTCGTCCCATGTCCGGGGCGGATTGGGCACCAGGTCCGTGCGGTACCAGAGCAGCTGCGTGTTGGTGTTCAACGGTGCCGCGTACAACCTTCCCTGATAAGTCCCCGTTTCATACGGACCCTGCAGGGTCTCCTGCTCGACGTGGCGCGCCAGGTCGGCCGGATACGGCAGGATCCATCCCGCCTGGGCGAATTCCGCGGTCCAGATGACATCGAGGAGCATGATGTCCAGGTCGGAATCGTTCGCGACCAGCCGGCGAGCCAGCTGCAGTCGCTGATCATCAGTACTCCTCCTACCAGTCCGCATCTGGATTGTGTACCGGCCGCCAGAGGCCCTGCTGCAGGCCGCAGCGGCGGCAGCGTACTGGTCCGCGCCGTCGACAGGGCTATAAGAATGCAGCACGACTCGCCCTGAATCGCCGGAGCCGCAACCGGTCAGCGTCGCTGCAACCAACAACAGCCCCACCGCGGCCGCCACTACCCGCCACCCGGACGCCTCACCACAGTGCATGCTCGGCTACCTCCCCCGCCCGCAACCAGAGTGCGGCCACAACGCCGCCCCGCCGCAATACAGCCACTTGACAACGACGTCCGACGAGGCGCCTCGCCCCCCAGCCCTCGCTGGGATGGGGCACTTCAGGACGGCTATGAGCACAGGACCCCGCTACGGGCATGACTAAAGCCTATACAGGGCTTAACTGAAGTCAATAGAGGTTAAGGGCGAGGCGATCAGCGGAAGCAGAGCTGACGTCCCCTGCCGTGTGAGCCTCGTCGCTCAGCAGCGTCGCGCCTTCCCAGCGGTGTCACGCTTTACCTGTCAACCCTGACGACCCGGGGACCCGCCGAGCGGGCCTCGAGGGAGGACGGACCACGATGTCACAATCCCATTCCAGCGGACCCGAAGTGGCGCCACCGTATCGCACGGGTCTCACGCCCGTCGCAACCGGCAGGCCCAAGCGGACCCGAATCCACCACTTGCGCGAGCTCAAAGAACGCGGCGAGCGCTGGCCGATGCTCACCGCCTACGATGTATACACTGCGGAGATCTTTGACGAGGCCGGCATCCCGGTCCTGCTCGTCGGCGACTCTGCCGCGAACAACGTCTACGGCTACGAGAACACCCTGCCGGTCACGATCGACGAGCTGTTACCGCTGGTCAAGGCCGTGGTCCGGGGCACGACAAGTGCGCTGGTGGTGGCCGACCTGCCGTTCGGCAGTTATCAGATCGGTGCCCAGCAGGCGCTGGAGACGTCCTTCCGGTTCATGAAGGAAGGTGGCGCTCACGCGGTCAAGCTCGAAGGCGGCAAGCGGTTCGTTCCGCAGGTCGAGGCACTCGCCGGTTCCGGGATCCCGGTGATGGGCCACCTGGGGTTCACCCCACAAAGTGAGCACGCGTTGGGCGGCTACCGCGTCCAGGGCCGCGGCGACACCGGCGAGCGGCTGATCGAGGACGCGCTGGCGTTGCAGGCCGCAGGCGCGTTCTCGGTGGTGCTGGAGATGGTGCCGGCCGACGTCGCCAAGCGGGTCACGGCCGAACTGGCCATCCCGACGATCGGGATCGGCGCCGGCCCGGACACCGACGCCCAGGTACTCGTATGGTCCGACATGGCCGGGATGAACCGCGGCCGCAAGCCGCGGTTCGTCAAGCAGTACGCCGAACTCGGTGCCGTGCTTCTCGACGCCGCGAAGCAATTCGGGACCGAGGTGCGGGGCGGGGAGTACCCCGACGCGGAGCACTCGTACTCCTGACGCGCCCGAGAACGACCCGCATGGCCCGGACTGTGAGCAGCGCCTGCGCAGCTGCCCACAGATCGGACTCTCCGTGCCGTTTCGGCGAACTCGCCGTGCCCGATCGGCGAACTCGCCGGAGGGGTCACGGGCGGCGGAGTCCGGAGACCGGGATTCCTGCGGTGTAGCGAGCCAGCATGTCGACCGCTGGGCACTCCCGGCATTCCCACCGCTTGCGCAGGGACGCGAGTCGGGTCAGGTCGGCTGCCCGGCCGGTCAGGGCGGCCGCAGCCGCGTCCAGGAGCGCGCCGGTGCCGGCGTGGATATCCGGATCGGCGAGGCCGACTCGGGCGGCCCGCTGGTGCGCGGCAGCGTCGGGGGTGGTCCGGCGTCCGAGCAGGGTGCGGTCCAGCACGAGCCCGGTGAGCAGGCTGAGCAGCTCGCCATAGAGCGCCACGTCCGGGCAGGCGTCGAAGGCCTTGAACTCGATGCGCCCGACCTCGGCCGGGATTCGGGCCTCCTGGGTCAATGACGGATCTGCGTCGACCTGCTCGGCCCCGGCGTCGAGAAACACCAGCACCGCAGGCCGGATCCCGGTGCGGACGTGGGTGCGCGCCGACAGTCCATCCCACGGTGTCCCGTCACGAAACGGTGCGGAGAACGACAGCGGCACCAGCCAGGGGCTGTAGTGAGTGAGCTTTCGTCCGATATCGATGAGCTCGCTCACGTCGAGGCCGGCGCAGGACAGGTTGAGGTCGGGTCCGTAGGTGGTCATGTGCAGGTACGCGGTGCGATCCTCGGGCGAGTCGAGCCGGTGCTGCCGTTCCCAGCCGTTGAGCGGTGGCAGCACCAGATATTCCGAGCGCAGTGGGTTGAAACCGATGGTGGTCGTGGCGAGGCCATGTCCGGCGGCGACAGCGTCGAGCAGCTCCTGGTCCGCCCGCACAGCAGCGAAGGCGTCGTCGATGCCGTCGTGGATGCGGGTGCGGATCTCGATGCCCTTGGGGTCACAGCGAACCAGGTCACCGCTCTCGTCGAACCGTTCATAGCCTTCGACGTACCACCGCTTGTGCTTGATCCCCTGGTCGCCGACCCGCAGGTCGGGATAGTCCGCCGGATCCTCGGGGAGCGCATCGATGATCTCCTGTAGCACCTCGAACCTGAGGTCAGTAAAGTCGGCAAATGACCCGTCCGCGTGCAGAAGGGCGCATTCGTGTTCAATTCCGTAACGGAACGTGCGCGGCGGCACGGTCAACCTCCACTACATCGGCGACATGGGTGAGACAGCCGTACCTCTCGTGATGAGGGTAGCCTCATCTGATCGTGAACAAGAGCGTGGACGGGGGTTGACTTCCGTGTCGATAGATCTGCTGGCTATGGCGCCGGATCTGTTGGCCCTGCTTCGCGGCCGCCGATCCCGGCCCGCCGTCGCCGCACCGGCGCCCGATCCGGCAGAGCTGCACGAGCTGCTCGTCGCCGCATGCTCAGCCCCGGATCACGGGCGGCTGCGGCCGTGGCGCTTTGTCGTGGTCGACGGGACTGCCCGCAAATCGCTCGGCGACGCGTTCGCGGCGGCACAGGCCGAGCGCAACCCGTCGGCGGATCCGGTGGAGCTCGCCCGCCTCCGAGTCCAGCCGCTCCGGGCTCCGATGATCGTCGTCGTGGTCGGCGCGCCCCGCGAGCACCCAAAGGTGCCTGCCTGGGAGCAGCGCGCGGCCGCCGTGTGCGTCGCGCACGGGCTCCTTCTGGCTGCGCACGCCCGCGGCTTCGGCGCGATGTGGCGCACCGGCTGGTACGGCGAAGCCCCGAAGATCCGCGCCTACCTCGGCCTGGTCGAGGGTGAGGAGGTGACCGGGTGGATCTACCTCGGCACCCCGGCCGGGTCAGTGCCAGCACCGCGGGCCGCGGTCGAGCCGTCGGTCACCTGGCTGCACTGAGCTGGTCGGACCCTCCTCGGGCATCGTCCTGTCCCCATGGGCGAGCCGGAAGGCGTTGGCGCCCATCCGGATCATCAGCCCGCGCAGGTGCGCGGCACCGTCCCCGGCGCAGGCCAGCGTGCGGGTCGGTGTACAGATCATCGGGCCACCCCGGCCAGGACCTCGGCACGGCAGGTGTTGCGGCACTCGCCGATCCCGGCGATCGCGGTGACCAGCGTGGCGCCGTCGGTGAGGAAGCGCTGCGGGCGGCGGGCGCTGCCCACCCCGCCTGGCGTGCCGGTGGCGATCACGTCTCCGGGGTTGAGGGTGAGGATCGTGGACAGGTAGACCACCAGGTCCACCGGCCCGAACACGAGCTCAGCCGTGCTAGAACGCTGCATGGTCTCGCCGTCGAGGGTGCTGCTGATCTCCCAGCCGCCGCCGGGCAACTCGTCGGGGGTGACCAACCACGGGCCCAGCGGCGTCGACCGCTCGAACGTCTTGCCCTGCAGGTACTGGCCGGTTCGGTTCTGCCAGTCCCGGACGCTGACGTCGTTGAGCACGGTATACCCGGCGATCGCGGCAGCGGCCCCTGCGGAGTCTGCATGCCGGATCGGGCGGCCGATCACCACGGCCAGCTCGGCCTCGTAGTCGACCTGCTCCGAGACCGCGGGCAGCATGATGTCATCGCGGGCGCCGACGAGCGCGGGGGCAAACTTGGCGAACACCGTGGGGTAGGCCGACGGGGCCTTTCCTGACTCGGCGATGTGGTCACGATAGTTCAATCCGACACAGATGATCTTTTCCGGTGCGGGGACCAGCGGAGCGTAGTCCAGGCCGTCCAGCGCGTGCACCGGCCCGGCCGCGGCGACGGCCTGCTCGGCCCAATCCGGCCGCTCCAGCAGCGCCCGTACGTCCGCGGTGCCTGTCTCGACCGCCGCGGCGGCATCCACCCTGACCGCTCGCGTCCCGGTCGCGGTGCGGATCGTCGCTAACCTCATCGTGTCTCCTCCGTGCTCACGCCGGGCAGTCTGCGCCGCCGGATCGACGGGCACAGTGCAGGGGTCCCGGTCCCGCCACGGCCTCCGTCCCGGTCCGCGATCGACGGGGGCAGCGGTGCGAAACTGCGGATGTTGGTGGTGGTGATCCGCGCGAGGTCGCGCGGGGGGATGCGCGGGTACGGGCCGAAGAAGCGCAGGTAGCGCGCGTTCGGAGAGCTGTTCGTGGAACGCGAGCAACGCTGTGGCATCGCTGGGCAGAATCGGGCGCAGGTGCACGATGCCCCCTCGGAGGCGACCACGTCGGCCTCCCACTGCTGCGGGTAGCTCCGACCATCCGCCCTGGGATGGTTAATGCCCGGGGCAGGGCTTCCGGTGGCGGTACCGGTTGGGGCCATTGTGCGCTCCACAGGTGCTCCGTTCAGTCCCGCGGATCGTCGGGATCGAGGCCGTGCAGCGGGAAGACGGCCCGGCGCGCCTCGAGCACGGCAGCGTCCACCTGGTCAGAACCTTCCGTCCAGGGCTGATGACCGGGGACACGGCCGTCGGTCATGGATGTGGGCAACTGCTGGCCGGTGAGCCCGGCGGTGTGCGCGACCCAGCTCGCCGGCAACGGGCGGCTCGGCTCCATGTCCCGGTCGAGGAGTGTGGCGAGCAGATGGGTCCAGGATCTCGGCACGACCCGGAACAGGCCGTACCCGCCGCCGCCCATTGCGAGCCACTTGCCGCCGGCGGTGTGCTCGGCGAGCTCACGCAAGGCCTGGTAGATGGCGCGGTGACCGTCGACGGAGAGCCCGAGGTTGGCCAGCGGATCCTCGTAGTGGGTGTCGACGCCGCACTGGGTGACGAGGATCTGCGGCCGGAACGTCGCCAGCAGCGATGGCACCACCCCATGGAACGCGCGCAGCCAACTGGAATCATCGGTACCCGGTGGCAGCGCGACGTTGACGGCATAGCCCATGCCCACCCCCTCGCCGTACTCCCTCGGCCACCCGGTGCCCGGCCAGAGCGTCATGGGGTGCTGGTGCATCGAGATCGTGAGTACCCGGGGGTCGCCGTAGAACGCGGCCTGCACACCGTCGCCGTGGTGCACGTCGACATCAATGTAAGCAATGCGGTCGAAACCGTGGTCGAGCAGCCAAGAGATGGTGACCGCGCAGTCGTTGTAGACGCAGAAACCGGCGGCCCGGTTAGCCATGGCGTGATGCAGCCCACCGGCGATGTTGACCGCGCGGTCGGCACGACCCTCGGCGATCTCGCGGGCCGCCAGGAGCGATCCCCCACACACGAGCGCGCTGGCCTCGTGCATTCCGCAGAAGATCGGGTTGTCCTCGGTGCCCAGCCCGTGGCCCACCCCGAACGGAGCCTCCGGCGCGGACTTCACCGCGCTGAGATACGACGGCGCATGCACCCGCTGCACCTCTTCGTCGAGCGCCTGCACCGGTACCAGCGCCTCGACTCCCTCGAGCACCCCGAGATCGGCGGCCAACCGCATCGTGAGATCGAGTCGGACCGGGTTGAGTGGGTGGCTCTTGCCCAGGTCATAGGAGAGAAACTCCGGTGTCCAGACCACTGCGGTTCGAGGACTCATACCTGCGACCGTAGGCGCTGGAGTGTCGGGCTGCCTGGGTGGAAGCCGGCCACCAAGGCAATGATGAACTCTGCGCTTCCCGGGGATGCTGGCAGCACTCCGGTGCGTCTGGCCCGATAAGATGCGGCAAGACGAAGGGGCCGGCTGTGAACGAGCTCATCGATACCACCGAGATGTATCTCCGGACGATCTACGAACTCGAGGAGGAGGGCGTCGTCCCATTGCGTGCGCGGATCGCCGAACGCCTCCAGCAGAGCGGACCCACGGTGAGCCAGACCGTCGCGCGCATGGAACGTGACGGGCTGGTGGTGGTGGCAGGTGACCGCCATCTGGAGTTGACCGACGCCGGGCGGGCCCGAGCGGTGTCGGTGATGCGCAAGCACCGCCTGGCCGAGCGGCTCCTGATCGACGTGATCGGCCTGGAGTGGGAGTACGTGCACGCCGAGGCGTGCCGCTGGGAACATGTGATGAGTGATGCGGTCGAACGCAAGCTCGTGGCGCTGCTCGACAACCCCACGACCTCCCCCTACGGCAACCCGATCCCCGGCCTGGACGAGCTGAGCCGGCCTCCCGAGACGGCGAATAACGCCATCTCCGCGCCACCCGTCATCGAGGCTGGGCTGCAACGGCTCGACGAGTTCGCTCGTCGTGGCGGCGGGCGGGTCGAGGTCCGGCGGATCGCTGAGCACGTGCAGGTGGACACGGACCTGATGGCCGAGCTGAAAAACGCCGGCATCGTGCCCGGTCACGACGTGGACGTGCGTGCCATCGCTCGCTACGGCGATCCCGTGCCGGTCGGCTCCGACACGGACAGCACGGCCGCCGTGGCGCCGCTCATCGCGCACGCGGTGCTCGTCCGCGCACGCTGACGGCCGCGCGGCCCCTGGACGGAGGCTTCTCCGACTCATGAGACGGTTGTCGGGCACTGCCCTGATGACCGAGGAGGACCACCCGTGAAGCTGCTCGTCACCGGCGGGGCCGGCTACGTCGGCAGCGTGTGCGCCGCATACCTGGTGGACGCCGGCCACGACGTGGTGGTGCTCGATGACCTGTCCACCGGGCACCGAGACGCGGTACCCGGTGGCGCCAGCTTTGTCGAGGCAGACCTGGCCGAGGCCGCCGACGACCTGTTGGCCGACGGTTTCGACGGTGTGCTGCACTTCGCGGCCCGGTCGTTGGTCGGCGAATCGGTGCAGCATCCTGAGCTGTATTGGTCGGGCAACGTGGTGACATCGTTGAGGTTGCTCGAGGCGATCCGCCGCCACGCCACGCCACGGCTGGTGTTCTCCTCCACCGCCGCCACTTATGGCGAGCCGGAGGAGATCCCCATCCGGGAGGACGCCCCGGCCCGGCCGACGAATCCTTACGGCGCCAGCAAGCTGGCGATCGACCATGCGATCAGCTCCTACGCGGTCGCGCACGGCCTCGCCGCGGTGAGCCTGCGCTACTTCAACGTGGCGGGGGCGCACGGTCGCTACGGCGAGCGGCACGCGAAAGAGACTCACCTCATCCCGATCGTGCTGCAGGTGGCCGCCGGGCAGCGCGACTCGGTGCAGATCTTCGGTACCGACTGGCCGACGCCCGACGGCACCTGCGTGCGCGACTACATCCACGTCGACGACCTCGCCGCCGCACACCTGCTCGCGCTGGAACACGCACAGCCGGGACATCACGCGATCTACAATCTCGGCAGCGGCACCGGGTTCTCCGTGCGCGAGGTGGTGCAGGCCTGCCGGGCGGTGACCGGGCACCCGATCCCGGCGGTCGCCGCGCCGCGCCGCAACGGCGACCCGGCCGTGCTGGTGGCCTCCAGCGAAGCAGCCACGGCGGAGCTCGGCTGGCGACCCCGGCACACCGATCTGGCCACGATCGTCGGAGACGCCTGGCGGTTCACCTGCACGCGCGTGCCGGTCTGACGGGAAGCCAATACCTGCGGCGCGGTCATCGCCAAAGGCACGGGAGCGTTGCCGGCAGAACACCCGGCGTCTTCCAGGCGTCATCATCGGGTCCGTCGCCGTCCGCAGCGGACCCGCCAGTCCGCCTGCACCGGCCTGACGGTGGTGTCCGAGCTCATCAACCATGCGCGGATCTGGTCAGGCCGCAGCCCGAGGTCGACAGCGCGACGCAGGACGCCGGTGAGCCGGTGCCCCGGCCAGGCCCCCTCCGCGCGGTCGAGCGCGACGTGCGCCAGCGCGCCGTTGCCACGCAGGAGCGCCGACACGGCCAGCAGCGCTGCCGGCTCCGCGGCCTCCGGGTCGGGAATCTCCCGGGCGAGCGCAGCCCACAGTTGCTCCGCGGCCGCTGCCTGTGGCCCGGCGCAAAGGGCCAGGGCCGAATCGCGCACGGCGGGTACCACCAACGCTCCAGCGAGCGCGACCACGGCAGCGTCATCGAGATCGAGCCGCCCGGCCGACGTGTCGTCGATCGCCGCGTCCACAATCGCCCGCTGGGTGGCCGCATCGAGCGCACCTGCCAGGTCGGGGTGAATCAGTGCCGCGTCCACGGAGCGGTTCAGCATCGCCTCACGACGACTCAGCACCACCGGGTCGACTGGGTCGACCAGCCGTTGCAACTCGCTGCGATCAGCGTAGACGACCTGCCCGGCCACCGCAGCGGCGGCGGCGTACGGGGTGGCTTCCGGGTCGGGTAGCAATCCTGTGCAGCCGCACGGGTCGTAGCAGGCCCAGCGAGCGCCCGAACCGCACTGCTGTGCCCACACTGCCGTGTGCACGTCGACGCCGAGTTCGGCCAGAGCCGCAAGTGTGGCGCCGACCACGTCGCGGCGCGGCGGATCAGCGCCGGTAGCCGCTGCGCCACCGATCACGATGACCGCGGCTCCAGCCGGCGTGCCGATCAGGAGACTCTCGGCAGCCGCACGACACATCGTCTCGACATGCTCGGGTGGAGGCAGATCGACTCGTAACGTCAGGCCCAGCCGCCGGCCCGTGCGGCCACCGGTCGCGACGAGGACCAGCGAGTCGCTGGGACGGAACCCGAGCATCACGGGAACCGCGGCCACCAGAGCACCCGGATCCCGCAAGCGGAGAACCGGCTGATCGGCATCGGCGGACGGAAACGGGGAAGCTGGAGACGTATCGGAGAGCACCATGGGCCGAGCGTGCGCCAGACCGGCGCCGCCGACCAGACCGTCGCGTTCGCCTGTGGACAACTGCGCCTTCGCTGGGCCGCCTGTGGATAACTACCCAAGAAACGGCGGGGACGTCGTCGCCCAGTGTTAACGTCGCCGACGCAACAGATCGGTCAGCCGTCCGCGACGCTGGACGGATGCAGGAGCGTGAGGAGGAGTCGATGCACGACTACGACCTGCTGGTCATCGGCTCCGGCCCGGGCGGGCAGAAGGCCGCGATCGCCGCGGCGAAGCTGGGCAAACGGGTGGCCGTGGCCGAGCGTCGGGACATGATGGGTGGGGTCTGCGTCAACACGGGCACGATCCCGTCCAAGACGCTGCGGGAAGCGGTGCTCTACCTCACCGGCTTCGCCCAACGCGACATGTACGGCGCCAGTTACCGGGTCAAGTCCGAGATCACGATCGCTGATCTGCTGGCCCGCACCCGCCACGTCGTCGGCCGTGAGGTCGAGGTGATCCGCAACCAACTGTTGCGCAACCACGTGGATCTCTTCGCCGGCACCGCCCGGTTCGATGACCCGCACACCGTCACTGTGCAGGGCGAGGCGCGCGGCGACCACAACACCGTCACCGCCGAGAAGTTCGTGATTGCCACCGGCACGTGCCCGGTGCGACCTCCGGAGATCGAGTTCGACGACGCCCACGTGCTTGACTCCGACGCCGTACTGCGGATGCAGCGTGTCCCCGGGTCTCTGGTCGTGGTCGGAGCCGGCGTGATCGGCATCGAGTACGCCTCGATGTTCGCCGCGCTGGGCACCCGCGTCACTGTCGTCGAGAAGCGTCCGCAGATGCTCGAGTTCTGCGATCCGGAAATCGTCGAGTCGCTGAAGTTCCACCTGCGCGACCAGTCCGTCACGTTCCGATTCAGCGAAGAGGTGTCGAAGGTCGAGATCGCGAGGAAGGGCACCGTCACGAGCCTCGCCAGCGGCAAGAAGATCGCCGCCGACATGGTGATGTACTCCGCGGGCCGCCAAGGCGTCACCGACGAGTTGGACCTGGAGAAGGCCGGACTCGCCGCAGACAGGCGAGGCCGCATCGGCGTCGACGAGCACTACCGCACCGAGGTGCCACACATCTATGCCGTCGGCGACGTGATCGGGTTCCCCGCACTAGCCGCCACCAGCATGGACCAGGGGCGGCTCGCGGCCTACCACGCCTTCGATGAGCCGGCGCGGGAGCTGCAGAGCCTCCAGCCCATCGGTATCTACACCGTCCCGGAGATCTCCTTCTGCGGCCGCACCGAGGGCGAGCTCACCCAGTCGTCCGTGCCGTACGAGGTGGGCGTGTCGCGCTACCGCGAGCTCGCTCGCGGGGCGATCGTCGGTGACTCCTACGGGATGCTCAAGCTGCTGGTCTCCACCGAGAACCGCACGCTGCTCGGCGTGCACGTCTTCGGATCGGGCGCCACGGATCTGGTCCACATCGGGCAGGCGATCATGGGGTGCGGTGGCACGGTCGACTACCTGGTCGATACCGTGTTCAACTACCCGACGCTATCCGAGGCGTACAAGGTGGCGGCGCTGGATGTCACGAACAAGATCCGGGCGCTTGCAGCGTTCGAGAGCTGATTCGCGTGGAGGCGGAGAACGAACCCGACGACGAGGGACGGGTTGGGTGGCTGTTGTTCGCCCTGATCGCACCGCCACCGGAGTCGTCGCAGGTCAAGGTCAGGCCACTCGGGCACGTGGTGCTCTTTCGCGGCTGCGTGCCCCGCAACGTCGCGGGCATGCCGATCTTCGGCAGCTGGATCGCGAGTGCCGTCGTACTCGTCGCCGGCCCCTCGGCACCGGGTCGACCGCTGCCCTTCGACGTCGCTGTGGTGTGGATCGACGGGGGCTGCCGATCCCACCCGACCAAGGGCTGCGTCAACCGCCTTATGATCGTCGGCTGGGCGCGGAAAACGGCCGCCATCCAGCCGGGTCTGCGCCGAACCGATGATCACGCCTGCTGGTGTCCAACGGGCCGCGGAGAGCGGAGGCTCGACGGACCGGCTACGCACCGGCCCCCCGCCGCAGCCTGGTGGCTGGCAGCGGGGGCCCGAGGTGTGCGCGACGACCGCAGGGGGCGATGCCGTGTCACTACCTTTCTTCCGGATCCGACGGCCCGAGCCGGACGTCCCGTCGGGGGGCGGGGGGACCGAGGGGGGCGGTCCGTGTCCGGTTTGTAACCAGGCCGTTATTGATCCGGTACTGACGCTAGCTGGTCCTGAGCAGGATCAGGCCCCTGGGATACGCCGCTGAGACCGCCGGGGCGGCAGGGGCGGCGAGCGGCCGTGGTACGCGTTCGGACGACGCACTGGCCAGATCCAGCCGTTCAGCGCAGAAACCCGGCTTGTTCCCCGCTTGGCTGACCGTCCGGCACTCTCGGCGCCAGCGCCGTACCTCGATACCGACGAACGGAGCAACCTAACGACCCTGGTGGTTTATTCGTGGGGATCTTGGCTCGCCCGGCGTGGCGTACCCGTTTTGGATCTTGCGTTCTGCGTGATCACCCTGCGGCTTGCTTGTTTGTTGTCGTCTTGCTCTCGTGTGGGCCGCAGACTGGAGCTTGTGCTGTCTGTGGTGGCGCAGCGGTGGCCATTGCCCGTGCCGTAGGTCGTCGAGGTTGTCGCGGTGATGTACCGCGGCAGAGGTGAGTGTCGGTTGCTGGTGCTGGTGTGTGACAAGCTCGGTGAGTGGTTGGCCGGTGAGCAGTGCGCGGGTGCTGACGGGGTGCGCGGCAAGCCGGGCTGGCCGCTGTCGCGCCTCGCTGTGGTGACGGTTTTCCAGATGGCGCAGGATCTGACCGACCGTCAGGCCGCCGAGTGCGTCCGCACCCGCATCGACGGGAAGTACGCGCTTGGCCTCGATCTGGCCGACCCCGGTTTGGACCACTCGGTGGTGAGTGAGTTCCGAGCCAGGGTCGCCGGCGGGGGTCTGGATCAGGTGGTGCTAGACACGCTGGTGGAGCGGTTGGCCGCCGGCGGGCTGGTGGGCGCGGGCGGGCAAGATGCGCACCGATTCCACCCACGTGATCTCCTCGGTCCGCGACCTGAACCGCCTCGAGCTGGCCGGGGAGTCGGTGCGGGCCTGCCTAGAGGCCCTGGCGGTGGCCGCGCCGCGGGTGGTGGCACAACTCCTGGACGACTCGTGGGGCACACGGTATGGCGCAAAGATCGATACCTGGCGGATGCCTGCCTCCGAGACGAAGAAGGCTGAGCTGGCGCTGGCTTACCGGCGCGACGGGCACCCGCTGCTCACAGCGGTACACGCCGCGCCCGGCGGTGATCCTGACGCGAAGATAAGCCGGGAACGGGCGAACGGGACTACCAGCGGAGCGTTGTGGTGATGATCCGCCGGGTAAGGGGAGCTGTACTTGGGGTTGGTGGCCTCGATGTCGAGGGCTACCCGGC
>Ga0136617_10001654_pt1 | contig 19782 bp, 18 predicted proteins | sample AntDrymUQ3222106_2_FD_129672 | JGI IMG/M metagenome (GOLD analysis project Ga0136617, IMG submission 129672) | Polar desert sand microbial communities from Dry Valleys, Antarctica - metaG UQ322 (21.06) | ecosystem: Environmental > Terrestrial > Soil > Desert | place: Antarctica: Dry Valley... | reverse complement strand
TGCTACGACCGCTACCTCGTCCGCATGGAGGAGATCCGGCAGAGCCTGCGCATCATCGACCAGGCGCTCGACAAGCTGCCGTCGGGGCCGGTGCTGGTGGACGACAAGCGCGTGGCCCTGCCTCCCAAATCCGACGTGTACAGCAACATCGAAGCGTTGATGAACCACTTCAAGCTGGTGTACGAGGGCATCCTCGCCCCCGCGGGAGAGGTCTACGGGTATACCGAGGCCGCCAACGGCGAGCTCGGGTACTACATCGTGAGCGACGGGCGCAAGTACCCGTGGCGGGTCAAGGTTCGGCCGCCGTGCTTCAACATCTACCAGGCGTTCCCGCAGATGATCAAGGGTCACCTGCTGGCGGACGCGGTCGCGATCATCGGCGGGCTGAACATCATCGCCGGCGAGCTCGACCGATGAACCACGGACCACGAACACCAACGGGACACAGAGGACACAGAGAACGGCACAGAGAGCACAGAGAAACGGATAGATAGAATTGATGGAATCGGCGGCATCGAAATTCGAGAGCATGGCAATCACTGGACCCTTCGAGGCGTCTGATTCCGTCTTCTCTATTCTTTTCTCTGTGTCCTCTGTGTCCTCTGTGTCCCGTTCGTCGTCCCTGTCTGGTCGTCGTCCCTCTCCCGTTCGTTGTACGTCGTGTCCCGTTTAGGCTGATCGAAGATGCCGAAGATCAAGATCGACGGACGTGAGATCGAAGTCGCGGCGGGGACCACCGTCATCCAGGCCGCGTCGCAGCTGGGGATCGAGATCCCGCACTTCTGCTATCACCCCGACCTGCCCGTCGACGGCAACTGCCGCATGTGCCTGGTCGAGATCGAGAAGATGCCGAAGCTGCAGATCGCGTGCAACACCGCGGTCGCCGACGGCATGGTGGTGCAGACGCAGAGCGTCAAGGCGGCCACCGCGCATCGCACGACGCTCGAGTTCCTGCTCGTCAACCACCCCATCGACTGCCCGGTCTGCGACCAGGCCGGCGAGTGCTACCTGCAGGACCAGTACATGGAGCACGCGCTCCACGACAGCAAGATCGAGCCCGAGGAGAAGGTCCAGAAACGCAAGGTCGTGGATCTCGGCCCCATCATGCTCGACGCCGAGCGCTGCGTGCTCTGCTCGCGCTGCCTGCGCTTCGAGGCCACTGTGACCGGCACCAACAGCTTCGAGTTCCGGAACCGCGGCGACCACACGCAGATCGCCACCTTCGAGGATCGCCCCATCACGCACAACTATGCGGGCAACCTCGCCGACGTCTGCCCGGTGGGCGCGCTGCTCTCCCACGACTTCCGCTTCAAGATGCGCGTCTGGTTCCTGAAGGGCACCGAGTCGGTGTGCCCCGGCTGCTCGACGGGCTGCAACATCTTCGTCGACCATCGCGACGACGAGGTCCATCGCCTGCGGCCGCGGCGCAACGTCGACGTCAACCGCTCGTGGATGTGCGACATCGGCCGGGTCGAGTACAAGGAGATCGCGCTGGAGACGCGCCTGGGCTCCGCTCGCATCCGCAAGGGCTCGAACGGCGGCACGACATGGGCCCCGTCGACTCTCGATGCCGCCCTCGACGCCGTGCATGAGAAGCTGCAGCAGGCCGGCTCGGCCACCGCCTTTGTCGCTTCCCCCCAGGCGACGAACGAGGACCTGTACGCGTTCCGCCTGCTCGCGGACAAGGTCGGTGGGATGCTGGATTTCCGCGTCGGCAACCCGCAGGAGCGCACGCAGGTGCGCGAAGACAACGTCCTTCTGCGCGCGGACCGCAATCCAAACACGACGGGCGCACTTGATCTCGGCATGGGGCGCAACGGAATCGACACCATTCTCGCCGCCTGCCGATCCGGCCAGGTGCAGGCGCTGATCCTCCAGGGTCCCGAGCTGCTCCGCATGGCCGGCGCCGCCGAGGCGCTGGCGGCGGTTCCGTTCATCGCCGTGATGGCGTCGCACGATGGGCCGGGGCTCGAGCATGCGAACGTCCTGCTGCCCGCCGCGGCGTGGGCGGAGGTCGACGGCACCTTCACCAACTACCAGCGCCGGGTGCAGCGGATCCGCCGCGCCGTCGCGTCGCCCGGCCAGGCGTTGCCGCGCTGGGAGCTGGCGGCGGCGTTGCTGCGGCGGCTGGACGCACCGCTCGCCGCGACTTCGGCGCGCGAGCTGTTCGCCGACATCGCGCGCGTCGTCCCTGCCTACGCGGGGCTCGACGTGCGCGCGGTCGGCGACGAGGGACGCGTGATCCCTCCCGATGGCCCCGCTCCCCAGGAGGCGAGGGCATGACCGGCGCCACCCGCGTCGTCACCGTCGACCGCAACCTCAAGGCCGGCGTGGGTCCGATCCTGCTCGGGATGGCGATCACGTTCTCGAACATGGTCAAGACCCTGTTCGGCCGCCGGTATTCGACCATCCAGTTCCCCGAGCAGAAGCGCGCGACCTCGAACCGCTACCGCGGCATCCACGTCCTGACCCAGCGCATGGACGGCACGCCGAAATGCGTGGCCTGCTACATGTGCGCGACGGTCTGCCCGGCGGAGTGCATCTACATCGAGGCCGGCGAGCGGCCGGAGCGCGACATCGAGAAGTATCCGACGCGCTTCGAGATCGACCTGCTGCGCTGCGTGTATTGCGGCTTCTGCGTCGACGCCTGCCCCGAGGAGGCGATCATCATGAGCCGCGAGAACGACCTCGTCGGCACCACGCGCGCCGAGCTGATCATCGACCGCGACCGCCTGATGGACCGCGGAAAGCTGATGGAGTACGGGGCCGGTTATCGCCCCGACGAGCACGACGTGCGCCGCCCGGTGCGCGTCGCCGCCCTCGAGCGCCTGAAGCGCGAGCACGGGATCGTGCCCGCCATGCCACGCCGTTCCGAATAGCCGCCCCAACATCCGCCGGAGGTGCCCCATGAAGATCGCTCGCGTCCTGGCCGTGCTGCTGTCGCTGGGTGGCGCGCCGGTGCTGTCCGCCGAGGCCCCGCACGGAGCCGCCGGGGCCCCCCACGCCCTTTCCGACCGGCTGGCCGCCGGCCCGCGCGGACGTTACGCGGTCTGGGTCTTCTTCCAGGACAAGGGCCCGGACGCCCTCCGATTGGCCACCAGCACCGTTTCCCCGCGCGCACTGGCCCGGCGCGCACGCCGGGGGCGTGTGGCGACGGTCAGCGTCGCGGACGCCCCGCTGACCGCGGGCCGTGTCGATGCGGTAGCGGCCATCGTCACGCGTGTGCGCCATCAGTCGCGCTGGCTGAACGCCATGAGCGTCGAGGCCACGCCGTCCGAGGTCCGCGCGCTGGAAGCGCTGCCCTTCGTGGCACGGGTCGAGCTCGTACGCCGCTTCCGGCAGCGGCGGCTGGAGCCAGGCCTCCGCGCCGCGGCCGAGGACGCGGCCGACCCGATCCGCAAGGCCTCCGCCCTCGACTACGGGACGTCCTTCGGCCAGGCGAACCTGGTCAAGGTGCCGTTCCTCCACGACGTGGGGCTCGACGGCCGCGGGGTCGTGATCGCCATGCTCGACTCCGGATTCGACAACCTGGCCCATCCCGCGTTCGCGACCACGCGTATCCTCGGCACCCGCGACTTCGTGAACGGTGACGAAGGCGTGGCCGACGGCGACATCGGCGAGGGCAGCCACGGCACCGCGACCTTGTCCGTCATCGGTGGCTTCCAGTCCGGGCAGCTCATCGGACCCGCCTACGCCGCGAGCTATCTCCTCGCCAAAACGGAGAACACGGAGAGCGAGACGCCGGTCGAGGAGGACAACTGGGCCGCGGCCGTCGAATGGGCCGAGGCGCAGGGCGCCGACGTCATCAGCAGCTCGCTCGGATACCTGACCTACGACCGGCCGTTTCCCAGCTACAGCGCCGCCGATCTCGACGGCGATACCGCGATCAGCACCCGCGCCGCCGATCTCGCCGGCGAGCGGGGCGTGATGGTTGTGAACTCCGCCGGCAACGAGGGGCTGGCCGCCGGATCCAACACCCTCGGCGCGCCGGCGGACGGCCATCTCGTGCTCGCGGTGGGCGCCGTCACCCCCGGGCGTGTGCGCGCGTCCTTCAGCTCCGTCGGACCCACCGCCGACGGGCGCATCAAGCCCGACGTGTCGGCGCAGGGAGTGTCGGTCAAGGCCGCGCAGCCGGACCGGAGCTCGGGTTACACGCTGGTCAACGGGACGTCCTTTTCGTGCCCGATGACGGCGGGCGTCGTCGCGCTGCTGGTGCAGGCCAACCCCGCCGCGACGGTGGACCAGGTCTTCGGCGCGCTGCGCACCACGGCCAGCCAGGCGCGCACTCCCGACAACCTGCTGGGCTACGGCATCGTCGATGCCCTCGCCGCGCTGCGCGTCATCGCTCCGCAGCGGCTGCCGTAACCGCGGGCGTCAGCCGCCGTAGAACCGGGCGACCGCGCGAAGAACGAAGGCCATCAGCAGGCCGACGTACGTTCCCAGCACGTAGCCGAGGATGGCGAGCAGCACGCCGACCGGGGCCAGCGCGGGATGGAACGCCGCGGCCACGACGGGCGCGGAGGCCGCGCCCCCCACGTTGGCCTGCGATCCCACGGCAAGGAAGAAGATCGGGGCGCGCAGGAACCTGCGCACGCCCAGCATCGCGCCCGCGTGCAGGAGCATCCAGAGGGCGCCCACCGCGAGGAGCGGGAGGTTCTTCGTGACCTCGCTGAACTGCGCGCTGGCGCCGATGGTCGCCACCAGCAGGTACAGGAACACAGTGCCCATCACGCTGGCCCCCGCGCCTTCCAGCCGCCGCAGGCGCGTGAACGAGAACATGACGCCGACCGCCGTGACCAGGCAGACGACCCACGTGAAACCGTTGATGATGGTGCCGATGTCGGGAAGGTAACCCGCGAACCACGTGACGAGGATCGTGGTGCCGACGCTCAGGGCCAGGATCAGCAGCATCTCGCCGAGATTCGCGGGACGGGCGACTTCGGCCTGGTAGAGCTCGACCTTTTCGCGCACGGCGTCGATGCGGCTGCGGTCCGCGCCGAGTCGATCGTCCATGAGCCGCTCCCGGCCCGCGAACCACAGGAGCACGGCCGTCCAGACGTTCGCGACACCGACGTCCACCACCACCATCAGGCTCATGGTGGCGGCGTCGGCGCCCACGCTCTCTCCGACGGCGACGAAGTTCGCGCCGCCTCCGATCCAGGATCCGGCCAGGGCCGCGAGCCCCTTCCAGGCCTGGTCGAGGGACTCGGTCGGGAACATCCAGCCCAGGGCGAAGAACGCGATCGGCCCGCCCAGCGCGATGCTGGCCGTGCCGGCGAGGAACAGCACCACCGCGTCGCGCCCGAGCGAGATCACCGCGGGAATGTCGGTGGCGAGCACGAGCAGGATGAGGCTGGCGGGCAGCAGGACGCGGCGGATGAACGTGTAGAGGTCGGACTCCAGCGGGATCACGCCCGTGTTCGACAGCAGCGTGGGGACGAAGTAGCAGAAGACGAGGAGCGGGACGACGGCGAAGAAGCGCGCCCCGGCGGGGTGGCGCTGGAGCATGAAGAGCGCGGCGAGGACGAAGAGGAGGACGGCGAGAACTCCGAGGGGCGAGCTCACGAGCGCGGATTGGGCGAGCGGCGCGGCCTCGTTCATGGATCGCGATTGTAGCTCGCGGGGACCGGAGACCGCCGGCGCGCGGGCACGTGGTCCCGCGCGCCGGACGAAGGCCTACTTCGGCGATCTACCGCTTGCGGGTCGCGATCGCCTTCAGCTTCGCGAGCTCGGCACGCGATCCGTCCGCGCGCGCGGTCACCTTTTCGATGGTCGCGAAATGCGCGCGTGCCGCCTCCCGCCGGTCGGCGGCATCGGCGGCGCGCACCGCCGCTCCGAGCGCGTAGAGGCGATTGGGCGCTGTGGCCAGCGACGCCTCGTACGAGGCCAGCGCTTCCGCAGGACGCCCGATCGCCATCAGGAGGTCGCCCTGTAGCTCGCGGGCAGGAAGGATGGCCCCCGGCGTGACGGGGTGCTTGTCGATCGATTCCTCGAGCGTGACCGCCGCCGCCATCAATTCCGCGGCCTCGTCCTTCCGTCCCTCGGCGAACGCCAGCCACGCCGCGGCTTCGCGCCGCTGGATCTCGATCTGATCCGGCCAGTACGGAAGCTTCGCGGAAAGGGCCGCCTCGCGCAGGGCGGCGAGGCGGGTGACCCCCTCCTGCGCGCGGGCAACGTCACCCGTCCTTGCCGCGCCGATGGCGCGCGCGAGGTGCGTGATCGCTTCCGCGTAGGGGAACTTCGCCCACGGGAACCAGGCCGGCGCGACTTCGAGCGCGGCGGCCTCGGCCCACTGCCCCCTCTCCAGCGCATGACGGGCGGGAATGGCGGCAAGCGCATAGGCGGCGGCGAATTGCTCGTTGTCGATGCGCTTCACCGCGCGAACGCGGTCCAGGGTCTCGCGCGCCTTGGCGTCGCGCCCCTGCTGCAAGAACGCGTAGGCCAGGTAATCGAGGGCGTGGAGCTCGTCGAAGGCGCTGGTGCCCGGGGCGGACTTCTCGACGTGCGCGCGCGCGGCGGCGGCGGACTCCTCGTTGGAGCGGATCGAGTCGTCCCATAGCCCGAGCCGCACGAAGATGTGCGACGGCATGTGCAGCGCGTGCGGCGACGATTCCGCGATCTTCGAATAGGCCCGCGCCGCGGGCAGGGCCAGCGACGCCAGCTGCGGATAGTCGAAGCTGTGGATCAGGTAATGGGCGACGCCGGGATGATCCGGCTGCTGAGGCAGCACGCGGTTCAGGATCTCCCCTGCCTTCTTCTGGTTCGGATAGGTCTTGTCCGACGGCGATGCGGTGCCGAGGAGGGCGAGGGAGTAGAAAATCGCCGCCTCGCGGTCCTCCGCGTACTGCTGGTGGATGCGCTCCATCGCCTTCTCGTAGGCAATCGCGCGTGCGCGGTGGTCGACCGTGTCCGCGTCCTTGAAGAAGGGCGCGATGGCCGCTACGTACGCCTTCTCCCGCTCCGTCGGCGCCCCGGCCGCGATCGCTTTGTCCACCGCGGCCCTGCCACGGGCGATCTCCGCCGGCGTGGGAGCCGCCCAGATCGGGTGATAAAGGCTCATCGCCACGCCCCAGTGCGCCATCGCGCAGGCAGGATCGGCGGCGGCGACGGCGGCGAATGCCTTCTCCGCCTCGTCGTACCAGAACGAGTGGAGGAGGGCGACGGCGCGCGCGAACGGGGCTTGTGACGCCGGCGCGCAGGAGACCGGGAACGTGATCGTTCCCAGCTTCTCCGGGCGGGCGTGGTGGTGCTGGTGGTCCTTGCCGTCGTCCCGCGCATGCCCGAGAGGAGCGAGGGCGAGGGCGAGGAAGGCGACCATGGGGACGACGCTTGATTTGCGCATGGGCGGATTCTAAACCCGCTCCTGGCCGGACCGGCAACGCCGGATGTGGCTATGATTCGCGTGGTTCCCGGTGTGGAGGTAACGATGAGGCAGGACATTGTCCGCGGGGTCTTGGTCGGAATCGCCATGCTGGCCGCGACGCCTGCGATGGCGGCGGAAGGTGCGACCCCGGCGCCGGCGGCCGCCGAGCTGACCGCGCTGGTGAAGGACTTCCTGGCCGGCGTCTCGCGGAACGACGCGACCGTGCACGAGCGCTTCTGGGCCGACGACCTCGTCTACACGCGCGCCGCCGGCGAGCGGATCGGCAAGGCCGACATCCTGCGCGACGTCCGCTCGGCGGAGGCGCCGAAGCCCGGCGAAGCAACGGTCTACGCCGCGGAAGACCTCCGTGTCCAGCAGTACGGCGACACCGCGGTCGTCGCCTTCCGGCTGGTGGGCACGACGGGCGCGAAGGCGGAGTCGTATCTGAATACGGGCACCTTTGTGAAGCGCACTGGCCGCTGGCAGGCGGTGGCGTGGCAGGCGACGCGGATGGCGGCGGCACCGGGGAAGGCGACGGCCGCAAAGGACGAGGGCGGCGGGATGGGCGAGGTGTTCCTCGTGCTGCTGAAGAAGGGCCCGGCATGGACGGCCGAGCGCAACGACCGCACTAAGGCCATCCAGGAAGGGCACATGGCGAACATCAAGGCCATGTGGGAAGCGAAGAAGCTGATCGTCGCGGGGCCGATGGGCGACGACGGCGACACCCGTGGCGTGTTCGTCTTCAAGGCCAGAAACCGCGGCGAAGCTCAAGCTCTCGCGGAGTCGGACCCGGCGGTCAAGGCGGGCCGCCTCGCCCCCGAAGTCCATTCCTGGTGGGTGGAGAGAAACGCCCTGCCGGAAGCCGGGGCTTACTGCCGTCCCCCGCAGTGAGCCTCGCCGCGAAGGTCGTGATCGCGCTCGTGATGATCGAGCACGTCTGGTTCCTCGTCCTCGAGATGTTCCTCTGGACGCGGCCGCTCGGGATGAAGACGTTCCGCACGACGCCCGAGTTCGCCCGTCAATCGACGGCCTTGGCCGCGAACCAGGGGCTTTACAACGGCTTCCTGGCCGCGGGACTCCTATGGTCACTGGTCCATCCCGACGCGCACGTCGGGCGTCAGGTCGCGATCTTCTTCCTGGCCTGCGTCGTCGTCGCCGGCACCGGCGGGGCGGTGACGGTTTCCAGGCGGATCTTCTTCGTCCAGGCGGTTCCCGCGGTGGTCGGCCTGGCGCTGCTGTTGGCCGGGCGCTAGCCGCCTACGCTAGCCGCCGACGCTAGCCGCCGACGCTAGCCGCGCCGCGCGCCGTCGGTCAGTCGCCGTCGATGACGTTGCCAAGGCCGCCGATGTGATCGAGGATGCCGCCCTCGCCGACGCGCCCGCCGCCCCGCTGCGGCGCCGCCTTGTAGATACGGTCGGCGAGGCGGCTCAGCGGCAGCGACTGAAGCCACACACGCCCGGGACCGGTGAGCGCGGCGTAGAAGATTCCTTCCCCGCCGAACAGCGCGGTCTTGATCTTTCCAACGAACTGGATGTCGTACCCGACCGACGGTTGCAGCGCGACGAGGCAACCGGTGTCGACGCGCAGCAGCTCGCCCGCCTTCAGGTCGAGGGCGTGCACCATTCCCCCGGCGTGCGCGAAGCAGAGGCCGTCGCCCTCCAGCTTCTGCATGATGAATCCCTCGCCGCCGAAGAGGCCCACGCCGATCTTGCGCTGGAAGGCGATGCCCACCGTCACGCCGCGTGCCGCGCACAGGAACGAATCCTTCTGGCAGATGAGCTGGCCGCCGAGCTTGGCGAGGTCGAGGGTGACGATGCGCCCCGCGTAGGGAGCGGCAAAGGCGACGCGATGCACGCCCGGTCCGCGGTTCGTGAACACGGTCATGAACAGGCTCTCGCCGGTGACGAGGCGCTTGCCGGCGCCGAGCAGCGCACCGAGCACGCCGCCTTGTGCGTCGGCGGCGCTGCCGTCGCCGAAGATCGTCTCCATCTCGATGCCCGAGGTCATGAACATCATCGAGCCCGCTTCCGCCACCGCGCTCTCGCCGGGGTCGAGCTCGACCTCGACGAACTGCAGGTCCTCGCCGTGGATCGTGAAGCCGATCTCGTGTGACCGCCGCCCGCCCGGCACCGCGGGAACGGCGAGCGCGCTCGCTGCAGGCGCAGCGGCCTGGGCCCGGAACTCGGGCACTTCGCGGATCGGCGTCCACGCCGACATCCCCTGCCGGAACACGAGCGTCGCGGCGTCGATGGTGCCGTTGCGCAGGTTGGCCGTGATCTCTTCCGCGCTCACCGGCCCCACCTGGTGGCCCCCGATGGCCATGTACCACTCGGCCGCGCTCATCGCTGCTCTTCGATGCCCGCCGCGGCGTCGATGCCGGCCGCGGTGTCCTTCTCGATGCGGGCCGCCGTCGCGGGGTCGATCCCAAGCGCATGCGCCAACTGGGCAAGGTAGATGCGCTCCGCTCCCGTCACCGCCTCGTCGGCCCGCACGACGGTGAAGGCCAGCTGGTACATCTCCTCCCGAGCGGCCTGCCCCGCGACTCCGGACGCGATCTCCGTCAACGATCGCGGGTTGCGGATCTCGTAGTCGACGAGCTGTTCCGCCCCGACCGTTCGCGCGTGCTCGATGATCGCAGCCTGCTCGTCGGGTGAGAGGCTGCCATCGGCGCGCGCTGCGGAGATGGTCAGTCGCACGAGGCGCAGGAGGTCGGGCGGGGCTTGCGCGCCTCCCGGCAGCGGTGGCACCGCGGACCCCGTCCCCTGCCCCATCGGCACGCCAGGCAGCGGAGGAAGGGGGCCCGACCCGGGCAGCGGCGGCTGCGGCACCGGCGCGCCCGCGGTTCCTCGATTGCGAGTGGCGGCTTCGTACGCGCCCCACGCCAGCCCGGCCGCCGTCATGAGCGTGCTGGCATTCACGAGCGATCCGCGTCCACCGGTCAGGTAACGCATCGCCCCCCGGCTGCGCTTCCGCTTCCCGCCCAACGCGCCCTGCAACAACGCCCCGATGAGCCTCTCCGCTGACACGATTGCCTCCTGCCCGACGTTAGCCGACGCTGGAAATCGGGACCTTGACCTGTGGGTCCCGGGGACGCCCGAACAGATAACCCTGCGCGTAACGCAGGCCGAGGTCGCGCAGCGCCGACGCCTCTTCCTTCGTCTCGATGCCTTCCGCGATCACGGTGGCGCCGACGCCCGCTCCCAGCTCGACGATCGCCTTTACCACCTGCTGGTTGACCCGCTTCTGGTGGATCTCGCGCACGAGCCCCATGTCGATCTTCAGGTAGCTCGCGCCCAGTTTGGCGAGGGTCTCGAGCCCGGAGTATCCGGCGCCGAGGTCGTCGATGGCGAACGTGAACCCGAGCTCGGTGAAGGAATGCATCGCTTCACGGTAGAGGTTGATGTTGGCGATGACCTGCCCCTCCGTGATCTCGAGCGTGACAAACCGCGGCGACAGCGTCGGGCCGAGGTAGTCGAGCACGCCGCGGCCGAGGAAGCTCGTGTCCCTCACCGTGGCGGGGACGGTGTTGATGAACAGCCGCGCCGGCGCGCCAAACGCCTGCCAGTCCGTGAAGCTCTGCCGGCGGCACGCGCGCTCGAGCTCGTCTCCCATCCCGAAGCGCGTGGCCAGCCCGAACAGGGCCGCCGGGTACTCGAGGTCCGTCCCTCGCGGTCCGCGGGCGAGGGCCTCGAATCCCATCACTTGCGTCGATTCCATTTCCACGATGGGCTGGAACGCGGTCCACAGGTCGCGGTTGTAGATCAGCTGGAGGAGCGACTCGCGCTCGTCCCGGTCGCGCATGGCGCGGCGCAGACCGACCGAGCCGCGCGCTTCCTCGACCAGGCGCAGGATTTGCCGTTCCTCCGCTTCGAGCGGCGTCCACAACACGAACCCGTACCCGACATCCACGCGCGGGCGGTCGCGGAAGTACGGCAGCATCAGCCGGGCCACGCGAGGAGTGACGAACTCCTGCAGGCGGTCGGTGAGCTTCCGGATGTCGTTGGCGACGAACATGGGCCGGCCCATGCGCCGGCTGGACAGGAAGAGGAGGAACAGGTCCGTGTCGCGCTCGTCGCGCACGAGGACGTCGCCGGAGCGCACCTGCGCCTGCACGTCGGCCAGGATGGGCTCGACTTGCGCCCACAAGCCCTGGTACGCAGAGCCCCCGAACTGGCGCTCGACCCGACCCAGGTGGTGGAGGTCGAAAAGAAGCACGCCCAGCCCGCCCTGGTCGCGCATCATGGCCGCGATCTGCGGCTGCGCGGCGCGGAAGCTCGGGATCTCCACGTGTCGATTCTACGCCCCGCGCGCCGTCTCTTTCCGGCCCGAGACCAGTCCGAGCAGCCACCCTGCCAACATCAGCGCCACCAGGATCCCGGCCTGGGCGAAGGAGCGGGTGGAGAGAAGCCAGAGGCAGAACACGAGGCCTCCCGCGGCAACGGCGGTGCCGGCCGGAATCCGGAATCCGGGACTCTCCATTCCCGCGCGCCGCCGGAACAGCGGCACCGTGGTGCACACCATCGCGTAGGTCACGAGACGGATGATCGCGGAGATGGTCGCGTTGGCGGCGAACCCGCCCGAGAGGGCGAAGGCGAGACCGCACAAGGTAAATGCGTAGATGGCGGCGTCGGGGGTGCGGAACCGCGGATGGACGCGGGCGAGAAGCGCCGGGAGCTCCGCGCGCTCGGCCATGGAATAGAGGATCCGCGGCGATGTGAGAACCGCTCCCACCGTCCAGCCCGACGTGGAGATCATCGCGGCGACGATGGCGATGACGGCCGCCCCCGGGCCGAGCAGGGCGCTGAACGCGGCCGCGACGGGGGCCTTCATTGCCGCGACGTGCGGAACGACGCCCACGACGGTGAGCTGGACGAGCATGTACGTGGACGCGACCACGGCGAGCGCGGTGAGCAGCGCAAAGGCGGAGTCCCGACGCGGGTCCTTCGCCTCGCTGGCCGGGATCAGCGCGGCTTCGAATCCGCCGTAGGCAAAGATGAGGAGCAGCACGGCCTGTGTCCAATCGGGATTGGCGACGGATTGAGTGGCAAGGACTTCCCCGCTCACACGCCCGAGGCCCAGCACGACGAGCAGGCCGAGGGGCAGGAGCTTCGCCACCGTGAAGATGTCGACGGCCCGCGCGCCCTGGCGGACGCCGATCACGTTCAACGCCGTGACCAGGGCCGCGACCGTGCACATCACCGCCGTCCGGCCGCTACCCGCGCCGGCGCGTGGTGCCAGCTGCGCCAGGTAATCGACGAACACGTTCAGGTTCGCGCCCATGGACGTCACGCGGATCCAGAAGCTGAGCCACCCCATCTGGAAGCCTACGGTGCGGCCGTAGGCCTCGCGGCCGTAGAGGTAGGCGCCGCCGGGCTCGCGGAAGCGGCTCGCCGTCTCCGCGTGGCACAGCGTGATGGCGAGGATGCCGACCGCCGCGACGAGCGCGGCCAGCGGGCTCCACGCGCCGGTGAGCGCGGCGAGGACCGCCGGCATTCCGAAGATCGAGCTGCCGATGGTGCCGTTGACGACCGCCGCGGTCAGGTCCCAGCGTCCGATCGCGCGGACCAGCCCCGGTCGTTCACGTGGGGGGACGAGAACCCGATCAACCGTGGCGGGCTCCGGACGGCCGGGGGTCTCCATCGCCGGACTATAATGGCCTCCCGCCCTTGCTACGGGAAGGAGCCGCGTATGCCCCGCGTCGTGCGATGCGCACTCATCCAGGCCAGCAACGTGAAGCCGCCGGAAGCGGGGCTGCCCGCGATCAAGAAGGCCATGATCGAGAAGCACGTCAAGCTCATCGAGAAGGCCGCGGCCGAGAAGGCGAAGATCCTGTGCCTCCAGGAGCTTTTCTACGGGCCCTACTTCTGCGCCGAGCAGGAGGCGAAGTGGTACCACCTCACGGAGCGCGTGCCCGAGGGCCCGACGGTCGAGCTGATGATGAAGCTCGCCCGGAAGCACAAGATGGTCATGGTCATACCGGTGTACGAGGAAGAGCAGGCGGGCGTTTACTACAACACCGCCGCCGTCATCGACGCCGACGGCAAGTACCTGGGCAAGTACCGCAAGACCCACATCCCCCACTGCAAGCCCGGCTTCTGGGAGAAGTTCTACTTCCGCCCCGGAAACCTCGGCTATCCGGTGTTCGAGACCGCCTTTGCCAAGGTTGGCGTCTACATCTGCTACGACCGGCACTTCCCCGAGGGAGCGCGGGCGCTGGGCCTGAACGGCGCGGAGGTGGTCTTCAATCCTTCGGCAACGGTGGCGGGACTCTCCGAGTACCTGTGGAAGCTGGAGCAGCCTGCCCACGCCGTGGCCAACGGCTATTTCGTCGGCGCCATCAATCGGGTGGGGCGCGAGGCGCCGTGGAACATCGGCGAGTTCTACGGCCAGAGCTATTTCTGCGACCCGCGCGGGAAGATCATCGCCGAGGCGCCGCGCGACAAGGACGCCGTCGTGGTGGCCGACCTGAACTTCGACCTGATCGACGAGGTCCGCTCGGTCTGGCAGTTCTACCGCGACCGCCGGCCGGATGCGTACGGGCCCCTCGTCCAGCCATGACGTCGTCGGCCGCCTGTTGATCGCCCTCACCGCCGTCGCCGTTACGTTGCTGGCCACCGGCGCACTCGCGCAAGAGACACCCGCGACGCCGGCCGCAGCCGCTGCGCCCGAGGCCACGATGCGAACCGCGCTGGTCACGTTTGCCGATGGCAACACGCTCCCGCTGCGGAACTGGACGTTGTCCTACGACTACGTCTCGTGGGGACGTGGCCGCTCGCCCGCTTCCGGCACGCCGACGGGACGGGAAGCCGGACATCTGTGGCTGGGAAAACGCGCCATTGCCCTGCAAGGCGCCGTGCTCACGATCGAGCACGGCGAGGTGCGCCGCGAGACCCTCGTCGATGGGCGGCCACAGCCGATCGTCTCCAGCGCCGCCCGCGAGGTGGTGATCACGACGGCGGACGGCAAAAGGGTGAAGGCGAAGGTCGAGCCCCCGCACCGCGATCTGCTGGCCCCCGATGCCGATAAGGCGACGATGGTGATGGCGCGCAGCCTCGATCTTCGCGGCGAAGGCATCACGGGGACGCGCCGCGAGGTCTGCCTGCTGAGCTTCTCGAGCCTCGTCGAATGCGGGGGCAGTCCCGCCGACCAGGTCGTGAAGGTCGAGTTCGAATGACCATCTTCCGGAAGAAGGGGTCGCGCACCCAGCGCCTGCTCGGATACCTGCGGCGGCGCGCGAAGGGCAAGCCGGCGGCACGACCGGCGATGGACAGCAAGACCTTCCCGAACCTGTTCCGCAAGCGCGCGATCGTGTTCACCGACACCGCGGATTTCACGATACGCACCGCGCGGGACGGCATCCTCCACTTCCTGATGGTGTTCGAGGCCATCGCCGAGGAAGCGGCCAGGGTCGTGCGCAGGACCGGGGGCGACCTCGTGAAGGTCGAGGGCGACAGCCTCCTCATCCGCTACGACGACGTCAATGTCGCGTGCCGCGGCGTCCTCGCGCTCGAAGACGCCTTGCAGCGGCTCAACCGCGGCCGCCCCGAGAACGAGCAGCTCCATTTCAGCTATGGCGTCGGCTACGGCGACGTGCTCGACCTCGACGAGGACATGTTCGGGCTCGAGGTGAACCTCGCGTCGAAGCTTGGCGAAGATCTGGCCGAGCCCGGTGAGGCGCTGCTCACGCCGTCGGCGGCGGCGGCCGTCGACGCCGCTACGCTCAAGCGGCTGGTTCCCCACCAGGTGATCACGTTCGGCACCCAGTCCGTCCCCGTCCAGCGGCTGAAGCTGCGGACCCGGTCGCGCAAGGGGAAGGTGCCGACGCGGAAGCGGCTCGCCGGATAACTCGCAAGACGTTGACTGGCCTCTGCTTACAGAAAATCGTCAGACGCTTCCCCCCGACAGGACACACTAGTTATACAATCGTTCTACCGGGAGAGACGTTGGTTTCGCTGGCCCCCCCGGCCCGGGGCAGAGCGGGAGCGATTCATGGCTGGGCAAGTCAAAGGCGTGCTGTTCGCGGATTACGTCCGCATGCTGCGCGCGCATAGCGGCCGCGCGCTGAGCGATTTCCTGCGTGCCGAGGATCTCGCGTACCTCGAGCAGACCATCGATCTCGACGCCTGGTACCCGATGGATTCCTTCGAGCAGCTCGGCCTTGCGATCTTCGAGGCCATCGCCGAAGGAGACCTCGGCCTGGTCCGCGAATGGGGCCGCGCGTCTGTGGCGCGGGTCGTCGGGGCCAACCAGCGCGTCCTCGTCGCCGGCGATCCCCGCGAGTCCCTGATGCGCTTCTTCGTCCTGCGCCGGAGCCTGTTCGATTACGAGGCGCTCTCGATGCTGCAGCTGTGCGACGCCTCGGCGTCCATCGGCGTCGAGTACGGGATGCAGCCCCTCGCCGAGCAGGCGGCGGCCGTCCAGACCATGGGGTTCTTCGAGGGGCTGATCGCGCTCGCCGACGGGTCGGACGTGCGCGCGGAGTTCCTCGAGACCTCGTGGCGGGGCGACCGCCAGACCATCATCGGGTTCACGTGGGAGCCGACGGCGACGGTGCAGCCCTCCTCCCGCGCGCGCATGCGCCCCCTGGAAATCGGCGCTATCCTCTCCCCTCCGGAGCCGTAAAGCCGGAGCTGGAGGGCCGCCATGGCAGTCGATCTCTCGGTGAGCTTCACCGGGATCCGTTTTGCGAACCCCTTCCTGCTTTCGTCCGCTCCCCCCACCGAGTCCGAGAGCAACATCCTCCGCGCCTTCGAGGCGGGCTGGGGTGGGGTGGTCACCAAGACCATCGGGCTCCATCCGGTCGTGAACGTCGCGGGGCCGAAGACCAAGTTCCTGCGCGCGAACGCGGACGCGGGCACGCTCTCGATGAACAAGGGGCGCGCGGGCGCCCTGCACTCGTCGTGGAACTGGGAGCTGATCTCCGACAAGACGCTCGACTGGTGGGCGCCGCGCATCCGCCGCATCAAGCAGGCCTTTCCCGACCGCGTGCTGATCGCGTCGATCATGGCGGGCTCCGGCAGCGACAAGGAGCTCGACCACTGGCGTACGCTGGCCCGCGCCTGCCAGGACGAGGGCGCGGACGGGTTCGAGCTGAACCTGTCCTGCCCCCACATGGACCGCCAGGACATGGGCAGCAACATCGGCAAGGACCAGAAGCTCTGCTCCGTGGTCACGCAGGTCGTGAAGGAGGTAGCGAAGGTGCCGGTGTGGGCCAAGCTCACGCCGTCCACGACCGACATCGTCGTCGAGGCGGGGGCGGCCTTCCGCGGCGGCGCCGACGCCATCGTCTCGTCGAACACCTACCCGTCGCTCCCCCTCATCGATCCCGAGACGCTCGAGTTCGAGATGAACGTCGACGGCCTCGTGTCGAGCGGCGGACTGGGTGGGCCCGCGATCCTGCCGCAGTCGATCGCCAAGATGGCGCAGATGACCAAGGCGTTCCCCGAGGGCAGCTTTTCCGGGATCGGCGGCATCTCCGACTTCGGGCAGGCGCTCAACTACTTCCTGCTCGGCTGCGGCACGGTGCAGGTGTGCACGGCGGCCATGCTCGACCACGCGGTGGGGCCCAACGTGATCAAGGGCTTGATCGCCGGGATGGAGCAGTTCATGGAGAAGCGCGGGTACTCGGCGCTCGAAGACTTCCGCGGCCTGCGCCGCGAGCGCGTCGTGTCGCATTCGCAGATTCGCCGCCCCGACGATTCCGACTACCAGGGCGGGTACGACGAGGCCCAGGAGGGTTACGCCGCCCCGCCCGTGCCTGCCCGGGGCTGACCGCCCGCGCGCCGGGACCCCTCGGTGCATGCGCCGAGCAGCAGGACGGCACCGATCACGGCGGAGTGGCCGAAACGAGAACTCATGGGCACCTCGCTTTGGTCGTGTCCCGCCGATCCAACCCCCGCGGTCACGCGATTACAGATCCCGCAGCGCCTCTGCGATGGGCAGCCGGGCCGCACGCACCGCCGGCGGAAGACCGCCCACCAGTCCCATCAGTAGCCCGAACCCCAGCCCGGCCGCCATCACTTCCGGCGTCACCCGGAACGCGAAGGACAGGTGCGAGAAGGTCTGGAAGTTCATGGTCTGCGTGACCAGTCCGTTGAGCGGCAGCGCAGCCAGGCAGCCCACGATGCCTCCCACCCCGGCCACCAGCAGGGCCTCGATGACGAAGGAGACGATCACCGCGCCCGCGCCGAACCCGAGAGCGCGGATGGTGGCGATCTCGCGCGAGCGCTCCGCCACCGCGGAGTACATGGTGTTGAGCGCTGCGAACACCGCGCCCAGCGCCATCACCAGCGCCACCAGCGAGCCCAGCACGCGGATGAACGTCGTCATCATCTGCGACGCCTTCATGTAGTACTCGGTCTCCCGCTCCACGCGCACGCGCATGCGCGGGTCGTTCTCGAACCGCCGCTGCAGGCCTTCCAGGGCGCCGCGGCTGCTGAGCCGCGCCGTCACGGACTGATGTATCCCGGCCGGACGCTGGTAGGTGGAGTTGAGCAGGTTCGCATCGCACCAGATCTCGGAGTCGAAGGCGCTCCCGCCGGCGTCGAAGGAGCCGACCACCGTCCACGTCGTTCCGCCCATCCGGACCTTGTCCCCGACCGCGACCCCCGCGTAGGCATCCTTGGCGTTCTTGCCCACCACGAGCTCGGGCAGGCCCGGGGTGAAGAAGCGGCCCTCGACGACCCGGACCTTGTCGTGCACCTCGAGCGCGCGCAGCGTCACCCCGCGCAGCTGGACGTTGGCGTCGGTCCCGCTCTTCTTCAGTGGGAGCGCGGCGACCACGACGACTTCCGGGCTCACCATCGCGCCGTTGGCCGAGCGCTGGACCTCGCCCGCCTCCTCGATGATGTCGAGCTGCTCGATGGTGATCGCGCTGTCCATCTCCGACGTCGCGCCGGCGCGCCGCATCATCGCGTTCTCTTCCGACCCCGCGGACACGAGCGCGGCCTGGAAGCCGCGGGCGAGCGCGAGCATGGCCACGAACACGCCGACGCTGCCTGCGATGCCGAGGACGGCCACGATCGTGGACGGCCACCGCGCGCGGACGCTCTCCAGGTTGTAGACGAGGGGAAGCGCCATCAGAGCCTTCTCAATGCATCGACGACCTGCAGGCGCATGGCCGCCACCGCGGGCAGCACTCCGGCGAGCAGGCCCACGGCGAGGGCGAGGGTGGCGCCGGCGGCAATCCCCCTTGGCGGCAGGTAGAACGACACCAGCATGCCGTTGGTCGGATCCCCGGCCAGGGTGAAGGCCTTGGCGAGGCCGATGCCCAGCGTCCCGCCGAGGACGGCGAGGAGCAGGGACTCCCCCATCACCAGCCCCAGCACCGCGAGATCGCTGAACCCGACGGTCTTGAGCACGGCCAGCTCACCCGTGCGCTCCCTCACCGAGATCGCCATCGTGTTGCCGGTCACGAGGAGCAGGGTGAAGAACACCACGGTGCCGATGGCCGCCATCAGGAACCCGATGTTGCCCATCTGCTCCACGAACGAGGCCATGAAGGCGGCCTCGGACTGCGTGCGGGTCTCCCAGGCCGAGTTCGCGAAGCCTTCGTCGATGGCCCGGCCGACCTGCACCGCGTCCGCACCCGGCGCGATGCGCACGATGTACCAGCCCACGACGTTCTGCGCCCAGGACGGGGCCTTTTCCTTCAGGTAGTCCCAGCGGAACCAGAACTGCGTGAGGTCGTCGTTGGGCCGCTTGCCGGTGTAGATGCCGCGGACGTTGAACTCCCAGTCGCCGGGGAAGATCGCGCCCTTGAGGGGAACGCGGTCGCCGACCTTGAAGCCGTAGCGGTCCGCCGTGGCCTTGCCGATGACCGCCCCCTGCTTGTCGGCGAGGAAGGCCTGCCATTGCTCGGGGGGGACGATGAACTCGGGGTACATGCTGGCCCACGTCTCGTGGTCGATGGCGAACTGGGCAAAGAAGTTCTTCTCGTCCTGGTATACGCCCCCGAACCAGTTCGCGTAGGACAGCTCCTTCACGCCCGCCGCGCGCTGGATCCTCTCCTTGTAGGCGATGGGCAGGGGCTGGATGAGCGAGACCTTGTTGATCACGAGCATGCGGTCGGCTCCGGCGACCTCGACCCCGGACGTGAATGCGGCGCGGATGGTGACGAGCAGGCAGAAGAGGAACAGCGCCACCGCGAAGGAGCCCACGGTCAGGATCGTCCGCACCTTGCGGCGCAGCAGGTTCGCGAAGAGCAGGGGCAGGAACCTCATCGATCAGCTCGCCAGCACGCCCTTGTCGAGGTGCAGCGTGGCATGCGCGCGCTCGGCGGCCTTGGGGTCGTGGGTGACCATGAGGATCGTCTTCTGCAGCTCGCTCGAGAGCTTTTCGAGCAGGGTCAGGATCTCGTCCGCGCTGCCGCGGTCGAGGTCTCCCGTCGGCTCGTCGCAGAGCAGGAAGGACGGGTCGGC
>Ga0136617_10001653_pt1 | contig 19784 bp, 13 predicted proteins | sample AntDrymUQ3222106_2_FD_129672 | JGI IMG/M metagenome (GOLD analysis project Ga0136617, IMG submission 129672) | Polar desert sand microbial communities from Dry Valleys, Antarctica - metaG UQ322 (21.06) | ecosystem: Environmental > Terrestrial > Soil > Desert | place: Antarctica: Dry Valley... | reverse complement strand
ATGAACGGCACACAGAACGCAGGGAGAATCATTGATGGCATACTACGAAGAAGACGACCTCGGCCATTTTTCCGACATGGGCAAGCATCGCCCCGACCTCTTTGAGAAATTCATGGCGTGGTATCAGGCCTGTCAGGAAGACGGCGCGCTCTCGCGGCGCGAGAAGGCTCTCATCGGCCTCGCCGTCGCACACGCTTTGCAATGTCCCTACTGCATTGACGCTTACGCGCAATCGTGTCTCGAATCCGGCTCGAACATGGAACAGATGACCGAAGCGATCCACATGGCTTCGGCCCTACGCGGCGGCGCGACTCTTATTCACGGACTACAGGCGCACAACTCGGTCAACAAGGTTTCGATGTGATGCCGTCGAAAGTCTTACCCGTCATCAACGCCGAGACCGCGTTCGCGCGCTCGCCCGTCAGTTTTGACGAGCGAGTCGCGGGCGCAGGCTTATCTTTGTGTGCGGGCACGGTCGAGACCTTGCAGGTCAACGTCGGCAAGCTGTGTAATCAGGCATGCAAGCACTGCCATGTTGACGCCGGCCCGAAGCGCACGGAGATCATGTCGCGCGAGACCGCCGAACAGATCATCGAGGCCGTGCGCCGCTTCCGCTTCCAGACAATTGACATCACGGGCGGCGCGCCCGAACTCAACCCGTTGTTTCGCTATCTCGTCGCCGAGTCGAGCGCCGCCGGAGCGCATGTGATCGTGCGTCATAATTTGACTGTGATGTTCGAACCTGACCAAGACGACTTGCCGGAGTTCTTTCGCGAGCAAGGTGTTGAGGTAGTCTCTTCGCTTCCCTATTTTCTTGAGCAGCAGACGGACGCGCAACGGGGCCACGGGGTCTTCGCCAAATCGCTTGAGGCAATGCGGCGTTTGAACGATGCCGGTTATGGAATGGAAGGGAGCGGCCTCACGTTGAACCTCGTCTACAATCCGGTGGGCGCGTTTCTCCCGCCCGCGCAAAGCTCAATCGAAGCGGACTTCAAACGCGAGTTGAAGGCGAGATACGATGTCTCGTTCAATCGTCTCTATACGATCACTAACATGCCGATCAAAAGGTTTCTCGATTACCTGCGGCGCACGGGCAACGAGGAACGCTACATGCGAAAACTCGTCGAGGCGTTTAACCCGCAGGCCGTCGCAGGGCTGATGTGCCGCAGCCTCGTGAGCGTTGACTGGACGGGGCGGCTCTATGATTGCGACTTCAACCAGATGCTCGAACTCGGCGTGGCCGCGCATCTCCCGCAGGTGATCTCCGACTTTGACCCCACTCAATTTTTCGCGCGCACGATTAGCACCGCCGCGCATTGCTTCGGCTGTACCGCCGGAGCCGGATCAAGTTGCGGCGGCTCGGTGGTGAACAATCAGGCAACGGTCTGAAAGGCGAATGTCCTACTAGACGCTGTCTCACGCTCCTGCTGGCTCGTGCGTCGCACGATATTCTTTCAACCCGTATTGCACAACTCTCTGCTCTGAAGCCGAGTTACAGGTAATGTAGTTGTGAAACTCGGACGTGCGTGCGGCGATATGCGCCTCGTGAATTGTCCGCGCGCCCGCTTCAATGAATCTGACGAGCCAGCTCCGTTCGCCGGTGCGTTCATGTCGCAAGTATCGCAGTGCGTCAATCGCGGCGAGACCCGTCTGTGTGCGGATGAAGAACTCAGCGGCCTGCACGGGATAAGAATAACTGGCGCGCCCACGGTAGCCGTCAAGCACGAGCCGTCGCCCCTCATACTCCGCGATGATCGTCCGCCCTCCGTCTTCCGTCACATGCGCGTAGAAGAGTCCATGTGGAAAGCAGATGAGATTGGCCGCGAACCTGTCGCCGCCCACATGAGACGATTGCCAGACGCGCGCATCATCTCCCGCCGCCTTGTCGCGCAAAGATTTATAAAGCGCGTAGCCGAACTTGGCGCAGCACTTGTCGCGCTTGCCATGCGTGCAGACAAGGAACAACGGTTCGTCAATCCGAATTTTACCTCCGAGCGATTCGCCAGTCGCCAGCGCTCCCAGATCAAACTTCAACAACTCGTCATAGTCCGACAGTTGCAACTTCACAATTGACGGTGCGCGTTCACGACACCGCACGACGAAGCAACTGAGGGGTTCTTCTAGGCGCACGCGCTCCTGCTTGATGAACAGGATTCGCGCGCGCGGGACAGTCTTGCAGAATTTATTGAGATGGCCTTTGACCTGTGCGGGGAGCGCGCTGTCTTCGAGAGCGTGCACGCCCCACGCCTCGCGATATTCGACGAGCAGCCACACCTCGCCAACCGAGGCCGTGCCAAAACTTTGTTCGGCGGCATCACGCGATAAATCGGAACAATAGAAAAAAGGTCGGCTCATCGTTTCCGCTCGCTCAATCTTTGACGACGACGGCGATGAGGCCGTGCCGCAGCAACTCGCCGAGAAACGCGCGCACCGTTCCTTCATCAAGTCGCTCTTTCGCCGCCTCGCACAGTTCGGCGACGGAACACGCGCGCCCGTTTGCCAGCCGTCTGAGGACGAGCAGTGCATCTGCCGCAAACCGCCAGCGTTTTTTGTGACAGGAGAACTCAACCACTCCGGCTTCGAGTTTCAAATCAAGTCGGCGCGGCGCAAGCAAGTGCACGAGCGTGTTCTGGTCTGGAGGTATGACTACTTCTTGCGCCCCCATTCCGGCGCTCCACGGCAAACTGAGTTGAGCGCGCGGCTCAGCCAGCGCATCAAGTTCGCTGAAATATCGTTCGAGCAAACTTGCATCCCATGCGCCGAGCAATTCTTCTTTGAGTCGCGCGACATGTGCGGCGCTCTCTGCCGGTGAAGCAAAGCGTGGGAGGTCCCGGCGAAAAGTAACGCTTTCCGCGCGCAATTGTCCGGCGAGCCATTGCAGGAGATCAATCCCTGTGCGGTTGTGGATGCCGACGGTGAGATGAAGCGTCGGCTCATTGAGTGGTTCGGCGACGTGCCACCAGCCGCGCGGGATGTAGAGGAAGTCGCCGTCTTCGAGCGTCGCTTCCCAGATCGGCGGCGCGTTCTCCGGCTTGGGATTTTCAGTGTCGCCCGCGAGCGGGTGCGGGCGCGTCTCACCGTAGATGCGCCAACGCTTGCGCCCCGTCACCTGCAAGATAAAGACTTCGTGATCGTCCCAGTGCAGATCGAATCCGCGCGAGGTGTGCCACCCGGCGTAGGAGTTGATCTGCACGCGTTCGCGAAAGAGTAGTTCCAACTCTGCGGCTAACTCTTCAAGCGGCATGTAAAGTTCGTCAACCGCATCGAGCACGAGCGTGGCGCCAGCGCGAAGTTCTGCTGTGAATTTGACGGGTTGGAGACGCGGGATTGGAGTTTTGCGGCGCTCGCCGCCGGATGTGTGGCGCAAATAGGAAGTGACCGGGAGACTCTTGCCATCGCGCATCAAGCGCAGGCGCGGGAAGTCCAGACGATGCTGCCGGAGAATCTCATTCAGACGTTCCCATGGCAGCAACGACGCAAACCTACCCGCCCGCCCGCGAATGTGTTTGTACGTCTTGCCCCAGGAGGAGGCGAGGAACTCCTCCGCAGTGTGCGGCTCCAAAAGCTGGCTTAAGCCGTTGACGACCTCACCGTTCATAAAGCGGCCATCAGGCGTTTAAGCATCTTTACCGTCAATCTTGATTTCAGCGTCGGAGCCGTCTGAACCGTCAGCGTCGGCGGTATCGTCCGAGCCGTCCGTATCTGCGCCGAGGGTGTCGGTTAAATCCGTGTCCGCGCCCTTCGTGCCTGATTCATCTCTGCCGTCTGCATCTGCGCTCGCGTCGTCGGATGTGTCTTTCTCCCCTGAGCCGCCGGTGTCGGCGTTGTCATCGCTCGCGTTGAGTTGCGCGCCCGTCTGCAACGGCTCAACCGATAACAGCAGACCCGATGTGGAAGTTTCCGACTCTTCGACCTGTCCTGAATTGATCTGTTCTGACATACGATCTCCTCTTCGTGATGAAAGTGTTTGGTGTGAGCACAGATTATTATGTGCCGGATGAAACTACAAGGACGCACTGGGAGAATGCGCCCCCGACAGACGCGCACACCTTCCCTTTTCGTTGATGCTGCAACCCATATCGTGAGTTTCGCCCGCCTGATTGGAGCCCGGTTGACGCAATGTATCCGCAACAATCCCGCGAAGGTCGGGGCATTTCAAAGGTTTTCGCGCGAGTTCAATGAAGTTTCGTCTGTGGCACGAGCCTTGTTATAGGGAATACCGAGTCGTCGACACGTAAGTGAATGACGAACTAATTGAGAGACCCGTTGCGAAGGGGAGAGCGCGACGGGTCTCTCCTTACAGGATTTTGCGGGGCGTGAGGCCGCAACCCGGCTGATCTCCGCCGACCGAAAAATTCAAACGAATTAAGAGGTGTGACATGAAGAAGCTGTTTTTATCTTTCTTGTGTATGGTGGTTTTGATGGCTGCAATGGCCCCGCTCGCGTCGGCTCAGGAGCGCACGCCTTCGCGCTTCGGGCGTAAATCGCGCACGGCGGCCATCATCGGCGGCGGCGCACTGATCGGCGCGCTCGTTGCGGGTAAAAAGGGCGCGGCCATCGGAGCCGGATCGGGCACGATGTATGCGATGAACCGGAGGGCGGCGCGTCGTAATTTCTCTTCGCGTAACCGCAGAATCGGAACGGTGCTCGGCGGCACGGCGTTTGGCGCAGGCATCGGCGGCGCACTCGGCGGGAAGCGCGCGGCAGCGGTCGGCGCGTTGGCCGGGGCGGGCGGCTCCTACGTCTATACAAAGCGCAGCCGCACCTATCCGCGTCGTTATTAACGGCGACGGTCGAGACAAGTGAAGAAATGTCGGGGCGCTTTCGGGCGCCCCGAACTTTTTCGGAGCGATGATATTTTGCGCTCGGCAGAGCACCAGACGATTTGCTCTAGTGCGCGGGCTGTGCCATGGTGGCCGGGGAGATAGAAATTAACCCACGAGGGCGCGGGCACGGGGCAACGGATCACTTCCGCAGCAACTCAGCTTTCCCACTAAGCAAGGAAATTATGAACACAAAATGTTGAAAAGGATTTGTCTCGACGACGACGTACAAGCATACGGCGGACGCTGCAAGGAAGAACGCATGCATGCGAAGGGGAGAGGGTAATGGGTCTCTCCTTTATTTTTTCCGCCTTCACAAAGCTCAAGCTTCCGGCCTGTCAAAATCCGCCGACGGTGTGCGCGCCGTATATCTCTTAGAGCTACTAAAATCAAATATATTGAGGATCAAGAAAATGAGAAAATCACTCGTCGTGTCGTCTCTCGGCGCGCTCTCCCTGAGTCTCGTTGCCCTGGCGGGCTGCGCTGCGGAGACCACGTCAAACAACAATTCAAACGCCATGAACGCGAATAGCCCCGCCGCGCGTATAAGCCCGACCGCCACCGTGAGCGCCAGCCCGGCGATGAGTCCGGCGGATAATCCAATGGTCGGCGGCGCGCCGATGCTGCGCACGCGAGACATCGTTGACAACGCGGTCAACTCGAAAGACCACACAACGCTGGTGGCCGCCGTCAAAGCCGCCGGTCTGGTCGAGACGCTGAAAGGCGCGGGGCCATTCACGGTTTTCGCACCTACCAATGCAGCCTTCGACAAACTTCCCGCCGGCACGGTTGACACGCTCGTCAAACCGGAGAACAAGGCGAAGTTGACAGGCATTCTGACTTACCATGTCGTCGCGGGCAAGAACGACGCGGCTTCGATTGCGAAGGCGATAGAGGCCGGCGGCGGTAAGGCGACCTTCAAGACAGTAGCGGGCGGCACGCTGACGGCGAGCAAGAGTGGCGATACGGTCGTGCTCACCGATGCAAAGGGCGGCACGGCGCGTGTCACCATCGCCGACGTGAATCAGTCGAACGGCGTCATTCACGTGATCGACACGGTGCTGATGCCCAAGTAAACTTTTCAATCTTCACCGACGGCAAAGGCGTCTCACGAAATGTTCCGTGAGACGCCTTTTGTTTTTATTCGCGACGGTGTTGGAATCCTCGCCTGCCGCGCTCGCGGTGAGTTTGCTCTATCGGGCAGGCTGCGCCACAGTGGTTTCGGGATACAGAAATAAAACCACGGGGATGCGAGCGCGGGGTGGCAGATCAATTTCGCATCAATGTAGCTCCCCACTTAATCGAGGACTTTCGAGCCACGATGTTGAAAAGGATTCGTCTTGGCGACGGCGTACAAGCATACGGCGGACACTACAAGGAAGAACGCATACATTACGTCGTCGCTTTACATTCTGACAGTCGCATCGAACGCGTCACCTGCAACTATTGTCAATCCACACATCTCTACCACGACCCTGAGGCCAAAACAGCGACGAAGCCTCGCGGAACAACCCGCACACGCGCTGCTGCGAACAAAAACACACCAACTTCCGACCGACCCGCGCGCGCCTATTCGCCGCGTGAGACTTACGCGGCGGGCGACCAGATCACGCACCCGACATGCGGACAAAGCAACGTGGTCGAAGCTCGGCAGGGCTAAATTGATGTTCGTTTCAGCAGGGAGATGCGGATGCTTTTGCCTGCGGACTAAATTCTTTGCCGCTTCTCATAACACATTAGAGCGCAACTCAGGCATCCACTGGAGTCTCGCGTCCGACGAGGCGCGCGACCGTGGCGACCAACGCTTTCGGTTCAACCGGCTTCGCGAGGTGAATCTGAAACCCTGCGGCGAGCGCGCGCTGTTGATCCTCGGCTCCGGCGTAAGCCGTCAGAGCCACTGCCGGAATTTGCCCGTGATGCTCGGCATCGAGTTTGCGCACCCGCCTGATTAGCTCATAACCATCTTGCCCCGGCATGCCGATGTCTGAGACGAGCAGATCGGGATTCCATGCCGCGAGCATTTGCAAGCCTTCCGCCGCAGACTTGGTGGCTCTCACTTCCGCGCCCTGCCGCGCCAACACTTCCCGCACCAACTCGCGCGTGTCCGCCTCGTCCTCCACGATCAGGATGCGCAAGTTGTCGAGCACGGCTGAGTGGACGAGCGATTTCGATTTTTCCTCCGCGTCCGCCGTCGAGACAGTTTGCTTCCCGTTACCCGTTGCGATCAAAGCCGACGCAAGCGGCAGACTGAGCGTGAAAGTTGATCCTTGCCCGCTGCCTTCGCTTTCGGCGTGGATCGTGCCGCCGTGCAGTTCGACGAGATGGCGCACGATTGCCAAGCCGAGGCCGAGGCCGCCGTGCTTGCGCGTGGTCGTGCCGTCGGCCTGCCGGAAGCGGTCGAAGATGTAGGGCAAGAACTCCTCGCTGATACCCTGCCCCGTGTCTTTCACCTCCAACTCCACATGTTTTTCATCACACATCAGACCGACCTCGACGTTTCCTCCTTCGGGCGTGAACTTGACCGCGTTCGAAAAGAGATTCCAGACCACCTGCTGCAAGCGCGCCGGATCGCCGGCGACCATGCAGTGCGAAGTTTTAAGCTGTGGCTCGACGCGGATGGACTTGGCTTCCGCCATCGGGCGCAAGGTGTCAATTGTGGCTTCAATGATCGCGGAGAGTTCGACGGGATGAAAATCGAGTGCGAGTTTGCCCGTGATGATGCGCGACACGTCGAGCAGATCGTCAATCAACTGCGACTGCGAGCGGGCGTTGCGTTCGATAGTTTCGAGCGCGCGGCCCATCATCGAATCGTCGAGATTACCGCCGCGAATGAGATGCGTCCAACCGAGAATCGCCGTGAGCGGCGTGCGCAGTTCGTGCGAGAGCGTGGCGAGGAATTCGTCCTTCGTGCGGTTGGCGCGTTCGGCTTCAGCGCGGGCGGCCTGCTCGCGAATCAGAAGGCGCGCGCGCTCCTCTTCGGCCTGTTTGCGTTCCGCCACTTCCTGCTGCAACTCTTCAGCGTGGCGTTGCGCTTCCGTGTAGAGCCGCGCGTTTTCGTAAGAGGCCGCAACCTGCGTGGCGAGCGTCACGGCGAGGCGTTCGTCGGCTTCGCTGAACTCTTCGGCGTCGAGTTTGTTGGTCAGGTAGAGCCAGCCGTAGGCGTGCGCGGGCGAAAGTATTGGCGCACCGAGAAACGATTGCATGGAGACGCGCGGCGACGAAAGATGTTCAGCTTCGAGCGTCTCCGCCGCTTCGCTCAAGCGCAAGGGGCGACTCTCCGCAAGCAGCCGGTCTAACAGTTCTTCGCTCGCCTGCGGCGATGTCAGCGACTCGTCGCCCACCACACACTCGTCGCAATGGCAAAAATAGCGCAACGCCCGTCCATTCTCCGACAACACGCCGACGCCCGCGTGTTCCGCTCCGATGATGTCGCGCGCCGAGCTGCAGAACTTTTCGAGCACCTCTTTGGGATCGCGCAGGGCGGCGAGTTCTTGCCCGAGTTCGATGAGTTTGCCGAGACGTTGAAGATTGGCGTTCTCCAGTTCGATGTTCTTCTCGTGCAGGAGTTCCGCCTGATGCTTGATCTCTTCCTTCTTCTTGAACAACTCGACGAAGACAGCGACCTTTGAACGCAGGATGTCCGGGTCAATGGGCTTCAGGATGTAATCCACCGCGCCGAGCGAATAGCCGCGCGCGATGTGGCGATTGCCGGTCGAGTCTGCGGTCAGGAAGATGATGGGGATGTCGCGCGACTTCTCGCGCCCGCGAATAAGCGCGGCGGTTTCGAGACCGTCAATGCCGGGCATGTACACGTCGAGCAGGATGACGGCGACCTCCGTGTCGAGAAGATACCGCAGTGCCTCGTCGCCGGAGGCGGCGCGGACGAGATTGCGATCCGGGGCTTGCAGGATGGCTTCGAGCGCGAGCAGGTTCGTCGGGCTGTCGTCCACCATCAGGATATTGATTTTTTGCGTCTCAGCTTGCATAGAGCGATCCCGGCTCGTGCTAACAGATTCTATTCAAATAGGGAGCGATCTCTCGGAGCGGCAAAATCGCATCAACTTTCGTAGCGGCAATCGCCGCCGCAGGCATCCCGCGCGATTCCGCGCTCGCCGGGTCTTCCACCACACACAGCCCGCCGTAGGATTTGATTTTTGCCAGACCCCGCGCGCCGTCCGTGTTCGCGCCCGTCAGGATCACGCCGATGACGTGTCCCTGATAAACGTCCGCTGCCGCTTCGAACAGCACGTTGACCGATGGGCGCGCGAAGCCGACCGGGGCTTCTGTGGACAAAGCGAAGCCGTCTCGTTCGATCAACAGATGATAATCGCGCGGCGCGAGATAGACGCGCCCCGGCGTAATCGCATCTTTGTCATTCGGCTCGCCAAGCGGCAGCGCGCTGTGTCTGCCCAAAAATTCGCAGAGGTTGTCCGAGTCCTTGCTGCGATGCTGCACAACGATGACGGGCAAAGGGAAATCTTTCGCCAGCGCGGGCAGCAAAATTTGCAGCGCGGCCAACCCACCGTATGATGTCCCGACCACGACTATCTCGAACGCCAACCCTTATTTTACCTTCCGGTACAGTTTATCGCGGCTGTCCAACTTCTCATAGAAATCCTGACGCGGCGTAAACCTCAGCGACTCCTTGTTGCCGAGTCCAAAGACGCCGAACATCGAGAGGCTCTCGTAGATCAAGTTATGCACGCGCGTCTGCAAAGTTTTATTGAAATAGATCATCACGTTGCGACAGAGGATGACGTGAAACTCGTTGAACGACCCGTCCGTCACGAGGTTGTGTTCGGAGAAGACCACGTTGGTCTTGAGCGCGGGATGAAAGATCACATTGTCGTAATGCGCTGTATAATAGTCAGAGAACTCGTGCTTGCCGCCCGCACGCATGTAGTTGTTCGTGTACTCCTGCATCGAGGCGAGCGGGAAGATGCCCTCGCGCGCCTTGCGCAAGACTTCGCGGCTGATGTCCGTCGCATAAATAACGCACTTGCGATACAAGCCCTCCTCCTGCAAGAGGATCGCCATCGAATAGACTTCCTCGCCCATCGAACAGCCCGCGTGCCAGATGCGCACCGTCGGGTAAGTGCGAAGGATGGGAATGACTTTCGCGCGAAACGTCGCATAAAAAGAGGGATCGCGAAACATCGAAGAGACGTGCACGGAGAGGCCGGTTAAGAGCCGCTCCATGCACGCATCGTCATGCAGCACAGAGTCCTGATAGGCTGAGACGCTCGCGATCTTCTCGGCGCGCATGCGTTCGAGAATTCGGCGTTTAATTGAAGCCGAAGAGTAATCGCGAAAGTCGAAACCGTAGACGCGATACAATCCTTCGAGCAGCAACGCGATCTCGATATCTTCGAGTTGATTCTGTTCGGCTGGTAACGCGCTCATCATGCTTTCGGCGTTTCTTCCTGATGGTAGAGCCAGACGCGCAGGAGCGACAGCAACTGGTCAACGTCGAGCGGCTTCGAGATGTAATCCGAAGCCCCTGCCTCGATGCAACGGTCGCGGTCGGCCTTCATCGCTTTCGCGGTCAAGGCGATGATCGGCAGATGCTTGAATCGCTCCATCCCGCGAATCGCCTGAATCGCCTGATAGCCGTCCATGCCCGGCATCATGATGTCCATTAAGACCGCCTCTACGCCTTCGGTCGCCTGCAACGTGTCAATACCCTCCTGCCCGTTCTCGGCGTGGACGACCTCCATGTTGTGGCTCTCCAGCGCGCTCGTCAGGGCGAAGATGTTGCGCACGTCGTCGTCCACGATCAAGACCTTGCGACCGGCCAAGACCGGATCGCGGCGGTGCAACTGTTCGAGCATCCGGCGTTTCGGCTCCGGCAGGTTGGCTTCGACGCGATGCAGGAAGAGAGCCGTCTCCGCGAGAAGGCGTTCCGGCGAACTCACTTCCTTGACGATGATCGCGTCAGCGACTTTGCGCAGTTGTGTCTCCTCTTTGCCCGTCAACTCCTTGCCCGTGTAGACGATGATCGGCAAGTCCGCACGACCCAAATCTTTCTGAATCTTTTCGATCAAATCGAAGCCCGACATATCGGGGAGTTTCAGGTCAACCACCATGCAGTCGAACGGCTCGCCTTCGAGTGCGTCGAGCGCCTCCTGTCCGGTGGCGACGGCGGTCGTCATCACGTCGCCGTTTCCGATCAACTCGACGATGCTCATGCGTTGCGCGTCATCGTCTTCCACAACTAACAAGCGACGCACGCGCCGGTCCGCGAAATCCGTGATCTGGTCAAAGGCCGACGCCAAATCTTCGCGGCTGACGGGTTTCTGCAGATGCGTGATCGCGCCGAGATGGAGCGCGCGCTGGCGTTGCTCCTCGCCTGAAATGATGTGGACGGGAATATGGCTCGTGTTCGGATCGTGCTTCAAGCGATCCAGGACCGTCCACCCATCGCGATCCGGCAACTTGATGTCGAGCGTGATGGCGTCCGGCTTGTACTTGCGCGCCAGCGCCAGCGCCGCATCGCCGCGCGTCGCGACGAGGCCCTTGAAATTCTTCTCGCGCGCGAGGTCGAGGAGGATGCGCGCGAAGTTGAGATCGTCTTCGACGATGAGCACGACGCGCTCGCCGTCGAAGATGCTGTTGCGGTCGTCCGCGATTTCGCTCACCGCGACGAGCGCGGCTTCCATATCGGAGATCGCCGTCGAAGTCCACGCGGAGATAGGCTCGGCAAGTGCGGATGCGGTGCGCGTCCCTCCCGTCACGTCCAGATTATAACCGGCGGAGCCGTTGCCGGACGCGGGGGCGGGCGCGTAAGCGAGCGGCACGTAGAGCGTGAAGGTGCTGCCCTCGCCCGGCACGCTCACGACGCGAATCTCGCCGCCCAGGAGGCGCGCGATCTCGCGACTGATGGAAAGGCCGAGTCCTGTCCCGCCGTACTTGCGGCTCGTCGTCCCGTCGGCCTGTTGGAACGCCTCGAAGATGATGCGTTGCTTGTCCGACGCGATGCCGATCCCGGTGTCGCTCACGGAGAAGGCGACAACGCTTTCGGCGCGATTCAGCGACTCCTGATAAAACTTCATACTGGACAGCGCCGGTTCGATGCGCAGGGTCACGCTTCCCTGCTCCGTGAACTTGAAGGCATTCGAGAGCAGATTCTTGAGCACCTGCTGCAAACGCTTTTCATCGGTGCGCATGGTGGCGGGCAACTGTTCGTCTCGTTCGACAGCGAAATGGAGTTTCTTGTCGAGCGCGACTTGCTGGAAGCTGCGTTCAAGCTGCTCGCCGACTTCCGTGAACGACACGTCGTTGATGTCTATGCCCATCATGCCCGACTCGATCTTGGAGAGATCGAGAATGTCGTTGATGAGCGAGAGCAAATCCGCCCCTGAAGAGTGGATCGTCTCGGCGAATTGCACTTGCTTCGGCGTCAGGTTATCGTCTTTGTTCTCCGACAATTGGCGCGAAAGGATGAGCATGCTGTTCAGAGGCGTGCGGAGTTCGTGCGACATATTCGCCAGGAATTCCGACTTGTACTTTGAGGTAAGAGCGAGTTGCTCGGCCTTCTCTTCCATCGCCCAGCGCGCCTCTTCCACCTCGCGGTTCTTCGCTTCGACCTCGGCCTTCTGCTTCTCCAAAAGCGTCGCCTTCTCCTGCAACTCTTCGTTCGTCTGCTGCAACTCCTCTTGCTGGCTCTTCAACAATTCTTCGGACTCGCGCAAACTTTCGGCCTGCTGTTCGAGTTGTTCATTCTTCTTTTTGAGCTCGTCCTGCTGGCTCTGGAGTTCCGCCGCGAGCGATTGCGATTGCAGCAGTAAATCTTCGGTGCGGCTGTTGGCCTCGATGGTGTTCAAGACGATGCCGATGGATTCGGTCAACTGGTCGAGGAACGTCAGGTGCGTGTCGTTGAAGCGGTTGAACGAAGCTAACTCGATGACCGCTTTGACCTCGCCCTCGAAGAGAACGGGCAGCACGATGATGTTGAGGGGCGGCGCTTCGCCGAGCCCCGACCCGATGCGGATGTAATTGTCCGGCACATTGGTCAACAGTATTCGCTCGCGTTCCAGCACGCACTGGCCGACGAGTCCCTGCCCCGGCTTGTACTCGCTCGAGATGTTCTTGCGCTCCGTGAAGGCATAACCGCCGAGCAGTTTCATCAACGGCTGCCCGTTGTTGGAAGCGTTGACGTAGAAGACGCCCTGCTGCGCATCAACGAGCGGCGCGAGTTCTGAGAGGACGAGTTGTGAGACGGTCGCCATATCGCGCTGGCCCTGCAGCATGCGCGTGAAGCGCGCAAGGTTCGTTTTCAACCAGTCCTGTTCGGTGTTCTTCTGCGTCGTGTCCTTGAGATTGATGATCATCTCGTTGATGGTTTCGGAGAGCGCGGCCACCTCGCCGAGCGCTTCCACATCAATCGAGCGCGTGAGGTCGCCCTTCGTCACGGCAGTGGACACGTCGGCGATGGCGCGCACCTGCGTCGTGAGATTGGCGGCGAGGCCGTTCACGTTGTCAGTGAGGTCGCGCCATGTGCCCGCCGCGCCGGGGACGTTCGCCTGACCGCCGAGCTTTCCTTCCACGCCCACCTCGCGCGCTACGGTCGTCACCTGATCGGCGAAGGTGGCGAGCGTGTCGGTCATGCTGTTGATGGTGTCGGCCAACTCCGCGATCTCGCCCTTCGCCTCCACCGTCAGTTTGCGTTTCAAATCGCCGCCCGCCACCGCCGTCACGACCTTCGCGATGCCGCGCACCTGACTCGTGAGATTTCCGGCCATTGAGTTCACGTTGTCAGTCAAATCCTTCCATGTGCCCGCTACCCCGCGCACATCCGCTTGCCCGCCGAGATTTCCTTCCGTCCCCACCTCGCGTGCCACGCGCGTTACCTCCGAGGCGAAGGAGTTGAGTTGATCCACCATCGTATTGATCGTGTTCTTCAACTCCAGAATCTCGCCCTTCACATCCACCGTGATCTTCTTTGAGAGGTCGCCATTCGCCACCGCCGTTGTGACTTCGGCAATGTTGCGCACCTGTCCGGTGAGATTTCCGGCCATCGAGTTCACGTTGTCAGTTAAATCTTTCCACGTCCCGGCCACGCCGCGCACGTCGGCCTGCCCGCCGAGTTTGCCTTCCGACCCCACTTCACGCGCCACGCGCGTGACCTCTGAGGCGAAGGAGTTGAGTTGATCCACCATTGTGTTAATGGTGTCTTTCAACTCCAGAATCTCGCCCTTCACATCCACCGTGATCTTCTTCGAGAGGTCGCCGTTCGCCACGGCGGTCGTCACGTCCGCGATGTTGCGCACCTGCCCCGTGAGATTTCCGGCCATCGAATTCACGTTGTCAGTCAAATCCTTCCATGTGCCAGCCACGCCCGTCACCTGCGCCTGTCCCCCGAGTTTGCCCTCCGTCCCCACTTCGCGCGCCACGCGCGTTACCTCTGAGGCGAAGGAGCCGAGTTGATCCACCATCGTATTGATCGTGTTCTTCAACTCCAGAATCTCGCCCTTCACATCCACCGTGATCTTCTTCGAGAGGTCGCCATTCGCCACGGCGGTCGTCACCTCTGCGATGTTGCGCACCTGTCCAGTGAGATTTCCGGCCATCGAGTTGACACTGTCGGTCAAATCCTTCCAGGTGCCAGCCACGCCGCGCACATCGGCCTGACCACCAAGTTTGCCTTCCGTCCCCACTTCACGCGCCACGCGCGTGACCTCTGAGGCGAACGCGTTGAGTTGATCCACCATCGTGTTAATGGTGTCTTTCAACTCCAGAATCTCGCCCTTCACATCCACCGTGATCTTCTTCGAGAGGTCGCCGTTCGCCACTGCCGTTGTGACTTCGGCAATGTTGCGCACCTGCCCCGTCAAATTACCGGCCATCGAATTCACGCTGTCGGTCAAATCCTTCCACGTCCCGGCAACACCTTTTACGTCCGCTTGCCCTCCAAGTTTGCCTTCCGTCCCCACTTCACGCGCCACGCGCGTGACCTCTGAGGCGAACGCGTTGAGTTGATCCACCATCGTGTTAATGGTGTCTTTCAGTTCTAAAATCTCACCCTTCACGTCTACCGTGATCTTCTTCGAGAGGTCGCCGTTCGCCACTGCCGTCGTCACCTCTGCGATGTTGCGCACCTGTCCGGTGAGATTGCTCGCCATCGAGTTCACATTATCAGTGAGGTCTTTCCACGTTCCGGCCACCCCCTTCACATCGGCCTGACCACCAAGTTTGCCTTCCGACCCCACTTCGCGCGCCACGCGCGTTACCTCTGAGGCGAAGGAGTTCAATTGATCCACCATCGTATTGATTGTGATCTTGAGTTCCAAAATTTCGCCCTTCACGTCTACCGTGATCTTCTTCGAGAGGTCGCCATTCGCGACCGCCGTCGTCACCTCTGCAATGTTGCGCACCTGACCCGTGAGGTTGCTTGCCATCGAGTTCACATTGTCGGTTAAATCCTTCCATGTGCCCGCTACCCCGCGCACATCCGCTTGTCCGCCGAGTTTGCCTTCCGTCCCCACTTCGCGCGCCACGCGCGTTACCTCCGAGGCGAACGAGTTCAATTGATCGACCATCGTATTGATCGTGTTCTTCAACTCCAGAATCTCGCCCTTCACATCCACCGTGATCTTCTTTGAGAGGTCGCCATTCGCCACTGCCGTTGTGACTTCGGCAATGTTGCGCACCTGCGCGGTGAGATTTCCGGCCATCGAGTTGACGCTGTCGGTCAAATCTTTCCAGGTGCCCGCGACGCCCTTGACCTTTGCCTCGCCGCCGAGTTTGCCTTCCGTCCCCACTTCGCGCGCCACGCGCGTTACTTCCGACGCGAACGATCCCAATTGATCCACCATCGAGTTGACGATTTTGACGGAGCGGAGGAACTCGCCTTTGAGCGGGCGGCCTTCCACGTCAAGCGCCATGCGCTGCGAGAGATCGCCATTGGCGACCGCGCCGATGACGCGCGTGATCTCGTTGGTCGGGCGCGCCATGTCGTCTATGAGCATGTTGACCGAATCAACCACGTCAACCCAGGAGCCGTGCGCCCCCACGAGCGCGGCTCGTTGCGTGATCTTGCCGTCTCGGCCCACGACGCGGCTGACGCGTTCGAGTTCTTTGACGGTCTGGTCGTTCATCTCCATGATGTCGTTCAAGGTGTCGGCGATCTTGCCGGCTTCGCCCGTCCATTCGGTCGGGAGCCGCTGAGAGAAGTCGCCCTTCTTGAAGGCCATCAGGGTTTTCAAGAGCAGCTTGGTGTCGAGTGTGTCTGGAGTTGCCTGGTTGTTTCGCATCGCGTCCTCTGAAAAAGTGTTTATTCTCGCGCTAGAATGGGTTTTTCGGCTCGACATTGAAAAGCTCTCGCCCGCATGTCCCTATTGACGCATCTGAGCTGTTAGTGATCGCGCGCCACGCTGCGCGGAAAACTACGGTGCCGCTACTAGCGGAATGAGTGGAGAGTTCAGGGGGGAATTCAATTGCGTAGGTTATCAAGATGTACGCCGATTTATTTATACCTGTCCGGCGACAATATGTAAATCCCTCCCGCATCATTCCCCTCCACACACCGTTTTGCATTCGTGCGGCGCGGTTATAGACTGACACTTAGCCGCCTTAAAGTTCGACGATTCAGGGAGTTTTTTTGATGATGCGAATTCAACCTCGTTCCTTCCGGCGCACACTGTCTCATTTGCTCGTCTTATTCTGTTTCGCCTCCGTCCTCTTCATCTGCGAGGCGCAGGCCACCTCCTCCGGTTGGTCGGCGCGCTTCGACGGCGACGTGCGTTTCTACCAGTTGACCGAGCTGGGCGTCGTCCTCGTCGGCACAGAAAAATCGCTCTACGTGGTTGATGGCGAGCGCGGGGAAATTTTGTGGCGGCGCAAGAACGTGCGGCTCGACGAGACGGACATCGCGCCCGTCCCCGGCACAGACCTTCTGCTCCTCAGCCTGGAACAGGGCGGTAACAAGACACGCCTCGAAGCGACGGACATTCTCACAGGCAATACTATCTGGCGAAGCGACAAGGTACGCGGCAGCGTGATGCAGATGGCGGTGGATACGGAGGCTCAGCAACTCGCCGTCGTCCTCGTGCGCGATGCGCGCGGGCATTCGGGCGACGACTTGAAAAAACATCCGGTCATGCACGTCTTCAACCTCGCGGATGGCGATGAATTGTGGAAGCACGAGACGGGCGAAGTGGAAATGATGCCCACCAGTTGGAGCGAGCGAGAAGGCGAAAGCGTGGAGACGAATTTCACACTCGATAATTATCACCCGCCGCTCTTCGCCGACGGGCGGCTCTATCTTTTCTACGAAGGCGTGACCTCGTTTGACGCGGCGACGGGCAAGAGCCGCGAGCGCGAGCGGTTTCGCGTCAATGAAGAAGGACTGGCACTCACCGAAGCTGATCCGGTCTTCGACGAACGCTTCATCTACACTTCGGGGCGCGGACGCCTCCGCGCCGTCTCGCGCGAATCGTTTGAAGTTGCATGGGAAGCCAAAGACGTGGGGCTTGCGCCCGAAATGATTCTCGCGGGGGAGGGCACGACCCTGTACGTCCGCACAGGCGGGCAGTTCACGCGCCTCAAAGACGGAGAGACCGTGGCGCGTGGCTCCTACGGCGTGAGCGCGATTGACACGGCGACGGGCAAGGTGCGCTGGCGTTACAAGGGCGCGGATAAAGGCATCACGAATCTCGCCCTGCCCGATGCTTCGACCATCCTCATCGCAGACCGCGACGACCTCATCTGGATTGACTCTGCGACCGGCAAACGCCGAGCTAAATCCGCGCACAAGATCGAACGCGCGGCCTTCGTCGTCTTAAACGAAACGGGCGCGGCGGTCGTCGGCGGGCGTAACGAGATCGCGGCCTTCGACACAGCAAGCGGCAGAGAGTTATGGCGCGCGCGCCACACGCCCCCGGGGCGCGGGTTGCTTCGCACCGTCGGCGCGATTGCCGCCCGCGCCGCCTCTCTCTATTTCCGCTACGGGGGCACGGCCTCCACGGTCTTTCGCGGCGTCCGCCTCGCCCGCGCCGCGACGACGACCCTGCGCTGGTCCGGACTCGCCGCACGCGGTTCTTCGCTCCCCAGTCTCACCTCGCTCGCCACCGGCGCGGCGCGGCAAGAGATCACGCGCCGCTTCACCCCCTACGGCCTCGCCACACGCGCCCGCGAAGCCGCCAACTTCGGAGTGCCCCGCATGCCGCGCGCCAACATCTCAGACCTCCCGCGCCCCGCCGCGCCCTCCGCGCGCGATGTGGAAGAGCGTCTCTTCGACCGCCTCGACCCGGCGAACCAACTCGCGCGCCTCTCGCGTTTCCTCTGGCGGCGCGAACGCCTCGCCGCCCTGCGCGGCCAGTACATGTACTTCTACACAGACCTTAAGCGTGCGGGCGGTAACGGCCTCGCCGGAGTAAACCTCAACAACGGTCGCACGGAGCGAGAATTGCGCCTCGGACTCCCCGACGCCCGCTTCACCACCGACGAAGAAACGGGCTTGCTCTACACCGCGCAGGGCAACCGCCTCAACGCCTACGCGCTCGGCGCGGCGCGTTATTGAATTGGACGTGTGGAAGGTGCGCGCGGTCTACGTCCCGCGCCGTAGGTATTTGCATGGACGCCATCTCAAGCTACAATTGCCCGGTTCCACACCGGAGGACGGCGAATCAAGTTTTCCATTCTGGAGTTGCTTATGAAAAAGTTCTTCCTCTCCGCATGCCTCATGCTGCTCGTCTCGGTCGCGACGGCCAACGCGCAATTCTATACGAGCGAAACCACGCGCAAAGCCGGTGAGAAACGGTCGCAGGGCGACCACGCGGGCGCGATTGCCATTCTCGACAGAGCCATCGAACAGCGCAAAGATTTACACGAAGCCTATCAGATGCGCGCGAGCTTGCGCGGGAGCCTCGGGGATTTAGACGGCGCAATCACCGATTACACTGAAGCTCTCAAAATCACCCCGAACAACGCCACCCTGTATGAACGGCGCGCGATGTTGCGCTCGTTCAAACGCGACTCCGCCGGCGCGCTACAGGATTTCGATGCTGCCATCGCCAACAATTTGAAGACCGAAAGCGCTTACACTGGCCGCGCACGAATCAAACAGGACATGGGCGACGCGGAGGGCGCAATCGCCGACTACCAGTCTGCGCTCTTCCTTAACCCGATGCTCGCCGCCGCGCACAACGGGCTGGCCTCCACCTACGAACGCAAGGGCGATTTGGACGCCGCCATCGTGCATCTACAGGACTTCCTCGACCGCTATGAAGGCAAACGCGACGGCAAGTTACCGCGTTTGCCGCAACAGACCCCGACGGGCCCCGGCGTCTCGGTCAGACGCGATGGCCGGGAAAAAGACGGCTCGCAGGTTTTTTTACAAAGCGGAGAAACGGTCGTAACTTTCAAGGCAAACTCTCCCGAAGAGATGGAAAAGCAGCGTGCGAAGTACGATCAACTGATGCACCTCGCGAGCGCTTACGCCAATCTGGGCAGGATGTACGCGAAGCGAAATGATTTCGACCGGGCGCTGGAAAATTACGAAAAAGGATTGAGAATCAGGAAGGGCGATCCTTACATCCATAAACTGCGCAGCGAACTCCGCATCAAACGCGGCGATTTGCAGGGCGCGATTGAGGATTTGACCGTTGCCACCAATTCACAGACGGGCGCGCCGGATCGTCATTTCAACAAAGGTCTGCTGCTCGTTCTGCAAGGCCGGGACGACGAGGCGGAAAAAGAGTTTGCGCTTCACCTACAGGGGTTCCCTGAAGGCAGAGAGTCTCTGAACAAAAGAATCGAGGCGGCGAAAAAACTCCGCTCGCAGCAGCCCCAGCAATAAAGTTTGACCGACCACCAACACCGACTTGCCGCCACCAGTCTGAACCAGACGGCGAACCGGTTTCGGTTATCTGTTTACAGCACGCGCGGTGAACGTTCCATCCGCCCATGACGCCCTTTGAATATCTCTCGGTTCTCATCTCGATCATTGATGCGGCGCGCGCT
>Ga0136617_10001652_pt1 | contig 19785 bp, 20 predicted proteins | sample AntDrymUQ3222106_2_FD_129672 | JGI IMG/M metagenome (GOLD analysis project Ga0136617, IMG submission 129672) | Polar desert sand microbial communities from Dry Valleys, Antarctica - metaG UQ322 (21.06) | ecosystem: Environmental > Terrestrial > Soil > Desert | place: Antarctica: Dry Valley... | reverse complement strand
GAGTTCCAGGGCATCCAGTTCAAGCTCGCCGACATGGAGACGCGCACCGCCGCCGCGCGCGAGCTGCTCTATAAGGCGTGCGCGAAGATCGACCGCCACGAGCCCGACCGAGGCAAGTACTCGGCGATGGCCAAGCTGTTCGCCTCCGACACCGCGATGGCCGTGACGGTCGAGGCGGTGCAGGTGCTGGGCGGCTACGGCTACGTCAGCGAATACCCCGTCGAGCGCTACATGCGCGACGCCAAGATCACGCAGATCTACGAGGGCACGAACGAGATCCAGCGCCTCGTGATCGCCCGGACGATGAAGTGATGATCGCCGACTGGCCCGCCTGGCGACGGATCGCGGCCTCCGCGCTGTTCTGCCTGTGCATCGCGGTGCTGGTCATCACGGCCTTCCGGGGTCTCGTCACCGAGTATCCGCTGCGGCTGTTCCAGGGGATCGCGGCCGTCGCGGGCGGGCTCGGGCTGCTGGGCATGGCCATCGCCGCAATCACCACCCGCCTGTCGGACTACCAGGAGCCCGAGGACGAGGAGGAGTTCGAGCGGCTCGTCGTGCACACCGAGCGGCTCGCGCGCGAGAACCTCGCGGCCGAGCCCGATGAGGGTGAGTTCCTGACCCTCGACCCCCGCCGGCCCGAGGACTTCGAAGAGCTCGTCCGCGAGGCGCTCGACGACCTGCCCGACCTGCTGCACAAGGCGCTCGACCACGTCGCCGTCGTGATCTCCGACAAGGGCCGCAAGCACCGCGCCTACGGGCTTTACCAAGGCGACGGCGTCGCCCGCGACAACTACCCCGACCGGATCGTGATCTTCCGCGACACGCTGCTACGCGACTTCGGTCACGACGCGGACGAGCTGCGCGCGCAGGTCACCCGCACCGTCCGGCACGAGCTCGCGCACCACCTCGGCGCCGACGAGCTCGGGGTGCGGGAGCTCGGCCTGTGATGATCGTCATGACGCCGCACGCGACCCCCGAGGAGGTCGCGGCGGTGGAGGGGCGGCTCGAGGCGATGGGCGTGCACGTGCTCGTGCTGCCGGGCGAGCTGACGACCGCCATCGGCGCCATCGGTGACCCCGAGAGCGTGCGCGAGGCCGGGTTCGAGGGGATGGAGGGCGTCGACCGCGTCGTCCCCATCTCGCGCCCCTACAAGCTCGCCTCCTCCGAGCTCTACCACGACGGCCCGAGCTCGTTCGACATCGCTGGCCGCACCGTCGGCGGCAAGCAAACGTTCTGCCTCATCGCCGGCCCGTGCACCGTCGAGTCGCGCGAGCAGACGATGACGGTCGCGCGCACGGTCAAGGCGGCGGGCGCCTCGATGCTGCGCGGCGGCGCCTTCAAGCCGCGCACGTCGCCGTTCGCGTTCAAGGGCCTCGGCCCGGCCGGCCTCGAGATCCTCGTCGAGGCGAAGGCGGAGACCGGCCTGCCGATCGTCACCGAATTGCTCGACAGCCAGCACGCGGACGTCATCCACGAGCACGCCGACGTCGTCCAGATCGGCGCGCGCAACATGCAGAACTACGCGCTGCTCGAGGTGGCCGGCAAGCTCGGCCTGCCGGTCTTGCTCAAGCGCGGGCTCTCCTCCTCGCTCGAGGAACTGCTGATGGCCGCGGACTACGTGCTCAAGGAGGGCAACGAGCGCGTGATGCTGTGCGAGCGCGGCATCCGCACGTTCGAGACCGCCACGCGCTTCACGCTCGACCTCTCCGCCGTGCCGTGGCTGAAGCTCCACACCCACCTGCCGGTGATCGTCGACCCGAGCCACGCGACCGGCGACCGCCGGCTCGTCGAGCCGCTCGCGCGCGCGGCCGCCGCGGTCGGCGCCGACGGCATCATCGTCGAGGTCCACGGCGATCCGGAGGCCGCCCTCTGCGACGGCCCGCACTCGCTCTACGCGCACGACTTCGAAGCCTTCGCCCGCCGCGTCGCCGCCCACGCCGCGCTCGACGGCAAGCGGATCGCCTAGCGCTCGCGGCGCTGCCAACTGCGCGGGGTAGGGAATGGGTGAGCGGGGCGTTTCCGGTCCACCGTCCTGCCCTCACCCCGCATAGCGAGGTCTAGGCAGGACAGTGGCCGCCGCGGCGCTCCGCACCACTCCCACCCAGCCGCCGTTGACGTTCGCCGGTCCCGCCGCTCAGCGAGTCAGCGCGCGCCGTTCGCGATCGCCGAGTTGGCGAGCCGGACCAGCACTCGCCGCTCGGTCTTCTGGCTGCCGAGCTTTGCCTCGATCGTGTAGAGCACGCCGCCCTGGACCCACTGAAGGCTGGGGGCCGCACAGGAGGCGCCGCACTGCAGAGCGCGGAAGTAGCCGCGGCGGCCGCCTCGCAGCGTCACCTTGCGGGTGTTGGTCGGCTTGCCGCCGCGGCGGGCGCGGAAGCTCGCGACGGCGCAGGCGGTCGCGGTGCCGCAGCCCTTGACCGCGCCGACGTCGAAGCGGTAGGAGCGCGCGCGGCCGCTGCCCTGCGAGTAGAGCTTGCGCCGGTCGCTGGTGAACCGGCTCGGCAGGAGGACGTCGAACTTCGCGGCCTTCTTGACCGCTTTCAGCGGTCGCTCGACGAGCTCGGGCACGTCGTAGACGTAGGTCGCCGCCGAGGCGGCGGCGGGCGCCAGCAGGAGGGCGAGCAGGGTGAGGAGGAGGAGTCGGGTCACGATGACCCGCACACTAGACCGCGTTCACGACTCCGCGGGTGTTCCAGTGCTCGAGGTCGGCCTCGCCCAGGTCCGTCGACGGCGGCGCGTCGGCGAAGAACTCGCTCGCGAGTGCGTACCAGTCCCCGCCCGCGCGCAGCTCCCCGAGCGTCGTGAAGATGAGTCCCTCCATGCGACGGACGAGCAGCGCCTGGGGCGGGATCGTGAGCTGTCGCAGCTGCTCGAACCAGGGGGCGCGCGGGGACGAGGTCTCGTCGATCAGCGCGGCCACGTACTGGGGGTCGAGCCGTCGCGCCCCCGGCTGCAGGTACCACTCGCCGGCGGCCAGAAGCCACTCGAGCAGCGCCTCGCCCTCGAACGCGGATGGGTCAGGGAGATAACCAAGGCGCGTCAGGATCGCGTGGACGGCGACGGGGTCCTCGGCCACGACCGCGCGTGCGAGCGCCTTCTCGCCGTCGAGGTGGTCGGCGTCGAGCGTGCGCATCAGGCCGAAGTCGAGGAAGCCGACGCGGCCGTCGTCGAGCAGCAGGTAGTTGCCGGGGTGCGGGTCGCCGCAGACCCGGCGCAGGCGCGCGAGCAGCGAGAAGTAGAAGCGGAAGACGATCTCGCCGAAGCGGTCGCGCTCGGCCTCGTCGAGCTGCTTGATATCGCCGAAGCGGCGGCCGGAGAGCAGGTCGGTGACGAGCACGCGCCGGCTCGAGAGCCCGGTGTGCACGCGCGGCACATGGGCGAATGGGTGGTCGCGGAAGGCGCGCTCGACGGCACGGTGGTTCTGGGCCTCGAACTCGTAGTCGAGCTCCTCGGCGATGCGCTCGCGCAGCTCGCCGTAGAGCGCCTTGACGTCGAGGCCGGGCGCGAGCCGCTTGACGAGCGGCAGCAGCAGGGACAGGTTGCGCAGGTCGGACTCGACCGCCTCGGCGACGCCGGGATACTGGACCTTGACCGCCACGGCGGCGCCCTCGAGCGTGACCGCGCGGTGGACCTGGCCGATCGAGGCGGCGGCGAACGCCTCCTCCTCGAAGGACTCGAAGTGATCGCCGACCCGCCCGCCCAGCTCCTCCTCGAGCAGCTTGCGCACCTTCTTGAACGGCAGCGGCGGCACGTCGTCGCGCAGGGAAGCGAGCGTCGCCTTGAACTCCTCGCGCTCGGACTCCGGGATCGCGGTGAAGTCGATCGTCGAGAGCACCTGCCCGACCTTCATCGCGGCGCCGCGCATCTGGCCCAGCTGCTTGACGAGCTCGTGCGCGAGCGCCGCGGCGCGTTCGCCGGTGGCGGTGTCGGCCTGCTCGGGGGAGCGCACGAGGTTGGCCGCACGGGTCCCGGCCCAGCGGGCGGACTGGCCCGCGACAAGTCCGCCGAGGCGCGCGGAGCGGCCGATCCGGGTGGACGGTGGGGAGTCAGCCATACCATCGAGGGTACGAGGCGGGGCCGAGATCGGACCAACCCGACTAACATTGACTGAGGAGTCAATCAACGGGAGAACCCATGCCTGAAGCCGTCATCGTCGACGCCGTGCGCACCCCGATCGGGCGCGCGGTCAAGGGATCGCTCAAGGACGTCCGGGCGGACGACCTGGCCGCCGTGCCCCTGAGGGCGCTCGTCGAGCGCAACCCCGAGGTCGACTTCGCCCAGACCGACGACCTGATGATGGGCTGCGGCTTCCAGGCCGGCGAGCAGGGCTACAACATCGGCCGCAATGCCCAGCTCCTGTCGGGCATCGACCATCACGTGCCCGCCACGTCGGTCAACCGCTTCTGTGCCTCGTCCCTGCAGACGATCCGCATGGCCTTCCACGCGATCGCGGCGGGCGAGGGCGACCAGTACATCGCCGCCGGCGTCGAGGCCGTCTCGCGCTTCGGGGCGGACAGCTTCCAGTTCCACCCGCAGCTCGACGGCTCCGAGGGCGCGCCGTACAACGTCTACATCCCCATGGGCATCACGGCCGAGAACGTCGCCGAGCGCTGCAGCGTGTCGCGCGAGTCCCAGGACGAGTGGGCCGCGATCTCCCAGCAGCGTGCGGTCGCCGCCCGCGACTCCGGCCACTTCGACCGCGAGGTCGTGCCCGTCACGCTCGAGGACGGCACCGAGGTCTCCAGGGACGACGGTCCGCGCCCCGGCACGACCGCCGAGAAGCTCGCCGAGCTCAAGCCGGCCTTCAAGCCCGACGGCACGGTGACCGCCGGCAACGCCTGCCCGCTCAACGACGGCGCCGCGGCCGTGCTCGTCATGTCCGCCGACAAGGCGAAGGAGCTCGGCCTCAATCCGCGTGCCCGCATCGTCGCTTCTGCCGTCGCGGGCCTCCGCCCCGAGATTATGGGCCTCGGCCCGATCCCGGCGGTCGAGAAGGTGCTCAAGCAGGCCGGCATGACGATCGGCGACATCGACGTCCTCGAGCTCAACGAAGCCTTCGCCGCCCAGGTCGTCCCGTGCCGCGACGAGTGGGGCATCGACCACGAGAAGCTCAACCCGTTCGGTGGCGCGATCGCGCTCGGCCACCCGTTCGGGATGACGGGCGCGCGCATCATGACCACGCTGCTCAACGACCTCGACACGCTCGACGTGACGATCGGCCTCGAGACCATGTGCGCCGCCGGCGGCATGGGCCAGGCGATGATCGTGGAGCGGATCTAATCCCGCCCCCCACCCCCAACACCTATTCGCCGAGCACCTTGATGACGAGCCGCTTGTCGCGGCCGCCGTCGAACTCGGCGTAGAAGACGGCCTGCCACGGGCCGAGGTCGAGCTTGCCGTCCGTCACCGGGACGATGACCTGGTGATGGACGAGCAGGTTCTTCCAGTGCGCGTCGCCGTTGTCCTCGCCGTTCCCGCGGTGGTGGCGGAAGTCGCCAGGGTCCGGCGAGAGCGCGGCGGCGACGTCGTTGGCGGGCGGCTTCCAGCTCGGCGGTGCGAGCTTGTCGAGCCATTCGAGCGTGTCCTCGAGGATGCCCGGCTCGTCGTCGTTGATCCAGACGCCGGCGGTGATGTGCATCGCGCAGACGAGCGCCATCCCCTCCCGGATGCCGGAGTCGGCGACGGCCTCGGCCACGTCGTCGGTGATCCGCACGAACTCGCGGCGGCGATCGGTGTTGAAGGTCCGGTAGACGGTGTGCGCGGTCATCCGGGCATCATGCCCGCATGGACCTCGGGATAACGGGCCGCACGGCGGTCATCACGGGCGGGAGCCGCGGCATCGGCGCCGCGGCGGCGAAGCTGCTCGAGCAGGAGGGCGCGCGCGTGCTCGCCGTGTCGCGCTCGGAGGGGATCGACGTCACCGATCCCGCCGCCGCCGACCGGATCGTCGCGGCGCTCGGCGGCAGCGCGCCGGACATCCTCGTCAACAACGCCGGCACGAGCTTCGCCCGCTCGCTCGACGACCTCACCGACGGGGACTGGGCGGCGCAGTGGGAGCTGCACGTGATGGCCTCGATGCGGCTGATGCGCGCCTTCGCCCCGGCGATGGCCGAGCGCGGCTGGGGGCGGATCGTCAACGTCGCCTCCTCCGCCGGCAAGCGGCCGTCGCTGACCAACGCCGCCTACTCCGTCACCAAGGCCGCCCAGCTCTCGCTCTCGCGCGTGTTCGCCGACACCTGGGCCGGCCGCGGTGTGCTCGTCAACGCGGTCGCCCCCGGCGCGGTGGCGTCCTCCCTGTGGGTCGGTGAGGGCGGCCTGGCCGACCAGACCGCCGCGGCGAAGGGCACCACCCGGGAGGAGGCGCTGGAGGCGCAGGCGGCCAAGATCCCGCTCGGGCGGCTGGCGACCGAGGAGGAGATCGCGAGCGTCGTCGTCTTCCTCTGCTCCGAGCGCGCCTCGATGGTGACCGGCGCCGCCTGGGCGGTCGACGGCGGCACGGTTGCAACCATCGTCTGAGGTGAGAGACAATCGCGCCATGCCACCCGCCGCCCGCATCGGAGACATGCACGTCTGCCCGATGGCCACGCCCGGCACGCCGCCGATCCCCCACGTCGGCGGTCCGATCACCGGTCCCGGCGTCCCGACCGTGCTGATCGCGAAGATGCCCGCCGCCGTGGTGGGCGACATGTGCGTCTGCACGGGCCCGCCCGACACCATCGCGATGGGGTCGATGAAGGTCATGATCAAGGGCAAGCCCGCCGCCCGCATGGGCGACACCACGATGCACGGGGGCTCGATCGTCGCCGGCGCCCCGACCGTGATGATCAACTAGCCCAAGGTCCAGCAGACATCGGCCCGCGCGGGCCGTAACGTCGGATCGTAGGTGGGGCACGCCGCCTTCGGACCGGTCCCGGCGAGATCGCGCGCGAGCAACGCCTCCCGCCGTCGTTCCTCGCGCCACCCGCCGGCGCGAGGGGCGCGGTGGGGTCTTAGGCCGGCACCGGCGCCTCGTCGCGCGCAACCATCTCCGCGTAGCGGCCGCCGAGTGCGAGCAGCTCCGCGTGCGTGCCGCGCTCGGCGATCTCGCCGTGGTCGAGGACGATGATCTGGTCGGCGCCGCGGACGGTCGAGAGCCGGTGGGCGATCACGATCGTCGTGCGGCCCTCGGCGAGCTGCTCGAGCGCCAGCTCGACGGCGCGCTCGGTCTGGACGTCGAGCGCGCTCGTCGCCTCGTCGAGCACGAGCACGGGCGGGTTGCGCAGGATCGTGCGGGCGATCGCGATGCGCTGCTTCTCGCCGCCCGAGAAGCGGAAGCCGCGCTCACCCACGACCGTGCCGTAGCCGTCGTCCAGCTCGGCGATCTTGTCGTGGATCTGGGCCGCGCGCGCGGCCGCCTCGATCTCCTCGTCGGTCGCGCCGGGGCGGGCGAAGCGCAGGTTCTCGCGCACGGAGGCGTGGAACAGGTAGGTCTCCTGGGAGACGACGCCGACCGCGTCGGCGAGCGCGCGGAAGGACAGCTCGCGGATGTCGACGCCGTCGATCAGCACCGCGCCGCGTTCGGGGTCATAGAGGCGCGCGGCGAGGTAGCCGAGCGTGGTCTTGCCCGACCCGGTCTCGCCGACGATCGCCGTACGCGTGCCGGGGGCGACCTCGACGTCGATGTCACGCAGGGTCCATTCAGCGCCGTAGCGGAACGACACGTCCTCGAAGCGCAGCTCACCCGCCACGCCGCCGAGCTCGCGCGTGCCGGGATGGATGTCCACCGGCAGGTCGAGGTACTCGAAGACGCGGTCGAACAACGCCGTCGAGGTCTGGATGTCGACCGCGACGTTGAGCAGCGAGGAGATGGGCCAGAACAGCCGCGTCTGCAAGGTGGTGAAGGCGACGACGGTGCCGATCGAGACCGCGTTCGGGCTGAGGCCGGCGAACAGGTAGACGAGCGCCGGCATCACGGCGAAGGAGGTCTGGATCGAGGCCATCGTCCAGCGGCCCGCCATCCGCGAGCGGACCTCGAGGTCGGCGAGGCCCGCGGACTCGCCCTCGAAGCGGTCGGCCAGCTCGGCCGAGCGGCCCATCGACTTGCCGAGCAGGATGCCCGACACGCTGAGCGACTCCTGCACGAGCGAGGAGATGTCGGCCATCGCGCTCTGCTTGGTGGCGGTGATGGCCTTGCGCTTGGCGCCGACGCGGCGCGAGAGCGCGACGAAGAAGGGGAGGACCGCGAGCGAGAAGATCGCGAGTCGCCAGTCGAGCAGGAACATCGCGACGACGCTCGCGAGCACGGTCGTCACGTTGGAGACGATCGAGGTCGCGGTCGTCGTCACGACGGTCTGCACGCCGCCGATGTCGTTGGCGATCCGCGACTGGATCTCGCCGGTGCGGGTGCGGGTGAAAAATGCGAGCGACAGCCGCTGGAGGTGGCGGTAGACCTGCGCGCGCAGGTCGTGCATCACGCGCTGGCCGACGACGTTGGAGAGCCAGGTCTGGGCGACGCTGAGCACGCCGGTCGCGACGGCGATCGCGACCATCCCGCCGACGAGCATCAGGAGCAGGTCGCGGTCCTTCTCCGGGATCGCCTCGTCGAGGATGTCGCGCAGCAGGAACGGCGACACCATCCCGAGGCTCGCCGAGATGACGATCAGGCCCAGTACCGCGGCCAGGCGGCCGCGGTACGGGCTGAAGAGGGCGGCGACCCTGCGGGTCACACGACCAGCTTAGGCGCGGGCTCCAGGGCCCGCTCGAGTACCTCGTCGATGGTCATGACGGGGTGGAACGTCATCTGCTCGCGGACGTCCTCGGGCACGTCGTCGAGGTCGCCGCGATTGCGCTCGGGCAGGATCACCTCGGTCAGGCCGGCCGCGTGCGCGGCGAGCACCTTCTGCTTGAGGCCGCCGATCGGCAGCACCCGGCCCTGCAGCGTGACCTCGCCGGTCATGCCGACCGTGTGCTTGACGGGCCGCCCTGAGAGCAGCGACGCCAGCGCGGTGGTCATCGTGACGCCCGCGCTCGGGCCGTCCTTGGGGATCGCGCCCGCGGGGACGTGGACGTGGAAGTCCCGCTCCTCGAACGCCTCCTCGTCGATGCCGAGCTCCTCGGCGTGGCCGCGCACGTAGGAGAGCGCGATCCGCGCCGACTCCTTCATGACGTCGCCCAGCTGGCCGGTGAGGACGAGGCCGTCCTTGCCCTTCATCGTCGTGGCCTCGACGAACAGCACGTCGCCGCCGGTGCCGGTGACCGCCAGGCCGGTGGCCACGCCGGGCACCGCCGTGCGCGCCGCCGCCTCCTGGAAGACCTTCTGCCGTCCGAGCGCGTCACGGACGTGCTCGACGGTCAGCTCGACTGGCGCCTCGACCTTCGCGGAGGCGATCTGCGTCGCGGTCTTGCGCAGGATCGTCCCGAGCTCGCGCTCGAGCTGGCGCACGCCCGCCTCGCGGGTGTACTCGGAGACGACGAGCTGCAGCAGCTCGTCGGACACCGAGACCTCGTCCTCGCGCAGTCCGTTGCGCTCACGCTGGCGCGGCCACAGGTAGTCGCGCGCGATCGCGGTCTTCTCGGCGACGGTGTAGCCGTCGAAGCGGATGACCTCCATGCGGTCGAGCAGCGGGCCGGGGATCGTCTCCGCCACGTTGGCGGTCGCGATGAACATGACCTGCGAGAGGTCGAGCTCGACGTCGAGGTAGTGGTCGCGGAACGAGTGGTTCTGCGCCGGGTCCAGGACCTCGAGCAGCGCCGACGACGGGTCGCCCCGCCAGTCCGCGCCGACCTTGTCGACCTCGTCGAGCATGATCACCGGGTTGATCGTCCCCGCGTCGCGCAGCGCGCGCACGAGGCGGCCCGGGAGCGCGCCGATGTAGGTCCGCCGGTGGCCACGGATCTCGGCCTCGTCGCGGACGCCGCCCAGCGACATCCGGACGAACTCACGTCCGGTGGCGCGGGCGATCGACTCGCCGATCGAGGTCTTGCCGGTGCCGGGCGGGCCGATCAGGGTGAGGATCGCGCCGGAGCGCCGGTCCTCCTCGATCCCGCGCTCCTGGCGCAGCTTGCGCACGGCCAGGTACTCGGTGATGCGGTCCTTGACGTCCTCGAGGCCGGCGTGGTCTGAGTCCAGGACCTCACGCGCGTGCACCGGATCGAGCTTCTCGTCCGAGCGCGTGTCCCACGGCACGGAGATCAGCCAGTCGAGGTAGGTGCGGATCGTGCCCGCCTCGCCGGACTGCTCGCCCATGCGCTCGAGCCGGCCGAGCTCCTTGTCGGCCTGCTCGCGAACGGCGTCGGGCATGCCCGCCTCGGCGATCTTGGTGCGGTACTCCTCCACGACGTTCGCGGAGTCCTCGCCCAGCTCGCGCTGGATCGACTCCATCTGCTTGCGCAGGAAGTACTCGCGCTGCTGCTGGTCGGCGCCGGACTGCACATCGTCGCGAATGCGCTTGCGGACCTGCAGCTCGGTCAGGCGGTCGCGCTGGATGCGGACGGCGAGCGCGAGGCGCTCGGTCACGTCGACGGTCTCGAGCACCTCGACCTTCTCCTCGAAGGTCACGTCGGGCGCGTAGCCGATGGTGTCGGCGAGGGCGCCGGGCTCGGCGATGGCGCGCAGGAACGCGCCGACACGCTCGTCGGCACCGCGGGTCTCGAGGATCTCCTCGACCACGGCGCGGTACTCGCGCTCGAGGTCGCGGGTGCGGCCGTCGACCGGGGTGTCGTCGGCGGCCTCCTCGACCTCGACGCGCAATTGACCGGTCGGGTCGGTCTGGGCCGCGCCGGCGATACCACGCATCTCGCCGGAGAGCGAGACGGCGCGCCCGCCGCCGGGAAGCCGCACGCGATCGGTGACGCGCGCGATCGTGCCGACCTTGGCGAAGTCGGAGCCATGGCGCGGGACGAGCAGGACGCGCTCTTCGTCACCGACGTCGATGGGGAGGGTCACGTCCATCGTGGGAAAGACGACGGTGTCGTCGAGGGGGATGAGGAGAAGAGAGGTCATGAGGCTTGTCCTTCCATAGCCACTTACGAATGGTGCGTAGTGTAGCCGTCCGTGGTTGCGTGCGCAAGGAGTTATCTTAGTCGACGCGACTGAGATCGTTCGTGGAGCGCCGGCGAACGTCAAAGCGGCTGGGTAGTCAGCCTCAACCCCCGCACACCCCCGCGGCCAACACCCGAACGTTCCTCCCACCCAGCCGCCGTTGACCTTCGGTGGCGCTGCCGCGAGCTAACGCGGAGCCATCCGCAACGCCCCGTCCAGCCGGATGACCTCGCCGTTGAGCATCGGGTTCTCGACGATGTGGGCGGCCAGCGCCGCGTACTCGTCAGGCCGGCCGAGGCGGCTCGGATGCGGCATCGACGCGCCGAGCGCCTCGCGCGCCTCCTCGGGCAGCGCGGCGAGCAGCGGCGTGTCGAACAGGCCCGGGGCGATCGTGCAGACGCGGACGCGCGCGCTCGCGAGGTCGCGCGCCGCCGGCAGGGTCATCCCGACGATGCCGCCCTTCGACGCCGCGTAGGCGACCTGGCCGATCTGGCCGTCGTAGGCGGCGATCGAGGCGGTGTTGACGATCACGCCGCACTCTCCGCCGTCGTCCGGTTCGTTGGCGAGCATCGCCGCGGCCGCGAGCCGCAGCACGTTGAAGGTGCCGATCAGGTTGACCCCGATGGTGGTCTTGAAGGGGTCGAGCTGGTGCGGGCCGCGCTTGCCGGCCACCTTCTCGGCCCACCCGACGCCCGCGCAGCAGACGGAGATACTGAGGTCCCCGGCCGCGGCGACGGCGGCCTCGACCTGCTCGGGCTCGGTGACGTCGCAGCTGACGAAGCTCGCCCCGAGCTCCTGCGCCAGCGCCTCGCCCTTCTCGGCGTCGAGGTCGGCGATCGTGACGTTCGCTCCGTCGGCGCGCAGCCGTCGCGCGGTCGCCGCGCCGAGCCCCGACGCGCCGCCGGCCACCAGTGCGTTCGCACCCTCGATCTGCATGGCCGCGAACCTACACGCTGTAGCGCAGATACAGCTCGCCGTCGGCGGTGGCGACGCTGCGCAGGGCGAGCCGCGCGGAGCCGCCGGGGGCGATGACCGAGGGGCCGTCCTCGCCGCTCACCGCCGGCGACAGCGTAAGGAACAGCTCGTCGAGCAGCCCGGCGTCGAGCAGTCCGCGGTTGAGCGTCGGCCCGCCCTCGCACAGCAGCCGCTTGACCCCGCGCCCGCGCAGGTCGGCGAGCACCTCGGCGAGCTCGACGATCGGGACCACCTCGACCGCTGCCGCGACGTCCGGCAGCTCGTGCTCCGCGCGCGTGTAGACGAGCACGCGCTGCCCGGGCGCGGAGAACAGGCCGGCGTCCCACGGGATGTCGAACGAGCGCGAGACGAGCACGGCCGGGCACGGGAGCGGGCCGTAGCCCTCCGCTCGCACGGTGCGGGCGCCGACGATCAGCGCGTCCGCGCGGCGACGCAGCGCGAGCAGCATCTCCAGATCGGCCGGGCCGCCGAGCGCGCGCGAGGTGTCCCCGAGCGTGGCTCGCCCGTCGAGTGAGGAAACCATCATCCCCGTGACCCACGGCCGCGCCGCCGGCAGGTGCTTGGCTTCGCCGACGAGGTCGCCGGCGGTCACCTCCGCCCGGTCCGGCCAGACGCGCTCGAGGCTCAAGGAGCCAGCGCGTCGATCAGGTCCGGGACCTGCTCAGGGTCGCTCAGGAACGTCAGCACCGGCGTGGTGATGCCGCCGGCGACGAACTCGTCAAGGCGCGCGCGCATCTCCTCCGGCGTGCCGAAGATGACGATCTCGCGGATCAGGTCCTCGGGCGCGAGTTCGAGCGCGCGCTTGCGGTCGCCGTCGTTCCAGGCGTTCACCATCGGGTCGAGCGCGTCGCCCCAGCCGTGCGCGCGGAAGAACGCCTCGTAGACCGGCACGGTTGCGTAGGCGGAGAGCAGGAAGCGCGCGACGCCCATGCCCTCCTCCGGCGACTCCGGGATGCAGAAGAAGCGGCAGACGACCTCGCTCTCGCCCTCGCGCCCGCCCGCGCGCTCGCCCGCGCGCTCGCCCGCGCGGATCTGCTCCGTGACGTGGGGCAGGGCGGACAGCGGGAGGAAGTTCACGAACGTGCCGTCGCCGCGCTCGCCTGCGAGCCGCAGCATCTTGTCGCGCAGCGCGGCAACGACGATCGGCACCGGGTGGCTCGGTGCGGTCTCGAGCTTGAAGCCGCCCGGCCCGCGCTCGCCCGCGAGGATCGGGCGCAGCGCCTCGACCGCCTCGCGCACGCGCGTAAGCGGCTTGGTGAACGGCACCTCGTTCCAGCGCTCCACGATCACGTTCGACGACGACCCGAGCCCGAGGGAGAAGCGCCCGCTCGACGCGTCGGCCAGCGCCGCCGCGTGCTGGGCGAGCACGGGGATCCCGCGGGTGAACGGGTTGACGACCCCGGTGCCGACCCGCATCTCGCTCGTCCACGCCGCCGCGAGCACCAGCGGCGTGAAGCCGTCCGCGCCGTTGGTCTCGCCCGTCCAGAAGTCGCCGTAGCCGCGCTCCTCCGCGCGCCGGACGAGCGGCTCGTGGTCGGCCAAGGGGATTCCGGTGAACGGCAGGGTGAGGGCCCAGCGGAGGTCCGGCACGGCGGCGAAGCTACCAGCAAAGCGGGTAGGGTCGGCCGTCGATGGACGTCCGCCGCATCACGCTCTCGGAGATCGTCGCGGCGGTGGGCGGCGTGCTGCTCGCGCTCAGCGTGTTCGTCAAGTGGTACGAGGCGCGGCCGGAGAACGCGAACGCCAACGTCAACGGGATGAAGGGCGTCGTGTCGGCCTGGGACGCCCACACGATCCTCGGCTACCTGCTCCTCGCCGCGGCGCTCGCGCCGATCATCCTGCTCTACATCGTCGTCCGCGACCACGAGCTGTCCTGGCCGCGCGGCGAGCTGACGGCGGTGATCGGGATCATCGCCTTCGGGCTCGTCGTCTACAACGGCGTCATCGACCGGCCGGGCGAGCCGCCGAGCGAGATCGAGCTCGAGATCGGTTGGTGGATGGCCCTGCTGGGCACGATCCTGATCACGGCCGGCGGCGCCTATCGCGCGTCCGCCACCGACCGCCCACGCAAGCCCCCTGGAGTGTTCTGATGCCCCCACGCGAAGTCCCGGACCGCAACCTCGCGCTCGAGCTCGTGCGCGTCACCGAGGCGGCTGCCCTCGCCGCCGGGCGCTGGGTCGGGATGGGTGACAAGGAGGCCGCCGACCAGGCCGCGGTCGACGGCATGCACGCCGTGCTCCACACGATCCACATGGACGGCATCGTCGTGATCGGCGAGGGCGAGAAGGACGAGGCGCCGATGCTGGCCAACGGCGAGCAGGTGGGTGACGGCTCCTCGCCCCGCGTGGACATCGCCGTCGACCCGCTCGAGGGCACCACCCTGTGCGCGCGCGGGATGCCCAACGCGCTCGCCGTGATCGCGCTCGCCGAGCGCGGGGCGATGTTCGATCCGGGCCCGATCGTCTACATGGAGAAGATGGCCGGCGGCGATGACATCGCCGACCTGCTCGACCTCGACCGCCCGCTCGGCGAGACCGTCGAGCTCGTGGCCGAGCGACGCGGCACCGACGTCCGCGACGTCATGGTCGTCGTGCTCGACCGCCCGCGCCACGAGGAGGGCATCAAGGCCATCCGCGCGGCCGGCGGGCGCGTTCGGCTGATCGCCGACGGCGACGTCGCCGGCGCGTTGCTCTCCGTCTCGCCGCGCACGCCCGCGACGCTGCTCTGGGGCATCGGCGGCACGCCCGAGGGCGTCATCTCCGCCGCCGGCATCAAGTGCATGGGCGGCGCGATGATCGGCCGGCTGGCGCCGCGCAGCGACGACGAGCGCCAGGCCGCCGTCGACGCGGGCTACGACGTCGACCGCGTGCTCACCCATGACGATCTCGTCAAGGGTGACGACGCGTTCTTCTCCGCCACCGGCGTCACCGACGGCGACGTCCTCCAGGGCGTCCGCTACCAGGGCGCCCGCGGCGCCTCGACCGAGTCGCTCGTCATGCGCACGCGATCCGGCACGGTCCGCCGGATCAAGTGCAGTCACGACCGCGAGAAGCTGCGGTCGCTGACGGGCTACAAGATGGGCTAATCCCGCCGCATCAGCCAGACCGCGAGCGCGACGACAGACGCCACCGCCGCCGCGGCGAGCGCCGTGACGATCCCCCACGGCGTGTCGCCGACGGTGACCGAGCCGTCCTTCTCCTCGCGGATCCCGCGCGGGTCGAAGCGGCCGACGGCGGACTGCTCGAGGTCGAGGCGCGCGAGCGAGCGCAGGAAGCCGTGGGTCACGAGCACGTGGATCTTCGACTGCGTGTGCGAGTAGACGAACTTCGTCAGCCACGTCGCGAGCGCCGGGTAGAAGCTTGCGATCTCGACCTCGACGTGGACGGTCTCCCAACCTTCCTCCTCGGGCGGGCAGCGGCGCACGTCGATCTCCAGGTAGCCGTCGCCGTGACGGCCGCGCTTGGAGACCAGCAGGCCGTCGATGATGCGCCAGCGCACGATCCCGCGGTCGCGCGTCACCTCGTACTCGGGGGCGGCGAAGCGCAGCAGGACGAAGGGCCGGAACAGCAGCACCACGAGCCGCTCGGTGTCGGTGTAGGTGACCCGGATCAGCCCGAGCGTCACGCGCGAGAGGTACTTCCAGTACGTGCGCGCGAGGCGCTCGAGGTGCGTCGCGTTCCAGCGCTCCTTGAGCTCGTCGGCCGGGACCGTGACGTCGGCCGCCTGGATCGAGCGCACCGCGCCGCGCTCGTCCATCACCGTGTGCTCCTCGGGGTCGCGGATCACCGCGTCGGCGATCCGGCGCTCCCGGCGCGCGTTGAGCAGGCCGGTCATGACCCCTTGAGCGCCGCGCGGACGGCGTCGTCGAAGCCGAGCGGCCTGTCATTGAGGCCCGCGGGCGGCGGCGTCTCGACCACCATCTCGGACTTCAGCCCGTCGACGAGCGGGCGCACGAGCCCGGTCTCGACGGGGGTGACGAGCGCGACCCAGTGGGAGGAGAGGCGGGGCGTGAGCACGGGGACCTTGAGGATGAACGGCGGCCGGCGATCGAGGATCGCGGCCGTCCGGCCCATCATCTCACGGTAGGTCAGCACCTCGGCGCCTCCGACCTGCACCTCGCCGGGCGGATCGGGGTGCTCGCCGGCGTCGGCGAGCGCCCGCACGACGTCGTCGATCGCCACGGGCTGCGAGCGCGTGTCGACCCAGCGCGGCGTGAGCATCAGCGGCAGGCGCTTGACGAGGTGGCGCAGGATCTCGAACGAGGCGCTGCCCGGACCGATCACCATCGCGGCGCGCACGTAGACGAGCTCGTTCACGCGCTGGCCCAGCAGCTCCGCGACCTCGTGCCGGGAGCGCAGGTGGATCGAGGCGTCCGGGCCGGTCGGGCCGAGGCCGCCGAGGTAGACGACGCGCTCGACGCCCGCGGCGCCTGCCGCCTCGCCGAAGTTGACCGCCGCCGCGCGGTCGCGCTTGGCGAAGTCCTCGCTCGGGTTCGCCCCGCGGCCCATCGAGTGGATCAGGTAGTAGGCGGTGCGCACGCCTTCGAGCGCCTCGGCGAGGCCGTCGCCCTTGACGGCGTCGCCCTTGTGCAGGCGCACGTCACCCGGCAGGTCGGCGGCGCCGGGGTCGCGGACGAGCGCGCGCACACGTCGGCCGCGGCCGCGCAGCTCGGCGAGGAGATGGGAGCCGACGTAGCCGGAGGCGCCGGTCAGCAGGATCGGTTCTGGGTCTCGAGTCGTGGAGGTCATCGCGCCAGGTACGGGCGCGGGGGCTCGGCGGATTCGATCTCGGGTGGGGCCGGCGCCGTATGGGAGGAGTGCCGAGACGAACGTTGAACGCATTGTTGAGGGAATCGTGAAAGGTCTCGCCATCAAGGACGTCGCCGAGCGGACGGGCATCGCCGCCGGCACGATCCGGATGTGGGAGCAGCGCTACGGGTTCCCGGAGCCGAGTCGCACGAGCGCTGGCTATCGCCTCTACAGCGAAGACGATGTCGAAGGGCTGCGCCGCGTGCTCGCCCTGCGCGAGCGCGGTCTCTCGGTCCCGGCCGCGGTCGACCGCGTGCGCGGCGCGGACATGGCGACCGACCGGCCCTCGCTTTACGGCGCGCTCGCCGGCGGCGAGCAGCCGGTCGCCTCACAGCTCCTGACCAAGCGGACGCTGCTCGCGATCTCGCGCGCGATCGAGGACGAGGCGATGTCGCGCGCGGCCTCGCCGGTGGTCATCGGCTCCTTCCAGCGCGAGCGCAACTACCGCGCGGTCGAGCACCGCTACCGTGCGATGGCGCGAACGGCCGACGCCGTTCTGGTGTTCGCCGACTTCGAGCGGCTCGGTACGGACGGCGCGGTCGCCGAGGTCCCGCTCGAGACCGGTGGCGCGCTCGGCAACGAGTGGGCGGTCGTGATCGACGCCCCGGGCTACGGCGCATGCCTGCTCGCCTGGGAGCAGCCGCGTTCGGCCGCGAGCCGGCCCGACGGCGAGCGCATCTTCGAGACGTTCTGGACGCTCGACCCGCGCACGGTGCGGCGGGCGACGGAGGTCGGCGCCGCGCTGGCGCGCCGCGCCGACGACGCGCTCGGCGAGCGCGTCGAGCGGCTGCTGGCCGAGCGCCCGCTGGCGATGGAACATCCTGTGCCGAGCCTGACGTCCGTGACGAACCGGATCGTCGGCTATCTCGACGCGCGCTAGTCGACCACGCGGACCGCGCCGATGCGGTCCGTGTGCGTGAAGCCGAGCTGCTGGGCGGCGGCCGCGGTGAGGTCCCAGCGCGCCTCCGAGCCGAACGGCCCGCGGTCGACGACCTGGAGCACCAGCGTCCGCGACCCGTAGCGCACGGCGACGTTCGTGCCGCATGCGAGGCTGCGGTGGGCGACGCCGACGAGCTCGCGCGTGAGCTCGATTCCGCAGGCCGTCGTGTTGCCGAAGAAGCCAGGGCCGTACCAGGTGGCGACGGCGCCGCGGTAGACCGTGAGCGGCAGCTCGGGGGAGACCGACGCGGTCGACGCCGCGCCGCTGACGACGGCGCGGAGCTGGAAGCGGCCGGGCCCGCGCGCCCGCCAGCGCGCGAGGAAGGTGCCGTCCTGCTTGACGGTCGCGCGCGCCTGCCGCGTCCACGCTCGCGTGACGGGGTCGAGGTACTGAACGACGGCGGTGCGCCCGGCGAGGTGCGGCTCGACGGCGCCGCGGAAGCGGACCTTGCGGCCGAGCAGGGCGTTGCCGCCGCCGGAGAGGGCGAACGGCGAGGGCGGGCCGCTCCGGGGAGCCGTCGCGCCGCCGGACGGCGGAGCGGCCTCCTGCGCGGCGGCGGTCGCGGGAACGACCGCGGCGAGCGCGGCAGCGAACAGCACGATGCGGGTCAGCGAGCCTCTCATTGCGATCTCCGGTGCCTACGAGGTGAGCTGACGGGCTCGCGCAGAGAAAGCAGCGCTACGGCCTGAAGTCCGGCCGATTCGCCCCCGCGAATCTCACTTCGGTTCGCAATGGGTCCCCCGCTCGCCCGGTTGAGTAACCCGGCGATTCGGCGTCGCGCAGGCTAGCGCACCTACGGCTTGGGGAGCCGCTTCACTGCGCGCTTGAGCACCTGGCCGCCGACCGTCAGGCCGATCTGGGCGAGCTCGCCGGCGGCCTGGATCGCCGTCGTGACGAGCTCGGTGCCGCTCGGCGGCCTCGATCCGCGCTGGGGCGCCTCGGGGGCCTCGGAGCGCGCGCGCTCCGTCGACTCCTTGAGTGCCGGTGCGCCCGCTCGGACGGGGCGCGGGCGGTGCGATGCGCGCGGCGCCGGTGCGGGCGCGGCGGCGACGGGCGGAGCGGCGGCCTTGGGCTTCGCCGCCGTCGCGCGGGTCGCCTTCGGCTTCGCCGCCGTGCCGCGGGAGCGATCGCCGCCGACGCGCGTGGCGCGCGTCGTGGGCAGGTTGCCGAGCACGCCGCGCTGGTCCTTGCCCGCCGCCTTGCCCTTCTTCGGCTTGGCCGACTTCTCGCTCATCCGAATCCAGTCTACGTTTCACATCGCCCGCTTGCGGGGGAAACGAACAAGAATCTCTGAAACCTCGTGAGCGACCGCCTAGACTCACGGCTCAGTTTCGAGCGTGCCGCTGTTGGAACGGAACGAGTGCGCCGACCTAAGCTCTTAGCGAATCCATTCAAGCCCGCCCGTCGTACGGCGAGCCCGAGAAACAGGATCTGATGTCAGTAGTCGACCTGCAGGAACTGGAAGAAGTCAAGGGCCTGCTCCTGAAGGGGCAGCAGCTCGGTGTGCTCACCTTCGCGGAGATCGCCACCGCGGTCGCGGAGATCGATCTCGACGAGTCAGACGTCGAGGAGCTGCACACGTACCTCGAGAAGTCCGAGATCGAACTCGTGGAGGAGATCGATCCGGCCGTCGGCGCCGCGCAGGAGGAACGCGCGCCCGACAAGCGCGGCCGCCGCAAGGCCAAGACGGCGATCGACCTCAAGCCGGACATGACCACGGACAGCCTCCAGCTGTTCCTCAAGGACATCGGCAAGGTGCGCCTGCTCACCGCGCAGGAGGAGGTCGACCTCGCGCGCCGCATCGAGCGCGGCGACCTCGACGCGAAGCAGAAGATGGTCGAGTCCAACCTGCGGCTCGTCGTCTCGATCGCCAAGAACTACCGCAACCAGGGCCTGCCCTTCCTCGACCTGATCCAGGAGGGAACGCTCGGGCTCGTGCGCGCGGCGGAGAAGTTCGACTACCGCAAGGGCTTCAAGTTCTCGACCTACGCGACCTGGTGGATCCGCCAGGCGATCGCCCGCGCGCTCGCCGACAAGGCGCG
>Ga0136617_10001651_pt1 | contig 19789 bp, 17 predicted proteins | sample AntDrymUQ3222106_2_FD_129672 | JGI IMG/M metagenome (GOLD analysis project Ga0136617, IMG submission 129672) | Polar desert sand microbial communities from Dry Valleys, Antarctica - metaG UQ322 (21.06) | ecosystem: Environmental > Terrestrial > Soil > Desert | place: Antarctica: Dry Valley... | reverse complement strand
CGCGACCACGCCCGCGGGTGGCTCGCGGCCGCCGGCGAGCGCGTTGAAGACCTCCCACTCGCGCCGCTTGCGCGCGGTACGCGGGGACGCGTCGAAGTCGGTCGGCGACCAGTGCGCGAACTCGTCCGCGTCGAGGTGCTTGAGCTCCACGCACGAGAAGTCGGGCAGCGTGATCGCCGTCACGCCCGCCGCGAACATCGGCAGCTCCCACTCCATCGCCTTGGCGAACCCGTAGCCGGCCCGGTTGGGCCACGCCCAGGGCTCGCAGTTGCGCATGCCCAGGTCGAGGAAGGCGTGCCGCTCGTCGGCCACGTAGAGCGGGTGGCGGGGGACCTTGACCACGACCTCGGCGGCCTCGACCTGCCAGGCGAGGTCGCGCAGCGCGCCGACCGCGGCGTCCGTGAGCACCATGTCCCCGTCCCACTTGAGCGCGTAGCCCGTGCGCACGTGCGAGAACGACCAGTTGTAGAAGTAGGCGAGGCTGTGGATCGAGGCGGCCGGCGTGTCGCGGAACTCCTCGCCGCAGCGCGCGATCGTGAACGGGTAGTGGCGGACCTCGAGCCGCTCGGCGGCTCCCAGCTCCGCCGCGGTGCGGCGCGCGAGCGCGACGGTGCCGTCGGTGGAGCCGTTGTCGACGAGCACGACGCGGCTGACGGCGCGCAGCAGCGGCGGCAGCACCCACGGCAGCGAGCGCGCCTCGTCCCTGACCCGCACGACGGCGGTGAAGCCGGGCGCCGGCGGGCCTTCGGCCCACGCCCAGCGGACGGTGAAGTCCTCGTGGCCCTCGAGGTTGGTCAGCACCGTGGACCGCGCCTGGCCAACCTGCCGTGCGGTGACGCGCTCGAGGCGTCGCTCGACCTCCGCGAGGCGGCCCGCCCGCCGCTGCGCGAGCCGGTGCAGCTGACCGATCCTGGCGTGCTCGTCGATCGTGGCCCGCAGCAGCGGCAGGAGCTCCGCGACGCGCTCCTCCCACTCCCCGGCGCCGCCGGCCGCGGGCGGCGCCGGGTCGTAGTCGTAGGCCGCGAAGTCGGCCGCGCAGCGCTCGCGCACCACCGCGGCCGCCGGCGCGTCGTAGGCGTGCGGGGGCAGGGAGAGCGGGCTGGCGTTCTCGCGCCCGGGCGCGGACGGCCAGCGGCCGGCCGGCACGTGCGCGCGCAGCCGCGCGACGGTCTCCGCCATCCGCTCGGCGCGCCCGACGTGCGTGAGCGCCAGCCGCGAGGCGAGGTCGTGCTGGACGCCCCAGTGGACGTCCTCGGCGTCGCCGCGGGGGAGCGCCGCGACGAAGCGGCGGAAGTCCTCGACGATCCCGGCGGGCGTCGCCGGCACGCGCGGGAACCACGGCCGCTCGCCGAACTCCTCGGCGAAGCGCGGCTCGCGCAGGAGCAGCTTCGACTGCCATGCCGACCACAACCGCTGCCACGGGTCGCGCACGACCGTGAAGCGCAGCCAGCCGTCCTCGGTCAGCACGCGCTCGCGCCCGGCCGGGTCGTAGTGTCCGAGCCGGTGCCCGGGCTCCCACAGGTTCATGTCGTGGACGGTGAGCGCGGAGGAGGGCTCCGGCAGCGTGGACTGCGCGAAGCGCTCGGGTGGGATGCCCGCCAGCTCGCTCAGCAGCCAGAGCAGGCTCGTGCAGCCCGCCTTGGGCATCGGCAGGAAGGCGACGCGCAGCTCGGGCAGCACGACCGTCCGCTGCAGGACGTGCTCGGAGAAGGGCGCGCTCGGCACGACGCGCGAGGGTAGTCGGTGGCCGGCACGCGCATGCGAACTTCTCGTGATCGTCACGAGTCGGCGGCCGCGAGGCACGAGACTGTCGCGCCGATGCTCTCCCAGCGCACCAACGGACCCACTCCGCTGCCGGCCGCGCCCGCCGTCCGCTCGCTCATCCTGGTGGCGGGCTCCGGGCGCAGCGGGACCAGCCTGTTCGCCGGCATCCTGCAGCGGCTCGGCTACGCCGTGCCGCAGCCCGAGGTGCCCGCCGACGACACGAACCCGCGCGGCTTCGGCGAGTCGCAGTGGGTGGTCGACTTCCACGCCCGGCTGCTCAAGCAGGCCCGCGTGCAGGTCTCCGACGCGCGGCCGGGCGCGTGGGCGCTGACCGGGCGCGCCGGGCTCGACGAGGCGGTGGCGGCCGAGCTGCGCGGCTGGCTCGAGCAGCGCTTCGGCGAGTCCGAGCACCTGGTGATCAAGGATCCGCGCGTGTCCTGGTTCCTGCCGCTGTGGCGACGCTGCGCCGCGGACCTCGGGGCGGGCGCCCGCTGCGTGACCCTGCTGCGCCATCCCGCGGCGGTCGTCGACTCCAAGCAGCGCTGGTACGGCGGCTGGCAGGGCGAGGTCTCGCGCGCGGCCGGTTGGGTGAACCAGACGCTGTTCACCGAGCGCGCCACCCGCGAGGCGCCGCGGGCGTTCGTCCGCTACGACGACCTGCTCGACGACTGGCCGCGCGCGATCGGGCGCGTCGACGAGGCGCTGGACCTCGTGCTCCTGCAGCAGACGTCGCCGGCCTCGATGCGCCGCGTGCACGAGTTCGTCGACCGCGGCCTGAGCCGCTCGCGCGGCGACTGGGAGCATCTCGCGCTGCCCGAGCCCTTGCGCACCCAGGCCGAGGAGGTCTGGCTGCTGGTGTCGCGCCTCGCCGATGAGGCCGAGGGCGATCGCGAGGCGGTGTGCGAGCGCCTCGACGAGCTGCGCGGCGCCTACGCTGACCTCTACGCCGAGGCCGAGGCCGTCGCCCACTCCTCGATCTCCGCGGCACGCCCGCGCCCCCTCGCGCCCGCGGGCCCGCCCGGCTCGCCGGCCGCCGCCTGGCTGATCCGGCGCGTGCCGGTGCGTTACAAGCGCCGGGTCCCGCGCGGGTGGCGTTCGCGGGTCAACCGGGCGCTGAGCCAGGCTTAGCCCGGCAGGCAGCTGATCGCGTAGACCTCGACGGGCCCGTTACGCCACCGGCGGCACGCCTCCGGGAGCCTCAGGACGGCCGGGTCGGCGATGGCCGCGAGCTGCCCGACGAGTCGCCCGTAGGGCAGCCTCCCGCGCCGCCAGCGCACGCCGTCGCCCGTCAGCTCCCTGCGCACGGCGTCGCGCCTGACCCACAGGTGGGTGGCGCCGTAGCGCTCGCCGAGCGCGCTGATCGCCTCGGTGGACGGGCCGTAGTAGGCACGCAGCATCGCGAACATCCGAGCGCGGCCCCTGCGGAAGTAGCCGACCTCGTACGAGGGCGCGAGCTGCGTCGAGATCACCACCGCCCGCCGCGCGGTGACCGGGAGGCACTTCAGGTCGTCGGGGTCGCCCGCGATCACCGCGTCCTTGGGGAGCGCCGAGAGGTACTCCGTGACGGGTCCCGTCGGGCAGGTCGAGCCGCGCGCCCAGCGATCCCCCGGGACGGCGAGCAGCGCCGCCAGCAGCGCCAGCCCGGTCAGCAGCGCCCCGAGCGCGGGCGCGCTGCGCCTCAGCGCCAGGGCGACGGCGGCGGCCACCGCGACCGCGCCGCCGGCGATCGCGACCGAGCGCCAGGCGAGCGGCGCCGTCGGCCCGAGCGGGAAGGCGTGGACGGCGAGGCCGGCGATCGCCACCGGCGCGCAGAGCAGCGCGAACGCCCGCAGCCGCGGCCGCGGCCGCGCCCACAGCGCCGTCCACGTCGGCCCGAGCGTGACGCCGACCACGATCGCGAAGCAGGCGACGAGCGGATAGGTGTACCGGTGCGGGAGGTAGAGCTGGAACAGGACGGCCTGCGCGAGGGCGTAGGCGGCGAGCGCGACGACCGCGAGCGCGAGCACCTCCGTGCGCACGAGCCGGAGGTTGGCGCGGCGCACGAGCAGCAGCCCGAGGGCGGCGAGGGCGAGGAGGCTCCCCGAGGCGCGCAGGTCGAAGCCGCTGCGGTTCTGCTTGAGGTACTCGACGGCCGAGGGCACGAAGAAATGCAGCGGGCCGCGGGCGCCGAACTCCGGGAACATCCGCGCCTCGGCCGCGCTCAGCACGGCTGGAGCGCCGCCGGAGGCCAGCCGCGGAGCGAGGACGGCGACGATCGCGATCGCGAGCGCCAGCGCGGCGAAGCCCGCGCGCCGGGCGTCCAGCCGCGGCCTCAGCGCCGTCCACCGGACCGTGGAGACGATCAGCACGCCCACCGCCAGCAGCGCGGCGGGCGGGTAGAACAGCGCCCCGCCCGCGGCCACTAGCGCGGCGGCCAGGTGGTGGCGCCGCAGGGCCGGCAGCGCGGTGAGCAGCACCACCGGATGCACGAAGGCGCGCGGGAAGCCGCCGTGGAAGCGGTGGATGTCGACGAGCGCCAGGAACAGGCCGGCCGCGATCCAGGCCGCCGGCCGCCAGTCGGTGTGCTCGCGCACGATCAGGAAGATCAGCCAGCCCGACACGGCCATCAGCGCGACGCCCACCCACTCGCCGAACGCGATCGGGTCGGCGGCCTGGCTCGCGAGCCGGAACAGCGCCTCGTATCCCTCCGGATAGCGGGCCGAGCCGCGCAGGTCAGCGGTGAGCGCGTCGGTGAACAGCTGCGGGTCCCGGAACCGCCACATCCAGTACTGGTGGACGAACGCGTCGTCCGAGTAGACGTCGGGGCGCAGGAGCCGCCGGCTGGCGAGCACGGCCGCGACGACGCAGGCGGCGAGCGCCGCGAGGGGCTCGAGGCCGCGCGGCGCGAGGGCCGCGAGGCGCTCGCGCCCGCGCGCTCGCTCTGCGTCACGTAGGGCCATCCGGCGGCGTCACGCTAAGCGGGGCGGTGGGCCGCCCGGGTGAACGTGTCGTGACGCGCTCGTGACGCGATCGTCAACGCGCTGTGACGATTCGGTGAGCGGTCACGGCTCGCCAACATCGCCGCCCGCGCGCGCGACCAGGATCGGCCCGCATGGCGCGGATCAGCGTGGTCGTCCCGATCTACGACGTCGAGCGCTATCTCGCCGAGTGCCTGCAGTCGCTCGCCGGCCAGACCGTCGACGACCTCGAGGTCGTGTTGGTCGACGACGGCTCGACCGACGCGAGCGCGGCGATCGCCGAGCGCTTCTGCCGCCACGACGCCCGCTTCCGGCTCTTGCGCCAGCCCAACGGCGGCCTCGGCCGGGCGCGCAACGCCGGGCTCGAAACGGCGAGCGGCGAGTACCTGGCGTTCCTCGACAGCGACGACGTGCTCCCCGCGGACGCCTACGAGCGGCTGCTGGGGGCGCTGGAGCGGACGGGGTCGGACTTCGCGACGGGCAACGTGCAGCGCCTGACCTCGGAGGGCTGCCGCCAGGCCCCGTTCCTCGCCAAGGCGTTCGCCCGCACCCGCCTGGCGACCCACGTGCGGCGCTTCGAGCCGCTGCTCGCCGACCGCACGGCGTGGAACAAGCTGTGGCGGCGCTCCTTCTGGGACGCGCACGGCCTGCGCTTCCCCGAGGGGCGGCTGCACGAGGACATCCCGGTCGTCCTGCCCGCCCACTTCATGGCCTCTAGCGTCGACGTCGTCTCGACGCCCGTCTACCACTACCGCGTGCGCGAGGACGGGGCGGCGTCGATCACCCAGCGCCGCGGCGAGCTGCGCGCCCTCGGCGACCGGCTGGCGGCGGTCGAGGACGTGCACGCCTACCTGGCCCGCCACGAGGGCGGGCGGCAACGGCGACGTTACGAGCGCAGCGTCGTCGCGGGCGACCTGCGCTACCACCTCGACCTGCTCCCCGACACCGGCTCGGAGTACCGCTCGCTCTTCCTCGACCGCGCGAACGCGTTCCTGGCCGCGGCCCATCCCGGGGTCTGCGACCGCCTGCCGGCGATCGACCGCCTGAAGTGGCACCTGGTCCGGCGCCGGCTGCTGCCCGAGCTGCTCGAGGTCCTGCGCTTCCAGCGCGAGGGCGGCGCGCGCACGCCGCCGCTGCGGGTGCGCGGGCGCTACTACGGCGACTTCCCGTTCCGCGACGATCCCCGCCTGCGGATCCCGCGCTCGGTCGGCCGGCTCGGGCGCCGCGACCAGGAGCTGGCGTTGACGGCGCACCTGGAGGACCTGCGCTTCGAGGAGGCCAAGCTGCGCGTCGGCGGCCACGCCTACGTCAACGCGCTCGGCGCCCGCGCGCCCGGCAGCCAGCGCGTCGCGATCGCCGCCGTGCGGCCGGGGAGGTGGCGGCCGCTGAGCATGCGCTTCGCCGCGCAGCGCCTGCGGATCGCGCCGGTGCGCCGCGGCGACCTGGACCCGGACGTCTCCTGGTCGGGCTTCCGGGCGGCGCTCGACCCCGCCGCGCTGCGCGGCGGCGGCGCCTGGGCCGATCAGCGCTGGGAGCTGTTCGCGTACGTGCGCACCGGTCGGGTCCGCCGCCGCCGCGCCCGCTTCGCGATCGAGGACCCGGCGCTGGTGCGCACGGTCGAGCTGCCCGGCTCCGACGAGGTGCTCGTACGGGCGGCCGTGACCGCCGACGGCGCGGTGAGCGTCGACGTGCGCACGCGCTGGCTGCGGATCGAGCGCCATCGGGTCGCCGGTGGGGTGTCGTCCGCCGAGCCCGCGCTCGAGCTGGAGGGCGTGGCGCGCCTGGGGCCGGCCGCCGCGCCCGCGCTCGAGCTGGAGGGCGTGGCGCGCCTGGGGCCGGCCGCCGAGCCCGCGCTCGAGCTGACGCGGACGAGCGACCGCCTGACGCTCACCTTCCCGCTCGCGCACGGCCGCGACGGCGCGTTCCGCCTCCGGCTGCCGCTCGGCGGGCTGCGCGTCGCGGCCCACGAGGCGCGCCCAGAGGGCCACGAGGCGGTCGAGTGGGACCTGCGGGCGACCGGCGGGCATCCGGTGGTGCTCGCCGCCGAGCTGGACGGCGCGGCCTGGCGGTCCGGCGATCGCGACATGTCGCTCGTCCGCACCCCGGCCGGCGGGGCCCGGCTGCTCGAGCGCCGGCTCGCCCCGGCCCCGACCGCGGCGCCCGAGCCCGCCGCGGCGGCCGAGCGGAGCCGAGCCGGCTCGCCCCCAGCACTGACTTCGGCACGGAGCGGGCGCTGACTCGAGGTGGCGGCGGGGCCTCGCGAGGCGCCTTTCGCCTTGCGTGGGGGCGGCGGCACGCTTGGCCGCCGCTGTCGTGCCGGCGTCTTCAACGGCGCTTGTACGGGGTGGGATGGGGGTGGTCGCGGGTCGCGAGGCGCCGGCGACGTCGGGGGTCCCGCCGGCGGGGGCGGTCTGTACGACGTTGACCGCGGATACCGCGGCCAACGTCGGGAGTCCCGCCGCGCGTGCGTCGACCCGCGCGGCCGGGCGGGAGATCTGCCGCGCCGGCGCCCTCACCTCCCCTACCCAGCCGCAGTAGACGCCGCGACCGCCACGCCCGCTGACGGCCAAGCCGCGCGCCCAAACTCACCCCCGCTCGTTGACAGCACGTTCACGCCGTGGTTGCCGTTCGGTTACAGAACCTCCCGGTTTGCAGGCCATTCTGTGAGCCATGACCGCGAGGGCCGACCTCCACTGCCATTCCACCGCGTCGCAGGTCTCCAAGCTGGGCGTCTCGCGCGCACTCGGGCTGCCCGAGTGCGCGACGCCGCCCGAGGAGGTCTACGCGCTGGCCAAGCGCCGTGGGATGGACTTCGTCACCATCACCGATCACGACACGATCGACGGCGCGCTGCAGATCGCCGACCAGCCGGACGTCTTCGTCTCCGAGGAGCTGACCGCGCGCTTCGCCGGCGAGCCGCAGGCCGTACACGTGCTGTGCCTGGACGTCACGCCGGACGACCACGCGTGCCTGCAGGAGCGCGCCGGCGACGTCGAGGCCGTCGCCGCGTACCTGCACGAGCACGAGATCGCGTGCGCGCTCGCGCACCCGTTCTACGCCGTCGCGGCGCCGCTGACCGCGCGCCACCGCCGCCGCCTGGCCGAGCTGTTCGGCACCTGGGAGGTGCGCAACGGCTCGCGCGCGCCGGAGCTCAACCAGCCGGCGTGGATCTACGTCGAGACGCGCGGCGGGATCGGCGTCGGCGGCTCCGACGACCACGCCGGCGTCGACGTCGGCCGCACGTGGTCGCAGACGCCGGCCGCGGCGACGCCGGCCGAGTACCTCGCGCACGTCCGCTCCGGGCGGGTCATGGCGGGCGGCGACCACGGCTCGGCGGCCAAGTGGGCGCACGCCGCGATGGCGATCGCCGTGCGCACGCTCGGCCGCGGCGCGGCCGAGGCGGCGCCCGACCCCGGCGCCGTCCTGCGGATGGCCGAGCGCGTGATGTCCGAGGGCGACGTCCGCGCCGGCGCGATCGGCGCCGACCTCGAGCCCGACGACGCCCGCGCGCTGCTGCGCGCCTGGCTGGACGCCGTCGAGCTGGACCTCGGGGCGGCCGAGCTGCTCGCCCTGCTGCAGGAGGACGACTTCCGCCACGCCGCCCTCTTCCGCCGTGCCCGCCGCTGCCACGAGCGCAGGCTGCGCGAGGCGGTCGCCGGCCTGCTGGCGCAGGCCGCGGCGGCCGAGCCCGACTGGGCGGGCGCGGCCACGGGGATCTTCGAGGCGTGCGTCGCGGCCGTCCCCTACGTCCCCGCCGCGGCCTTCCTAGGGCGCGAGAAGGGCAAGCTCGCCGCCCGCGAGGACCAGCCGCAGCGCGTGGCGCTGATCGCCGACGGCATCGGCACCGTCCACGGCGTGACGCGCACGATCGCGGAGATCGCCGAGCGCGGCGTCCCCGGCTTCGAGGTCGAGGTGATCGGCACCGACCCCGGCGTGGACCGGCGGCTGGGCGCCGTCACCGAGGTGGGGCTCCCGTTCGCGCCCGACGTCGCGGTCGGCGTGCCGAGCCTGCCCGCGGTCGTCGAGGTCCTCGCCGAGGGCCGCTACGACCTGCTGCACCTCACCTCGCCCGGCCCCGCCGGGCTGATGGGCGCGCTCACCGGGCGCCTGCTGGCCCTGCCGGCGGCCGGCGCCTACCACACCGAACTGGCCGCCTACGCGCAGCTGCGCTCCGGCGGCGACCCGATGATCGCCATCGCCATGGAGGCCGGCCTCGGCGCGTTCTACGGCCACTGCGCCACGGTGCTCTCGCCGTCCGCGGCGTCCGACGCCCGGCTGGCGGAGCTGGGGGTCGAGCGGCAGCGGATCGCGCGTTGGGACCGCGGCGTCGACGTCGGCCGCTTCTCGCCGGCGCGGCGGCTGCGCGCCGACACGGAGCACGTCCGCGTCCTCTACGCCGGCCGCCTGACGCGCGAGAAGGGCACGGACCTGCTGGCGGATGCGTTCCTCGCCGCGCGCGAGCGCGACCCGCGGCTGCACCTCGTGGTCGCGGGCGGCGGGCCGGAGGCCGCGACGCTGCGCGAGCGCCTCGGCGCGCACGTCAGCTTCCTCGGCTGGCTGGAGGGCGACGCGCTGGCCGTCGCCTACGCCTCGGCGGACCTGTTCCTGTTCTGCTCGCAGACCGACACGTTCGGGCAGGTGGTCCTGGAGGCGCAGGCCTCGGGACTCCCGGTCGTCGCCGTGGCGGCCGGCGGGCCGGCCGAGCTGATCGCCGACGGCCGCACCGGTCTGCTGTGCCCGGCCGACGCGCAGGCGCTGGGGGCGGCGCTCGCCGGCCTCGCGGCCTCGCGGGCCGCCCGCGAGCGGCTCGCTCGCAGCGGGCGCGCCGCCGTGGCCGCGCGCACCTGGGAGGCCGCGCTGGAGCGCCTGGCCGCCGGCTGGCGCCAAGCCCTCGCCGAGCCCGCGCTCAGCGGCCGGCGTGCCGCTTGAGCGAGATCCCCTCGAGCACGTTCGCGACGCTCTGGCACGCGTCGACCGCCTCCTCGAGCGTCTCGAAGATGTCCTTCCAGCGGATCACGATCATCGGGTCGATGCCCTGCGCGAACAGCGAGGCGACGGCGGCCCGCACGAGCTGATCGGCCTCGTTCTCGAGCCGGTGGACCTCGACGAGCCGCGGCGCGAGGTCCATCCCGTTGCGCAGCTGGTGCAGGCTGGCGGCGACCTCGTCGGAGGCGGCGACGAGCACGCCGGCGATCTCCTCGGCCTGCGCCATCGGCGCCTCGACGGCGTAGCGGCCGAGCTGGTCGGCCGCCTCCTCGGCGAAGTCGACGACGTCGTCGAGCGCGATCGTGAGCGCGTGGACGTCGGCGGCGTCCATGTGGCAGCGCCGCTCGCCGCGTTCCGCGAGCCGGTGCAGGATGTCGTGGGTGATCCGGTCGCCCTCCTGCTCGCACTGGTAGATGTCGCGCGCCAGCTCCGCCTGCTCGGGGAACGCGGCGAGCATGTCGCGCAGCAGCACGGTCGCGTGCTGCATGTTGCGCCCCGCCTGCTCGAACAGCTCCAGCAGCTGGGGGTCGGGGCGGCGTCTCATCCCCGGCCACGCTAGGCGCGCGAGGGGCGCTTGCGGGAGCACGTTCACAACTTGAGAACAGGCCGTTCACCGTCCCGTAACCAGCGCGGCCCGATCCCGCTCCAGCCTTCCCGGCGATGCAGTCCACGCGCCACGCCGAGGCGGCCGGCAGGGGATCGGGCGAGGTGATCAGGGCCGGGCAGCTGGAGATCCGGCCCGCCGAGTACCTCGCCCTGGCCGGCGGCCGGGCGCTCACGCTCTCGCTGAAGGAGCTGGAGCTGCTCGCGGCCCTGGGGCGTCGCGAGGGCCGCATCGTCTCGAGGGAGGAGCTGTACCGGACGGTGTGGGAGGCGCCGATGCGAGCCGACGAGCGCTCCGTGGACGTCTACGTCCACAAGCTGCGCTCCAAGCTCGCCGACGCGCTGCCCGAGTGGCGGTTCATCCATACGCACTTCGGGTTCGGCTACCGGTTCCAGGCGGAGCCTTCACACCCTTTTCACAAGACGGGCACGGATCGGTAACAGGCTGGCGGGTGACGTCGTGCGACGGTCGCCCACGATGTCAAGACCACGGAGGAAGGGTTCGATGAGACTCAAGACTTACAAGCCGGTGCTGGCCGCGTTCGCGGCAGCCCTGGCGCTCGGCGTCGCCGCGTGCGGTGACGACGAGGAGGACACTCCGGCCGCCGGTGGCGGGGAGAACACGCCCGAGGCGGAGCAGCTGGCGGGCACCATCCGTATCGACGGCTCCTCGACGGTGTTCCCGTTCGCCCAGGCGGCGGCGGAGCTGTTCAACGAGGAGAACCCCGACGTGCGCATCACGGTCGGCCAGTCCGGCACCGGGGGCGGCTTCGAGAAGTTCTGCGCCGGCGAGACCGACATCTCCGACGCCTCGCGCCCGATCGACGACGAGGACGAGGTGCCCGTCTGCGAGGACGCCGGCATCGCGTACGAGGAGGTGACCGTCGCCAACGACGGCATCGCCGTGGTCACCAACCCGGCGCTCGAGGTCGACTGCCTCACGGTCGCCCAGCTGAAGGAGATCTGGGAGCCGGGGTCGGAGATCGCGAGCCTCTCGGACGTCGATCCGAGCCTGCCGGACGGCGAGCTGACGCTCTTCGGCCCCGGCACCGACTCGGGCACGTTCGACTTCTTCACCGACCAGGTCAACGGCGAGGAGGGCGAGTCGCGCGAGGACTACGAGGCGTCCGAGGACGACAACCAGCTCGTGACCGGCGTCACCGGCTCCGAGGGCGGCCTGGGCTACTTCGGCTTCTCCTACTACGAGCCGAACGCCGACGACCTCAACCTGGTCGGCGTGGGCGAGAGCGCGGACTCGTGCGTGAAGCCCTCGCTGGAGGCGATCCAGGACGGCTCCTACGTGCCGCTCTCGCGCCCGATCTTCATGTACCCCGCCGCCGAGGCCCTCGGGCGGCCCGAGGTGAAGGCGTTCATGGACTTCACGCTCCAGAACGAGCAGGCGATCGCCGAGGCGGCCAACATCGTGCCGCTGACCGACGAGCAGCTCGCCGAGTCCCAGCAGAAGGTCGAAGCCCTGGGCGGAGGCGCCTAGCCCGTGAGCGACCCCGCCCTGATCGGCGCGAAGGGCGCGCAGGGGGCGCGGACCAGCTTGGTCCGCGTCCCCTCGGGGCGGTCGCGGTTCGAGGGCGCCGTCAAGGGCGCCCTCTTCGCCGCCGCGGCGGTCTCGGTGGCCACCACTGTGGCCATCGTCGGGTCGCTGCTGGCGGAGACGATCGACTTCTTCCGCGACGTCGGGGTCGCCGAGTACCTGTTCGGCACCAAGTGGTCGCCGACGTTCCAAGGGGCGCAGCAGTCCTTCGGCGTCCTGCCCCTGATCTGGGGCACGGTCTACCTGACGTTGATCGCGCTCGTGGTGGCGGTGCCGCTCGGCCTGCTCAGCGCGATCTACCTGGCCGAGTTCGCGCCCGAGCGGGTGCGCAAGGTCGTCAAGCCGGTGCTCGAGGTCCTGGCCGGCGTGCCCACCATCGTCTTCGGCTACTTCGCCCTGACGTTCTTCACACCGGAGATCCTGCAGGCGATCGGCGTGCAGGTCGGGGTCTTCAACGCGCTCTCGGCAGGCCTGATCATGGGGCTGCTCGTGCTGCCCACCGTCGCCTCGGTGGCCGAGGACGCGATGACGGCGGTCCCCTACTCGCTGCGCGAAGGGGCCTTCGGGATGGGCGCGAGCCGGCTCCAGGTCGCGCTGCGCGTCGTGTTCCCCGCCGCGCTGTCGGGCATCGTCGCGGCCCTGATCCTCGGTGCCTCGCGCGCCGTCGGGGAGACCGTGCTCGTGCTCGTGGCGGGCGGGCAGGACGCCAGCCTGTCGCTCGATCCGCGCGACAGCCATCAGACGATGGCGGCGTTCATCGCCTCCATCTCGCGCGGTGACCTCCCGACCGGTTCGACCGAGTACAAGACCCTCTTCACGGTCGGCTTCACGCTGCTGCTGATGACCCTGGTGCTGAACCTGCTCTCGATCCGCCTCGTCCACCGCTACCGCCAGGTGTACGAGTGACCGGCGCGCAGATGGCCGCGGCCGCGCGGCGCCAGAGCACGGTGATCCCGCAGCGCTCGGGCCGCGAGACGGCCGCCGACCGCGCCTTCCGCGCGCTGATGTACGGCGCGGTCGGGATCGCGTTCCTCGGCTTGGCGGCGATCGTCTGGGACTTCGCCAGCGACGGCGTGCCGTTCGTCACCTGGGAGTTCCTGACCAGCTTCCCGTCGCGGATCATCCCGACGACCTCCGGCATCGAGTCCGCGATCGTGGGGACGCTCTACCTGATGGCGATCTGCGCGGTGCTCGTCATCCCGCTCGGCGTGATGACGGCCGTCTACCTCGAGGAGTACGCCGATCCGCGCCGCTGGTACAACCGGCTGGTGGAGGTCAACATCCAGAACCTCGCGTCCGTGCCGTCGGTGGTCTACGGCATCCTCGGCCTCGCGTTCATCGTGCGCGGTCCGCTGGACCTCGGCAACGTGCTGCTGGCGGGCGGCATCACGCTCGCGCTGCTCGTGCTGCCCGTGGTCATCATCGTGGCGCGCGAGGCGATCCGCGCCGTGCCGCCCTCCATCCGCGAGGGCTCGCAGGCGCTCGGGGCGACCCAGTGGCAGACGATCTGGAAGCAGGTGCTCCCGGGCTCGATCGCCGGCACCGCCACGGGCGTGATCCTCGCGCTGTCGCGAGCGATCGGCGAGACCGCGCCGCTGCTCGTGATCGGCGCCGCGGCGTCGCCGCGCTTCAACCCGGACGGCCTGCTCTCGCAGTTCACCGCCCTGCCGATCCAGATCTTCACCTGGACCGGCGATCCGAACCAGGAGTTCGTCGTCCGGGCAGCGGGCGCGATCGTGGTGCTGATGGTCATCCTGCTGCTGATGAACTCCGTGGCCATATTCTTGAGAAACCGCTATGAGCAGAAGTGGTGATGACCCCATGCCAGAGAAGCTGACCGAGGCGCAGGCCAAGCGAGGCGAGGAGGGCGCCGTGCAGCGCTTCGGACGTTCGCAGGAGCAGCCGGAGCCCGAGCCGCCCGTCGACGGCCACAAGGCCTTGGAGCCGATCTTCGACGTCCGCGACGTCCACGTCCACTACGGCGAGCACCGCGCGATCCGCGACGTGTCGATGCGGATCGCCAGCAACGAGATCACCGCGCTGATCGGCCCGTCGGGCTGCGGCAAGTCGACGTTCATCCGCTGCCTGAACCGGATGAACGACCTGATCCCCAGTGCCCGCGTGGACGGGGAGATCGTCTACCACGGCGAGAACCTCTACGACGACCGCATCGACCCGGTGCAGGTGCGCAAGCGGATCGGCATGGTCTTCCAGAAGCCCAATCCGTTCCCGAAGTCGATCTTCGACAACATCGCGTTCGGCCCGCGCGTCGTCGGCATGAAGGGGGACATGGAGGAGATCGTCGAGTCCGCGCTGCGCCGTGCCGCGCTGTGGGACGAGACCAAGGACCGGCTGAAGACCAACGCCTTCGGCATGTCCGGCGGCCAGCAGCAGCGCCTGTGCATCGCGCGCGCGCTCGCCACGCAGCCCGACGTGCTGCTGATGGACGAGCCGTGCTCGGCGCTCGACCCGATCTCGACCGGGCGGATCGAGGACCTCATGATCGAGCTCAAGGAGAGCTACTCGATCGTGATCGTCACCCACAACATGCAGCAGGCGGCGCGCGTGTCGGACATGACGGCGTTCTTCACGGTCGAGCTGGACAAGACGGCCAAGCACCGCACGGGCGCGGTCGTCGAGTACGACGTGACCGACAAGATCTTCACCAATCCGGAGGACAAGCGCACGGAGGACTACGTGACGGGCAAGTTCGGCTGATGGCGCGCGAGGCCCACAGGCTGCACTTCCAGGACGAGCTGCGGACGCTCGAGGAGCAGGCGCTCGGCGCGCTCGACCTCGTGGTGACGGCGCTCGACCGCACGATGGAGGCGCTCGAGCAGGGGGACATCGAGCTCGCCGCGGTCGTCGTGCAGGACGACGACCGCCTGGACGGCCGCTATCTGGAGGTCCACCAGGGCATCCTCTCGCTGCTCGCACTGCAGGCGCCGGTGGCCGGCGATCTGCGCGTGGTCGCGGCGCTGCTGCACGTGATCAAGCACGCCGAGCGGATGGGCGACCAGTGCGTGAACATCGCCAAGCTGCTGCCCGTGGCGGGCTACGAGGCGCCCAAGGACGAGGAGATCCTGGCGCGGATCGTCAAGATGGGCGCCCTGGCGCGCTCGGAGGTGGGCCAGGCCAAGCAGGCGTTCCTGCTGCGCGACGTGGAGCTGGCCGAGGACCTGGTTCGCCAGGACGAGCAGATCAACCGCCTGAACCGCGAGTGCTTCCAGCGCGCGGTCGAGACCGGCGACGACCTCGACCGCCGCGAGTGGGCGATGACGATGATGCTCGTCGCGCGCGCGCTGGAGCGGATCGGCGACAACGCGGTGGACATCGGCGAGCAGGTCGCCTTCGTCGTCACGGGGCTCTTCCGGGAGTTCTCGGACGCCTCGCGGGCCTGACCTCGTTCCCCCGATTTTGCGGGGATTCCACGCGATGATGTGACCGAGGTGTTACCGGCGCAGCAGTAGGTGCGCCCCGCGTCGGCCCACACCACTATTCTCGTGAACGTGATGACGACCACCATCGCGCCAGGCGTCGGCGCTCCGGCCCCGGCCCGGATCGCCGTCCTCGACTCGGACTCGGGCTTCGTGCAGGTGCTCACCAAGCGGCTCGAGGCCGGCGGCTGGCAGCATCGAGTGCTGGCGTCGCCCGTTCCGCTCGACACGCTGGTCTCGATGCGCCTCAACGCGATCGTCGTGGACCTCGCGGTGCTCGGCCCCGCGGCGTGGACCTACCTCGAGAAGCTGTGCTCCCGACTCCCGCAGCTGGGCGTCGTGGTGTGCACGGGGCAGTCGACGGTCGCCCAGCGCGTGCGCGGGCTGCGGCTCGGCGCCGACGACTGGGTGACCAAGCCGTGCCATCCGGAGGAGGTGATCGCCCGCGCGGAGGCGGTCATCCGCCGTCGCCGGCGCGCCGAGGCGCGCGCGGACGCCGCGCCGAAGGTGGCGGGCGAGCTGGAGGTCCGCCTGGACCAGTTCCAGGCCTACGCGGGCGGGCGCAGCGCCGACCTGACGCGGCGCGAGTTCGAGCTGATCCAGCTGCTCGCCGACCACAACGGGCAGGTGCTCCCGCGCGAGGAGATCTACGAGCGCGTGTGGGGCTACGCGATGGTCCACGGGGATCGCTCGGTGGACGTGTTCGTGCGCAAGCTGCGCCAGAAGCTCGAGCGCGTCTCGCCCTCCTGGCGCTACATCCACACGCACTTCGGGATCGGCTACCGGTTCGCGGCGGAGAGCGTCGGCGACGGCGGCGAGCCCGCCGCGGCCGTGCCGATGGCCCCGGGCGTGCCGGGCACGCCGCCGATCCACGGCGAGCCGGTTCCGGTCTAGCTCATCTAGCGGGGCGGGCGCGGGCGGCGGGCTATCCTCGCCGCGTGGGCCCTGACCGCGGCAGGCACATCCGCAACATCCTGATCATCGTCGGCCTCGCGCTGGCGGTCTGGCTCGTGCCCGGCGGGGACTCGGCGGGCCTCACGATCTCCAACCTGCTCTCGATCGTCTTCGTGGGCGGGCTCCTGGTCTTCGGCTACCGGATCTACATGGAGAACCGCGAGACCATCTTCGGGCTCGAGGAGCGCCACCGCATCGTCCTCTACGCGGGGGTCGCCGCGATCGCGATCACGCTCGTCGCCACGCGCCGCATGTGGAACGCGGGCGGCCTCGGAGCGCTCCTCTGGCTCATGCTCGTCGGCGCCGGGATCTACGCCGTCTACGGCGTCTGGCGCGCGTACCGCGAGTACTGAGCCACCCGGTCTCGAATCTCGCGCCTTTCGGCGCGAACTCGTAACACTCGCGCGTAGCTTCGTGTGCCGCCGACCGGCAGCGTTCCGAGCATGTGGAGACGCGCCGACGGACAGGCCACGGTCGAGCTCGTCGCCCTGCTGCCCTGCCTCGCCGCGGTGCTCGCCGTCGCCTGGCAGCTCGTGCTCGCCGGGCACGCCACGTGGGCCGCCGCCGCGGCAGCCCGCGCAGCCGCGCGCGCCGCCGCCGTCGGCGGGGATCCCGAGGCCGGTGCCCGCGCACACCTGCCCGCGCGCCTGGAGCACGGCCTCGAGGTTCGCCGGCACGCCGGCGGCGCCGTCGAGGTCGGGCTGCGGATACCGGCGGTCGTCCCGGCCCTCCGCCTCGGCCGCGTCCACGCCGAAGCCCGCTTCGCGCCGCAATGATCGCGCGCTCCGCGACCGGCCGACGCCAGGCGGCCGAGCAGGCCTGTGCCGCTCGCGCACGGTCACAGCACGGCCAGGCGACGGTCGAGCTGACGGCCCTCCTCCCGCTGCTCGCGGTCATCGCCCTGAGCGCCTACGCCGTCCTCGCCGCACGGACCGCCGACGAGCAGGCCGGAGCGGCCGCCGAAGCCGGCGCCATCGCGCTCATCCAGGAACGGGACGCCAGCGCGGCGGCGCGAGACGCGATGCCGGAGACGGTCCGTCGCGACGCCGTCGTGGCCATCGCCGACCGCCGCGTCACCGTCACGGTCGAGCCGCACGTACCGCTCCTCGCCCGCCGGCTCACCGCCCGCGCAACCGCCGACGCCGGCCCGGAGCCGGTCCCGTGAGGGCGGCCGCGGCGTCATTGCGCGAGCGGGCGGCCGGGTACTTCGTCGCGCCGCGGCCGCCGGTCGTGGCCGAGGCGGCCGCCTCGCGCGACGCCGGTTCGCTCCCCCCGCGCTCCTCCCCCCGCGCCGCGGTGCTGGGCCCGGCGGCCGTCTCCGCGCCGGTGGCCGGCGCGCTCGCCGGCGGGCTGCGCGCCGTCCACGCGGCACCGACGGCCGCCGTCGCGATCTGGGCTCCCCCGGCCGCCGCCGCGCAGGACCGGCCGAGCCTCGCGGTCGCGGCGCCGGCGGCGACCGACACCGCTGCCGGCCCGCCGCAGCCCCACTCGGCGGCGGCCACCCCGGCGGCGCTGCGGCTGGCGGCCCGCATCAGCACCCGCGGCGTGCCGGCCGCGGGCCGTGGCCGGCTCGCGTGGGCCCAGCTCGCCGACCATCCAGTCGCGATGGCGCTCGCGGCGCGTCGCCTCTCCGGCGCGCTCGAGGTGCCGCTCGTCCTGGCGCTCGCCGGCCCGCGCGCCGAGGTGCTCGAGGAGCTGCTCCGCGAGCAGGACCTCGTGGTCGTCGTGGCCCGTGACCCGGAGGGAGCGCTCGCACGGCTCGCGATCGCCGGCTGCGCGGTCCCGGCCGCGGCCTCCGCACCCCTGGCGGCCGGCCCGACCCGGCTGCTCGCGCTCGCCGGGCTCGCCGGATCGCGCTCGCTCGACCCGCAGCTGCGAACGGCCGTCCTGCGTGTGGCCGAGCGGCCGCCGACGCCCCCGATCGTGCTGCACGCCCCGACCGCCGATCCGGCCCGGAGCGACTGGTGACCAAGAGCGGAGACCTCGGCACGCCTGGCCGGCCCGGGCGCACTCGTTGCGTGCGCGGCCAGGCCTCGGTGCTGCTCGTCGGCGGGCTGATGGGCGTCCTGGTCGGTGCGCTCGTGCTCGGCGCCGTCGCTCGCGCGGTCGGGCGGGAAGGGGAGGCGCAGCGGGCGGCGGACCTCGGTGCGCTCGCCGGTGCGAAGGCCATGCACGTCGCCTACCCCCGACTGTTCGAGCCGCCCGTCTTCGCCGGCAGGCGCAATCCCGAGCATCTGGATCGCGGCCAGTACCTGCGCCTCGGGCGCGCCGCCGCGGAGCAGGTGGCGCACGCCAACGGCGCCGACGCGGCCACCATCGTCTTCCCGGACGGCGACTCCTTCGCTCCGGTGCGGATCCGGGTGGACGTCCGGGAGCGTGTCGTGGTCGAGCGCGGCCGAGCGCGGCGGCGGGTTCGCGTGGGCGCTTCCGCGGAGGCGGAGCTCGCGCCGACCGGCCCGTACGGACTGCCCCTGGCGGGCAGCGGCTACGACGGCCCCTTCGAGCACCGCCAGGGGAAGCCCATGCGGCCCGACGTGGCGCGCGCGTTCGATCGCATGGCACGCGCGGCCCGGGCGGACGGCGTGTCGTTGCTCATCACGAGCGCCTTTCGCTCGGACGCCGAGCAGGCCGTCCTGTGGGCACGCAATCCCGATCCGCGCTGGGTCGCACCGCCCGGGACGTCGCTCCACCGCTACGCCACCGAGCTCGACCTCGGCCCGCCCGCCGCCCACGGATGGCTGACCGCGAACGCGGAGCGCTTCCACTTCGTGCAGCGCTACGCGTGGGAACCGTGGCACTGGGGATACGCGCTCAACGCACGCTCGACCTCCGGCGGCGCCGGGGCGGGGCCGGCCGGCGGCGACGGCGGCTCGCTGCCCGACTTCGTCCCCGAGCGCTTCGCCCCGATGCTCACGCGCGCCGCGCAGCGCTGGAACGTCTCGGCCGCGCTGCTGGCCGCGCAGCTGTACGTCGAGAGCAACTTCAACCCGTTCGCCACCAGCCCCGCCGGCGCCCAGGGCATCGCCCAGTTCATGCCCTCGACCGCCGACGCCCTCGGCCTCCGGGACCCGTTCGACGCCGAGCGCGCGATCGACGCCCAGGCCCACCTGATGCGCGACCTGCTGCGCCGCTTCGCCTCCGTCCCCCTCGCGCTGGCCGCCTACAACGCCGGCCCGGCGCCGGTCGCCTCCTGCGGCTGCGTGCCGCCCTATCCCGAGACCCGCGGCTACGTCGCCCGCGTCCTCGGCCTGCTCGCCGGAGCGGGAGAAGCGACCGGCGGCGGACTCGCGGTCCGGCTCGTGAAGTGACCGATATGCTGGCATATCCAAGGCGCGATAGCGCTGCTCGTCGACGGTGCGCCTGCTCGGCGACCTCGCGGACGGCGCGTTCGGGGTCGAGCCCGTTCATGCGGCGGACTGGCTGCGGATCGCCGAGCTCGTATGGCGCTATCGCGACCTCGGGCTCGGGACCGTTGACGCATCGCTCGTCGCCGCCGCGGAGCGGCTGGGGATCTCGGACGTGGCCACGCTCGACCGGCG
>Ga0136617_10001650_pt1 | contig 19791 bp, 14 predicted proteins | sample AntDrymUQ3222106_2_FD_129672 | JGI IMG/M metagenome (GOLD analysis project Ga0136617, IMG submission 129672) | Polar desert sand microbial communities from Dry Valleys, Antarctica - metaG UQ322 (21.06) | ecosystem: Environmental > Terrestrial > Soil > Desert | place: Antarctica: Dry Valley... | reverse complement strand
GCCCACTGGAAGTGGGTCTGCGCGTACTGATCGACTGGTGAGAGGAGCCCGGTGACGGGAGACTGTCACGCCGGGATCTGTGGGAGCCGGGGGCTGCGATGCCCCCGGCTACCCGACTTGGCGGCGTCCTTGCCGATGACCTCGAAGTGAACGACTGGCTGTCCCATGGTGCTCCTTTCGGCGCCGCCGACCGGCGCCTGTGTGTTGAAGACGTGGGCTGAGGACCGGGGCGGGGGCGAAGACTCATCTCGCGTAGTGTCATCACCGCAGCGATCACCGGCACCTTCGTCACGACCGTGCAGGCGCTGCGTCACCTGCCGGCGACGCCGGAGAACCTCGCACAGCTCAGGGACTGATCTCGCCGCTGATCGCATCGGCGGTCCTGCCGCCGGGCCCGCGCGACGGCGGCGGGCCGGCGGCGAGCCGGCGGCGCATGCGCACGGTCGAGCCGCCGGGACGCGGCTGCACGTCGACGGCGTCCATCAGCTTGCGGATCAGCGGCAGGCCGCGGCCGCGGTGGGGCTCGTCGTGCGGCGACTGCCAGGTACCGCTGTCGCGGATGCTGATCGACACGTCGCCGCCGTCGCGCTCGAAGGACACCTCGAAGAGGTCGTCGCCGAACCCGAAGCCGTGCTCGACCGAGTTCTCACAGGCCTCGTTGCAGGCCGTGATGATGTCTTCGACCTCGTCCTCGTCGGCCTGCGTCTCGCCCAGCCAGCGGCGCAGCGTCTGGCGCATCGCGAACAGCCCGTCGGACTGCCCGGAGACCTCGAGCGTCACGTGGTCGCCGAGCCGCTCGCTCATCCGCACGGCGAGCAGCGTCACGTCATCGGAGCGGCTGGCCCCGCGCAGGCCGCGCTCGAGCAGTCGCTCGCACGTCGCGGCGACGTCCGCCCCGGCGCCGCGCCCCGCCTGCAGCAGGCGGTCGAGGCCGACATCGAGGACCTCGCTGGGCTCCTCGACGAGCCCGTCGGTGTAGAGCACGATCGTCGACCCGGGCTCGAGCACGGTCGTGTGCTCGGGATAGCGTGGCGAGGCGAGCACGCCCATCGGCGGCGAGGGCGGGTCGGCGAGGAAGCGGGCCGTGCCGTCTGGGCCGACAAGCAACGGCGGCGGATGGCCGGCGTTCGTGTAGCGCAGCGTGCCGGTGGCGGGCTCGAGGATCCCCAGGATGACGGTCGTCATGACGGCCTCGGGACCGAGCGCGTGCGCGAAGCGGTTGAGGCGGTCGGCCATCGCCCCGGTGTGGTCGGCCTGCATGAGGATCGCGCGCAGGGCGCTGCGCATCTGTCCCATCGTCGCCGCCGCCGAGATGCCGCGGCCGACGACGTCGCCGATCGCGATCGCCACCCGCCCGCTCGGCAGCGCCAGCGCGTCGTACCAGTCGCCGCCGACCGTCGTGCCGTTGACGCCCGGCAGGTAGCGGGCGTCCAGCGCGACGCCCGGCACCTGCGGCAGCCGCTTGGGCAGCAGCGAGCGCTGCAGCTCGCTGGCGATCGCGCGCTCGCGCTCGTAGAGGCGCGTGCGGGCGATCGCCAGCCCGGCGCGGTCGGCGGCCAGGCGCAGCAGGGCGACCGTCTCGTCGTCGAAGTCGCGCCGCGTCAGCGTGCCCACGTGGATCGAGCCGATGACCTGCTCGCCGTCGGCGAGCGGCACCGCCAGCAGCGACGTGATCGCCGGGCCCAGCGAGCTCGCGTCGAGCCCCGCGGACGCGACGTCGGCGATGGCGAGCGGCCGGGTGGGATCCAACATGACGCGATCGACGATGTCGTCGACGTGGCCGCGCGGCTCACGCGCCACGACGGTGTCGACGCCGCCCGCGGCGCGTGCCACCACCGCTCGCCCCTCGTCGGTCAGCACGACGGCTGCGCGATCGACGTCGAGTGCCTCGAGGATCCGGTCCAGCAGCTCGCGCAGCAGCCCCTCGAGATTCTCGGCGCCGAGCGCGGCGACCGCGATCGACTGCATGATGCGCAGCCGCTCGGCGGCGGCCTCGGCGTGCGCGCGCGCCGCCTGCGCGCGGATGAGCTGCTCGCGGTCGCGCTGCGCGCGGCGGCGCTCGCGCAGGTCCTGCAGCTGCAGGATCAGTTCGGGGCGCCCGCCACCGTTGGAGCGCGCCAGCGACGCGCTCACGAGCACCGGGATCGTCGTCCCACGCGGACCGCCGAGCCGCCGCTCGACCTCGTACTGCTCGATCCGCCCCGCCATCAGCTGCTCGCGCTGGACGGCGTCGATGCCCGCCTCGGCGCGCGGGCCGAGCTCGTCCAGCGTCTTGCCCAGCAGCTCGCTCGCCTCGCGCCCCAGCGCCTGCGTCAGCGCTCGGTTGACGTGGCGCAGCCGCCCGTCGGCGCCGGCGCGGGCCATTCCGATCGGCGCGTCCTCGAACGTCGCGCGCAGCAGCTCCTCGCGTTCGGCGAGTGCCCGGCCGCGCTCGTAGAGCTGGCCGAAGACCTCGACCTTCGAGCGCAGGACGAGCGCGTCCACCGGCTTGAAGAGGTAGTCCACGGCGCCGGCTCCGTAGCCGCGAAAGACGTTCTCGGGGGCCTTGCTGATGGCGGTGACGAAGATGATCGGGACGCTGCGCGTGCGCTCGCGTGCGCGGATCAGCTCGGCGGTCTCGAAGCCGTCGAGGCCCGGCATCTGGACGTCGAGCAGGATCGCAGCGAAGTCGCCCTGCAGCAGCGCCCGCAGCGCCTGCTCGCCCGAGCGCGCCTTGACGAGGCGGTAGCCCGTCGGCTCGAGGATCGCCTCGAGCGCGATCAGGTTCTCCTCGTGGTCGTCGACGAGCAGGATCGCGGTGTCGTGGATCACGACTCCGACCCCGACTGCGCACCGGTCGCCGCGAGCTGCGCCAGTGCCGCGCCGATCTCCTCGAGCGCCAGCACCCGCGCCGCGGGCGTCGCCTGCAGCGCCGCGTCGGGCATCTCGCGTCGCTCGGCGCGGTCGGGATCCTGCACGATCGCGGTCCCGCCGCGCTCGGCGATCCGCGCGAGTCCGGCCGCGCCGTCGGCGTTGGCACCGGTCAGCACGACGCCCGCCACGCGCTCGGCGTAGGCGTCGGCCGCCGAGCTGAACAGGATGTCGATCGACGGACGGCTGAAGTTCAGCGGCGCATCGACCGACAGCGCGACGGTGCCGCGCTCCACCAGCAGGTGGTAGTCCGGCGGGGCGACCAGGACGAGGCCCGGATCGAGCGCCTGCTTGTCCTCCGCCTCGACGACGCGCAGCGCGCAGCGCGCGTCGAGCAGGCGCACGAGCATCCCGTCGTTGGCGTCGGCCTGGCGGTGCTGGGCGATGACCACGGGCGCGCCGAACTCCTCCGGCAGCGCGCCGAGCACCATCTCGACGGCGCGCAGCCCACCCCAGGAGGCGCCGATCGCGACGAGCCCGACGCCGCTCATGCGCGCCGCCTGAAGATCTTCTCTTTCTCGACGAGCGGCTCGTATTCGCCCGTGCGTCGAGTGGCGGATGGACTCCTTGCGGCCGAGGGCGAGGATCCCGCGGCGGGTCATGCTCAGGCCGAACAGACCGAGCACCTCCGCCTGGAGCTTGGGCCCGAAGTAGATCAGCACGTTGCGGCACACGATCAGCTGAAACTCGTTGAAGGAGCCGTCCGTGACGAGGTTGTGCTGGGCGAAGACGATACCGGCGGCCAGCGCGGGATCGAAACGCGCCGCGTCGCCCGTCGCCGTGTAATATGTCGAGAACGCTTCGCCGCCGCCGGCGCGCTGGTAGTTCTCGGTGTAGCGCTGCATGCGGTTCAGCGCGAACGTCCCGGAGCGGGCGCGCTCGAGCGCCGCGTCGTCGATATCGGTCGCGTAGATGCGGGTGCGCTCGAGCAGGCCCTCCTCGTGCAGCGCGATCGCGACGGAGTAGATCTCCTCGCCGGTCGAGCAGCCCGCGTTCCAGATGCGGATGAACGGATGCGTGCGCAGCAGCGGGAAGACGTGCTCGCGCAGCGCGCGGTAGAAGCTCGGATCGCGGAACATCTCCGTGACGTTGATCGACAGGTCGCGCAGCAGTCGGTCCATGCAGCCGGGGTCGTGCAGCACGCGCTCCTGCAGGCCCGACAGCGTGTGCAGCCCCTCGCCGTAGGCGCGGTGCCAGAGCCGGCGGCGCAGCGAGGCCAGCGCGTAGCCGCGGAAGTCATAGCCGTAGCGGCGCTGGATGGCCTCGAGCAGCAGGTCGATCTCGATGCGCTCACGAGCCTCGTCGTGACCGTCACGGCTCATCGCGCTAGCCGTACAGCCAGACCCGCATGAGCGAGATGAGCTGTTCGATGTCGACGGGCTTGGTGATGTAGTCCGAGGCCCCCGCGGCGATCGACTTCTCGCGGTCGCCCTTCATCGCCTTCGCCGTCAGCGAGATGATCGGCAGGTCGGCGAAGCGCTCGTCGGCGCGCAACGCGGCGGTCGTCTCGTGGCCGTCCATCTCGGGCATCATCACGTCCATCAGCACGAGGTCGACCGCCGGGTCGGCGTCGAGCGACTCGATCGCCTCGCGGCCGTTCTCGGCGAAGCGGACCTCAATCCCGCGCGCCTCGAGCGCGCTCGTCAGCGCGAAGACGTTGCGCACGTCGTCGTCGACGATCAGCACGCGCTTGCCGGGCAGGACCGCGTCGGCGGTGTGCAGCTGCTCGAGCATCCTGCGGCTGTCGGGCGGCAGCGCGGACTGCGGGCGGTGCAGGAACAGCGCGGTCTCGTCGAGCAGCCGTTCGGGCGAGCCCGCGTCCTTGACGATGATCGAGTCCGCGTAGCGGCGCAGGCGCGTCTCCTCGCGGCGGGTCAGCTCCTTGCCGGTGTGGATGATCACCGGGGTGGCGTTGTGACGCTCGTCGCCCTTGAGGTGGTCCAGCAGCGCGAAGCCCGTCGTCTTGGGCAGCTTGAGGTCGAGCACGATGCAGTCGAACGTCGCCGCCTCGAGCGCCTCGAGCGCCTCCTCACTGGAGCCGACGGCGCTCACCTCGACGTCGTCGCCGGTGCCGACGAGCTCGCGCATGCTCTCGCGCTGCGTCTCGTCGTCCTCGACGATCAGCAGCCGCCGGGCGGGGTCGTCGAGGAACGTGCCCGCGCGCGTGTAGGCCTGCGCGAGTGCGTCGGCCTCGACCGGACGCGGGAGAAAGCCGGCCGCGCCCGCCCGCAGCACCGCGATCCGCTCCTCGATCGCACCGCAGACGTAGACGGGGATGTGGCGCGTGCGCGGGTGGTGCTTGAGCTGGTCGAGCACGGCGACGCCGCCGCGCACCGGCACGGCGAGCACGATGACATCGGGCGACAGCTCGTGCGCGAGCGTGACCCCCGTCGTGCCGCGCCGCGCCACGACCGCGCGGAAGCCGCCCTCGCGCGCCTGCACGAGCGCGCGCGCCGCGTAGTCGGCGTCGTCGTCGATGATCAGCGCGATGCGGTCGCCGGGATTGATCCGCGCGCGGTCGTCCTCCAGGCCCGGCGGCAGCTCGTCCTCCGGATCGAGCGGCAGGCCGAGGGGCGCGACGTCGTCGGGCAACGGCGCCGCGACGGCCTCGCGCGCCGGGCCGCCGTCGCGGCCTGGCGCCAGCGGCGTGGCCGGCTCGGGTGCGCCAACGGGCGCGAGCGCCGCGGCGGGCTCGGCGGCGAGGGCGGGCAGCAGCAGGGTGAACGCGCTGCCCTCGCCCGGCGTGCTCTGCACGCGGATCTCGCCGCCGAGCCCGCGCGCGATCTCGCGGCTGATCGACAGCCCCAGCCCGGTGCCGCCGTAGCGCCGGCTGGTCGTCCCGTCGGCCTGCTGGAAGGCCTCGAAGATCAGCCGCAGCTTGTCCTCGGCGATGCCGATGCCGGTGTCGCGGACGGTGAAGCTCAGCTCGTAGGGGGTGTCCGGCGGCGCTACCGCGACCTCGAGCTCGACGCGGCCCGCGTCGGTGAACTTGAACGCGTTGGAGAGCAGGTTGCGCAGCACCTGCTGCAGGCGCTGCTCGTCGGTGAAGATCGATGACGGCGCGCCGTCGGCGGTGTGGATCGCGAACTCGATCCCCTTCTGCTCGGCGACGGAGCCGAACGCGCGCTCGACGTAGTCGCAGATCGTGTCGAGTTCGATCGTGCCGGCGGTGATCTCCATCTTGCCCGCCTCGACCTTCGACAGGTCCAGGATGTCGGAGATCAGCGACAGCAGATCCGCGCCGGCGGTGTGGATCGTGGAGGCGAACTCGATCTGCTTCGCCGTCAGGTTCTCCTCGGGGTTCTCCGTCAGCAGCTTGGAGAGGATCAGCAGCGAGTTCAGCGGCGTGCGCAGCTCGTGGCTCATGTTCGCCAGGAACTCCGACTTGTACTTCGAGCTGAGCGCAAGCTGCGCGGCCTTCTCCTCGAGGTCGGCGCGCGCGTTCTCGATCGCCGCGTTCTGGATCTCGATGTCGCGATTCTGCCGGCTGAGCAGCTCGGCCTTCTCCTGCAGCTCCTCGTTGGTCTGCTGCAGCTCCTCCTGCTGGGTCTGCAGCAGCTCCTCCGACGCGCGCAGCGACTGCGTCTGCTGCTCCAGCTCGGAGTTGGAGCGCTTGAGCTCCTCCTGCTGGGACTGCAGCTCCTCGGACTGGGACTGCAGCTCCTCGGCCAGCGACTGGGACTGCTCGAGCAGCTCCTCGGTCCGGCGGTTGGCGATGATCGCGTTGAGGACGACCCCGAGCGTCTCCGCGAGCTGCTCGAGGAACGCCTGGTTGACGTCGGAGAACTCGCGCAGCGAGGCGAGCTCGACGACCGCCATGACCTGCTCCTCGAACAGGATCGGCATGACGATGATGTTCGCCGGCTGCGCCTCGCCGAGCCCCGACGTGACCTTGATGTAGTCCGGCGGGGCGTTGGTGATGAGGATGCTCTTGCCCTCGAGCGCCGCCTGGCCGACCAACCCCTCGCCGACCTTGAAGCGGTTGGAGACCGACTTGCGCTGCTTGTAGCCGTAGCTGGCGATCAGGCGCAGCTCGGGGTCGTGGCCGTTGTCGGAGTCGGTCAGGAAGAACGCGCCGTGCTGGGCGGTCACGAGCGGCGAGATCTCGGACATGATCATCCGCGAGACCGTCGCCAGGTCGCGCTGGCCCTGCATGAGGCCCGAGATGCGCGCGAGGTTCATGTTCAGCCAGTCCTGCTCGGCGTTCTTCTGCGTCGTCTCGCGCAGGTTGGCGATCATCTGGTTGATCGTCTCCGACAGCTCGGCAACCTCGCCCCGGGCCTCGACGGTCACCCGGCGCGTCAGGTCGCCCTGCGTCACCGCCGTCGACACCTCGGCGATCGCGCGCACCTGGGTCGTGAGGTTGCCGGCGAGCTGGTTGACGTTCTGCGTCAGGTCACGCCACGTGCCGCTGACGCCCCCGACCTCGGCCTGCCCGCCGAGGACGCCGTCCGTGCCGACCTCGCGCGCGACGCGCGTCACCTCGACGGCGAACGACGACAGCTGGTCGACCATCGTGTTCAGCGTCCTCTTCAGCTCGAGGATCTCGCCGCGCGTGTCGACCGTGATCTTCTGCGAGAGGTCGCCGTTGGCCACGGCCGTCGCCACCTGGGCGATGTTGCGCACCTGGTCGGTGAGGTTGCCGGCCATGAAGTTCACGTTCTCGGTCAGGTCACGCCAGGTGCCGCTGACGCCCTTGACCTCGGCCTGGCCGCCGAGCCGGCCCTCGGTGCCGACCTCGCGCGCGACGCGCGTCACCTCGTCGGCGAACGAGGAGAGCTGGTCGACCATCGTGTTGATCGTCTCCGACAGCTCGAGGATCTCGCCGCGCGCCTCGATGTCGATCTTCTTGGACAGGTCGCCGTTGGCGACCGCCGTGGTGACCCGGGCGATCGCCCGCACCTGGCTGGTCAGGTTGCCGGCCATGAGGTTGACGTTGTCGGTCAGCCCTCGCCAGGTCCCCGACACCCCGGAAACCGTCGCCTGGCCGCCGAGCTTGCCCTCGGTGCCGACCTCGCGCGCGACGCGCGTGACCTCGTCGGCGAACGAGTTGAGCTGGTCGACCATCGTGTTGATCGTGTCCTTCAGCTCGGCGATCTCGCCCTGCGCGTCGACGGTGATCTTCTTGGACAGGTCGCCGGTCGCGACGGCGGTGGTGACCTGCGCGATGTTGCGCACCTGGTCGGTCAGGTTGTCGGCGAGCTGGTTGACGGACTGCGTCAGGTCGCGCCACGTGCCGCTGACGCCCTCGACCGTCGCCTGGCCGCCGAGCTTGCCCGCGGTGCCGACCTCGAGCGCGACGCGCGTGACCTCGGCGGCGAACGAGTTGAGCTGGTCGACCATCGTGTTGATCGTGTCCTTCAGCTCGGCGATCTCGCCCTGCGCGTCGACGTCGATCTTCTTGGAGAGGTCGCCGTTGGCGACGGCGGTGGTGACCTGCGCGATGTTGCGCACCTGGTCGGTCAGGTTCGACGCGAGGAAGTTCACGTTCTCGGTCAGGTCCCGCCACGTGCCGCTGACCCCCTCGACCGTCGCCTGGCCGCCGAGGCGGCCCTCCGTGCCGACCTCGCGCGCGACGCGCGTGACCTCGTCGGCGAACGAGGAGAGCTGGTCGACCATCGTGTTGATCGTCCCCTTGAGCTCGTCGATCTCGCCGCGCGCCTGCACGGAGATCTTCTGCGAGAGGTCCCCCGTCGCGACCGCCGTCGTGACCTGCGCGATCGCGCGCACCTGCTCGGTGAGGTTGTTGGCCATGAGGTTGACGTTGTCGGTCAGGTCACGCCACGTGCCGCTGACGCCCTCGACCTCGGCCTGGCCGCCGAGCTGGCCCTCCGTGCCGACCTCGCGCGCGACGCCGGTGACCTGCTCGGCGAAGACGCGCAGCCGGTCGGTCATCGAGTTGATCGTCTCGGCGAGCGTGGCGACCTCGCCCTTGGCCTCGACGGTCACCTTCTGCGACAGGTCGCCGTTGGCGACGGCGGTCGTGACGACCGCGATCTGGCGGACCTGGTCGGTGAGGTTGGACGCCATGACGTTCACGGAGTCGGTCAGGTCCTTCCAGGTCCCGGCGACGCCCCCGACCTCGGCCTGTCCGCCGAGCACGCCGTCGGTGCCGACCTCGCGCGCGACGCCGGTGACCTGCTCGGCGAAGACGCGCAGCGTGTCGGTCATCGAGTTGATCGTCTCGGCGAGCGTGGCGACCTCGCCCTTGGCCTCGACGGTGACCTTCTTGGACAGGTCGCCGTTGGCGACGGCGGTCGTGACCTGGGCGATCTGGCGCACCTGGTCGGTCAGATTGGACGCCATGAAGTTCACGTTCTCGGTGAGGTCGCGCCACGTCCCCGACACGCCCTTGACCTCGGCCTGGCCGCCGAGCACGCCCTCCGTGCCGACCTCGCGCGCGACGCGTGTGACCTCGTCGGCGAACGACGACAGCTGGTCGACCATCGTGTTGATCGTGTTCTTCAGCTCGAGGATCTCGCCGCGCGCGTCGACGGTGATCTTCTGCGAGAGATCGCCCATCGCGACGGCGGTCGTGACGGCGGCGATCTGGCGCACCTGGTTGGTGAGGTTCGACGCCATCGAGTTGACGTTCTCGGTGAGGTCGCGCCACATTCCCGACACGCCCTTGACCTGTGCCTGGCCGCCGAGCTTGCCGTCCGTGCCGACCTCGCGCGCGACGCGGGTGACCTCGTCGGCGAAGGAGCCGAGCTGGTCGACCATCTCGTTGACGGTGTTGCCGATCGCCGCGAACTCGCCCTTGACGCGCTGACCCTCGATCTCGAGCGCCATCTTCTGCGACAGGTCGCCCTGGGCGACGGCCGCGATCACGCGCGAGATCTCCGTGGTCGGGCGGACGAGATCGTCGATCATGCCGTTGACGGATTCGACGGTGCCGTTCCACTGGCCGTCGACCGTGCCGAGCGAGACGCGCTCGGTCATCCGGCCCTCGCGGCCGATGATCCGGCTCACGCGGGCGAGCTCCTTCGCCATCCGACCGTTTATCGCGATCAGCTCGTTGGAGCGCTGCTGGATCTCGCCGACGACGTCGCGCCGGCGGGCGCGCAGGCGCACGGAGAAGTCGCCGTCGCGCGCGGCCGTCAGGACGCGCAGGATCTCCTCGAGGGCGGGATCCTCGCGTGGCTCACCGTCCGCCGCCGTGCCGGTCCTGTTGCGCGTGGCAGCCCTAGCGCCCGTTGCCATACGAACCATCCCCCCAACTCGTTGCTCGTTCCAACCGCGTCGCGTGGTTCATTGGACCCTGATCCTAGACCTGCGTTTGGCTGCGCCAACGATATGGGCAGTGAGCGCAGATGAGCTCCATCAAACGCCCCGCCTTACACCGACGGCGGGGACCCGATCGGCGCCCGCTGATCGTGCGCTGGCTCGACGATGCGCGGTCGCACCGCCGCCGCGTCGCGCGCCAGCGGCGTCTGCAGCGTCACGTGCACCTCGGCGCGATCGGCTACGCGCCCGTCGCGATCGTGCTGACGCTCCTGCGAAAGCGCGCCGGGTTGCCGCCGTGGCTGTCGATGGCGATCGCCAGCGGCGCCCCGCTCGTGGTCGCCGCTGCGCTTCCGCCGCGCAGCCGCGCGCGCTACGTCGGTGCCGGGATGACGTACATGTGGCTCTTCAAGGAGAGCTGGGAGCTGCCCGCCGAAGACGAGCGCACGCACCGGCGGCGGCTGCACATCGACTATCCGATCCGCATCGACAGCGCACTGGGCGGCGGCGTGCCACCGGGTCAGCGCCTGCAGCGCCGGCTGCGCAGCAAGGAGAACGTGTCGCCGCTGGACATCGCCATCAGCGTCGTCTACGGCTCGTGGTTCGTGCCGCACGTGCTGCTGGCCTACGTGCTCGTGCGCCATCCGAAGTTTCTGCCGCGGGCCGCCGGGCGGCTGGCCGCCTCCTATCACCTGACGACGCCGTTCTACTGGTTCGTGCCGACCGCGCCGCCGTGGTGGGCGTCAGAGCACGCCGGCCGCATGGACGGCGACGTGCACCGCGTCGTGCGGCGCGTCGTGTGCCGGGTGCTCGACCGACCGCCGCCTAGCGAGGACGAGGAGGTTCCCGGCAACCCGTGGGGCTCGATGCCCTCCGACCACATCTCGTCTGCCGCGATCACCGCACGCGGCCTGATGGAGGTCCATCCGGCGCTCGGCGCGATCGGCTGGCTCTACGTCGCCGGCGCGGCGTTCGCCGTCGTCTATCTCGGTGAGCACTACGTCCTCGACGTGCTCGCCGGCCTCGCCGTCGCCGAGAGCGTGCATCACGGCGAACCGCTGGCGGCGCCGGTGGTGCGCTGGGTCGCCTACGCGCTGGAGTAGCTCGCGCGCCGCGGCCCGCTACGTGTGCGCGTGGCTACGGACCTCTTCGACGTCCGCCTTCACGCTCTGGATCGTCTGCTCCGGCGCTGCCGGGGTGGCGCGCGCGAGCCGGCCCTTGCCGGCGAGCGCGAGCCCGCCGGCGAGCGCCAGCAGGACGACGCCGACGATCAGCGCGGCGAGCCAGGCGTCCAGCGCCGTCGCGAGGGCGAGCACGAGCATCGCGACGATCGTTGCCACCCCGAAGATCGCCACGAACGCCGCCGCCGCGAGCATGCCGGCACCGATGCCGGCGTGTTTTACCTTGTCCGACAGCTCCAGCCGCGCAAGCGCGAGCTCCTGGCGGATGAGCCGTTGCGTCTGCTCGGAGACCTGCTTGACAAGCTCCGCGGCAGAGGGATCGTTGGACTGCGCTCCTGAGCTCTCCATCTTCTGCTGCGGGTACCGCAGCGGGCGTATCGCCAAACGTCAGACAAGAGCCATCAGCTCGTCGTGGGCCGCCACGGCGCGCAGCCGCTCCAACGCGCTGCGGATGAGCCGCGAGACCTGCATCTGGCTGACGCCCAGCAGCATGCCGATCTCGGCCTGCGTCAGATCCTCCTCGAAGCGCAGCCGCAGGATCTCGCGGTCGCGCGCGGAGAGACCGCGGCTGAGCTGCTCGGCGAGCACCCGCTCCTCGGCGCGATCGAAGCCCGTGTCGCTCGAGCCGAAGCGATCACCGAGCGAACGCGCCTCGTCGCCCTGGTCGATCGGGGCGTCGAGCGAGGCGCCATGCTGGGCGCGGGCGGCCTCGAGCCCCTCGAGCACCTCCTCGGTCGTGAGGTCCAGCAGCTCGGCGAGATGGACGACAGTCGGGGCCTGGTGCAGGCGCTCGCTGAGGCGCTCGGATGCGCGCTCGATCCGCAGGGCGCGCTCGAGCAGGTCGCGCGGGGGGCGCACCGTCCACGTGCGGTCGCGGAAGTAGCGTTTGAGCTCGCCGACGATCGTCGGCACGGCGTAGGACGAGAACGCCACGTCGCGCGTCACGTCGAAGCCGTCGATCGCCTTCAGCAGCCCGAGGCAGGCGACCTGGAAGACGTCGTCGTACGTGTCCCGCCCGCCGGAGTAGCGGCGAGCGAGCTTGTGGGCGAGCGGCAGAAAGCGCTCGGCGAGGGCCTCACGGGCGTTCGGATCCCCGTTGGCCATTCGCTCAAGCAGCCACCGGTCATGCCTCGTCCGCGGAAGGTCCTGCGACTGATAGGTCTTTGGCACCCAGCCTCCGGGTCATTGAAGTGACACGAAGCCGGTGCGCGCACCTTGCGAGGGATGGCGAACGTCTTCGAAGCGATGTAATGAGAGCCCGCCGGTGAGGGAACGAGCTTCGGGGTCATCCTACCCAAGATCTGCGGTCAGGAACGCTGCTCCGCAGCCGAATACGCCAACTGTGCGGCGTCGGCGATGGCGTGGGCGCTCCACATCGCCGTGAGCCGCGTGACCCGCGGGGTTGACCACATGGCCGACCGTGAACGCGCCGGCGATCCACTGCGCCAGGCAGTACGGACAGACGAGCAGCTCGCCGACGGCGAGCTGCAGGCCGCTGCCGCGCGGCTTCTCGTCGACCTCGGCGTGGCCGGTCGCCTCGTGGAAGCGCGTGAAGGGCGCCCGCGCGAACCCGGTCACCTTGTCGCGGGCGATCAGCCGGCTGAGCTTGTGCGTCGCCAGGCCGGTGAGGACGATGTCCTTCGTGCGGTACTCCTGCGGCAGCTCATAGCCGGCGCGGTGGGCGGCGAGCAGCGCGCCGACGAAGCTCGCGGAGAACACGGAGGTCAGCAGCGAGTAGCTGGCAAGCGGGCGTTCGGCGTCCGGCGGCGCGTAACCGTCGAGCGGCGACGTGGGCAATCTGGTCGTTGACGGCATGTCGAGTCGTGTTCCCTGAGGGCGTCGCGGGCATTCGGGCGAACGCGTCTGCGCGGGCGGACGTGGCGCCCGCGAACGGGCCGGCCTCGCCGCGCGAAGCCGGCCCAGCCGCGTCGCTAGCGCTCCTCCTGGGGCGCGTCGTCGGTCGCGCCGGAGGCGTCGTCGTCGATCGCGCCGGAGGCGTCGTCGTCGTCGCTGGCGGTGTCCGAGAGGTCGCCGACGAGCTCGCCGCCGGCCTCGTCGTCGTCGAGGTCGGACTGCTCGCGCGTGCGCTGCGCCTTCTTCTTGGCGTCGTCGATGTGCTCGTCGAGCTCGTCGAGCTCGGCCTGCATGCGGTCCGCCCGCGCCTCGGTCTCCTCCTCCTCGGCCATCGCCTAGACCTCCGCGAGGTCGCGCTCGTCGGCGATCGCGACGTGCTCGTTGGGGACGCAGTGCGTCATCACGTGCCCCTCGATGTCGCGCGGCCCGTTGTTGCCGAGGTTGCGCCGCCGCTGCTGCTCCTCCTCGGTCAGCGCCTGCGTCGCCAGCGGCGCCATGTCCCTGACCTCGTCGAGCGAGATGCCGATGCCGTCGCCGACGCGCGCGCCGAGCTCGTCCTCGACCATGTACAGGTGCCAGAGCATCCGCTCCTGGATCGGCCGATCGCACTGCGACAGCGCGTCGACGAGGTTCGCCACGAGGTCGTCCTTCTCCCACTGCTCGGAAAGCTGGTAGCGCTCACCGGGCTGCGCGTAGTCGTTCGTGCGCGGGATGCGGGCGCGCACCAGGCGGCCCGAGATCTCCGGGCCGACCTCGTGGGGGCCGTTGGCCTCGGCCTCGCTCAGCCCGCCGAGGATCGAGGGCTCGTAGTTGACGTGCGCGTCGTCGCCGGTCTGGTCGACGTAGTAGGCCATCTGCCCGTCGCGCTGGTTGGTGCGCACCTCGGCGTTCTTGGCCTGGTTGACGGGCAGCTGCAGGTAGTTGGGCCCGACCCGGTGGCGCTGGGTGTCGCTGTAGGAGAACGTGCGCCCCACGAGCATCTTGTCGTCGGAGAAGTCCAGCCCGTCGACGAGGACGCCCGTGCCGAAGGCGATCTGCTCGTTTTCGGCGAAGAAGTTGCTCACGTTGCGGTTGAGCACCATGCGCCCGACCGGCCGCAGCGGAAAGGCCTCCTCGGGCCAGACCTTCGTGTCGTCGAGCGGATCGAAGTCCAGCTCGGGGTGCTCGTCGTCGCTCATGATCTGGACGTTGAGCTCCCACTCGGGGTAGTCGCCCGCCTCGATCGCGTCGTGGAGGTCCTTCGTGTGCGAGCCGTAGGTCTCGGCCTGCACCTTGGCCGCGTCGGCCGCCATGTAGGACTTCACGCCCTGCTTGGGCAGCCAGTGGTACTTCACGAGCACGGTCTCGCCGTCGGCGTTGACCCACTTGTACGTGTTCACGCCGAAGCCCTGCATGTGGCGGTAGCTGGCGGGGATCCCGCGCGGGCTGAAGACGAGCATGACCATGTGCATCGACTCGGGGGTCTGGCTGAAGAAGTCGAACGCCCGGTTGGCGACGGACTGCTCGAACGTCACCGGGTCGGGCTTCTGGGAGTGGATGAAGTCCGGGAACTTGATCGCGTCGCGGATGAAGAAGACGCCGAGGTTGTTGCCGACGACATCCCAGTTGCCGTCCTCGGTGTAGAACTTCACGGCGAAGCCGCGCGGGTCGCGGACGACCTCGGAGGAGTCGCGGCCGCCGGCCACGGTCGAGAAGCGCAGCGCGACGTCAGTGCGCTTGCCCTTCTCCTGCAGCAGCTTCGCCCGCGTGTAGCTCGCGATCGGCTCGTCGCCGCAGGCGCCGTAGGCTTCGAAGTAGCCGAACGCCGTCGTGCCGCGCGCGTGCACCACGCGCTCGGGGATGCGCTCGCGGTCGAAGTGGCTGATCTTCTCGAGGAACTGGTAGTTCTCCAGCGTGGCGGGACCACGCGGGCCGATCGTCCGTTCACTCTGGTTGTCGGAGACGGGATGGCCCTGACGGGTGGTCAGGGTCTTGCGGTTCGCGCTGTCGGCGGGCGGGTTTGTGGGGTCGGTCATGGTTGGTCCTTTCGTCCGTTGCTGCGGCGGTTACCCAGGCAGGGAGCGTCCAATCGCCCGCGCTCGCGTACGGCGACGCCGAGGCGACCACGCGCGATCGCGTCGATCCTCGAGCTGAGCGGCCGGTGGCCGATTCCCACATGGTGACGACCGACGGCGACCACCTCGCGGCGCGGCCCACCGCCACGAGCGACCGCGACGCGGCGGACGCCACCGCGGTGCTGCTCCTCCGCTCGCCGGCCGACCGCGAGCGGATTCACCCGCTTCGTCTTCGAGCGTCAGCGCCTCGAGCTGCAGCACATCAAGCCCGCCTGAGCGGTCGAGGGGCACGCAACACTCCGCCGATCACCGGGCCGCGCCGATCGGATCGACGAGCATCGCCGGCTCGTGCGCCGCGAAGGCGGCCACGACGGCGGGGTCGAACTGGGTCCCGGCGGCGGCGACGATCTCGGCCGCGGCCTCCTGCGGACTCCACGCCTGCTTGTAGGGCCGCGCGTGCGTGAGCGCGTCGAAGACGTCCGCGACGGCGACGATGCGACCGGCGGGCGGGATGTCCCGCGCGGCGAGGCCGCGCGGGTAGCCCGTGCCGTCCCAGCGCTCGTGGTGCGTGAGGGCGATCCGCTCCGCCAGTCGCAGGACCGGCGACCGGCTGCCCCCGAGGATCCGCCCGCCGGCGATGGTGTGCGACCGCATGACGGCGAACTCGCCGGGCGTGAGGCGCCCGGGCTTGCGCAGGATCGTGTCCGAGACGGCGATCTTGCCGACGTCGTGCAGGCTGGCGGCCTGCTCCAGCAGCTCGAGCGTCTCCGCGGGAAGATCGAGCCGGCGCGCCAGCATGACCGACGCCCGTCCGATGCGGCGTGCGTGGTGGTTGGTCGCGTCGTCGCGGTACTCGGCGACGAGCGCCAGGCGGTCGAGCACCTCCATGCGGCTGGCCTCGAGCTCGCGCGTGCGTGACCGCACGGCGGTCTCGAGGCGCTTGTTCTGCGCGTCGAGCTCGCGCTGGAAGTAGTGCATCTCGAGGTGGTTGCGCACGCGCAGCAGGACCTCGTCGTAGTCAAAGGGCTTGGAGACGAAGTCTCTGGCGCCCGCATCGAGCGCACGGCGGCGGGCCTCCACGGTGACGTCGCTCGTGAGCACCAGGACGGCCGGGCCCAAACCGCTGTGGATGCTCGGGCCGAGGGCGTCGAGGACCTCGTATCCGGTCAGCACGGGCATGTGCAGATCGAGCAGCAGCAGGTCGGGCATGTGCTGGGCGCAGCTCTGGAGCGCGGCGAGCGGGTCGGTCGTCGTATCGACGTTGGTGTAGCCGGCGTCGGCCAGCATCCGGCTCAGGAGCTCGACGTTGACGGCGACGTCGTCGACGACCAGGATCCGCATCTGGCGCAGCTGGGTCTCGACCGGCATCAGACGGTGGCGAGCATCAGACACGGGCGGCTCCACGGAAAGCCGGGCGCGACTGATGTGACGTTGGGCGCAACATGCCGCGTCTTCGCCGGGAAGTCGCCCGGGGCAGTGTACAGCGAGACCCCGGCGCGCCCGCGGGCTGTATCCAAAACGCGTCGTCTGTCACTGATCCTTAACTTCAATGTGCCATCAACCTGTCCGGCCGCCGTTTAACCTGCCCGCGGGCGCCTGGCCCGGCGGTCGTCATAAGCCTCCAGTGCCTCCGCGGCGGCGCGCCGCTCGTCGCCGGCCAGTACGCGCGGGGTCCCGCACGCGCACGCGTGGACATACACCGAGCAGGCCCATTCCAGCAGCTCGGCGGCGTCGATCGCGGCCTGCAGGTCCTCGCCGTAGCTGACCGCGCCGTGGCTCGCCATCAGGGCGGCGGTGCGCCCGTCGAGCGCGTCGACGACGCTGGTGGCGAGGTCGTCGGTACCGAACGTCGCATAGCGCGCCACGCGAACGCTGCCGCCCAGCGTGAGCAGCGAGTAGTGCACGCACGGCAGCTCGTCGGCGACGCAGGCGACCGCGGTCGCCATCGGCGCGTGCGTGTGCACGACCGCGCCCGCCTCGTAGCGCTCGTAGATCGCGAGGTGGAAGGGCAGCTCCGACGTCGGGGCGAGCGGCGCGTCGACGAGCGCGCCCTGGAGGTCGACGATCGCGATCTCGGCGGGCTGAAGCGTCGCAAGCCGCCCCCCGGTGGGCGTGACCGCTACGAGCTCGCCCGCGCGTGCGCTGACATTGCCCGCCAGCCCGCTGACGAGGCCGCACGCAGCAAGCTGCCCGCCTGCCTGCGCCACCTCGGCCCGCAGGCGGTCGATCGTCTGAAGCGAGCGTCCTTGCGCCACGCCGACTAGTTCACCAGACGGCGCGGCGCATGGCGAGGGACGCTGTCGCTCGCAGCGGCGGCCGAGCCTGCTCCCTATGATCGTCCGCAGTGGAGGACTTCGACGATCTGTTCGCCGAGCTGCGGCCGCTGATGGCCCGCCATGCCGCGTCGCTCGTCGTCATCCGCGACGATCCCGGCGACTTCCAGGTCGAGACCACCCACAGCGGCCCGAGCGGCACCCGCATGTGGTTCGGCGCGGTGCAGACGCGCAAGAACCACGTGAGCGTCCATCTCATGCCGGTCTACAGCCACCCCGACCTGCTCGGCCGCGTGAGCGACGAGCTGCGTGGGCGGATGCACGGCAAGAGCTGCTTCAACTTCACGCCGCACAACGCCACGCCGCAGCTGCTCGCCGAGCTGTCGGAGCTCGTCGACCTCGGCCTCGAGCGCTACCGCGCCGACGGTCTGGCCTGACGCGCCGGCGGTGTCCGGCGCTCGCGGTCGCGCGGTCTGCCACCATCGCCAACCGTGACACGCGCACGACAGATCATCCTCCTCAGCCTGAGCGTCCTGCTCGCCTGCGCTGCGAGCGCGAACGCGCAGGCCGGCGAGTACACGCACTGCGACCGCGCCGGCGACGCGATCTTCGTCGACGTCAGCGGCGCGACGTGCGACGAGGCTCGCGCGCTCGCGACGGCGCTCGCCGCCGTGCCCGGGGCGAACATCGAGGGGGCGCTCGTCGCAGCCGGCTGGACGCCGCTGCGGGTCGCCGCCACCGAAGCGCAGAACGCCTACGACGTCATCGCCACGCGCGGGCTGGCCACGCTGCTGATCCGGCGTCCCGGCGCCGCCCCCGACGTCGACGGCTGGATGGCGGGCCGCGAGCTCGTGTTCGCGCGCGGAGCGCTCGTGCCCGGCGCGCCGGCCCCGAAAGGGGCGGCGGTGTGCACCTCGGGATTCCTGATCCTCCTTGCCGGGCATCCGGGCGGGCTGAGCGCGGGGCACTGCGCCAACCTGACCAAGAAGGGGACGACGCTGCGGCGCAACGCCGCGCTGCGGCGACCGCCGCAACCGGGAATCGTGCTCGGCGGCGTGCGGCGCAACCTCATGCGGCGCGCGCGCAAGCTCGACGCGCTCGTGCTGCCGGTGCCGTCCGGGCCGGGCCGCCCCTCGGCCGCCGTCATCGACCGCGGCCTCTTCAACCCGCCCTGGTTCGTTCGCCGCACCGCACGGCCGGTGCTCGGGCGGCGCGTCTGCTACACGGGCCGCACGAGCGGCGCCGATCAGTGCGGCAGGATCGTGCGCTCTTTCCCCGGCACCCGCCTGCCCTGCACGACGATCACCGCGCGCGAGGGCGACAGCGGCGGCCCGGTCTACACCGCGCCCGCCGCCGACGGCACCGTACGGGCCGTCGGCATCACGACGATCGTCTTCGGGCTGCTGCAGAGCATGTGCTTCACGCCCATCGAGCCAGTCCTCGACGCGCTGAACGCCAAGCTCGTCACGTATCCCGGCGGCTGATGCATCGCCGCAGCCGCCGGCCGCGGCCGGCGGTCAGGCGGAGGCCCTCACGACGCGGTACTTCACGTGGGTCGCCGCCGGCGACGCGACGACCTTCAGCGGCTCGAGGACCGGGTCGCCGACGTCCTCGAGCAACCGCTCGCCCGCGCCGAGGACGATCGGGACGATGTGCAGGTACAGCTCGTCGAGCAGTCCGGCAGCGAGATACTGCCGCACCGTGCTTGCCCCGCCGGCGATCGAGACGTCCTGGTCGCCGGCCTCGGCGCGTGCCTGCGCCAGCGCCGACTCGATGCCGTCGGTGACGAAGTGAAACGTCGTGCCGCCCTGCATCTGCAGCGGCCCGCGCGGGTGGTGGGTGAGCACGTAGACGGGGCAGTGATACGGCGGGTCCGCGCCCCACCAGCCGGTCCACGTCTCGTCCCCCGGGCCGTCGCCGCCGCCGAACATGTTGCGACCCATGATGTAGGCGCCGATTCCCTCGAACACCTCCTCGATGACCTCGGCGTCAGGACCGTGCTCGCCCGCGGCGTGGCCGTGCTGCTCGCGCCAGCTGTCGGTGGCGAACGCCCACTGGTGCAGGCGCATCCCGCCCTCGCCGATCGGGTTGTCGATGCTCTGGTTGGGCCCGGCGACGTAGCCGTCGAGCGACATGGAGATATGGCAGGTAGTGGAGTTCATGCGTGTCTAACTCGGATTCCCGAACAGCGAATCGGCACCTGGTTGGGGGCGGCGGCCAGCGGTCAGGCGAACTCGAGGCGTAGGTGGCGTCCGTTCCACCATGGGATCTGGGTGTCGGGGAGGCTTGCGGTGC
>Ga0136617_10001649_pt1 | contig 19794 bp, 22 predicted proteins | sample AntDrymUQ3222106_2_FD_129672 | JGI IMG/M metagenome (GOLD analysis project Ga0136617, IMG submission 129672) | Polar desert sand microbial communities from Dry Valleys, Antarctica - metaG UQ322 (21.06) | ecosystem: Environmental > Terrestrial > Soil > Desert | place: Antarctica: Dry Valley... | reverse complement strand
TTCATCGATCACGGGACCGGCGTAGTCATCGGCGAGACGTGTGTGATCGGCGCGCACGTGAAATTGTATCATGGCGTGACGCTAGGAGCGCGCAGCTTTCAGAAGGACGATCACGGGCAAATCCGCAAAGGCGGAAAACGGCATCCGAACGTCGAAGACCATGTGACCATCTACCCGAATTCGACCGTGCTCGGCGGCGAGACGGTCGTGGGCGCACGAAGCACGATCGGCGGAAATGTCTTCCTCACGCAAAGCGTGCCGCCAGATTCGCTGGTTTATTACGAGGCGAAACAGATCGCGATCGTGCCCAAGCGCGCCAATGCGCACTTCGTCGACTGAAGGCGTGCAGCGATGATCTACCTGGACTACAACGCGACCACGCCCCTCTGCGCGCCCGCGCGGGCTGCGATGGAGCCGTATCTTGAGGAACATTACGGCAATCCTTCAAGCGTCCACGCTGCCGGCCGCGAAGCTCGGGCTGCGATCGACAATGCGCGCGATCAACTCGCGGCCTTGGTAGGCGCCAAGCCCCACGAACTCGTCTTCACCGGCAGTGGGACGGAATCGAACAACCTCGCAGTCCTCGGTCTTGCGCGCAGCCGGCGCGAGCAGGGACGGCATCTGATTTGCGGCAGCACGGAGCACCATGCGGTGCTGCATGCCTTCAAGCATTTGCGGCAACGAGAAGGTTTTGATGTGACGATTCTGCCGGTCGACGCCGCCGGGCGGATTGATCCGGAGGAGCTAACCAGCGCTCTCCGTGCAGAGACCACGCTCGTTTCCATTATGTCGGCGAATAACGAAACGGGCGTGGTGCAGCCGATGCGCGAGATTTCCGAAGCCTGCCGCGGGCGTGGTGCCCTGCTGCACAGCGATATGGTCCAATCGTTTGCGAAACAGCCGACCGATCTGTCTGGGGGATGGGTGGACGCGGCGAGCTTTGCGGCCCACAAATTTTATGGACCGAAAGGCGCGGGGCTCTTTTATCTACGGGCCGGTCTTCCGGTAGAGGCGATCCAATTCGGCGGTGCTCATGAAAATCAGCGACGCCCGGGCACGGAGAACGTCCCGGCCATCGCCGGGATGGCGGCTGCGGCCGCGTATACGCTCCACGATCCTGATCGTGAGCAAATACGCGAAGCCGCGATGCGCGATCGACTTTGGAAGGGAATCGAGGCGGTCTTTCCAGCGGCACGGCAAAACGGCGACACGGATCACCGATTGGCGAATACGCTCAGTGTGAGCTTCCCCGGTCTCAGCTCGGAAACCGTCCTAATGGCGCTCGATCTCGAGGGAGTTTGCGCCTCGAGTGGCTCGGCCTGCATGGTCGGTTCGGTGGTGGCGTCGCATGTCCTTCTCGCGATGGGAGCGTCAAAAGAAATCGCCACTTCGGCGATTCGTTTTTCGTTAGGCAAGCAAACGACCGAAGACGAAATCAACCGAGCCGGCAGCGCAATCGCGCGTGTCGTGCAGCGACTTGGAGGGCGAAGAGAGGCCCCAGTGTATGCTGAGGTTTGAGCAGCTGGAATTCTTCGGCCGGACCGTTGGGGACATCGCAAAACCGGAGACGGTCGGCGACGCAGAACTCGAAGCACGGGCCCGCGAAATCCTGCGACCTCTGGGCGCCTCCGTCCTCCTACCGCTCCTTCGTGTGGAGTGGAACTCTCGTCTCCGCACCGCCGCGGGGCGCGCGCATTTCCAAGCGAAGCTCGTCTCCTTGAACCCGAGGCTGCGCGAGTGTGGCGCGGACGGAATCGATCGGACCCTGCGTCATGAGCTGGCCCATTTGCTCGCGCATTTTCGCGCCGGCCGCCGCCGGATCGCTCCCCACGGCCCCGAGTGGCGGCAGGCTTGCGCCGACCTTGGGATCGCCGGCGAAGCACGCTGCCATACCCTGCCCTTTCCGACCCACCCGCGCGCTCGCCGCTATTTTTATCAGTGCCCCCGCTGCGAAGCAGAGTTCCCTCGCGTGCGTCGCATCCGCCGAGCCGTGGCCTGTCTTGCCTGTTGCCGACGCTTTAGCGGTGGCGGCCGCTTCGAGCGACGATTCCAACTGCGACTTGTGCGCGAAGTTGCACGCAACTAACCTTTCCCCGTGATCGGCGTCAGAACTTTTTTGAAGAACAAATTCCACTTCGCACTTGGGATGGCGGTATTGCTCTTGGCGAGTAATGCCTCGGCGTTTCGACTCGACGGCAATCACTGGACGTACAACCGCACGGTCCGGATGTATCTCTCGCTTGGCGGCTCTGTCCTCCTTCAGGATGGTTTCTCCTCTTTCGATCAATCGGCTGCGGATGCGCTGAACATTTGGAACAACCATCTAGTCCACATGAAATTCGCTTCCGAGCTCGGCTCACCTCTGCCGGCCGTCGATGGAGACTCAGACAATTCAGTTATTTTCTCGGATACGGTCTACGGAACTTCCTTTGGAAGCAGCACGGTCGCGGTCACGTTGCTCTCGTCTCGCGACGGCGTCTTTACGGAGGGAGATGTTCTCTTCAACAAGCGCAGGACTTGGGATTCCTATCGCGGTCCTCAGCAGGGAAACGTTCTGGATTTCCATCGCGTCGCTTTGCATGAATTTGGACACGTTCTCGGGCTCGATCACCCTGACGAAGGGGGGCAAAACGTGGTCGCGATCATGAATTCTCTCGTCGGAAATATCGACGCCCTTCGGCAGGATGATATCTCTGGCGGGCAAGCCATCTACAACACTGGCCCTGCTTATCTTTCAACCAATCCATCTCCCCACCTGATCAATCTTTCGACGCGTGCCCTCGTCGGGACTGGAGAACGAGTCCTGATTGGCGGTCTCGTTATTCAAGGTTCGCAACCCGCCACGGTGGTACTGCGTGCGATCGGCCATTCGCTCGCCGCGCGCGGCCTGCCAAACGCGCTGGCCGATCCACAAATCGAGCTTCGGAATGTGAACGGGGCGCTCGTCGCGCAAAATGATGATTGGATCGGCGATCCAAACGCGGAAACGATTGCCAGTTACCGGCTCGATCCCCCGAATAGCTTCGAGTCCGCGCTGCTCCGCACCTTGAGCGCAGGAAATTACACCGCGATCGTGCGCGCGTTTGATAATGGCGATGGCAAGCTGACCGGGAACGGATTGGTGGAGCTTTTTGACCTGCACACGAGCGAAGGGCGCGCCGGAAACATTTCAGCCCGGGGGCAGGTCCTTACGGGCGACAATGTGATGATTGCCGGTTTTGTCATCGGCAGCGGCCAGGCGAAAGAAGTTGTCGTTCGCGGGATCGGACCGTCACTGAGCGGTCTCGGGGTAGCGAACGCACTCGCTAATCCAACGCTCGAGCTGCGAAACTCGGCTGGTAGTTTGCTCCTGTTTAACGACGACTGGGAAAGCGATCCGAATGCGGACAAAGTTATCTCGGCCGGCCTGAAGCCGACACGGACCGAAGAAGCCGCCTTCTACGCGAACCTCAGCGCCGGCGCTTACACCGCGATTATGCGGGGGGCTAACAACACGACGGGGGTAGGGCTAGTCGAAGTTTACGATCTGGCGCCGCCGCCGAATTGACCACCGCTACACGGAGAGGCGTTCGCTTTCTTCGCCTTTACTGGCCTTTTGTCCGCGCAGCTTCGCCTGGATAAAGAGGTCGATGTCTCCGTCCATCACGCCCTGCACGCCGCTGGTCTCGGCGCCGGTCCGGTGATCTTTCACCATTTGATACGGCTGGAAAACGTAAGATCGAATCTGACTTCCCCACGCGACGTCCCCCTTTTCGCCATACTGGCGATCGATCTCCGCCCGCTTTTTGTCCTGCTCGATTTCATAGAGCTTGGCTTTCAACATTTTGAGCGCCAACTCTCGATTGCGACCCTGACTGCGCTCCGCCTGACAGGCCACCACAATGCCGCTCGGCTTGTGCACGATGCGGACAGCGGTTTCCACCTTGTTGACGTTTTGGCCGCCTTTGCCTCCGGCGCGGTAGGTGTCGACTTCGATATCGACAGGATTAATCTCGATTGGCACCGACTCCGCGATTTCCGGGACGACATCGACGCTGGCGAAGGACGTGTGCCGGCGTTTGTTCGCGTCGAACGGTGAGATGCGCACGAGCCGATGCACGCCGCGCTCGGTACTCAGATAGCCGTAAGCGTACTCGCCGCTCACGAGGAAAGTCGCCGACTTAATACCCGTTTCTTCGCCGGTCTGAATATCGATGGTCTGCGACTTGAAACCGCTTCGCTCGATCCAGCGCTGATACATCCGCAAAAGCATGTCAGCCCAATCGCACGACTCCGTTCCACCGGCGCCGGAGTGGATCGTGACGAACGCAGCCGAGTGGTCGTTCGGGCCGGAGAGAAATTGACGCAGTTCGAACTCTTCCAGTTTGCGGATCAAGCGGCCATGCTCCGTCACGATCTCGCTCTCAGCGCGACTCCGTTGGGCCGCGTCATCCTCTTCCGCCGCAAGCTGCTGTAAGGCCTCGAAGTCGTCCGTTTCGCGCTCGAGCTCGCGGAATGGATTGATGAGCGAACGGAGGCGTGAGACTTCCTCGACATCCGTCTGCGCGCGCTCGCGATTCGACCAGAAATCTGGCGCCGCCATGCGCGCCTCGAGCACCGTCAGCTGATCCTGCAGCGCGGCGACGTCAAAGAAACCTCCGCAGTTCGCGCACGCGTGTCTTCAAATCCTCTGCGCTGATTTCCGGAAGATCGTTAGCCATTGGTGAAGGATAGTCAGAGCGGAAAGATGCGCTAGCGAACGATTGTTGGATCGTGCCTATTGCGCCCAGCGAACTTACTTCCGCTTCGTCGCTGGCTGTTCGAGACGGAAGATTGTTTCGCCTTCCTTCATCAGGTCCAGCCGATCGCGGGCGATGGTCTCCAGGTAAGTCGCGTCCGTCTTGAGGAGATTCACTTCTCGCGTCTGGCGGGCGAGCAACATGTTCTGCTCGTTCACACGGGTCTGCAGAAGCTCGATCTCAGTCCGGTTCTGCGTGAGCCGTTTATGTTGCGGGAGAAAGAGACTGACGATTACGAGCAATCCCGCGAGGCACAGGAGCGCGCGCAAAATGCGGTTGAGCTGCTGCCAAATGGAGGCTTCGCGACGCGCACGGAAATCGCCGTAGCCTGGATGATCCACTAGCGCATCTTACCGCCGTAGACGGCGTTGTCACCAAGTTCCTCCGCAATCCGCAGAAGCTGGTTGTACTTCGCGACGCGATCTGTTCGACAGAGCGAGCCGGTTTTGATTTGGCCGGCGTTGGTCGCGACCGCGATGTCGGCGATCGTGGTGTCTTCCGTTTCGCCCGAGCGATGACTGATGACAGCGGTATAGCCATTCTCAGTTGCGAGACGAATGGTATCGAAGGTCTCGGTTAACGTTCCGATCTGGTTCACCTTTACCAGAATCGAATTCGCCACGCCTTGATCGATTCCTTTTTTCAAGAACTCGACGTTGGTGACGAAGAGATCGTCTCCGACCAGTTGCATCCGGTCGCCCAGCCGTTCGGTCAGTTTTTTCCAACCCGTCCAATCGTTTTCGGCGCAGCCATCCTCGATGGAAATGACGGGAAAGCGTTTCGCGAGCGACTCGTAAAGATCGATCAACTCCTCCGCGCTCCGTCTGGATCCATCGGATTTTTTGAAGACATACGCGTTTGTCTCCTTGTCATAGAATTCCGAGGAAGCGGTATCGAGCGCGATGAAGATTTGCTCGCCCAATTTGTAGCCGGCTTTCTTGACGGCAGCGGCGATCGATTCGAGGGCATCGTCCGCGGAACTTAATTTCGGCGCGAAACCTCCTTCATCGCCGATCGCAGTCGAAAGCCCACGTTCCTTCAGCACGCCTTTGAGCGCATGAAAAATCTCGGTGCCGTAGCGCAGCGCCTCAGCGAAGGTCGGGGCGCCTTTCGGCATGATCATGAACTCCTGAAAATCAATCGGCGCATCGGAATGGGCGCCGCCGTTCAGAATGTTCATCATTGGGACTGGAAGCGTGACCGCACGCGCTCCGCCGAGATAACGAAAGAGCGGCATACTGGAAAATGCCGCGGCGGCATGAGCATTGGCCAGCGAGACGCCCAGCAGGGCATTCGCGCCGAGGTTCTTCTTGTTCTTGCTTCCGTCGAGTTGAATCAGCCTGGCGTCGATGGCTCCTTGATCGAGCGCGTCCGCGCCCGCGAGCCCCTGCGCGATAGTCTCGTTCACCGCACACACGGCTTTTCGAACGCCCTTGCCTGCGTAGCGCTGCTTATCCTCATCGCGCAGTTCCCATGCTTCGTGCTCCCCGGTGCTAGCACCGCTCGGAACGGCCGCGCGGCCGGAGGCGCCGCCTTCCAGGTGCACATCGACTTCAACCGTCGGATTGCCGCGCGAATCCAGAATCTCGCGCGCGATGATTTTACTAATGCTGGTCTTGGCCATGGCCCAATTAGAGCATTTACCTTCGGGGTCGCAAACTCGAGGCCAAACCTGATAGGGAAGCTAAACGCGTTCCCAGCAGTCGCTTGGAAGCGACGCGAAATTCAATTAGCGAACCGCCGCCGGAATCAAGACCACTCTCTAGTCCAGTTCTTGGTTGGGCGAGAACGCCCGTTTAGAGGGCGACACGACGCCGCCAAAGCATAATCAGAACGCCGCCCAGTCCGACGCATGCCAGCGCAACCGTAGACGGCTCCGGAACTTGGGTCGTAATCGTCAGCGTTCCCGATAACACTGTAGCGTCCACGGCGGCACCGCCGTCATTAAACGTTTCATAGACGTAGAGCAGCAGTTGGCCATCGGCCAGCAGAGCGAATGGGCCGCTCGCAAACTGGTTCGACGGGCTGGTGAACGCACCATTGATTGGTCCGAGCGTGCTTGGGTCGTCTTCAGCTCCAGGGAACGGCCTGTAATCCCAAAACGTGCCTGGGTCACCGCTGTTTGAGGATTGATTCGCGGAGATCACGAACTCTTCGCCAAAGCTGCCGTTAGAAAGCTGGATAGACAGGTTGGTGAAGGTGATCGACACAACCTGCTCGTTGGGTGCGAAATTCAGAGTTTGCTGGGTGTTTAGTGCTCCCGGAAAGCCAGCGTCAAAGGTCCGGAAGCCGGTGAGGTCCACGACAACGACGGTCGCAAACGCGTTGCTGGTGATAAATGCAAGACCCGCCGCAGCGAGGAGCGCTAGTCGCTTAGATGTCGTTTTCAATCCGGACAGGTGGCTGACCGCACTGGGCGAGAGAAGTTTTTTAATCATATTCTGATGGGGTTGGGAGACGTTCTTTGCCACACGTCGGACGTGGCGGGACTTTCTATTAGGAGACGATCCAAATTGTTGCAAGCAAAAAATCCAGCCGAAGACCTACTTTTGGACTCGGCGACTTGGCAGCTGCGAAGGGTAAAATTCACCCTCCAGGCGCGAGGCAGATGTTTCAACGAGAAGCGGTGCTCACTGTCGATTCACCACCCTTATTGCCCCACCGGGCTTAGGCACTAGGACTGCTGTTTAGACTTTCTCACTGGCAATCTCAAGAAGCGCGCATAACCTGACGCAATGCTTAGCCGAGTCAGCCTAATTGCTTTTCCTTTCGTGGCGACCGCCGTTTGTCTGGCCGCTGCGGAACCCAAGGCGCTCACGTCCGATCAGCTCGCGAAAGCAATTAAGAGCGATACCCTTACCATCCCGACGCCCGGCGAACTCTTTGCGGCGCTGACCAAGCCGGGCAAGCCGAATTGGGCGAGCCAGTATCGCGGACCGATCCCGATGACTTACAGCAACCGCGCGCAGATCGCGCTGAATCTGGGAGGCCTGATCGCAGATGGTTTCATTGCGGTCGAAGCGCAGGATCCCCAGCAGGTGAAGAACATCGGCACGGATATCATCAAGCTGGCGAAGGCGCTCGGCGTGAGTGAGAACGTGCTCAGCCGGGGCAAGAGCATCAACGATTTCGCAGAGAACAATGAGTGGGACGCGCTTCAGGAAGAATTGGAAGCGACCCAGAATGAGGTGAAAGCCTCGATGCAGTCAAATCGCGACCAGGATTTCGTAATTCTTGTTAGTTTGGGCGGCTGGATCCGTGGCACACAGGTCGTGAGCGGTTCGGTCCTGGCGAATTACAATGAAGACAGCGCGAAAGTTCTCCGCCAGCCTGCGCTGGTCAGTTTCATTCAGATGAAAGTGAATGATATCTCCCCGGAGTTGCGGAAGGAGCCACTCGTGAAAGCCGTGGGCGAGCAGCTTTCTGACATTCAAAAGCTGGTAACGTTCTCCGGCACTGGCACTCCGACTGCTGATGACGTGCGCAAGCTCCACGAGGCAGTGACAAAGCTAATGGGCGAGATTCAAAATAAGCGCGACGCGAAATGAACTTCTCTAAGACGATCATCTTCCTGGCGGTGGCCGCGGTAGCCCTCGCCACCTCGCGTGCTGCGGAAACCGATGGTCAGGTTGAGGCGCGCAAAGTGGCTTTGGATCTCGCTGGGGCCTTTTCGAATGAAGGCTTCAAGATCCGCGACGGGCACTGGGCGGGCGAGATCAAAGTGGGCGAGCAAGCGTTTCTGGCGGTCAATCTTTACGCCGGTAACCAGTATTGGTTCTCGGTCGGCGCTAACGAAGGCTCAAAAACATTCGCGGTGCATGTTTTTGATGAAACCGGAAAGCCGGTCACAACCGAAAATTATGAGGATGCGGAGAAAGCCGCTGCCGGCTTCTCTCCGACGATCAGCGGACAATATTTTGTCTCGATCGAGCCGAGTCAGGGCGAAGGCAGCACTTACTGCCTCGTCTACTCATACAAATGAAACCGCGACAGACTTCTCTCGCAATCGGCTCCGGCCACGGCGCCTGTGTGGTCGGCGCGGCCACCGCTCTTCTGTGTTTGTTCTCGGCCTGCTCTTCTACGAAAAGTTCGGTCACAAAAACGAACAGCGGCAAGCTCTTCGCCGTTAGTTCGGACCAGACCTCGTTTTATCGCTACGGGCCGCAGCAAGGTAATGGCCCCGATGAGTCTTTGCCAAAGGACACGCTCATGACTCTTATCCGCCCGTCTTTTGGCTATTGCAAAGTGCAGTTGGTCGCCGGTGCCAAGGAAGGCTATGTGGCCAGTGAAGACATCCGGCCTGCGACTCCAACCCTGCTGGCGGCCCTCAATCCGCCCGCGTCCGTTTCGAGCTCGGAACCGGAAAATTTCAATACTGGTTCTTCCGAGCCACCTCCCCCCGAGGCGCTGCCTGATCCGGATTTGCCGCCCACCTCGGTTGAGCAGCCCCCGACTTCCGTCGAGCCGCCGCCGCAATAAATCTGGATTACCGGCCGCGATCTCGCTCCGGTGAAGCTCAGCTTTTCGGATGCGATGATTTCGAAGCAGGTTTTCTACGAAGGCAACGTGCAGGGTGTCGGGTTTCGCTACTCGGTTAAGCAGATCGCGAAAGGCTTCGACCTCATTGGCTGGGTGCGCAATTTGGCCGACGGCCGCGTCGAACTGCAGGTAAAGGGCGAGCCGGCAGAAGTGGCCGAGTTTTTGGAAGCGATCGCGCGGAGCGAATTGCGCGCGCACATCAAAGCCCAGCCGGAAAATTCCCTCAGTGACGTTCCCGCGGCTCGCGGCTTTGAGATTCGGCATGACTGAGCCGGCCGTTGAGATCACCGGCCTGACGAAGGCGTTTTCCGTTCCATTCAGGCGAGGGTCGGTGGTAGCGGTACGTGATCTCAATCTCCGGGTCGAAGCAGGCGAAGTCTATGGGCTGCTCGGTCCTAACGGATCGGGCAAAAGCACAACGCTAAAAATCATTCTCGGACTCGTTTCGCCCACGCGCGGGCGATCGGAAATATTCGGATTAGCCAGCGACCGCGTGGCAAGCCGCGAAGCGGTCGGTTTCCTCCCCGAAAGCCCATACTTCCCGAAATATCTGACGGGCGCGGAAACACTCAAATTTTATGGGAAACTATGCGGCCTTCGTGGCTCCCGTCTCAAGCACCGCGTTGAAGAGCTGCTTGCCCTTGTCGGCCTAACGAATGCACGAGATCGCCGTTTGAGCGGCTATTCTAAAGGAATGCTGCAACGGATTGGGCTCGCGCAAGCCCTCGTCCATGACCCACGCCTGCTCATCCTGGATGAGCCAACCGCAGGTGTGGATCCCGCAGGCGCTCGGGAAATTCGCGACCTCATTCTGGGCCTGAAGCAGCGTGGTATCACCGTTCTGCTGTCGTCGCATTTGCTCGAACAGGTGCAGGAGGTGTGCGATCGCGTCGGCATTCTCGCCGATGGACGGCTCATTCGCGAAGGCGCCCTGCAGGAGCTGCTTGCGGTCGAAAACTTGACGGAAGTAGTGCTGGAGAACGCATCTCCGAACCTGCTGAACGAAATCTCGACGCTGGCCGGAAAATCTGGAGCGCGGCTTGTCGAACAGCGAAAATCTCACACCACATTGGAACATTTATTCCTGGAAGCGACCGAGCGGAAAGCCTCCGCAGACGTGGCGGAATAGCGGACTTCTCGAGAAATGCCGGCACCGACTCATCGCGTTTTTTCCCTTGGCCGAATAGCAGCGATTGCCGCCAACACTCTGACAGAATTGACGCGCCTCCGTGTTTTCTACGCCCTGCTGATCTTTGCTCTAATTCTGATCGGCAGTTCCATCTTCATGGCCCGCCTCACCTTTCAGCAGGAACTTCAGGTCTTGAAGGATATCTCCCTCGGGGCCATGAGCATCTTCACCTCGCTTCTCGCAATCGTGGGCACGGCACGCCTGCTGCCGCAAGACATCGAGGAGCGCACTGTTTACACGATCCTCGCCAAACCCGTCGCGCGCTTCGAGTATCTCGCTGGAAAACTGTGCGGCGTGCTGATGCTCCTGGCGATCAGCGTTGGCCTGATGACAGTCCTTTTCTCGATCGTGCTTTTTTTTCGCGAACAGAGCGTGCTGGCTGAAACGACCCTGCAGATGGCCGGGCTTCCGGCGGATCAGTTGTCCGAAGCGATACGCAGTGTTCGCGCTTCCGCCTTCAGCGCGAACCTCCTCCCTGGAATTGGCGCTATTTATTTGAAAGGATGCCTCCTGGCGTCGCTCACACTCTTCATCTCGACATTTGCCACGTCCAACATCTTTACGGTAGTCGTGGCCATGGTCGTCTATTTCATCGGACACCTGCAAGCGACGGCGCGCGAGTTTTGGCTGCTGGAACAGGGGGGTGGACCGTTCAGCCGCACGTTTTTAGCCGTCGTCGCGCTCCTCTTTCCCGACCTGCAGCTTTTCGATCTGGCAGATGAGGCCGTGCTGGGGACGGTCATACCCTTCGCTTTGTTTCTCAAAACGGTTGCTCTCGGTTGCTTTTATGTTGTGCTTTATCTCCTCCTGGCGGTGGTCGTGTTCGCGGGGCGAGAATTATGAAGCGTGCTGTTGTCGTCCTCCTGGCGCTGGTTTTCGTAGGTGCCGCCAAGTTGCCGACTGAGCACGCGCTCTGCACCGCGCGCGCGCAATATCATATACGCCTCGTCCCGCTGGGTCTCGGCCTGCGAGAACAGGTCGGACAGCTTGGCTTCATCGCAGCCCTAAGTGGGTTTCGCTCGCTCGTCGCCGATGTTCTGTTTATCCAGGCACACGTCGCCTGGGAACGAACGGAATGGAGTCGCGTCCTTCTTTTGTTTCGTCAGGTCACAACATTGCAGCCGCGCGGCGTTCTTTTTTGGGAGATGGCCGCCTGGCACATGGCTTGGAACGCCAGCGCTGCGGCCCTGGACGACGTGAAGCAACCGCGGCTCGCGCTTCGCATCAAAACGCAACGAGAATACTTCGATCTCGGCCGGGATTTCCTTGAGCGCGGGATCAGGAACAATCCTGAACGGCCGCAGCTTTACGAGGCCCTCGCGCGCCTCTATCGGGATAAATACAGGGACCACGGGCGCGCTGCGGAATTCTTCGAAAAAGCCGCGGCGCAACCGGGCGCGCCCAGTTATGCGAAACGTTTTGCCGCTTACGAGCTTTCTTACTGCGAAGGCCGCGAGCACGAAGCCCATGAGCGATTGCAGCAGCTCTACTCCGAGGGCGAAAACGAACGGCTCCCTACGCTCATCAGCCGGTTGAAATTTCTCGAAGACAAGCTCAACGTTCCACGCGAGCAGCGCATTCCGGACACGGCGCGCTAAATTTATCCGCCACCCCATGCGCTTCGCCATCTTTAGTGATCTGCACGCCAATCTCGAGGCGACTGAAGCCGTGCTCATGGATGCACGGGAGAAAGAGTCCACCCATTTCGTCTGCCTGGGCGACCTCGTCGGTTACAATGCCAATCCGCACGAATGCGTCGAACTGGTGCGCCAAATGGATTGCCCGGTGGTGAAGGGAAATCATGACGAGCAGGCCTGCCTGGGAGAATCCTCGCGCGACTTCAATGATCTGGCCGAACAGGCGATCAATTGGACGCGGGAGCATTTGACAGAGGAAGACAAACACTGGCTGGCGGAGTTGCGCCTGACCCGGCAGGTGCGCGATTTCACGATTGTCCACGCCACCCTCGATACGCCCGCGGAATGGGGTTACGTCTTCAAGAATCTCGACGCCGTAGCGAGCTTTACCTACCAGCACACGACGGTTTGTTTTTTCGGCCACACGCATGTCGCGGGTGCATTTGTCCGCGACGAAGGAGTGAAGCGCGTGCTGACTCCGCAACTCATGATCGAGCCGGGGAAAAAATATTTCATCAATGCCGGCAGCGTCGGTCAGCCACGGGACGGCGATTGGCGGGCTGCGTATTGCCTCTACGATACCGAGCGCAATGTGGTGGAGCAGCGCCGCGTGAAATACGATCTCGCGACCGCACAGAAGAAAATTCTCGCCGCTGGTTTGCCGCGGCTACTCGCGGAGCGGCTCGAACTGGGACGCTAGACGGATCTGTTTCGGACGAAGCAATCTGCTTCCCCTGCCACGGCCCCCGCCGCAAACTGCGCTTCCCGCAGTTCTGCTGTCGCTGTGAAGCAAAGTCGAAAAAAGATCCTCATCATTAAGCCGAGCTCGCTCGGGGACATCGTGCATACCCTCCCCGCGGTCGCGGCGATTCGTGATGCGAACGTGGGCGCCGAAATTACGTGGGTCATCAACTCCGAGTGGGCCACGATTCTGCGCGGCAATCATGACGTCGATCACGTGCATCTTTTTCCGCGCGGCGACTTCCGCGGCCTTGGCACGCCCGCAAGCCTCATTCCCTGGATTAAAAAGACCCGCGCGCTGCGTCCCGACGTCGCAGTTGATTTTCAGGGACTTCTCCGCAGCGCGCTCATGGCAAAGGTTAGCGGCGCCCGAGAAACATATGGAATGAGCGACGGACGCGAAGGCTCGCGTTTCTTTTACAACCACGTGGCAAAAGTTAACCGCCGCGAGCACGCCGTGGAACGTTACCTCAAGCTGGCGGAGTCATTCGGTGCAAAGATTACCGATGCGCTGCGCTGTCCGCTGCCCACCGGTGACCCGTTACCGCGGTTTGACGAACATCCGCCCTTTGTTCTCCTTCACCCTTTCGCACGCGGGCAGCGCAAGTCGCTCACTGCGGAAGTGATCGAGGAACTCTGCCGGGCCTTTGCGCCGGTGCGCGTGGTGGTCGTCGGAAAATCGTCTTGCAGAATCAATCCTCCCGACAACTGCGTCGAGCTCACGAATCAAACCACCCTCCTCGAGCTCATCCGGCTCATCCGCGCCGCGCATTTCGTCATCAGTGTCGACAGCGGACCGATGCACATCGCCGCCGCGGTGACGGATCGCCTGCTTTCCATCCACACGTGGACAAATCCCCGTCGAGTGGGCCCTTACAATCCCGACGCGTGGATTTGGAAAAATGGGGAGATCATCAAGGTGAGCGATCTGGAAGGAGCCGGTAAACTTCGCAAAGGCCGTCGGTTCAAAGTCAACGATGTCGCCGCGCTCGTGACCGTCGTTATCGAATCGCACCCGCTCCCGCGATTCGTCACTGAGTCTTCTGTTTAACCCTGCGGTGACATCGCCTTCTTCGGCGACGGGAGTTCGGCGTATTCAATCGCAACATCGTCCCTCATCTCGCTCAGAAGCCGGTCCAATGCTTCCCGTGGCACTGCACCGGGCAGCTTCACGGTAAACAAACGCGCGCGGTTGCCGCTCGCCAGACCGGGAAAAACAGGATCGATTTGCGGCGTGCTTTCCGGCAGGGCCTTGGCCACATGCCCCGCCACAAGCTCACGAGCGCGCGCCATGTGCGAAGCGGCCATTTTAAGCACGATCTCCACTGCCTTAATAGGGCACGTTTCCGAAGCACCGGAAAGGCCTTTCCCGTTGTAGCCACGCCCTGTGGGCCGTGCGGGGGCGACGCCGCTGCTCTTACATTTTGAACTACGGAAGCCGCTCCCCCACGGCCACGGGGCGCGTGGCTACAATCACGCGAGCGCGGCCGCGATATTCAGGCGCCCCGTGCCGTACTCGCGGTTAGGCCGCGTGCTTTGCCAAGGCGCGCGATCGGCCGTCGCGATCAGCCGCGCACGGACCTGTGCAGGCTTGAGCGATGGCGATTTCGCCAGAAGCAAAGCCGCCGCCGCCGCGACGTGCGGCGCGGCCATGGAAGTGCCGGGCCAGGAATCGTATTTCGTTTTCTGCGCTAGTTCGGATGGATAGCGCGGGGTGGTCGAAAGAATCCGTTCGCCCGGCGCAACCAGCGCGATGTGCGCGCCCGTACATGAAAAGGCGGCGCGCCGGTCCACTTCGTCGGACGCGCCAACCGCGATCACGCCGGGATAGGCCGCCGGGTATTGAACCGGATTCCCCTCTTCAAACTCGTTGCCCATCGCTGCGACGACCACCACTCCCGCGGCGAGCAAATCTTCGATTACGTCGCGCTCACCCAAATCAAGTCCGCCGCCCAGGCTGAGATTTAGCACTTTCGCGCCGTGCGCAATCGGGTGCGCGAGCGCGCGATAGTAGGCGGCCGCGTCCCATTCATTGCCTGTGCGCGGCAATCCTTTTAGCGCCATGATTTTCGCGCCACAGAGACCGGCAATGCCGATCCGATTATTTCTCGCGGCGGCCACGATCCCGGCGACATGCGTGCCGTGGCCCTGGTAATCACGGTCGCCTTCGTTAGCGAGAAAATTGACGTAACTGTGAAGTGAAGGTGCGAGGTCGGGATGGCCCGCGTCGATTCCGCTGTCCACGATCGCCACCGTGACCCCGGTCGCGTCTTTGAAACGCGTGCGTGCGCGGGCCTCGCGAATCTTGACCGCAGTGTGACCCCACTGGCGTGATTGCATGGGATCCGCCCCACTGCTGCGGGACCGCCGCCGGGCTGGGAACGGATACTTAATCTGCGGGACGTAAGCGTATTCGACTTCGCCCTTGAGGGTGTTCAAATGCGCGACGAGTTCATCGGCGTTCGTGGCGCGATCCAAGGCGATGCTGACCAGCCCCAGCGCTTTCCGCACCGAAGACGCCGGCGCAACGGCGGAGGCCAAAGCGCGTGCTGCACCCCCTCCGAAAGCTGCGGCTCCACCAGAGTTCTCTGAAGCGAAGACAGAAGTAATGCGCTTGGCAAAGCCGTTTTCGACAAGCTGAGCCAGAAACGGCTGCGGAGCGGTAGCAGCCGCAGGACCGCGTCTCAGCCCCGCCGCGGGCCCTCGGGCCGCGGCCTCGAATCGCCGCACGGCCACCTGCGAGGTGCGCAATTTAACAATAACTGTGTCCGGCTTGCGTCGTGGCTGATCGGACTTGAGAACTCTCTGCCCACCGCGCAACTGCTCTACGCCTGTCATGATCATGATTGCTCCTTTGTTGGACTGACAAGATCGTGATGCTCTTCCGGAGACCAAGGCAAGGCGATTTTGCGAACCAGGAAAATCGACGCGTTACTTTGGAGGATTTCGGTTCGCAGCCGTGGCGGCGGCTAAGGACCTCGCGCCGGTCGGCAAGAGCACCATGATCGTTAGGCAGACGAGCAAGAGCGGATTGAGGAAAGTCGCGGGCGTGGCGAGCCCAGCTTCCGACGCTCCCACGTCGGCGATATAGTAAATGATGAGATGTCCTTTTGGGATCAGCAGCAGCCCGAAGAGCACACAGATTCCGTAGTCCCGTTTTGTCATCTCCGACTGCTCTCGAATAAAGAGGCACAGCGGTAGCAACAGCGTCAAGAGGCGATAGTCATTCGACCAAACCGGGAGGAAACACATGGCGCAGGCTAAGGCTGTCAGACAGCGCCATAACTCAAGCGATCTCCGCAACGCCAACGCGCAAATGACGATCAGCAAGACACCGGAAAGCGGGAGATACCACGCCTCGAAAATATGCATGGCGTCCGGAAGCTTGAACGCATCCAGGAAGAAGCGGCCAGCATTGAAGATTCCCAAATTGAATCGAGCACCAACACGGACTTCGATGTCGTCCGCTTCGCCGAAGTGACGAAACAGTGCCAGGCCCGACTGGAAGAAGCCTCCTTGCAACTGAGCAGTAAGAGCCGTGACACCAACAAAAATGAGCCCCGTCAGGCCCAGCTCTTTGAACCGGCGATCTTTCAAATAGACCACACCGAACAGGAGAGGGAAGATCTTAAAAGCGCCCGCGAGTCCGAGCCCGAGCGCGGCCAGGAATTGCTCGTGCGGCCGCCGCGTCGGCTTTTCATAGAAGACCACAAACAACGTCAGGCAGAGAAACAAATGCAGATCCAGGTTGCCGCGATCCACGCCGATCAAAAATGGATGGCTAATCAAAAAGATTCCGACCAGATAGCTGATTTTTCGCGGGATCGAGAAACCGTTTAACGTGCGCGCCGCATACCAAATCAGACCAAGAGTTGGCATGAGCAGGAACAGACAGAGCGAGAGCTTTCCGGGAATAAGGCTGAATAAATGGAAGTACAGGTTGGCGGCGGGCAGATACCAGCTCTCCTCGCTGGCGCGCGCGAGGTCGCGGCAAATCTGCAGCATGTTATCGAAGTCATTGAAGCGATCGGCAGGCCTATAAAGGGAAGTGTTGAAAGGCCAGCTCTCGAGGCGGTAGACGCCGCGCCAGTAGTAATAAGCCGCGCTAAAAACGAAGGAGCAGAGCGAAATGGCGAGAAGCAGATCGAGCTTCTTCTCGCGGGCATTCCGCGCAGAGCTGCGTTTCAATTCAGCGCCTTGCATCGGAATCCCGCTCTCGGCTGTTCCGGGCGCGCTCGTGAAGGGCGCATTCCGCCAGGGCAAGGTCCGCCGGATACGTGATCTTGAAATTCGGCTCGGAGTTGGCGACGAGCACCACTTCCCGTCTCAAGTGTTCCACCGCGGAAACTTCGTCGGTCATGGAAAGCTTCTCCGCCTGCGCGACCCGAAACGCTTCGACGAGCAATTCGCGCAAGAAAATCTGAGGAGTTTGCATCGCATAAACTCCCGCGCGCGCGATTGACTCGCAGACGACGTATTCGTTCGTGGCACGCTTGAGCGTGTCCGTCACGGGTGCCGCGAGCGTAGCGGCGCCATGCGCTCGCGCTTCCTGGAAAACCAATTCTGTTTGAGCGGGCGTTACGAGAGGCCGCGCCGCGTCGTGCACGGCCACGTATTTCATGTCGTGACTGAGCCGCTCCAATCCCTGGCTGACCGAATCCTGCCGATGCGTCCCTCCGGCCACGATCGCGCGCACCTTTTCGAATTTTTCGGCGCTCACGATGTCCGCCAATTCTCCGAGCCGTTTCTCGCGCCCCACCAGGATGATCTCTTTCACCGATGCCGTGGCTTCGAATGCAGCGATCGAATGCGCCACCACCGGCTTGTTGCCTATTATGGCGAGGACTTTGTCGAAGCCCATCCGCCGGCTGCTACCGCCGGCGACAATAATCGCTCCCAGCATCAGGCTGCCGATCAGGATCCGAGTTGCCGCTGCACTTCCTGGCTCAAGGTCTTCCCATCTGCGCGGCCGGCGAGGTTCGCTTGGAGCGCCTTCATCACGGCACCCATTTGCGCACGCGAGGTCGCGCCCACTTCGGAAATCGCTTCGCGCACAGCCGTCGCCAGTTCCTCGCCCTCCATCGCCTTTGGGAGATAAGCATTCAAGATCGCGAGCTCTTCCTTCTCTTTCGCCGCCAGTTCGGGCCGTCCCCCCTTTTCAAAACTCTCGATCGAATCCTGCCGCTGCTTCACCTGCTTACGAATTACCTGCACGGTTTCCGCGTCATCTAGTGCACCCTCCGCTCCGGACTTCTCGATCGCGGAATATTTCAGCGCCGACTTCAACATGCGTAGAACATCAAGCTTGTCGGCCTCCCTGGCCCGCATCGCGTCTTTCAGATCAGAATCGATGCGCTCGGACAGGGTCATGTCTGGAGGCTACGGTACCGCGAAAGGGGTCGGCAACCCTGTTCTAAGGTCGCGCCAGAGCTGCGCGTGCTCATGCTTTCTCCGCGCGGCGCTTGATCGCCCGCAGCCACATCCGGCGAATGATGTCGCTCCCCGGATGGATGATGCGCCAGTAGACGGCAAATTTGCGCCGCGCGTCGCCACATCCAGAAGCGGCATTTCCTGTGGCGCGTTCAGAATGTTTTCGGGCCCCGACTGCCCGCAACGGCGGATCGCGGTCAACGTTCGGAAGAGAAGAACCTCATTTGCGCGCACCGCGCGAATCGCCGCGTAAAATCCTTCCGGCGGCGCCTGAACGTGTGTGATGTGTTTCTCGGCGAATTGCCACTCCGGCCTCCAGCGGTCGATGTTAGAGGCGGCGACGGAAACATTCTTTGTGTGCACAGGCAGAGCCAAAGTAATCAAGGCCAATACCAGCCCGCCGGCCGCGACGGCGGCGCCTATTCGCCGCGTCCGGATGTGCAGAAAACGCAGCGGCCGGAGCAACGAAATCACTCCGATAAACATCAGTCCACAGCCCAGGTAAACGAGAACGGAATCGATCACGCGCTGCCTACAGGGTAATGCTGTTGTGTCGAAGACGTTCGGCGAAAGAATTCTTCGCTGCCTAATTCTCGATTATGCAAACTCTCCCCGGGATAGACCTCTCGACTTTCCGACCGATCGGGGCGGGCCATGCGCGCTGCCGTGACCGCAGCTGACCTTTTGTCGCGTCAGGCTCCTTTTGCGCGATGACGACCTCATCGCGCTGCGATGTTCGCCTCCTGCAGTGCCTCTTTCAGCGGGGAGGGCGAAATCCGAATTCGGCCTGCAATTCTCCCCAGAGCCAATCGACGAACCAATCTCTTTCGATTGCACCTGCCCGCGCGATGGCGAGAGCTTCCGCCTTTTCGACGCTTCCATTCACACAGTAGAGATAGGTGAGGAGGAAGAAATCATTGGTGTTCGAGAAACCGCGCGCATTTTCAGCCTCGAGCAGTCGAATGGCGGCCGCAAAATCTCGACGGGCCAGCGCCCCGGCCAGGAGATCGTGTAAGGCGTCGGCGGGCAAAGAATTCGAGTCAATAACGAATTCCTTCGCGAGCGAAAGGCGAAACTCATCGCTGTTCTGGACCGCCAGAACCGGCGTTCGCAGCCGCGAATGACGCAGATAAAGATCGAGCTCGGCCAGCCAATTGCTCCCGGATGTTTCCGCGCGATACCGCGCCTGGCGAAAGAAAAAGAGCGGCTCCAGCGATTCCTTCTGTTCGTTAGGCCGGATCTCGCGGATGAGAGGAGAAGCAAGAAAACGCAGCAGGGCGCCCGAGTATTCGAGATAACTGTCACCCAGCCGATAGGCCGCCTTCAGATCGGGTTGGGCATCGGTTAGGCGCTTGGGATAGAAGTCATCCAGCGGTTCGACGCCTTGAGTCATCCGATCGATTTCCTGAGCATCCATGACAAATAAAGCGGACATCTGCTCGGGGACCTCGAGACCGATTCGGACCAAATCGGATCGCGA
>Ga0136617_10001647_pt1 | contig 19805 bp, 21 predicted proteins | sample AntDrymUQ3222106_2_FD_129672 | JGI IMG/M metagenome (GOLD analysis project Ga0136617, IMG submission 129672) | Polar desert sand microbial communities from Dry Valleys, Antarctica - metaG UQ322 (21.06) | ecosystem: Environmental > Terrestrial > Soil > Desert | place: Antarctica: Dry Valley... | reverse complement strand
GCCCTCGACGAGCGAGCCAGAACGAGCGCAAGCTCCTTCACGACCTGGAGCTACCGCCGGGCCACGTCGACGAAGCGGACGTTGACCCGCACCTCATCCTCGGCGTCGGCGGTGAGGAATGTCAGCAGTCGCATGGCCTCCTCTGCGAGACCGATGCGATCCTCGCGTGCGATCCGGGCGAACGGCGTGATCTCGATCGTGACGATGCGGCGGCCCCGGATCACCCGCCAGGTTCCGCCGACGAAGCCATCGACGAGGAACGTCTTCGGCGTCAGGTTCCGCCTGCGATCGGGGTCGGCGGCGATCCGCGTACGGTCGGCGTGGGCGAGCACCGCGTTGTCGAACTCCGGCAGGAAGCGCGGTGGCGCGGGCGTGTCCGGATCGGGCAGAGGACCGTCGGCCACGTCGAGCAGCTCGTGCCCGTGCTCGTCGCGGAAGCTGCGCAGGCCCGGCCGCAGGCGCTCGATCGCGGGGCCGAGCCCCGTCAGGCCCGACCACATCCGGATGTCGGCGACCGTCGCGGGCCCGAACGCGGCGAGGTAGCGCACGATCAGCTCGTCGGGCTCCGTCGCCCGCTCGAGCGGACGGCCGAGCCAGCGCTGCGCCGTCGTCTGCACCGCGCGACCGTTACGTCCCCAGATGCCGCGCGGGGGCACATGGACGAGCGGCGCGAGCGCGGACAGGGCGTGTCCGAGGACCCGCGGTTCGTGTCCCGGCCACTCCATCGCCAGCAGCTGGCCAACGTCCCCGAGTGAGCGCGGCTCCTGCTCGACGAGCGATCGGCCGACCTCCACGAGCCGCGCGAGCTCGACGCCGCCGAGGTGCCGTCCGAAGCAGGCCTGCATGCGGCGCTCCATGACCGCCTGCAGGACGGGCCGCAGAGCGAGGCAGTCGCGGGCGGTCACGAGGTGCAGCGTCCAGCGCATCAGCGCGATGCGGACGACCTTTCGCGCCTCGACGAGCGCGGCCAGCTCGTCGGGGGAGAAGTCGACCAGCCGCGTCCACAGCCCGACGTAGGGAGCGTTTGGATTCTGGGCCTGCAGCCCGACGAGATACTCGAGCGCCTCAGCTGCGGAGAGCTCCTGCCGGCGCAGCAGAAGCTGGCGATCCAGCAGCGCCCGGTTCAGCGCACGCGGACCTAGGACGGAGCCGGTCGCAGGCCGGTTCGGGGTCGCGACGACTCGCGTTGTCAGCACATCGGTCACTGGCACCCTCCAGCCTAGCTTGAGAATCATCGGCAGGCGCAGCGGCTACACGCCGCGTTGGATGCAGGGCGCCGGCTTCCTGCTCTCATCCGACGTCCGCTCCGCCTCCGATGGCGACCGCACCGGCGGCTAGGTTCACGTCGTGCTCACGGTCGCCCGACGCGAGCCCTCCGCGATCCTGCTCGCCGCCCAGCTGGGCGGAGTGCTGCTGTACCCGTTCATGGAGGGCAGCGACACGGGCCGCGCGCTGTTCAGCGTCTTAGGCATCGCCATCCTCGGGCTCGTCGTGCTGGCCGTTCGCAGCTCTCCCGGGCTGACCTGGATCAGCCTGCTGCTCGGGATCCCGGCGACCGTCCTGCTGCTGATGCAAGCCGTCGGCGGCCGCGACGAGCTGCTTCCCTACTCCTCGGCTCTGGAGGCGATCCTCTACTTCTATGCCGCCGGCGCCCTGATCGCCTACATGCTGGCCGACCACGAGATCACGCGCGACGAGCTCTTCGCCGTTGGCGCCACCTTCACACTCGTGGCCTGGGCGTTCGCCTACTCGTACACCGTGTGCCAGGCGATCGAACCCGGCAGCTTCACGGCAGCGGTCAATCCGACCGCGGATCGCAGCTGGGTGGAGCTGCTGTTCCTGAGCTTCACGACCCTGTCGAGCACGGGCCTGAGCGACGTCGTGCCGATCAAGCCCTTCGCACGAGGGCTCGTGATGCTCGAGCAGCTCGCCGGCATCGCCTACGTCGCGATGGTGGTATCGCGGCTCGTCGGCCTGCTCGTCTTGCATCGGCCCGACACGGACTGAGCTGACGAGCGCTACGCCGCGGCGCTACGCCGCGCCCCAGACGCCGCCGGTGCGCCCGAGCATGATCCGGTGCTCGTCGCCGTCGCCGGTGTCGACGCGGAAGACGGCCTGGTCGGCGTCGGTCCCCGGCCTGTCGATGACCTGCACGAGCTGCAGGGCGTTGATCGGCACCGCGCCGAAGCGCTCGGCGACCGCCTCGCGGGCGGCCGCGTCCAGCAGGGCGCGGTCCCAGCCCTTGTCCATCGCGTGCGCCTTGGCCAGCGCCTGCTCGGCGGTGTGCAGCTCCTCGAGGAGCTTGCGCTCTCGCGCACGGGCGCGCTGCGTCGCTGCGACCCAGCCGCCGGTCGCGAGCACGACGACGAGCACGGCGAACACGCCGAGGATGATGCCGAGGGCGGAGGCTGCGAGGGGGGTCATGTCCCGATGCTATCGGCCATCCGGACGGTCAGTTCAACACCGCACGGGCAGTGAGGTGCGTGCCCACCTTGCGCTTGACGCGCTGCAGCGCGTTGTCGACCGTCTTGGCGTCACAGCCCAGGCGCGTCGCGACCTCCTCGTAGGGTCGCCCGTCGAGATAGAGCGCCAGCACGCGGGACTCGAGCTCCGACAGCGCAGTCGAGAGGCAACCGACGAGCGAGTACAGCTCCTCCGAGGAGATGACCTGGTTGACCGGGTCGTGGACCGTCGAGCCGGGGATGACGTCCTCGAGCGTCGGCTCGCCGTCGCTGCCGGCGCCGGCGGGCGTCGCCGAGAACGAGACGTACTGGTTCAGCGGCGTGTGCTTGTTACGCGTCGCCGTCTTCACCGCGGTGATGATCTGACGGGTGATGCATAGCTCGGCGAAGTTGCGAAACGACGACTCGCGGTCCGAACGGTAGTCGCGGACCGCCTTGTAGAGGCCGACGAGTCCTTCCTGCACGAGGTCATCCGCGTCGCCGCCGGCGAGGAAGTACGACGAGGCCTTCAGCCGGACGAAGCCGTAGTAGCGGCGCACGATCCGGTCGTACGCGGTGCGGTCCCCACTCTTGGCCAGCGCGATGAGGAAGTAGTCATCGACCTGGACCTGAGATTGAGCTTTCTGGGAGATTCGAGCCACGAGCAGTCCTTTCCCGACCGTGTCCGTGGTCGGATGTGCTCAGCGGCGGACCCCTCCCAGGGCGCCAACTGCGTATGACGTTGCCAATACTCTACCTCAGGTTCACCCTGAAGTGGCTGAACCGTAACCGGAGTTATGAAGCGCTGTCAAGCGGTGCTTCGGCGCTGCAAGATTCCGTACAGGATCGCGGCCGCCGCGGCGCTCGCGTTCAGCGACGCCGTGCGCCCGAGCAGCGGGAGCGCCACGAGCGCATCGCAGGACTTCGCCACCCGCGGGCGCAATCCTGTTCCCTCGGTCCCGAGCACGAGCACGACGCCGCCCCGGTAGTCGGGCTCGTCGTAGCGGGTCGTCGCGGCGGCGTCGGCGCCGTAGCACCAGCACCCGCGTTGCTTGGCCTCATCCAGGAAGTCGGCCATGTTGCGCACGCGCGCGATCCGCAGGTGCTCGACCGCCCCAGCCGACGCCTTCGCGACGGCCGGCGTGACGGCCGCTGCCCGGCGCTCGCAGATGACCAGGCCAGTCGCTCCCGCGCACTCCGCGCTGCGGGCGATCGCGCCGAGGTTCTGCGGATCCTGGAGCTCGTCGAGGGCGACGACGAACGGCTCCTCGACGGCGAGCAACTCGTCGGCGCTGACGTACGGGTAGCCGCCGGCCTCGGCGCAGACGCCCTGGTGGTCGGGCGAGCGGCAGCGGCGCTCGATCTCCTCGGCACTCACGATCCGGGGTCGGACGTCGCGCAGCCACGGCTCCCGCGCGGCGCGCTCGGTCGCCCAGACACCCTCGATCCGCCGGCGCGCGGCCCGCAGGGCCTCCCGCACCGGGTTGCGCCCGTAGAGGATCACTGCTCGATGCGGACGAGCTCCGGCCCCGCGGCGCTGTCGCGCACCTCCCAGCCGCGCGCGCGCAGCTCGTCGCGGATACGGTCGGCCTCGGCATAGTTGCCCGCGGCGCGGGCGGCCTGGCGCTCGTCGAGCAGCTCCTGCTCCTCCGCTCCGGCCTCACTGCCGTGCTCGGCGAGGTTCTCCAGTCCGAGCACGGAGAGCATCTTGACGAGGTCGGCGCGGCCGACGACCTCGTCGCGGCGCCGGTGGCGCTCGTTGATCCACTCGAACAGCGCGCCGAGCGCCGCGGCGGTGTTGAAGTCCTCGGCGAGCGCGGCGAAGAAGGCATCGCGCAGGTGGCGGATCTCCGGCGGCGACGGTCCGTCGACGAGGCCGCGCGCGGCGTCGCGAACACGCGCGACCCGCGCCAGCGCCTCCATGAGCCGCATGTCGTCGAAGGCCATCGGCTGGCGGTAGTGCGCCCCCGCGAAGAGCATGATCAGCGCGTTGCGCCCGACGTCGTCGAGCACCTCGTGCAGGAGCGCGACGTTCCCGACGCTCTTGGCCATCTTCTCCTCGCCGAACTGGAGCATCCCGTTGTGCATCCAGATCTGAGCGAGCTCGGCCCCGCGCGCCGCGCGCGTCTGCGCAGCCTCGTTCTCGTGGTGGGGGAAGACGAGGTCGTTGCCGCCGCCGTGGATCTCGAAGCCGACCCCGAGCAGCTCTTCGGCCATCGCGGAGCACTCGATGTGCCAGCCCGGCCGGCCGCGCCCCCAGGGCGCGTACCAGACGCTGTCCTCGCCCTCCTTGTGCGCCTTCCAGAGCGCGAAGTCCAGCGGGTCCTCCTTGCGCTCGGCGCCCTCGACGCCCTCGCCCTGGCTCATCTCGTCGACGGCACGGCGGCTGAGGGTGCCGTAGTCGGGATCCGAGCGCACGCGGAAATAGACGTCGCCGTCGACGGCGTAGGCGTGGCCGCGCTCGATGAGCGCCGCGATGAGCGCCACGATCGGCTCGATCGTCTCCGACGCCAGCGGCTCGGCGTCGGGACGGCCGAGGCCCAGGGCGGCGGTATCGGCCCGGTAATGGGCCGCCATCTCGTCGGCGAGATCGACGCTCGGGATGCCCATCGGGCGGGCGGCGTCGTAGATCTTGTCGTTGACGTCGGTGATGTTGATGACGAGCGTGACGTCCAGCCCCTCGTGCTCGAGGAAGCGCTTGAGCAGCGAGAAGACGACGAACGGGCGCGCGTTGCCGACGTGGATGCGCCCGTACACGGTCGGCCCGCAGGCGTAGATGCCGACGCGCCCGTCCGCTCGCGGGACGAGCTCGCGCAGCTCGCCGGAACGGGTGTCATGCAGGCGAATCGGGGCCATTTCGCTGACCCTATCGAGGGCCGTGGGCGCCAAGCGTGCTCGGCTCGTCTCCCCGACCGGGTAGGGTTGCATGACAGCATGAGCCCGATCGGCGCCCACGCAACGCGCCTAGCGGCCGTCGAGGCCGGCTTTCGATCGCTGCCCGACCGCTACCTCGGCGCCGAGCCCGGCTTCGACGCGACGTGGCGGATCGTCCTCGGAGACATCGGCCACACCTGGGAGGTCCGCTGCACGTCGCACGGCGCCCGCGCCCGCAAGGGCGCCACGGCCCGTCGTCCCGATGTCGTCATCGGCACCGACTCCGTGACGTGGATGGCGCTGCGCCGCGGCCGGCTCTCGGGGATCGAGGCCTTCAGCGAGCGCCGGCTCTACGCCCGCGGCAACCTCGATCTCGCCATCGGCTTCGAGGGCCTCTTCCGCCTGGAGAACGGCCGCCGGCCACTGCTGCGCATCCACGAGGTGCGCCTGCCCGGCCGGCGCATATCGACGCTCACGATGGGCGCGGGGTCCGACGCATCCACGGCCTCGGCGGCGCGAAGAGCTCGTTCTTCGACACGGCCGCGGCGCTCTCGCGGCGCTACCGCGTGCACGCGCTCGACCTCCCTGGGTTCGGGGCATCGTCGAAGCCCACGACGGCGCCCTACACGGCGCGCTACTTCGCCGAGACGGTGCGCGCGACGATGGACGCGCTCGGCATCGGGCGCGCGCACGTCGCCGGCAACTCGATGGGCGGCCGCGTCGCGATCGAGCTCGGCCTGCGCCATCCCGACCGCGTCGCCGGACTCGTGCTCCTGTGCCCGGCGGTCGCGTTCGTCAAGCGCACGTACCACCCGCTCGTGCGCCTCATGCGCCCCGAGCTCGGGCTGCTCCCCCATCGCTTCGCCCGCGCGAAGGTCGAGGAGCACTTCTGGTCGCTGTTCGCCAACCGCGACGAGATCGATCCCAGCATGGCCGATGTCGTCGTCGACGAGTTCCAGCGCATCTACGCGAGCGCCGGCGGGCGGATCGCGTTCCTCACGTCGGCGCGCAACATCTATCTGGACGCGCCGTTCGGGCGCAACGGCTTCTACGGGCGGTTGTCGCAGCTCGAGGCGCCGGCGCTGTTCGTCTGGGGCTCGCACGACACCGTCATCCCGCCGGCATTCGCGAGCCACGTGGCGCGCTGGCTGCCGTCGGCCGAGCAGCTCGTGCTCGACGGCTGCGGCCACGTGCCGCAGGTCGAGCGCGCCGCGCAGTGCAGCGGACTGCTCGAGCGCTTCTTTGCCCGCGTCGACGGGCTCGCGCCGCTACAGGTCGCACGGACGCGGGAGGCCGCGTAGGGGCCTTCTAGACTCAGGTTCATGGCGGCCGCCCATACGACACGCCCGATGGCGCACAACGGCCATCGCCGCGACGCGTTCGGAGGCGAGGGGGAGCCGCTGGGCGCGGCGTCGCAGCAGGAGCCGGGATTCGCCGAACGCCTCCTGCAGGCCGTCGCCGGCCGGGTGCGCGGCCGCGTGCCGGTCGCCGACCTCGACGAGCGCGATCCCGACTACATCCGCGAGAGCCTGCCGCGCCTGTGGCTGTTGGCGAGCCTCTGGTTCCGCGGCGAGGTGCGCGGCTTGGGCAACATCCCCGACGAGGGCCCGGTGCTGCTCGTGGGCAATCACTCGGGCGGCAACGTCAGCCCCGACACGGGTGTCTTCATCCTTGCCTTCAGCACGTACTTCGGCGTCGAGCGGCGCTTCCACCAGCTCGCTCACAACCTCGTCCTGTCGATGCCGTTCCTCGGCGTCCTGCGCAAGTACGGCACCGTCGCGGCGTCCCCCGAGAATGCCGACCTGGCACTGCGCTCGGGGGCGGCGCTGCTCGTCTACCCCGGTGGCGACTACGAGGTCCACCGCCCGTCGTGGGAGCGCAACAGGGTGAACTTCGCCGGCCGCCACGGCTTCGTGCGCCTCGCGCTCGAGCACGACGTCCCGATCGTCCCCGTCGTCGCGATCGGCGGCCAGGAGACGGCGCTCTTCGTCAGCCGCGGCGAGGGCCTGGCCAAGCTGCTCGGGCTCGACCGGCTCCTGCGCCTGAAGGTACTGCCGATCTCGCTTGCGGCCCCGTGGGGGCTGAACGTCGGTGACATGCTCGGCCACATCCCACTGCCGGCCAAGATCACGATCGAGGTGCTGCCCGCGATTCACCTGCGCGAGCAGTTCGGTCCGCAGCCGCCCGTCGACGAGGTCTACGACCACGTGTTGGAGACGATGCAGGAGACGCTCGACGCACTGGCCTCCGAGCGCCGCCTGCCGATCCTCGGATGAGGGTCGCGGCGCAGATCGACGTCGCGGCACCGCCCGAGCTCGTCTGGGCGTTCGTCACCGATCCCACGCGGATGCTGCACTTCATGGCCGGCGTGACGCGCTGGGAGGTCGTCTCGGCGCGCGACCGCGGGCTCGGCGCGCGGTACCGCACGCTCATGCGCGTCGGCTCGGCCGAGGTCGGCGGGCTGGTCGAGACCGTCGAGTACGACGAGCCGTGGGACATGGCCTGGACATCGGTGACCGGGATCGACCAGCGGGGTCGCTGGCGCCTGCGTGCAAACGGGCCGAATCGCACCCGCGTCGAGCTGCGCCTCTCCTACAGCGTCCCCGGATCCGGGATCGCGGGCTGGATCACCGAGCACGTCGCCGCGCCGACCGTTCGCGGCAACCTGCGGCGCTCGCTGCTGGAGCTCAGGCGCCAGGTCGAGCACGAGCGGGCGCGCGCCCGCGCGGCCGCGCGCCGGCGCGCCGCTCACGCCTCGTAGACTGCGCCGGCGATGGCGATGGCGTCCGAGACGCAGTTCTATCTCCAGTTCCCGGACGAGGAGGGAGCCGAGCGGGTCGGAGCGCAGCTGCGCGAGAAGGGCTTCGACGTCCAAGTGGGCCCGAGCCCCTACGGCGCGGGCTGGGCCGCCGTCGCCCGCATCGCGGTCGCCGACGACGAGCTGGCCGGGGTCGAGGCGGGGCTGGTCGAGCTCGCGGGCTCCGCCGGCGGCGGACTCGACGGCTACGACCGGCTCATGCGCTGAGGCGTCGCTTGGCGAGTTCCTCGGGCCTGGCGGGAAGAGCTCGCCACGCGACGCGAGCCCCCGCGACGCGACGCCAGCCTGTGGCGAGTTCCTCGAGCCTGAGGGGAAGAACTCGCCACGCCCCGTGCCGTGACGTGACACGACGCCCGGCGGACGGCCCCACGACGCCCCGGCCAGCGTGTGGCGAGTTCTTCGGGTCTGAGGCGAAGAACTCACCATCTGCCTTTCGGAGCGGGCCCACGATCACTCTGCGCGCAGCCGCTGCGCAGGATTGTTGCTCGCGCGTGTTGTTCTGTAACACCCGGCCTACGAGGATGGCACCATGTCCCCACACGACACACGATGGCGAGTTAATCGCAACACGTCCGAAGAACGCGCCACTCGGCCCGACGTACTCGTCGCGCAGGTGGCCGCCGAGCAGGACGGCGTCGTCTCCCTTGCCCAGTTGCGCGCGTGCGGGGTCAGCAGCGACGGCGTCACCACCCGCGTGCGCAACGGTCACCTGCACCGCGTGTACCGCGGGGTCTACGCCGTCGGTCATGTCGCCGTGCCGGCGCGCGGACGCCTGCGAGCGGCGGTCCTCGCGTGCGGCGATTCGGCCATCCTGAGTCATTTTGCCGCGGCAGGCTTCTGGGGCCTGGTCGACTCCGAGGATCGTCCACCGCAGGTGTCGGTCGCCGGCAGCGCTGGCCGGCGCATCCCCGGAGTGCGCGTGCATCGCCGCCGATCGCTCGCGGCCTGTGACGTGTGGACGCGCGACGGGATGCAGGTGACGTCTCCGGCACGCACGCTGCTCGACATCGCGGCCGACCTCAACGCCCGCGGATTGCGCCGGACCGTTCGCCGGGCGCAAGCCGAGAGCCGCGTCAACGTGGGTCAGCTCGTCGACGTCCTCTCCCGCGCCAACGGCCAGCGCGGCGCGGCGGCGCTACGGGCCGTCCTCGCCGATGGACCCTCCCCCACCCGCAGCGAGCTCGAGGACGTCGTGCTCGACCTCATCGACCGCGCGACGGGTGAGCGCCCCGAGGTCAACGCGGTGCTGCACCTCGACGGCGAGCGGCCGATCAGGCCCGACTTCCTCTGGCGCAGGCTTCGCCTCGTCATCGAGGCCGACGGTGCCGCGTGGCACGACGACAAGCTCACACGTGAGAACGACGCCGAGAGGCAGGCGATCCTCGAAGCCCACGGCTACAGGGTCCTGCGCATCACCTGGGAGCAGGCGGTCCGCCACCCGCACCAGACCCTCGCTCGGATCCGAGCCGCCCTCGCCGCCGCCGCGGCCGCGTGCTAGTGGAGGTGGCCGGTAGCTCGACGAGGTCTTGCAGGATGCCCAGCCGTGATCTAACGGTCGACGTGACCTGACGGGCGTGCCGCTCGCGGGCACGTCGCCGGGCGCCGGCGGCCGTCAGGCGCGGATCGAGCGCCGGCAAACCGGGCGAACTGCGGACGCGTCCACGCGCTACCCCGTCTCAACCGTCACGACCGCAAGCGCCGCAACGCCCTCCATCCGCCCGATGAAGCCCATCCCCTCGCCCGTCGAGGCCTTGACGTTGACCGCCGAGCGGTCAAGCCCGAGCGCGCCCGCCAGCCGCTCGCGTATCGCGCCGCGGTGTGGCCCGACCTGCGGGCGCTCCATGAGCACGGTCGTGTCGACATGGACGATCCGCAATCCCTGCGCACGCACGGCCGCGACCACCTCGCCCAGCAGGAGGATGGAGTCGGCGCCCTCGTACGCGCCGTCGCTGTCGGGGAAGTGGACGCCGATGTCGTCGAGGCCGGCGGCGCCGAGCAGTGCGTCCATGATCGCGTGCGTGAGGACATCGGCGTCGGAGTGGCCGTCGGGTCCGAGCTCGGCGTCGGGGAACGTCACTCCGCCGAGGATGAGCGGCCGGCCGGCGACGAGCCGGTGCGAGTCCCAGCCCAGGCCGCTGCGCACCGTCATCCGATCGACTCCAGGCGGCGCACGCGGCGATCGAAGACCGCCAGCTCGCCGACGCCGAGACGCTCGAGCAGCTCGAGCGCCGCCTCGTAGTCGCGACCGACGTCGCCCGGCACGTGAGCGTCGCTGGAGAGCGCGACGGGGCAGCCGGCCTCGAGGCACATCTCCAGGAACGCCGGCGCCGGGTAGAGCTCGGCGACGGGCTTGCGTAGCCCGGCGGTCGAGACCTCGACGGCGATCTGCGACTCGGCGATGCCGTCCATCGCAAGATCGTAGAAGCGCCGCAGGTCGCCCTCGGGCACCGGGCGCCGGCGACCCCAGATCTTGACGAGATCGGGGTGGGCGAGGATGTCGAAGAGACCTGATCGGGCCGCCTCGCCCAGCGTCTGGAAGTAACGGCGCCAGAGCTCGTCGGGGCGCTGGGAGCGGTGGTCCCAGACCTCGTAGCCGTCGTGGTCGACGGCGTGCTCTCCGACGAAGTGCACCGACCCGACGACGAAGTCCCACTCACGTCCCTCCAGCAGCGTCGCCATCCGGTCCTCGCGGCCGACGATGAAGTCGGCCTCGATGCCGAGCTTGAGGTCGGTCTCCTCGCGGACGAAGCCGGCGTAGGCGTCGAGGTCGTCGCGCGCGCTCTCGCGCCAGAACGGGTGCTGCCAGACCTCGAGCGCCTGCGCGAAGCGGTAGACGTGCTCTGCGCAGCCGAGCTCGGCGATGCCGTGCTCCTCGGCGACGGTACGGTAGCGGTCGACGTTCGCGCCGCTGAAGTGCTCGGCGGCCGACGCGCCGGGGTCGTCGGGGCGCAGGTGCAGGTGGTAGTCGGTGAGCATCGCGCGCCAGATTCCAGCACACGCGCCGCGGCAGCCGTGCGACCGCTCCCGCATGGGCAGACGCGGTCAGTCGCGTTCGCGCAGCGCGAGCTCGGCGACCCGGAGGCCGCCGCGGGTCAGTCGCGTTCGCGCAGCGCGAGCTCGGCAACCCGGAGGCCGCCGCGGGTCAGTCGCGTTCGCGCAGCGCGAGCTCGATGACCGGAGGCCGCCGCGGGTCAGTCGCGTTCGCGCAGCGCGAGCTCGGCAACCCGGAGGTCGCCGCGAGTCGTGACCTTGAGGTTCTCGCGCGGCGCGGCGACGACGCGCACCGTGCCGCCCGCCCGCTCGACGAGCCAGGCGTCGTCGGTTGCGCCCGCGAGCACGTCGTCCGGGGCGTCGAGGGCGTGCTCGAGCGCCGCGCGGCGGAAGACCTGCGGCGTCTGCACCGCCCACAGCACCGAGCGCTCGAGCGTGCCCGTCACGGCGCCGTCGCGCGCTTCCTTGATCGTGTCGGTGACCGGAGCCGCCGCGATGACGGCGTCGCAGTCGTGCGCGGCGAGCTCGTCGAGCGCCGCCTGGACGATCGCCGGCGTCAGCAGCGGCCGAGCCGCGTCGTGGACGACGACCGGATCTCCCGGCGCCGCACGCAGGGCGGCGCGGACCGATTGCGAGCGATGCTCGCCGCCCACCACCCCGAGCGTTCCCGCCGGCGCGTCACGGCCGGGCGGCAGCGCGACGACGATCCGCTCGACCGCGGCGACCTGGCGCAGAGCATCGATGCTCCACTCGAGCATCGGACGCCCCGCCAGCATGACGAACGCCTTGGGCCCCCTTGACCCAAGGCGTTCTCCACGGCCCGCGGCTACGACGAGCGCCAGCGCTACTTGGCCACCGCCACCCCTGCGCCCGCGCTGTCGGCGAGGAGATCGTCGAGATGCTGCTCGGCCTCGTCCTCGTCCTTGTCCAGCGCGTACATGAGCTCCGAGGCGAGGATCTTCTTCGCCCGGGTGAACATCTGCTTCTCTCCCGTCGACAGGCCCTTCTCGTGCTCGCGGATGGCGAGGTTGCGCACGACCTCCGCCAGCTCGAGGATGTCGCCCGTCTTGATCTTGTCGCGGTTGTGCTTGAACCGCCGGTTCCAGTTCTTCGGCATCTCGGAGATGTCGTCGGCGAGGACGTCGAGCACCTTCTTGACGGTCTCCTCGTCGATGACGCGACGCAGGCCGGCGACCCCGGCGTTCTCGCACGGCACCATGACCGTCATGTCGTTGTGCAGGATCTTGATCGTGAGGTATTCGCGCTCCTCACCGAACATCTTGCGCCGCTCCTTCTTCAGGACCTGGCCGGCCCCGTGATGCGGATAGACGACGTTGTCACCGAGCTCGAACTCGATGTTCTCGACCGGACGGCTCTCCAGATCCTCCAGTAGCTGCTCTTCGATGGCTTCGGGAATGATGTCCTCCTTGGTTGGCGCCGGCACGACCGGCCGCGTCGTCTACGGGTGGTCGGACGGTGCTCGAACTACGTTTGCAGGTACCTATCGACAAGGTTGATCTCTTGCAGGCGGCGCAGCCCCTCGCGAATGTCCTTCGCGCGGATCTCACCGACGCCGTCGACCGTCTCCAGCTCGGCGTCGGAGGCTGCGAGCAGCTCGTCGAACCCACCGAAGTCGGCAACGATCTGCGCCACTACAAGCTTAGGCAACCGCGGGATCCGGCCCAGGATCCGGAAACCACGCGGGGAGACGGGGTAATCGAGCGTGTTGAGCTTGCGGTCATAGCCCATGAGCTCTGCGAGCCGTCCGAAGTCGAGGAGGTCGTGGTGCGGCAGGCGCCCGATCTGGTCGAGGGCGCCGGCGAAGGCCTCGTCGGAGTTCTCGGCGAGGTAGTCGTGCACGAGCGCGGACTTGTCGGCGGCGGTGCCGACCATCGTCTCCTCGAGCTGCATCTCGATGAGCCGGCCCTCGGTGCCGAGCTCGACGATGTAGCGCTCGATCTCGACTGCCATGCGAGTGACGAGCTCGGAGCGCTGCAGCACGGTGAGCACGTCGTGCAGCGTCGCGCCGCCCTCGAACTCCAGCGCTGTGAGGCGCGTGGAGACCTGGTCCAGGCGGGTGCGGTACTTGTCGAGGGTCGCCAGCGCCTGGTTGGCCTTGGCGAGCACGACGGGGATCTCCTCGAGGATGTACTTGCCGCCGTCGACGTAGAGCGAGACCACCTCGCGGCGCTGGGAGATCGCGATGACGAGCGCGTCGGTCTGCTTGGAGACGCGCTCGGCGGTGCGATGGCGCGTGCCGGTCTCCATCGACAGGATCGTCGGATCCGGCATGAGCTGGACGTTCGCGCCCGCGATCTTCGTCGCGTTCGCGTTGAGCACGATCGCACCGTCCATCTTGGCGACCTGGTACAGGAAGGCGGGCGTGTAGTCGATGTCCAGCTTGATGCCGCCGGAGAAGAGGAAGCTCAGCTCGTCGACCTCGCCGACGATGATGAGCCCGCCCGTGCGCGCATGGACGATGTTGTCGATCCCCTCGCGCAGCGTCGTGCCGGGCGCGACCATCTCAAGCGCCTTGACCAGTCGGGGCTCTTGACGTGACTCAAGATCGTGTGACTCATCCCCGACTCGTTGCACCATCTAGAAGATTTTAGCGGCTCCTTAGGCTGCAGCGCGCCCCGGTGCCGGCGCCGCAAGAACGGCCCGCAGCGCCTGACGCAGCGTGGGCGCCGTTTCGGGCGAGACGACGTCGCCCAGGCCGAACTTCGCAGCCTCCGCCAAGCGCCGTTCGGGGTGGGCGATCGAGCGCAGCTCGCCGGTCAGCCCGACCTCGCCGAAGCATGCGACGGGTCCGCTGCGATGTGCGGACGCCAGCGCCACGCCGCGCGCCGCGCTGGCGACCGCAAGCGCGATCGCAAGGTCGGCACCGGGCTCCTCGACGCGGACGCCGCCGACGACGTTGACGAAGACGTCGGCGCTGCCGACGCCGACGCCCGCGTGGCGGCCGAGCACGGCGAGCACGAGCGCGAGGCGGTTGCGGTCAAGCCCGTTGACGACCCGCCGCGGCGGCACGAGCTCGGACGGTGAGACGAGCGCCTGGACCTCGACGAGCAGCGGGCGCGAGCCCTCCATCGCCGCCAGCACGACCGATCCCGGCTTGCCCGTCGCCTCGGCGACGAAGCGCGCGCTCGCGTCGAGCACCTCGACGAGCCCGTTGTCGCGCATCTCGAAGACGCCGGCCTCGTTCGTGGACCCGAAGCGGTTCTTCAGGGCGCGCAGCGTGCGGTACGTGCGCTCGCGCTCGCCCTCGAACTGCAGCACGCAGTCGACGAGATGCTCGAGCACGCGCGGACCGGCGAGCGCGCCCTCCTTCGTGACGTGGCCGACGAGCAGGACCGCTATGCCGTCGGTCTTGGCGACCTGCATGATCCGCCCGGCGACCTCACGCACCTGTCCGACGGAGCCGGGAGCGCCTGTGAGATCGGCCGCGTGCAACGTCTGCACCGAGTCGATGACGCAGACCTCGGGACGCTCGGCGCGCAACGTGGCGAGGATCGTGTCGAGGTCGGTCTCGGCGAGCACCGGGACCTCGAGCGCGCCGGCGCTCGCCACCCTGACGGAGGCGCCCGCGGTCGCGCCCGTCAGGCGCTCGGCACGCAGGCGGATCTGGGCCGCGGACTCCTCCCCCGAGACGTAGAGCGTGCGCCGCCCGGCGGCGGCGAGGTTACCGAGGGCCATGTTCGTGAGCGTCGACTTGCCGATCCCCGGCGAGCCGCCGAGCAGCACGAGCGATCCCGGCACGAGGCCGCCGCCGAGGACGCGGTCGAGCTCGCCGATAGCGGTCTGAAGCCGCGGTAGCTGCGCCGTGCTGACATCGGCGAGGCGCACCGGCCGCGCGGCCCGGGCGGCGGCCCGCCCACGCGCTGCGGCGCCCACGGGTGCCGGCGCGCGCTCCTCGACGAGCGTGTTCCAGGCCTCGCAGCCCGGGCAGCGCCCGTGCCAGCGCCCGCTGCGGTGACCGCAGGCCGAGCAGACGTGGACCGTGACGGGACGTGCCATCCAGTGAGCCTATGGCGCGGCCCCGACGGCTTCGCCCCCCTCGATGCAGCAGGCGTCGGCGCCGGAGGGTACCGTCCTTCGCACGGACCGCGGGCACGGTGCCCCGGCCGCCCCAGGGAGGTGTCACATGCGGCGCAGAACGCCGTCACCTGCGATGGTCGTCGCGATCGTCGCCCTCGTCGTCGCCCTGTCGGGAAGCGCGGTCGCGGCCGTCGACTTCGCGCGCAACGCGGGCGCGGTGGACGGTAAGAGCGCCGTCTCGGCAGAGGCGTCGCTGAAGGACTCCGCGGGCAGGCTCGTCGCCACCGCGCGCCGCGGGCCCGGCAGGGGAAGGATCCCCGGCCGCTTCGTCGACGACGTCATGCGCGGGGGATCGACGTCGCTGACGCGCTACCTGCGGGCCGTCGACAACGCCGACGGGCCCGTCGTGCCGCTGGCGATCATCCCGGGCATCGGGCGCCTCGACGCCCAGTGCCGCGATCAGGATCCGACGCCCTGGATCAAGTCGACGCAGACGCTCGTGACCTTCACGGCGTCCGACGAGCGTGGGGTGAACGTCTCGCGACTGCTCGGCAGCGACATCGGCAGCGCCCGCGAGGGCGTCGTGTTCACGGCGCTGAAGAACCAGCCCGTGCCGGTCATGCAGTTCGCCGACTCCCTGTTCCAGCTCACGCTGCAGGCTCGCGACCGCACGCTCTTCATCACGGGCGCCGCCCGCAGCGACGCCAACCGCACCGCGGCGGCCGCGTGCCTCATCTTCGGGGTCGGCTTCCGCGTGGGGTGAGTCAGACCCGCGGCGCGACGTGCCGAATCGGCGATGCGGGTGTCAGCCGGCAGCCATGAACTGCGTGGCCGCGAGCTCGCGGTAGAGCGCGTCGGCCTCGAAGAGCTCGGCGTGGGAGCCGGTCGCCCGCACGCGGCCGCCATCGAGGACGACGATCTGATCCGCTGCAACGACCGTGGACAGACGGTGAGCGATCACCAGCACCGCGCAGTGGCGCGTCGCGCGCTCGATCGTCTCGCGTAGCGCGCGCTCGTTGGCGGCATCGAGCTGCGCCGTCGGCTCGTCGAGCAGCAACAGCTCGGGACGACGCAGCAGCGCGCGGGCGATCGCGATCCGCTGGCGCTCGCCACCGGACAGCGTCCGGCCTCGATCGCCGATCCTGGTCTGGAGGCCGTCGGGCAGACGGGCCAGCGTCTCGCCCAGGCGTGCCTCCTCGATCACCGCCGCAAGCGCTTCGTCACTCGCGGCGGGCACCGCGTAGAGCAGGTTCTCACGCAGCGTCCCGGCGAGTACCGGCGACTCCTGTTCGACGTAGCCGATGCGCGCCCGCAAGACGGGGCGGGGGATGAGCTCAAGCGGCGTCCCGGACAGCGCGATCCTCCCCTCGCTTGGCGCGTAGAAGCGCTCCAGCAGGGCGAACAGCGTTGTCTTGCCCGCTCCCGAGGGCCCCACGATCGCGGTCTGCGAAGCCCGTGACACCGAGAACGACACCTCTCGAAGCACCTGCTGGTCGGGCCGGTAGGCGAACGACACGCGGTCGAACACGACGATCGGCTCGTCCTGCGCCTCCCGTGGCGACGTGACCGCCGGCGAGGCACAAGGCCCAGTGGCCGCCGTGACCTCCGACGCGTCCTGCTCGATGTCGAGCTCGTCGATCTCGTCGATCCGTGAGACCGCCGCGAGACCGGCCTGCAACTGGGTGGCTCCCATCGTCAGAGCCGTGATCGGCCCGATCAGGAAGAACAGGTACAACAGGAAGGCGATGAGCGTGGCGACATCGAGCGAGCCCGACGCAACTCGCGCGCCGCCCACGCCGAGCACCGCGAGAAACGTGAGTTGCAGGGCGAAGCCGGACGCCACGCCCACGAGAGCCGTATAGCGGGCGGCGGCCACACCCTCGTCGTAGGCTTCGGTCGCGGCCGCCGTCACCACGCCGAGCTCGCGCTCTTCGGCACCGCTGGCCTTGACCGTGCGGATCGCGCCGAGCGCACGCTCGAGCGCACTGCCGAGCGTCCCGACGGCGGCCTGAGCGCGCTCCATCGCACGAGCGATGCGGGGGAGCACCACGAGGACGCCTACGGCGACGACGCCGAGGACTCCCAGCGTGACGAGCAGCAGCAGCCCATCGAGCACGCCCATCAGCACGATCGTCCCCATCAGCGCGAGCGCTCCGTTGAAGGACTCGACGACCCCGGTCGTCGCCGCCGCGCGCAGCAGCGTCGTGTCTGACGTGACGCGCGACAGCAGGTCCCCGAGCGGCCGCTGGTCGAGCTCGCTCAGGCGCAGACGAAGCATCCGGCTTGCGAGCCCGAGCCGCGCACGCAGTGCGATGCGCTCCGCCACGCGATCGAGCATCCACAGCTCCACGCCTGCCAGCAGCCCCGATACGACGACCAGGCCCGACAGCAACAGCACCGGTTGCAGCGAGCTGCGGCCGTCGGCGGACAGCGATTCGATGACCTCGCGAGCGGCGAGCGGTTGCACGAGCGCCGACGCGTTGGCCAGCAGCCCCAGCACGACCCCCAGCACGAGCACGCGGCGGTGCGGCTGGATGTATCGCAACAGTCGCCTCACACCGCTCGTGCCCGGCCTCTGCGCCCTAGCCGTCGTCATCATCGCCCTACCTCCACGCGACTCCTGGAGCCCGCGCCGAGCTCGGAGAGCGGCCAGCCGCGTCTCAGCGGGTCCGTGTCCGGGATTATGCCGCGACCGAGCGCACGAGCGAGCGGCGGACAGCGCGCCGCGGCCCGGCCGGGGGGCCCGTGCGCTCGACAGGGGAGACCGCCCAGGCGGCGAGCAGCGCGGCCACGGCGTCGGGTGCGGCGTCGCGCAAGAGCCGGATGGCGCGCGCGCTGAACACGACGAGGCGCAGATCGGTGATCGCCGTCACCGTCGCCGTCGCGTACGCCGGCCGTCCCGGCGCGAGCTCGCCGAAGACGTCCCCGGGGCCGAGCTCGGTGACCGTCTCGCCGGCGCAGCGCACGACGCCGCGGCCGCCGGCGATGAGGACGAGCTCCTGCGCGAACGGGCCGTCGAGCAGCAGACGGCGCCCGGCTGGGATGACGCGCTCGGCGGCGTGCGGGGCGATCTGGGCGAGCTGGTCCTGGCTGAGCGGATGCATGTGCGTCAGCGAGACGAGGCGCAGGATCTCCATGCCCTTGAGGCGTGACAGGGCGCCGAACATCGTTCGCTCCCACTGCACGATGTGCGTGCAACTCGCGGTCGAACAGACGGCCAGCATGCCGCCGCCGGTACGTATCGTCCGTTGCGTGCCTACCGCCGCCGAGGTTGCCACCCATGTCTACGAGCGCTGGAACGCGGGCAGGCTCTCCGTCCTGACCGAGCGCATCGATCCCGAGATCGAGCTCATCTGCGATCCGCTACGTCCCGCCGAGTCCGCGTTGCGCGGGATCGCCGGGTGGAAGCAGTGGGTCGCGCGCTGGGAGGACGGCTACGAGTCGATGCACGTCACGGTCGACGGCCTCGTCCCGATGGCACCCGAGCACGTGCTCGCGCTCGTCTCGATCACGGCGACGCCGAAGGGCCGCACGCATCCGCTGCAGTGGGCGGCGGCGCACGTCTGGACCGTTCGCGACGGTCGCATCGCCCGCTGGGAGACGCAACTCGATCTCGGCCTCGCGCGACAGACGCTCGAGCACCAGTAACCGGGCACGAGCCACAACGACCGGGGGCGGCCTTCGCAGGCCGCCCCCCGTCATGAGTCCTTGCCGTCGCCGGCCGTCAGCTCGCGCCGGGCTCCTCGACGGTCGGCTGGTCCAGGGCGCCCCCCGGCTCGGCCGGCGAGTCGTCGCCCGCCGCGGCCCGCTCGGCGCCGCCGCCGCCGACGGCCGCCGGCACCATCTTCGGCTCGACGACGGTGAGCGAGACCTCACGGTCGTCCTCCTCGGGCGCCTTCTCGACCATGACCGTGGCACCGGGCGTCAGCTCGGCGCGCAGGACGAAGTCAGCCAGCGGGTCCTCGATGTAGCGCTGGATCGCGCGCCGCAGCGGGCGGGCGCCCATCGCGGGATCCCAGCCCTTCTCGACGAGCAGGTCCTTCGCTTCCTCGGTGAGCTCGAGCTGCAGCCCACGATCGGCCATCGACTCGCGGATCCGCCGCAGCAGGAGATCGACGATCTGCTTGATCTCCTCGCGCTGCAGCTTGTGGAACACGATGACGTCGTCGATCCGGTTGAGGAACTCGGGCCGGAAGACCTTCTTCAGCTCGCCCATGATCCGGTTCTTCATGTCGTCGTACGTGATGCCCGTCTCGTCGTCGCTCACGGCGAAGCCGAGCGGCGTGTTGCGGGCGATCTCCGATGCGCCGATGTTCGACGTCATGATCACGATCGCGTGGCGGAAGTCGACCGTCCGCCCCTGCGAGTCGGTCAGGCGGCCGTCCTCGAGGATCTGCAGGAGGATGTTGAAGACGTCGGGGTGCGCCTTCTCGATCTCGTCGAGCAGCAGGACGCAGTACGGCTTGCGCCGCACCGCCTCGGTGAGCTGGCCGCCCTCGTCGAAGCCGATGTAGCCCGGGGGCGAGCCGACGAGCCGGGACACGGAGTGCTTCTCCATGTACTCCGACATGTCGACGCGGATCATCGCGTCCTCGTCGCCGAAGAGGAACTCGGCGAGCGTGCGCCCGAGCTCGGTCTTGCCG
>Ga0136617_10001646_pt1 | contig 19810 bp, 17 predicted proteins | sample AntDrymUQ3222106_2_FD_129672 | JGI IMG/M metagenome (GOLD analysis project Ga0136617, IMG submission 129672) | Polar desert sand microbial communities from Dry Valleys, Antarctica - metaG UQ322 (21.06) | ecosystem: Environmental > Terrestrial > Soil > Desert | place: Antarctica: Dry Valley... | reverse complement strand
TGGTCACGTATGACCAACGCCAAGCGGCAGCCGGCCGGGCGTGTGGCTTGCGCGTGGTCAGCCCGTCCTGACGATGCTGGGCGACATCATCGAGTCCGTGAGCGGGCTGCTCTACGGCCGGGGCGAGATGACAGCCGAGAGCCGGCGCGGGCGCAAGGTCGTGAGCGGGCTCATGGGAGCGATCGTCGTGTGCGGCGCCGTCCTACCTCGTGACGGAAGTGGTCTGACTGGGCTCAGAGCTCCCGAGCGTAGGCCTGGTTGGTCGGCTGCAGGCGCGCGTCGGTGCCGAGGAAGGCGTGGCGGCTCATGTCGGCGCTGAAGCGGCTGGCCGGCGGGGTGCGGCCCAGCGCCTCGGCCACCGCGCGGATGTGGTGCGGCGCGGCGCCGCAGCAGACGCCGAGGTAGGCGACCCCCAGCTCCTGGGCGGCACGGGCGAACTCCGCCAGCTCGTAGCGGTTGCAGGTGAAGGGGTCAAGCGCGGTCGGGAAGGGGCGGTCGCCGGGGATGCAGTCGCAGCCGAGGTCGCGCAGCGACTGCATGCTGGGCTCGGCGTCAGTGGTGCGGTAGGGCACCGGCAGCGCCGCGATCGGGCCGGAGCACGCCTCGCGCACCCGGGCGATGAGCGGGAGCATGGTCTGCGGACCGCGGATGCAGTTCAGGCCCACCACAGCGGCGCCGGCCTGCTCGATCCGCGCGCAGGCGTCCTCCGGCGTCCAGCCCTCGCGCGTGTTGGGCGCCTGGTGGATCGCAATGGTGATCACGGCGGGCAGGCCGGTGGCGGCGATCGCCTCGAGCGCCACGAGGGCCTCCTCCCCCCACGAGAACGTCTCGCCGATGATGAAGTCGACGCCGGCGTCGACCGCCCAGCCGACCTGCTCGTCGAACATCGCGCGGACCGTCGCGGCGGAGGTCGGCTCGGCCGGGTCGTAGACGTTGGTGTTGCAGACGTTGCCGGCCAGCAGCGCGCCGCTCTCCTGCGCGACCTCGCCGGCGATCCGCAGGGCCTGGCGGTTGATCGCCTCCAGGTCGCCCTCGCGGCCGACCATGCGCAGCTTCTCGCGGTGCGCGTAGTACGTGAACGCCTCCACGACGTCCGAGCCGGCGTGGACGAACTCGCGGTGCAGCCCGGCCACGAGCTCGGGCTGCTCGAGCACCACCTCCGGCACGAAGGCGCCGGCTTGCAGGTAGCCGCGGCGCTCGAACTCGAACAGGTATCCCTCGGCGCAGATGACGGCCCCCTGCGCAAGGCGCTCGTGAAGTCGGCTCATGGCCCCACGATGGCAGACTCACGCCCGTGGCATCACGCGATCACCGCGCGGACCGTCGCGGCGAGGGCCGGGATGGCCTGCGCGGCCAGCGCCGCGTCGGTGCCGATCGGGCGGTCCTCGAGCCGCTCGGCGAAGCCGGCCGCCAGCGCGCGCGCCGGCGCGAGCACCCCGTCGGGCTCCACCGCGCTCATGCGCAGCGCCCGCTCGGCCACCACCCACTCGAGCGCGAGGATGGTGCGGACGTGCGCGACCGCGCGGCGCGCCTGCCAGGCCGCCTGCCAGGCGAAGGAGGCGTGCTCCTCCAGCCCGCGCGAGATGGCCACGGTGCCGAGCACGGCAGGGACCGCCTCGGCGCGCAGGCGGGCCAGCGCGTCGGCCACCAGGTACTCGGCGATCAGGACGCCCGAGGCACCGGGCGCCTCCACGGCGAGGAAGCGGGCGAGGCCGCTCAGCTCCGGCGCCATCAGGTGGCTGACCCGGGCGCCCGCCAGGCTGGCGTAGGGGACGAGCGCGAGGCGCAGGCCGTCGAGCGCGAGCGCCGCGGTGGCGGCGTGGAAGCCGCCGTGATGCAGGACCTGCCCGGCGTGGATGAGCGGGTTCTCGCTCGCCGCGTTGACCTCGACGGCGAGCACGTCGTGCAGGTGGGCGAGCGCGTCGTCGAGCGCCCCGGCCACCGGCGGCAGGCAGCGCAGCCCGAACGGGTCCTGGACCCGAGCCGGCGCCGGGCCGCCGGCGGTCAGGGCGCGCAGACCGGCCGAGACCGCCTCCAGGCCGGGCAGCGGCCGCGCGGCGGCCACCGGCGCCGCGAACGCCTCCGGATTCCCCTCCAGCGCGCGGAACGTCAGCGCCGCCACTCCGTGGCCGGCATCGAGCAGCTCGCGCAGGTCGGCCCAGGCCAGCAGCCCGACCGCGAAGGTGGCCGCGTTGGAGGACATGAAGGGCAGCGCGTCGCCCGGCGCGATGCGCAGCCGCGGCGCCCCGTGATGCTCGCCGGCCGCGGCCGCGGCCGGCGCGGCGGCCCCACCGCCGGCGGGCCCTTCCCGAGGGGATTCGCCGCCGAGCGCGAGCGCCAGCTGCGCGAGCACGGTGAGGTCGCCCGTGCCGATGCCGCCCAGGTCGCGCAGGACGGGCAAGGCGTCGTCTCCGTCTCCCACCAGGCCGGCCAGGGCGTCGGCCACCGCCGGGCGGTTGCCGCCCCCGCCCGCCGCCATCTGGGCGAGGCGGACGAGCACCGTGGCCCGGACCACCTCATCCGGCAGCGGCTCGCCCAGGCCGCCGGCGTGACTGCGCAGCAGCCGCACGGTGTGCTCGCGCAGGTCGTCGCCGACGTCGACGTCGCGGTTGGCGCCCACGCCGGTGGTGCGGCCGTAGACCGCGGCGCGCTCGGCGACCGCCTCGGCGGTGGCGTGCGCGCGCGCCATCCGCTCGCGGGCGGCCGGCGCCAGCTCGACGTCGACCGGCCCGCACCGGGCGGCCGCTGCGAGGGCGGCGGGCGCGAGCGGCTCGTCGCCGATCCGGAGCATCATCGGCGCATTCGACCACACCGCGAGGAGCCCCGCCCGTGACCGTCCCGCTGCGCTGCCGCGGCTGGCAGCAGGAAGCCGCGCTGCGGATGCTCGAGAACAACCTGCACCCCGACGTGGCCGAGAACCCGGACGAGCTCGTCGTCTACGGCGGGATCGGCAAGGCCGCACGCGACCACGCCAGCCTGGAGGCGATCAAGGCCGAGCTCATGCGCCTGCAGGACACCGAGACGCTGCTGGTGCAGTCGGGCAAGCCGGTCGGGGTGTTCGAGACGCACGCGGCGGCGCCGCGCGTGCTGATCGCCAACTCCAACCTGGTCGGGCGCTGGGCGACGTGGGAGCACTTCCGCGAGCTCGACGCCGCCGGGCTGATGATGTACGGCCAGATGACCGCGGGGTCGTGGATCTACATCGGCACCCAGGGCATCCTGCAGGGCACCTACGAGACGTTCGCCGCGGTGGCCCGCCAGCGCTTCGGCGGCAGCCTGCGCGGCCGCCTGGTCGTCACCGCCGGGCTGGGCGGGATGGGCGGCGCGCAGCCGCTGGCGGTGACCATGAACGACGGTTGCGCGCTGTGCGTGGAGGTCGACGTGCAGCGGATCGAGCGGCGCATCCGCGAGCGCTACCTCGACGAGCGGGCCGGCTCGCTCGACGACGCGCTGGCCCGGCTGGCCGCCGCGCAGCGCGACGGTCGGGCGCTCTCGGTCGGGCTGCTCGGCAACGCGGCCGAGGTGCTGCCCGAGCTGGTGCGCCGCGGCGCCCCCGTCGACGTGGTGACCGACCAGACCAGCGCGCACGACCTCCTCAACGGCTACGTCCCCGCCGGCCTCACGCCCGAGCAGGCCGCCGTGCTCCGCCGTTCTGACCCCGACGACTACCTGGCCCGTGCCGGCGCCTCGGTGCTCGCCCACGTGGCGGCCATCCGGGACCTGGGCGCCGCCGGCGCCGAGGCGTTCGACTACGGCAACGCGCTGCGCGGCGTGGCGGAGGACTTCGGCGACGCCGACGCCTTCGCCTACCCCGGCTTCGTGCCCGCCTACATCCGGCCGCTGTTCTGCGAGGGCAAGGGCCCGTTCCGGTGGGTCGCGCTGTCGGGCGATCCGGCCGACATCGCGGTGACCGACGCGGCGATCCTCGAGCTGTTCGGGGAGCAGGACCACGTCCGGCGCTGGATCGAGCTGGCCGGCGAGCGCGTCGCCTTCCAGGGCCTGCCCGCGCGGATCTGCTGGCTCGGCTACGGCGAGCGCCACCTGGCCGGCGAGCGCTTCAACGAGCTGGTCGCCTCCGGCGCGGTCGCGGCCCCGGTCGTGATCGGCCGCGACCACCTCGACGCCGGCTCGGTCGCCTCGCCGCAGCGCGAGACCGAGGCGATGGCCGACGGCTCGGACGCCGTGGCCGACTGGCCGATCCTCAACGCGCTGCTCAACACCGCCACGGGCGCCTCGTGGGTCTCCTTCCACCACGGCGGCGGGGTGGGGATGGGACTCTCGCTGCACGCCGGGCAGGTGTGCGTGGCCGACGGCACGCCGCTGGCGGGCGAGCGGATCCGCCGCACCCTGCTGGCCGACCCCGGCATGGGCGTGATCCGCCACGCCGACGCCGGCTACCCAGAGGCGCTCGAGGCGGCCGACCGGCTCGGGGTGCGCATCCCGATGGGCGAATGAGCGCAACCGTCCTGCGCGGCGCCGCCCAGGTGCTGCGCCCGCCCGCCGACGGACTGCCCTACCTGCGCCACGACCGCGCCGGCGAGCTGCGCCTGGAGCCCGGCGACCTGGCGTTCGCGGACGGCCGGATCGCCGGGCCGGACTCGACCGCCGGCGTGGAGGTCGACGCGCGCGGCTGCGCCGTGCTGCCCGGCTTCGTGGACTGCCACACCCACCTCCCGTTCGCCGGCTGGCGGGCGGAGGAGTACGAGCGCAAGGCCACCGGCGTCCCGTACGCGGAGATCGCGGCGGCGGGCGGCGGCATCGCAAGCTCCGCCCGCGCGCTGGCCGAAGCCGGTGACGACGAGGTCCTCGGGCAAGCCGAGGCGCTCGCAGCCGAGCTCGTGCGGCTCGGCACCACGGCCCTCGAGGGCAAGACGGGCTACGGGCTCTCGCGCGCGGGCGAGGCGCGGGCCGCGCGGCTCGGGCGCGAGCTGGCCGCGCGCGTCGCCCAGCCCATGCGGCTCACCGGGTTGTTCGCCCACGCCGTGCCGCCAGGCGCGACCGCCGACGCCTGGATGGACGAGGCCGAGGCGCTCGCCCGCACCTGCGACGTCGATGCGCTCGACATCTTCGTCGAGTCCGTCGCCTTCGCCAACGAGCACCTCGCGCGCTGGGGCGGGCTGGCGCGCGAGCTCGGGCTCCCGCTGCGCGCCCACGTCGAGCAGCTCGCCACAAACCGCTCGGTCCCGGTGGCGCTGGAGCACGGCGCGCGCTCCGTCGACCACCTCTCGTGCCTGCACCCCGACGACGTGGCGCCGCTGGCGGCCGCCGAATGCGCGGCGGTCCTGCTGCCGAGCGCCGAGTTCCTCAACGCCGAGCAGCGCGCGCCGGGGCGGGCGCTGGCCGACGCGGGCGCCATCTGCGTCCTGGCCACCGACCTGAACCCGGGCACCTCCCCCGTCACCTCGCTGCCCCTGGTCATCGCGCTCGCCGTGCGGATGTACGGCTGGAGCGTGCGTGAGGCGCTGCTCGCCGTGACGCTGAACGCGGCCTGGGTGCTCGGCTGGTCGGACGAGCTCGGCTCGCTGGAGCCGGGCAAGCGGGCCGACGCGATCCTGCTCGACGGGCCGGCCGAGCACGTGCCCTACCGCTTCGGCCACAACCCGGTCGCCGCCGTGTGGATCGCCGGCGAGCTCGTCTGGCTGCGGCCCGACCAGGCCTGGCGGGTGGCGGGATGATCGCGGCGGGCGAGCTGCGCGACCGGCTGGCCGGGCTGGAGCCGATCGGCCTGGACGCGCAGGGGACGACGCGGCTGGCCTGGAGCGAGGAGCTGGCCGCGGCCGAGGCGTGGTTCCTCGACCAGGCGCGCGCGGGCGGCCTGACCGTGGAGCGCGACCCGGCCGGCTCGCTGTGGGCCGTGCCCGCGGGCGACGGGCCGTGGTGGGCGACCGGCTCGCACCTGGACAGCGTGCGCCGGGGCGGGCGCTTCGACGGCGCGCTGGGCGTCGCGGCCGGCTTCGCGCTCGCCGCCCGGGCGAACGTCGCCGTGATCGCCTTCGCCGACGAGGAGGGCGCCCGCTTCAACACGCCGACCTTCGGCTCGCGCGCCCTGTGCGGGCGGCTGGACACGGAGGCGGTGCTGGCGCGCGTGGACGAGCACGGCATCGCGCTGGCCGACGCCATGCGCACGGTCGGCGTCGACCCCGAGAGCCTCGCGGCGGCGCCCACCTGGCTGCCCCGGCTGCGCGGCTTCCTCGAGCTCCACATCGACCAGACGCGCGACCTCGAGCGCGCGGGAGCGCCCGCCGGCGCGGTGCGGGCCCTGGCCGCGCGCACGCGGCTGGCCGTCACCGTGCAGGGCCGTGCAGACCATGCGGGCACGACGCCGCCGGACGAGCGCCGCGACGCCCTGGGAGCCGCGGCGCGCCTGATCGTGGCGGCCGAGAGCCTCGCCGGCGACCAGCCCGGCCTGCGGGTCACCGCCTCGCGCCTGCTCGTGGAGCCCAACTCCTTCACCACCGTGCCCGCGCACGTGCGGCTGTGGCTGGACGCTCGCGCGCCCGGGCCCGAGCCGCTGGCGGCCTGGCGGGCCACCTTGGAGGCCGGCGCCGCGCGGCTGGCCGTCGCCACCCGGACGGAGATCGCCGTCGCCACCGCCTCGCACTCGGCGGGCGTGACGTTCGCCGCCCAGGTCCGTGCGGCGCTTGGAGGCCTACCCGAGCTGGTCTGCTTCGCGGGCCACGACGCGGGCATCCTCGCCGAGCGCATGCCCGCCGGGATGGTGCTGGTGCGCAACCCGACCGGCGTCAGCCACGCGCCGGAGGAGGACGTCGACCTCGACGACGCCGCCACCGGCGCGTCCGCGCTGCTGGCGGCGCTGGAGCGGCTCGGCGCGTGAGGCCGCCAACGGGTCCCGGCGCGCCCCTGGCGCGGACGGCGGGTCTGGCGTGAGGCCGTTCGCGCTCCCCGCGATGGTCAACGCGCACTCGCACGCGTTCCAGCGCGACCTGCGCGGCGCCGCCGAGCGGCCGGCGCCCGCGGCCCACGCGGCCGACGACTTCTGGTCCTGGCGCGAGGCCATGTACCGGCTGGCCGGCACGCACGATCCCGAGTCGATGCACGCCGCAGCGCGCCGCGCCTACGCCGAGATGGTGGCGGCCGGCTACGGCGCGGTCGGCGAGTTCCACTACGTCCACCACCGGCCCGACGGCACGCCCTACGAGGACCCCAACGCGATGGCCAAGGCGGTGGCCACGGCGGCCGAGGCGGAGGGCCTGCGCGTCGTCCTCCTCCCCGCCGCCTACCACCGCGCCGGGTTCGGCCGCCCGGCCGAGCCGGGCCAGCGGCGCTTCTGCGACCCCGACCCCGAGACGTTCCTCGCCCGCGTCGACGCCCTGCGCGCCTGGGCGGCCGACCGGCCGGGCGTGGACGTCGGGCTGGCCGCCCACAGCGTGCGCGCGGTGCCGGCCGCCTGGTTGGCGGCGATCGCCGCCCACGCCGACGCTCACGGCCTCGTGCGCCACGTCCACGCGCACGAGCAGCCGCGCGAGCTCGACGAGTGCCGCGCCGAGCACGGCTGCTCGCCGATCGCGCTGCTGGGCCGGACGGGCTTCCTGGGCCCGCGCACCGGCGTGGTGCACGCGATCCACGTGGACGCGGACGACCTCGCGCTCCTGGCCGCGAGCGGCGCGACGGCGATCTCCTGCCCCACCACCGAGGGCAGCCTCGGCGACGGCCACTTCCCCGCGCTGGCCCACCGCGACGCCGGCGTGCGGATCGCCATCGGCAGCGACTCCCAGGTCCGGATCGACCCGTTCGAGGAGGCGCGCGAGCTCGAGACGCTCGCCCGCCGCGAGCGCCGCACCCGCCATGCGCTGCTGGCCGCCCACGGCGACCTGTGGGCCGAGCTGGCCGCGGCCGGCCGCGCGGTCCTGGGCCTGGCGGACGGCGAGGTCGCGTCGATCGCGATCGACGCCGATCACCCAACGCTGGCCGGCGTCGCGGACGCCGACCTGACGCTGGCGGTCGCCACCTGCGCCAGCGCCGCCGCCGTCTGCCGCACCGTGCGCGATGCCGTGGCGTGATCCGCTGGCGCGTCCTCTAGCGTGCCCGCCGTGGCCATCGCGACCGACACGCTCCAGATCAGCCTCCTCCACCCCGACGCCGTGGCGCCCGCCCGCACGCGCCCCGGCGACGCGGCCTACGACCTGCGCTCGATCGAGCGGGTTCGGATCGCGCCCGGCGTGCGCCGCCTGGTCCGCACCGGCGTCGCCGTGGCGATCCCGCCGGGCGTCGCCGGCCTGGTCACCCCGCGCTCCGGCCTGGCGCTCGAGCACGGCATCACGCTGCCCAACGCCCCGGGCCTGATCGACCCGAACTACCGCGGCGAGGTCAAGGTCATCCTCCACAACCAGGGCGACAAGCCGGTCACGATCGAGCTGCACGACCGCATCGCCCAGCTCCTGCTCGTCCCCACCTGGACGCCGGAGCTCGAGGTCGTCGAGGCGCTCGACGAGACCGAGCGCGGCGCGGGCGGGTTCGGCTCCTCGGGTCGCTGACGGCTGCCGGCCCGACGCTAGACGCCGAACTCGTCGAGCATGGCCTCGGCGATGGCGTTGTCAGATCGTCTCCGCCGCTCGCCGTCGAAGAAGACGTCGACCACGTCGTCCCAGAACGCCATCAGCCCGGTGGTCGCGACGGCGGCGGGCAGCGGCCGCTCGTAGCTCCAGGCCAGGTCCTCGCGCCGGCGTCCGCCGACGTCGACCGACCACCACGACGCGTGGCCCTTGTGGGGGCAGTAGGTGCGCGTCGAGCTCGGGTGAAGCTCGACGCGGACGTCCTCGCGCGGCAGGTAGAAGCGCGTCGGCAGGCTGGTCTCGAACAGCAGGCGGGCGCGCGTGGTGTCGGCCACGACGTCGCCGTCGAGCTCGATCCGGACCGGTCGTGCGCTCCGGCGGACGTCGACGCGATGAAACGGGCTGAGTGGGTGGCCGGCGACCGGCTCGTCCTCCTCGTGCCACTCGTCGAAGGCGTCGAAGTCGAGCACCACGTAGCCGGCCAGATCCTCGTCGGCGAGCCGGAACCCGGCGCCCACGCGATCCGCGATCGAGACCGGCTCGCCGGCGGCCGTGTGCACGCTGAACGGAATCCCCGGGTGCAGCACGGCGGGCGCTTCCCCGTTGATCGCCGGCGCCATCGCCAGCTCGGACCGGATGTCCTCGACCGGCACCGCGAAGGACGGGACGACGCGGCGCGGCTCCGAGACGAGGATTGCTCGCGCGCTGTCGAGGATCGTCTCCGCGCCGAGGCTCGCCCGAACGCGTTGCTCGATCGGCTCGTGGCGAAGCTCGTCGTGAGCCCGGGTCAGGAGGTCTTGCATCCGTGTGCTCATGGAAGACGAAGACGTTCGGCCCCCGAGCGCTGTTCCCGCTCGCCGAGACCGGGCCCACGTCGGAACCCGGGCCTGGAATTTCGGACCGCTTCCCGGCGTCCCCACCCGACATCCCCCAAGTACGACCCCATCTCGATGCCTCATGACAACCCAGCTGCTGGCAACCATCGCGACCCTCTACGGCGTGGGTGGCGCGCTCTCGGTGCTGCTCCAGGCGCGCCAGATGCGCGCTCGGGGCGCGTCCTGTGACGTCTCGCTTCGCTTTCTCGCCACGTACGTCGGGGGCTACGCGATCTGGCTCCTCTACGGCGTGAGCATCCGGAGCGTCCCGATCGTCCTCGTGCATGCCCTCGGACTGGCGACCGGAGCCATGACGCTGACCGTCGCGCTCAGCCTGCGCGGCTCCCTGCTGCGGCCGGCGAGCTGGAGTCCGTGCGCCTGATCTCGAGCAGGGCCCGCCCGCGGGGCGAGAGCCGGTAGCCGGTGTCGAGCGACTCGGTGAGGCCGAGCTCCTTCAAGCGGCGCACGTCGCGCTTAAACGGGAGCCGCTCGCGGCCGAGCGAGGCCGCCAGCTCTGCGGCCGCGGTGGCCGGCCGGCGGTCGATGGCCTCCAGGGCGGCGAGCGTCCAGGGACCGTGCCGTGAGGTGCGGTCCATGCGCTCGAGCGTGGCGCGGAGCTCGGCGACCTCTGCGGCCGAGAGGTCGCCGCGGTCGCGCAGCGCGACGCGCGGATCGGCGCCGGCGAAGCGCAGCGTGATGCGCATCAGCGGGCGCTCCGCCCGACGGTCGACGAAGGCCATCAGCTCGGTATGCGAACGGGCGCCGGCGCGGCGGGCGTCCTCCGCGGTGATCTCGCCCGGCTGCACCTCGGCGACGGCGAGGATCTCGACCAGGCCCACGGCCGTCCGCAAGCGCGTGCCCGCCCGGACGCGGGCGCGGTCCCAGCGGCGGAAGGCGAGATCGACCTCGCCGTCCCGGATGCCCTCGAGCTGCGCCCGTGGGATCAGCATCAGCCCGGCGGAGGCGCCGGGCCGCGATCCACGCCGTCGAGGTCGGGGTCCTCGTCCGCCCAGGCCCGCGTTCGCGGGTCCGACGCGAAGGCGACCCGCAGGTGGCGGGCCGCGGCGTCGCGGTTGCCGGCGAGCGCTTGGTAGCAGGCGATCTGGTAGTTCAGGCCGCCGTGCTCCGGATGGTCGGCCAGGCCCTCGGAGGCGATCGCGACGGCGCGCTCGTAGTCCCCGGCGCGACACGGCGCGTCCGCGGCGTACCAGAACTCGAACGGCGAGGCCGGCAGGGCCGCGCCGGGCCGCCCGCCGATCACGAGCACCGTGGTGTCGGGCGCCGCCGCGACCGCCGCGCGCTCCTCACCGACGTCGATCCGCAGCAGCGTCCCCGCCGGCGCCTCGATGCGCTCCCCCGCCACGGTGAAGGCGGCGACGCCGGTCAGCACGACGTAGCCCTCCTCATGGCGGCCCGGAGCCGGGGCTGCGCTCGTCGTGGGGCTCGATCAGCGGATCGCCTGGCGCGTCCGCCGTATACGCGTTGACGCCCACCGCGGTCACGCCAAGCGTCCGCCGCACCGGCCGCCAGAAGCCCGCCTCCTCCAGCGGGACGCGATCGAGCTCGTCCAGCCGCGCGATCGCGTACCCCATCGGCTCAGGCGGCGGGGCGGCCGTTGCCGTTGACCGCGTAGCGGTCGTAGCGCTCGGCCACCACGGCGGGCAGCCGGACCGTCACGCGAACGCCCGACGGGGTGTCCTCGCGCTCCAGGTCGCCGGCGACGTCGTGCAGCTCGGACAGCGTGCCGCCCTCGGAGAACGGCACCAGCAGCACGACGTCCTCGAGCGTGCGCTCGAACTCGGCTGCGATCCGCGCTCCCAGCGCCTCGAGCCCTTCCCCCGTGAGCGCGGAGACGAGCACGGCCTCGGAATGGCGGAAGGAGAGCTCGCGGCGGCGCTCGTCGTCGATCGCGTCGGCCTTGTTGAGCACGAGCAGTCGCGGCTGCTCGCCGACGCCGATGCCCTCGAGCACGTCCTCGACCGCCCGGCTCATCTGCTCGAGCTCCTCCTCGGGCGCGCTGGCGTCGACCACGTGCAGGAGCAGGTCGGCCCGCTTGGTCTCCTCCAGCGTCGCGGCGAACGCGTCGACCAGCTGGTGGGGCAGCTTGCGGATGAAGCCGACGGTGTCGGTCATCAGGTAGGTGCGACCGTCCAGTCGCAGCGTGCGCGTGGTCGGGTCCAGCGTGTGGAAGAGGCGGTCGCGCACGCCGACCTCGGCGCCGGTCACGGCGTTGAGCAGCGTCGACTTGCCCGCGTTCGTGTAGCCGGCCAGCGCCACGGTCGGGAGGTGCGCGCGCTCGCGCTCGGCGCGCATCACCGAGCGGGTGGAGCTGACCTCGCGCAGCTTGCGCCGCAGTGCGGCGATCCGGTCGCGGGCCAGCCGGCGGTCGGTCTCGATCTGCGACTCGCCGGGACCGCGGGTGCCGATGCCGCCGACGCCGCGCCCGGCGCCGAGGCGCTCGAGGTGCGTCCACAGCCCGCGCATGCGCGCCATGTTGTACTCCAGCTGGGCGAGCTCTACCTGGAGCTTGCCGTCGGCCGAGTGCGCGTGGCCGGCGAAGATGTCGAGGATCACCGACGTGCGGTCGACCACCGGCAGCTCCAGCTCCTTCTCCAGGTTGCGCTCCTGGCGCGGGGAGAGCTCGTCGTCGGTGGCGACCAGGTTGGCGTCGAGCTCGGCGGCGAGCGCCTTGAGCTCATGCACCTTGCCCGGCCCGAGGTAGAGGTTCGGGTGCGGCTGGTCGCGGCGCTGGATCAGCTCACCGACCACCGCGACGCCGGCCGTGCGCAGCAGCTCCGAGAGCTCGGCCAGGTCGCCGGCGGGGAACGCTCCGACGACGATGGCGCGCTGCTTGGCGCGGCCCGGCGCGGGCGGCGCGGCGTAACGGCTCTGTCCGGTGCGTCCCGAGCGGTCCTTCTCCACTCCCTCCAGTGTAGGCGCGCGGCCGGCTCACCAGCCGTCGCAGAGCACGCGGTCGAGCGTCTGCGCGAAAGCGTCGGCGTCGTGCGCGCCGATGCACAGCGGCGGCTTGACCTTGAGCACGTTGGCGTGCTCGCCGGTCGGCTGGACGATCACCCCGAGCTCGAGCATCCGCTCGCACAGCGCGTAGGCCTCCTCGGTGGCCGGCTCCTTGGTGGCCCGGTCGCGGACGAGCTCGACGCCGAGGTGCAGGCCGGCGCCGTGCACGGCGCCGATCAGCGCGTGACGCGCCATCAGCCGCTCGAGCCGCTCCCGCAGGCGGTCGCCGACGCGGCGGGCGTTCTCCTGCAGCCGCTCGTCGCGGAGGACGTCGAGCACCGCGAGACCGACGGCGCACGACACGGGAGATCCGCCGGGCGAGCTGAAGAGGCTCGTCCGCGGGCGCAGCGCGCCGGCGATCTCCGGGGTCGTGATCACCGCACCGAGCGGATGGCCGTTGCCGGCGGGCTTGGCGATCGTCACGATGTCGGGCACCACCTCCTGCTGCTGGAACGCCCAGAACCAGCGGCCCAGCCGGCCGAAGCCGACTTGCACCTCGTCGGCGATGCACAGCCCGCCCGCCGCCCGCACGTGCCCGTACGCGGCCTGCAGGTAGCCGGGCGGCGCGAGCGCGCCGCCCGCGTTGCCCAGCTGCGGCTCGCAGATGAGCGCCGCCGCGCCGGGCGCGGCGGCGCGCACGGGCTCGGCCGAGCGCGCATCGGGGTTCCGATAGGGGTTGGGAGCAGGAACGACCCGCAGCCAGGGCGGCCGGGCGGCGGGCTCCGGCGCGTCGTGGTCCGAGGTCCCGACCTCGGCGGTGGCGCTCGTCCAGCCGTGGTAGGCGCCCTCGAGCGCGATGACGGCCGTCCGCCCGGTGAAGCAGCGGGCCAGGCGCAGCGCGAGGTCGTTGGCCTCGCTGCCCGAGTTGACGAGGAACACCGTCCCGAGCGGCGCCGGGACGAGCTCGGCGAGGCGTTGCGCGTAGCGGGCGAGGCCCTCGTACAGGAAGCGCGAGTTCGTGTTCTGGAGCCGCAGCTGGCGCCACGCGGCCTCGGCCACGCGCGGGTGGCTGTGCCCGATCGCCGCCACGTTGTTGACCATGTCGAGATACGCGCGCCCGTCGGCGTCGTAGAGGTGCTGGCGCCAGCCGCGCACGATCTCGGGCGGGCGCGCGAAGAACACGCGCTGCGCGCGGGCGACGGCTCGCCGGCGGTGTTCGAGTAGTCCTGCCGCGTCGCGGTGCGGGGCCGCCGCGTCGACGCCCAGCAGGGCCGACGGATCGGGGCAGAGCGCCAGCCACGCCGCGCGCTGCCCCGGGCGGCCCAGTCCCGGGAGCCCGTCCAGCGGCGCGAGGGCAAGCTGGACGTGCAGGTGCGCCGGCAGCCGTCCCGTCGCCGCGGCGACGACGCCGACGGGTGCGCCCCGCTCGACCGCCTCGCCCGCGTGCACGTCCGCGTCCAGGCCCGCCAGTCGGGTCCAGAAGCGCGGCCCGCCCGGCGGCTCGTGGCGCAGCAGCAGCTCGGCGGCGCCGCGGCGCTCGACGACACCCGCGTGCGGCGCGCGCACCGGCTCGGACTCGGCGGCGAAGACGTCGAGGCCGAGGTGCACGGTGGCGGGCTCGGCCTCCCCCGCCGGCTCGCCCCAGGCGATCCGGGCCTCGCCCCAGCGCCCTACGGCCAGCTCGCCCGCGGGTCGCGCCACGGCGGCGGCGAGCCCCGCGGCGGTGCGCCAGCCGCCCTCGGCGAGGGCCTCGCTGCCCGCTCCCAGGTCCACGGGCACCGGTCGGCGGCCGTTGAGCTCGACGAGCGGCGCGCGCGGCGCCGAGGCGAGGAACCGCCGCAGCGCCGGCGCGTCCGGGTGCGGCTCGAGCCCGCAGGCCGACCGGCACACGGCCTCGGCGAGGGCGGGCGGCAGCGCGGCGAGCGCCGCGAGCCGGGTCCAGCACACCGCGGTCGACTCGCCGACGTAGCGGTTGTCGTCCTCGAGCGCCGTCTGCAGCGCGCCGGCGACGGCACTCGCTGCGGCACGGCCGAGCGTGAGGGGGAACAGCGCCGTGAGCTCCGCCTCGGTGAGCGCCACCTCGGCGTGGAAGCCGGCCGTCACGTCGGCCATCGCGCGCAGGGGATCCTCGCTCGTGCCCGCCATGTCGGCGAGCGCCGTCGCCAGCTCGCCGACCAGGTACGAGCGCAGCGTGTCGCCGAAGTCGATCAGTCCGCTGGGCTGCAGCCGGCCGGCACGATCGCGCCGGCCGAGGACGTTGTAGCGCGTGACGTCACCGTGGATCACCTGCACGCGCAGCGCGTCGCGCACGGCCGCGAGCCGCGCGTCGTGGACGGCCATCGCGCGCTCCACGAGCGCGCGCCGCCGCGGGTCGTGCACGTGCTCGAGCAGGCCGTCGACGACGGCGCGGGCGTGACGGACATCCCACTGCAGCACCCGCTCGGCGGCGGGATGCTCGAAGTCCGCCAGGGCGCGCGCGATCCGGCCCCCCAGCGCGCCCACCGCCGTGCGCACCGCGCCCGCGTGGTGGCGCGCCACGCACAGCGGCGTGCCGCTCACGTGGCGCACGAGCCGCACGTCGCACGCCGCGCCCGCCCGCTCCACCGAGACGATCTCCCGCCCGTCGACGGCCGGCAGGCAGACGGGCGTCGCGAACGGCAGCCCAGCGCCGGCGGCGTGCGCCATCGCCGCGTTCTGCAGCTCGAGCGCGGAGCGGCCCCAGTGCGGGTTGGCCACCTTGAGCACCGCACGGCGCCCGTCGGGAGCCGTGATCAGGAAGTTGCGGTCCTGGTAGCTGGCGAGCTCGACCGCTTCCCCGGTCAACCCGAAGTGCTCGGCCGTGATCGCGCGTGCGTCCTGTGGCCCGAGCGGCGGCGCAACGACCGTGTAGCCCGCGAACGCCCCGGCGAGGCTCACGCCCGCCCGTTCCGCGTCCCGCAGAAGCGCAGCGCCGCGAGGGCGATGCCCTGGGCACACGCCACCAGCTCGGCGATCGGCACGTGCTCCTGCGGGCCGTGAGCCGTGTAGATGTCGCCTGGGCCGTAGCAGACGGCCGGGATCCCGGCCTCCACGATGAGCGTCGCTCCGTCGTGCCAGTTCTCGAGCCCGCCCAGGCGGCCCGCGCGCCCCAGGTCGCGCTCGACGCCCAGGAGCGTCCCCACCACCGGCTCGGCCGGCGAGACCTCGGCCGGTGGCACGGCGCCCAGCAGCCACTCCACGCGCGGCGGGTGCTCGCGCAGCCACGGGTCGGCCGCCGCCGCTTGCGCGATCCAGGCCTCGAACTCCTCTCGCACGCGCACGGCTCCGTGGTCCTCCGCGGCCGCCGGCTCGGGCAGGAACTCGATGTGGCAGTCGAGCCGGCAGCGGGCCGGATAGTTGACCAGCCACTCGCCGCCGCCGACCATGGTCGGCACGCAATCCGCCGGGGAGAGGTGGGGATGACGCGGGCGCAGCGCCCACTCCTCCCGCAGGCGCCGGATCGCCCCGATCAGGTACGCAGCCTTCTCGATCGCGTTGACCGCGCCGCCCGCGGCCGGCAGCCGCAGCGGCAGCCCGGCGTGCCCGCCGCGCCCTTCCACGGTGATCCGCGCCAGCAGCGAGCCGCGGCAGGCGACCAACACGCCGAGCGCGCTCGGCTCGGGGACGATCGCGGCGTCCGCGCGCAGCGTGCGCGCCGACACCAGGCCGCCCGCGCCGGTCGACTCCTCCTCGGTGACCGTGTTGACCACCAGGTCGCCCTCGAGCCGCACGTCGAGCGCCGCCAGCACCTCGGCGGCGAGGACCATGCACGCCACCCCGCCCTTCATGTCGCACGCTCCCCGCCCCCACACCGCGCCGTCGCGGACCACCGCCCCGAACGGGTCGGACGCCCACGCCGACCGCGGCTCGACGTCGACCACGTCGACGTGCCCGTTCAACAGCAGGGTGCGGCCTCCGCCCGTCCCCGGAAAGCGTGCGACGAGCTGCGGGCGCCCGGCGAAGGAGAACGCCTCGGGGATCATGGGATGCCCCGCCACCAGCGCCGGCTCGGGCTCCGCGACGTGGACCTCCGCGCCGCGGGCGGCCAGCCGCTCGCCCAGGTAGTGCTGCAGCGCGGGTTCCTCGCGCGGCGGTGCCCCGTCGACGTGCGTCACCGTGTCGAAGGCGATCAGCGTACGCAGCAGGTCGACGAGGTCGTCGCGGCGACGGGCGACGCCGGCCACGACCTCCGCCTCGATCGCGCTCAGGCCCATGCTCGACATGATGCGGGCCGCGTCAATGGCGAGGCCGCCCGGATATCGTCCGCGCTCATGCCAGACCTGGCAGACCGACTCGCGGCGCGGACGCTCGAGCTGATCGACATCCCGTCGGAGTCGCGCGCCGAGACGGCCCTGCACGCTCACGTCGTGACCGTGCTCGAGGCCGGCGGCATCGCGGTCACCGACCTGGGCGACACCTGCCTGCTGGCGGGGCCGCCGGACGCGCCGGTGGTGCTCGCCGGGCACCTCGACACGGTGCCCGCGCAGGACGACGCGCCGGGGCGGATCGACGGCGGGCGGGTGCACGGGCTCGGGGCCAGCGACATGAAGGGCGCGGTGGCGGTGGCGCTCGAGCTGCTGCTGGCCGGCGCGCCGTTCCGCTGCCTGCTGTTCGGGCGCGAGGAGCTGCCCGTGCAGGAGTCGGCGCTCACGCCGCTACTGGCCCGCGCGCCGCTCGTCGCCGAGCTGGTGGTGATGATGGAGCCGACCGCCGGCGAGCTGCACGCCGGCTGCCTGGGCAACGTGAACGCGACGTGGAGCTTCCACGGGCGCTCGGGCCACTCGGCGCGGCCGTGGCTCGCCGACAACGCGATCGAGCGCGCGGCCGCGGGCGTGATCGCGCTGGCGGCCCAGCCGCCCGAGACGCACTCCTACGAGGGACTCGACTTCGTCGAGGTCGCGACCGTCACCCGGATCTCCGGCGGAATCGCCGGCAACGTGATCCCCGACCGCGTCGAGTGCCACCTCAACTACCGCTACGCCCCCGGCTTCACCGCCCAGGAGGCCGAGGCGCGGCTGCTGCTGCGCTGCGCGGGCCACGGCGAGCTGCGGATCGACGCGAACGCCCCGTCGGGCCCCGTGGCGGATGGGCCGCTGGTCGACGCGCTGGTGGCCGCGGGCGACCTCGTCCGCGCGCCCAAGCAGGCCTGGACGCCGGTGGCGGAGTTCGGGCTGGCCGGGCTGCCGGCCGTCAACTTCGGGCCGGGTGACCCGGCGCAGGCGCACCGCCGCGACGAGTCGGTCGCGATCGACGCACTCGTGCACGCCCACGCGGTGCTGGAGCGCTTCGCGGCGTGAAGCCCTCCCCCGCCCTGGACGCCATGGCGGCCTACCCGTTCACGCGTTTGACCGAGGCCAAGCGCCGGCTGCAGGCCGCGGGTGTGGACCTGATCGACTTCGGGATGGGCGAGCCGCGCGAGGAGACGCCGGCGTTCATCCGGGCCGCGCTGGCGGAGGCGATAGAGCCGCTCTCCGCCTACCCGCTCACCGAGGGCCTGCCGGAGCTGCGCGCGGCGGTCGCCGGCTGGGCGGCGCGCCGGGCCGGTGCCGCGCTGGACCCCAACACGCAGATCCTCCCGACGATGGGCTCCAAGGAGGCGATCTTCACCCTCGCCCAAGCGCTGGGGGGCGACGTGGTGGTGGTGCCGACGCCCGCCTACCCCGTGTATGCGCGCGGCGCGGCCTTCGCCGGCAGGGACGTCGTCGAGCTGCCGCTCGACGCGGCGAACGGCTTCCTGCCCGAGCTCGACGCAGTGCCGGCTTCCACCTGGGCGCGCACTGCCGTCCTGTGGCTGAACTACCCGAACAACCCGACGGCCGCCACAGCGCCGCTCGGGCTCTACGAGCAAGCCGCCGGGCTGGCGCGCGAGCACGGCTTCGTCGTGGCGAGCGACGAGGCCTACTCCGAGGTCCACTTCGGCTCCGAGCCGCCCGTCAGCGCGCTCCAGCTCGGCGACCTGGGTCACGTCGCGGTGTTCAACACCCTCTCCAAGCGCTCTTCGATGCCCGGCTACCGAACGGGCTTCGTGGCGGGCGACCCCGAGCTGATCGCATTGCTCAGGCGCTTTCGGCCCAACGTCGGCACCGCCCCGCAGGCCTTCGTCCAGCGCGCCGCCGCCGCCGCGTGGGCCGACGAGCAGCACGTGGTGGCGATGCGCGCGGGCTACCGGGCCAAGCGCGACGTGCTGTTGCCGCTCCTGGAGGCGCGCGGCCTGCGCCACGCGGGCGGGGACGCGACGTTCTTCCTCTGGCTGGACGTCGGGCCCGAGGCGGATGCGCTGGCCGAGCGGCTGCTGGGCGAGGGCATCGTCCTCGCCCCCGGCTCGTTCTTCGGCCCGTCCGGCGCCGGCTACCTGCGCCTGGCCCTCGTCCCCACGCTCGCCGACTGCGAGCGGGCGGCCGAGCGGCTCGACACGCTGCTGGGCTGATCAGTCGTTGGCGTGCAGGGCGGCGTTGAGGCCGCCCCAGGTGCCGCTGCGCTGGCGGGCCTCGATCGCGCCCGACTGGGCGTTGCGCCAGAACTGCAGGCCGCTCGCGCCGCTCAGGGCGGCCGCCTTGACGACCTCGCCGTCGGGCAGCGCCACGCGCGACCCGGCGGTCAGGTAGAGGCCCGCCTCGACCACGCAGTCGTCGCCCAGCGCGATGCCGAGGCCGGCGTTGGCGCCGAGCAGGCAGCGCTCCCCGAGCGAGATGAGCTCGCGCCCGCCGCCCGACAGCGTGCCCATGATCGAGGCGCCGCCGCCGATGTCGGTGCCGTCCCCGACCACGACGCCGGCCGAGATCCGGCCCTCGACCATCGAGGTCCCGAGCGTGCCGGCGTTGAAGTTCACGAAGCCCTCGTGCATCACGGTGGTCCCCTCGGCGAGGTGCGCCCCGAGCCGCACGCGGTCGGCGTCGGCGATCCGCACGCCCGCCGGCACCACGTAGTCGCTCATGCGCGGGAACTTGTCGACCCCGTAGACGGCGAGCGGCTCGCCGGCGGCGCGGGAGCGCAGCCGCACCGCGCCCAGCTCGGCCGGGTCGACGGGGCCCTGGCTCGTCCACGCGACGTTGGGGAGGACGGCGAAGAGCCCGGAGAGGTCGAGCCCGTGCGGGACGACGACGCGGTGGGAGAGCAGGTGCAGGCGCAGGTAGGCGTCGTGGGCGTCGGCGGGCGGCTCGGCCAGCGAGCGCAGCACGCAGAGCACGGGCACGGTGCGGACGCCGCGGCGCTCGTCGGCCCCGGCGGCCGCGGTGAACTCCGGGGGCGCGTCCGCGGGGGCGAGGTGGACGCCGGGCGCGGCGGGCGCATCGCCCTCGTCGAGCTTGAGCGCCGGGTACCAGGTGTCCAGCGCGCGACCACCCGGCTCGGTCAGCGTGGCCAGGCCATAGCCCCACGCCCCCTGTGCCGTCACCTCGGTCATCGCTCCTGCACGCTACCCGTCATCGCGTGAGCCGGGCCTCCTCC
>Ga0136617_10001645_pt1 | contig 19814 bp, 20 predicted proteins | sample AntDrymUQ3222106_2_FD_129672 | JGI IMG/M metagenome (GOLD analysis project Ga0136617, IMG submission 129672) | Polar desert sand microbial communities from Dry Valleys, Antarctica - metaG UQ322 (21.06) | ecosystem: Environmental > Terrestrial > Soil > Desert | place: Antarctica: Dry Valley... | reverse complement strand
CTCGCCGACGGCGCGCCGCCGGCGGGCTCGGTGTCGGTCCGCGACGATGGTGGCGACGGGGGAGGCGGGGCATTGGTCCCGGTGGCCGGCACCGGCGCCATCGTCGCCGCCCTCGGCGCCCTGGCTCTCCGCGCCCGTCGGCGCCGCGAGGCCGCCCCGTCCTGACCCTCACCGGACCGGGTGTGTGGATCGCCGCCAGCGCGTCGTCTGGCACACCCGGTTCGCATCGGTGATGGGGAATGGCGGGCCGGGCGCCGGGGGGAGCCGGGGTAGCGTTGCCGGCCATGCTCCGGGCCCTGGTGCTGAACGTGACCTACGAGCCGTTGAGCGTGGTGGCTGGCCGGCGGGCCGCGGTCCTGGTCCTGACCGAGCGGGCCGAGCTGGTCCACGAGAGCCACGAGGTCCTGCACTCCGAGCGCCTGGCCCTGCCGGTGCCGTCGGTCGTCCGCCTCCGGTCACTCGTACGGGTGCCCTACCAGCGCACCGTGGCCGTGAGCCGCCGAGGTGTGCTGGCTCGCGACATCCACGCCTGCCAGTACTGTGGCGACCGGGCCGAGACGATCGACCACGTCGTACCCCGCAGCCGCGGCGGCAGCCACACCTGGGACAACGTCGTCGCCGCCTGCCGGCCCTGCAACCTGCGCAAGGGTGACCGCCTGCTGGTGGACTGCGGGCTGCACCTCCGCAGCCGGCCCATCGCGCCGTGCCGTTCGCTGTGGGTCACCACGGCTGTGGGCGCGGTCCCCGCCCTCTGGGAGCCGTACCTCCAGGCCGCATGACCGGCGGGACCGGCGGATCGGCCGATCCCCCGGCGGTCGTCGAGGCCGGGCTCCACCGGGTGCGCCTGCCCCTCCTCGCGCCCCATGTCGCGGCCCACGGAACCGAAGACGACCGCCACGTCATCCTGGTCTCGGTGACCGACGGCGACGGGGTGACGGGGTGGGGCGAGTGCCCCACCCTGGCCCGCCCCGGCTACGGCTCGGAGTGGACCAGCGGCGCCTGGGCGGTGCTTCGGGACAGGCTGGTGCCCCGGGTCTTGGCCCGCCGTTCGCAGATCGGACTCGACGATCACCCGATGGCCAGCGGGGCGCTGCGCGACGCGCTGGTCGACCTGCGCCTGCGTCGCGCGGACGAGGGACCGACGTCAGTGGCTGGGCCGCTGGCCGAGCGGGTGGCCTTCGGCGTCGCCCTCGGCCTGGCCGACGACCCGGGCCTGGTGGCGGCCGAGGCCGAGGAGGCCCAGGCGGCGGGGGCACGGCTCGTGGTCGTGAAGATCCGCCCGGGCTGGGCTGTGGCGCCGGTGAGCGCGGTGCGGCGGGCGTGCCCCGACCTCGCCGTGGCCGTCGACGCCAACGGCAGCTTCTCGGCCGACGGTCTGGACGAGCTGCGCGAGGTCGCCGGCCTGGGTCTGGACTTCGTCGAGCAACCTGTCGCCTACGACGACCCCGAAGCCTCGGCCGCATTGACCCGCCTGCTGGACGTGCCCGTGGCCCTCGACGAAGCGGTCGGGTCGTCATCGGATCTCGAGGCTGCCGTGGCTCGTCGTGCTGGACGGATGCTCACGGTTAAGGCGTCTCGCCTCGGGGGCCTCGAGCGGGCGCTGGCCGCGACATCGCAAGCCGCGGCAGCGGGATGGTCAGTCCACGCCGGCGGGATGCTCGAGAGCGGCGTCGGCCGGGCCGTGGCCCGCGTCGTGGCCGCTCGGCCCGAGGTGTCGGGCCCCGGGCTGGTCGGTCCGACCAGCCTGCTCTTCGCCGACGACGTGGTCGATCCGGTGGGCTCCGACGCCGAGGGGCTGGTGGCGGTCCACCCCGGTCCGGGCCTGGCCCCACCACCGGCGCCAGATCGCCTGAGGGCCCTCACCGTCGAACGGTGGCGGACGCGTTGAGCTGGACCGTCGAGCACCTGGCCGGGTCCGCAGGCGATCTCCACGCCCGGGAGCCAGCACCCGACGGGCACCGCCGGGTGTGGGTCCACGAGCCGACCGGTCCCGCCGTCGTGCTGGGCAGCACCCAGGATCCCGGCGTGGTCGACCGCGCTCGCGCGACCGCGGCAGGCGTCGAGGTGGTGCGCCGGGGCAGCGGGGGAGGGGCCGTGCTGGTGGAACCCGGTGGGCTGATGTGGGTGGATGTGGTGGTGCCGCCCGCTGACCCCCTCTGGGACGACGATGTCGGCCGGGCCGCCCACTGGGTGGGGAAGGCGTGGACGGTGGCCCTGCACCGATGCGGGGTGGACCACGGCATCGCCCACGAGGGCGGGCTGGTCCACGGACCCTGGTCGCGGCTGGTCTGCTTCGGGGGTCTCGGCCCCGGCGAGGTCACAGTGGCGGGCCGCAAGGTCGTAGGCCTCGCCCAGCGGCGCACTCGCCACGGGGCCCGCTTCCAGTGCGCTGCCGTGGTGGCCTGGGACCCGGTCGCGTTGCTCGGCCTCCTGCGCCTCTCGGACGAGGAGCGAGCGGCGGCGGGCGCTGACCTGGCCCGTCGGGCGGCGCCCATCGGGTGCCAGCCAGACGCACTGCTCGCTGCGTTCCTGGCCACCCTCCCCGATTGAGCGGGGGGTGATTCCCACTTTCGGAGGCGATGATCCCACATTTCCCCATGAAGTGGGTTGACCGCCCAGCGTGAGGGGCGTAGGTTGCCGGCCCATGGGGCAGGCCACCACGGAGAGCATCGAGGCGCGGGCCGAGCGAGCGACACCGACATCGGTGGTGCGCTTCTGCGGCCAGTACGTCAACGCCGTCGACACCAAGAACCGGGTCGTGGTGCCGGCCCCGATGCGCCGCGGCTTCGCCGATGAGGGCGGGCTCCTCACCCTCTGGAAGGGCCCGTGCCTGGCCGCCCTCCCCCACGAGGAGTTCGATGCCTACTACGCCCACATCGCGGCCGGGTTGGCGGCCAGCACCGAGGAGGCGCCCGACGACGTCCTCCGCGAGCTGTGGCGCTCGACGAGCGAGATGCACCTCGACCTCCAGGGTCGCCTAGTTCTGCCCGAGGAGCTGCGTGCCGCGGTGTTGATCGGCACCGAGGTGCGCTTCTGCGGCTTCGGACGTCGCGTCGAGCTGTGGCCGGCCGAGGTGACCACGGAGCTGGAAGCGGCCCGGATCGACCACCAGGGCACGATCAGCATGCTCCAGAGCAGCTACGACGTCCCCCGGGTGGGGGGCTGAGCGGTGGCCCTGGCCATGACCGACCGCCCACGCCTCAGCCGGTCCGAGGGCGGCCACGTCCCCGTACTCGGGAACGTCGTCGTCGACATCTTCCGCGACCTCGGCCCCGGCCTGGTGGTCGACGCCACCGTCGGTCTCGGTGGACACGCCTCGCTCCTCCTCGATTCTCATCCCGGTCTGAGGGTCCTCGGCCTCGACCAGGACGTCGAGGCGCTGGCCGTCGCCCGCGATCGCCTGCGCCGCTTCGGGTCGCGCGTCGAGCTGCACCATGCCCGCTCCGACGGGCTCGTCGCTCTCCTCGACCGACTCGGCATCGACGACGTGTCCGGCATCCTGGCCGACCTCGGCGTCTCGTCACCTCAGATCGATCAGCCCGAGCGAGGGTTCAGCTACCGGCCCGACCGTGACGGCCCCCTCGACATGCGGATGAACCGCTCCGAAGGGCGCACCGCGCTCCAGGTGTTGGCCGAGATCGGCGAGGGCGCCTTCGTGCGGGCCCTGCAGGACCTGGCCGACGAGCCCCACGCCCGGCGCATCGCCCGGGCCGTGCTCGAGGCCGAGCCTCGGACCACCGCAGCCCTCGCCGAGGTCGTGCGGGCCGCCGTCCCGGCCGCCCGCCGTCGCAGCGGCGACCCGGCCAAGCGGGTGTTCCAGACGCTGCGCATCCTCGTCAACGACGAGATTGCCACGCTCGATCGCACCCTCGACGCCGCCTTCGAGGTGCTGCGACCGGGTGGTCGTGTGGCGGTCATCGCCTTCCACTCCGCCGAGGATCGGTTGGTCAAGCGCCGGTTCCGCGCCGCCGCCGACGGCGCCTGCACGTGTCCGCCCGGCTTGCCCTGCGTGTGCGGGGCGCGGGTCACGGCCCGACTGCTGCGCCGCAAGCCCTGGGTCGCCGACGCGCAGGAGGTGGCCGACAACCCTCGGTCAGCCAGCGCTCGGCTGCGCGCCGTCGAGGTCCAGGCGCCCGTGGCCCCGGCTTCCGCTGGAGACGGGCCGTGACCGCGCCACGAATCGATCCCAGCCGGCGGGCCCTACCGTCTCGCCCCCCCACCGACGATCGGCCCGCCCTCCGCGTCGTCCCCGTGCCCCGGCGCGGCGCCGGCACCGTCGTCGCGGTGGCGACCGGGCTCCTGTTCGCCACCCTGCTGGGCACCGCCGCCCTGCACACCATGCTCGCCTCCGGCCAGCGGGACCTGGACCGCACCGAGAGCCAGATCCGCGTCAGTGCTCAACGGAACCAGGGCCTGCGCCTCCAGGTGGCCCAGATGGAGGCCCCGGGGCGCATCGTCGGCGAGGCCCGAATGGCAGGGATGGTCATCCCCGACGAGGTCATCTGGTTGACCGAGCGGGCCGACGGCACCGTCGAGGCGACCACGGCGCCACGCGCCACGGCTCCGGTCCCCACCACCGAGCCAGCCGACGATGGGGCTGCCCCCGACGCCGACGTGGCCGCCGATCCCGATGCGGCAGCCGATCCCGATGTGGCAGCCGACGCCGATGTGGCAGCCGACGCCGACGTGGCAGCCGACGGGGCGATCGACCCGGACGGTGCGATCGACGCCGACCCCGCACCCGACGCGGCGATCGAAACCGAAGACGCGGCCGAGCCCAGTGACCCGGCCGGCGACGCCGGGACGGGATGAGGAAGGAGCGGCCCGTTTCCGGGGCCTTCGACGCCTACCGAGCCGAGCGAGGCCACATCTCCCGGCGCACTCCTCCCGTGCCCCGCCGATCGACGCCGGTGCAAGCCCGTCGACCGGCGCTGGGCCGGGGGGTGCGGGGTCGGATTGGTGGCGTCAGGAGGCGGGTGTCGGCCCCGAGCGTCGCCGCCAGCCGGCTGTACGCCCTGCCGGTCCTGAGCGTGCTCCTCTTCGGGCTCGTCGCCTACCGGCTCGTCGACGTCCAGATCCGCGAGCGGGACCGCTTCGTGGCCCACGGCGACGCCCAGCGCATCGCCTCGGTGACCCTGCCCGCCGGCCGCGGCGCCCTCCTCGACCGCAACGGCCAGGCCTTCGCCCTGTCGGTCCCCCGACGCACGGTCTTCGCCGACCCCTCGCTCATCAGGGACCCCGCATCTGTCGCCGCCGAGCTGGCCCCGGTGCTGGAGATCGACCGCCTCGTCCTGCAGCTCGCCCTGTCCGGCTCAGGCCGTTTCGTGGCCCTGGCCCGGACCTTGCCCGACGAGGTGGCCGACCAGGTCGAGTCCCTGCGGCTGCGGGGGATCGGCACGGTGGAGGAGTTCGAGCGCGTCCGACCCGACGAGACCCTGGCCCGCTCGCTGGTGGGCACCGTGGCCGAAGACGGATCCGCGGGCACATCCGGCCTCGAGCTCCAGCTCGACGGCCAGCTGGTGGGCAGCGCCGGGGAGATCGTCTACGAGCGGGCTCTCGTCGAGGGCGGCGGGGCCATCGCCGGCAGCCGACGCCGGGTGGTGCCGGCCCGGCCCGGCGCCGACATCTCCCTCACCCTCGACGCCTCACTCCAGTTCGAGGCCGAGCGCACCCTCGCAGACCACCTGGCCCGCTCAGGGGCCCTGGGGGGCACGGCCATCATCTCCCGCCCGTCGACCGGTGAGATCCTCGCTCTGGCCAACCTCGAGGGCGATGGCGGGGGTGGGTTCCGGACAACGTCTGACAACCGGGCCTTCACCTCGGTCTACGAGCCGGGATCGGTGAACAAGGTCATCACCGTCGCGGCCGCGCTCGAGGAAGGGCTGGTCACGCCCGAGACGGTCCTGGAGGTGCCCGACAGCCTCCCGGTGGCCGACCATCTGTTCACCGACTCCCACCCCCACCCCATTGCGGACTGGTCGGTCACCGACATCGTGGCCACGTCGTCGAACATCGGCACGATCATGCTGGCCCAGGAGCTGGGTGGGCTGCGGGCCGACGAGTACCTGCGCCGCTTCGGGTTCGGTGAGCGCAGCGGTGTCGAGTTCCCGGTCGAGACCCGCGGCATCATGCTGCGTCCCGAGCAGTGGGCCGAGCAGGGAACGTCGATCGGGTCTATCCCCATCGGGCAGGGCATCTCGGTGTCAGTGCTGCAGATGCTCCAGGCCTACAACGTGATCGCCAACGACGGCGTCTACGTCCAGCCCCGGCTGGTGCACACCGTCACCCGCGCCGACGGCACCGACGCAACGGTGCCCACCGGCGACCCGCGGCGTGTTGTGTCGCCGGAGACCGCAGCGGCGGTGCGGGCCATGCTGGCTCAGGTCGTATCCCGGGGGACGGGCCAGCAGGCCGCCGTGCCCGGCTACACGGTGGCCGGCAAGACCGGGACCGCCCGCAAGCCCCAAGAGGGCGGGGGCTACGAGGACGCGGAGGGCAACTACCACTACATCGCCACCTTCGCCGGCATGCTGCCGGCCGAGCAGCCCGACCTGTCGATCATCGTCGTGGTGGACGAACCCGACCCCGACCTGTCGATCTACGCCGGCGACGTAGCCGCCCCGGCGTTCGCCGACCTGGCTCGTCTGGCTCTGCGCAAGTTGGGCATCCCGCCGTCGGCCGGCGGGGAGGTCGTCGAGGTGCCTCCGTTGTCGGACTCGGCTGAAGACATCGGCGACGTGCCCGTGCTGGGGTCACCGTCGCCTGTGGTCGCCGATGCCCCCGGCGGCGGCTGAAGGTGGCCGACGCTGAGTCGGTCTCGGTGCCGCTGGCGGTGGCGTTGGCCGCCGCTGCCGGAGCAGGTGGTGCCGAGCTCGTCGGCGATCCCACCGTCGGTGTCACCGGCACCAGCCACGACTCGCGCGCCGTCGAGGCCGGTGATCTGTTCTGCTGCGTGTCGGGGCGCAGCAGCGACGGCCACGATCACGCCCCGGCTGCGAAGGCGGCCGGGGCCGTGGCCCTGCTGTGCGAGCGGCCCGTCGGGATCGGTTGCCCAGAGGTCCGCGTCGACTCGGTGCGCAGGGCCATCGGACCGGTGGCGGCCGCGGTCGCCGGCGATCCGTCCCGGCACCTGGTCGTGCTCGGCGTCACCGGCACCAACGGCAAGACCACCGTCGTCCACCTACTCAGCGCCATCCTCCTCGCCGCCGGCTGGCCCGGTCGCGCCATCGGCACCCTGACCGGCGCCCGCACCACCCCCGAGGCCCCAGAACTGCAGTCCACAATGGCCGAGGCCCGCCACGCCGGTGTCCGAGCGGTGGCCATGGAGGTGTCGTCGCACGCCCTCGACCAGCACCGCGTCGACGGGACGCGCTTCGCGGTCGCCGGCTTCACCAACCTCAGCCAGGATCACCTCGACCACCACGGCACCGAGGAGGCCTACTTCGAGGCCAAGGCCCGGCTGTTCACCCGTGAGCTGGCCGAGCGGGCGGTGGTGTGGGTCGACGATGCCCACGGGCGGCTCCTGCGCGACAGTGCCCAGATCCCGACCGTCGCGGTGAGCGCCCACGACGCGACCGACCTCACGGTGGCGGCCGACGGCAGCACCTTCTCCTGGCGCGGGGAGCGGGTGCGCCTGGTGTTGCCCGGGCGCTTCAACGTGGCCAACGCCTTGGTGGCGGCGGAGATGGCGGTGGCCGCCGGGCTCGACCCGGCTGTGGTGGCCGCTGGGCTCTCCTCGGCTGCGCCGGTCCCGGGCCGCATGGAACGGGTGGTGGCCGGTCAGACGACCACGGTTCTCGTCGACTACGCCCACACGCCCGATGGCCTGGCCCAGGCCATCTCCGCGCTCCGAGAGATCAGCGATGGTCGTCTCACCGTGGTGTTCGGCTGCGGCGGGGACCGCGACGCGGCCAAGCGTCCACTGATGGGGCGCGCCGCAGCGGCGGCCGACCGGGTGGTTCTGACGTCCGACAACCCCAGATCGGAGGACCCAGGTGCGATCATCGATGTTGTGCACTCCGGGATCCCGTCTTGGGTCGACCTGCTCATCGAGCCCGACCGGCGCGCCGCCATCGCCGCCGCCCTGGCCGGCGCGGGGCCCGCCGACGTCGTGCTCATCGCCGGCAAGGGCCACGAGACGACCCAGGTGATCGGTGAGGTGACCGCCCCCTTCGACGACCGTGAGGTGGCCCGGGAGCTGTTGGAGGGGGGCTCGTGATCGCGCTGCTGATGTCCGCCGGCATCGCCTTGGCCACGTCGCTGGTGGGTACCAGGTTCCTGATCGTCTGGTTGCGCCAGCGCGGCATCGGCCAGCCCATCCACGAGGACGTCCCCGCGGCCCACCTCACCAAGGCGGGCACCCCGACGATGGGCGGAATCGCCATCGTCGGCGGCACCGTCGTCGGCTACCTGGTCGCCCACACCCGCCCGGGCCTGCCCTTCACCGGATCGGGCATCCTCCTCGTCGGTCTGGTGATCGGAGCCGGGCTGGTGGGCGCCATCGACGATTGGATCAAGGTCTCCCAGGAGCGGAACCTCGGTTTGTCCAAGGTGGCCAAGAGCGTCGGGCTGCTGTCGGTGGCGATCGGGTTCGCAGTCCTCACGGTGACCCTCACCGACGTCCACACCACCTTGTCGTTCACCCGGTTCGACTCCTTCGAGGGCCTCGACATGGGTCCGGTGCTCTGGTCGGCGTGGGCGGTTCTGCTGATCGTGGGCTGCACCAACGCGGTCAACCTCACCGATGGTCTCGACGGGCTGGCCGGTGGCTCGGCGGTGTTCGGCTTCGCTGCGTTCACGTTCATCGCCTTCTGGGCGTTCCGCAACGCAGGCCAGGCCGAGGCTCTCGCCGACTACCAGATCCCCGATGCGCTCGACGTCGGCATGGTCGCGGCGGCGCTGGTCGGGGCCACGACCGGGTTCCTGTGGTGGAACGCCACGCCGGCCCGCATCTTCATGGGCGACACCGGCGCCCTGGCCATCGGAGGGGGGCTGGCCGGGTTGTCGCTGCTGCTGAGCACCCACCTGCTGCTGCCGATCATCGGGGGCCTCTTCGTGTTCGAGACCCTCTCGGTGATCCTGCAGGTGGCCGGGTTCCGGCTGTTCAAGCGCCGGCCGTTCCGCATGGCTCCGGTCCACCACCACTACGAGTTCGCAGGCTGGCCCCAGACCACGATCATCGTCCGGTTCTGGATCCTCGCCGGGCTATCCACCGCCATCGCCGTCGGCCTGTACCTGGCCGACTACATCCACCTCACCGGCCAGTGAGCGATCCCGTGCCCCGGGACCGGCCCACGGTCGTGATGGGCGTCGGCGTGGCTGGTCGGGCGGTGGCCCGAGCCCTGTCCCGCCGGGGCCACCCGGTGGTGCTGGCCGACGACGCCCCCGGCCCCGCCGCCCGCGAGCTGGCGCTCACCCTCGACTCGCCCCTGCTCGAGGCGCCCGACCCGGCGGCCCTCGCCACCACCCTGGCCGGGGCCGGCGCGATGGTCCCCGCTCCCGGGCTCGACGAGCGCCACCCGGCCTTCGCCGCGGCCGCCGGCGCCGGCGTGCCGGTCGTGGGCGAGCTCGATCTGGCCGCGGCATGGGACGACCGGCCCACCCTGGCCGTCACCGGCACCGACGGGAAGACGACGGTCACCACCCTCGTCGCGGCCATGCTCGAGGAGTCGGGCATCGCGGCAGCGGAGGCGGGCAACACCGACGTGCCCCTCGTAGAGGCGATCGACGACCCCGAGCCCGAGGTGTTCGTGGTCGAGGCATCGTCGTTTCGCTTGGCGCCGCTGCGCCGCTTCGCCCCGCGCGCCGGGTGCTGGCTCAACTTCGGGCCCGACCACCAAGACGTCCACCGCGACCTGGCCGCCTACGAGACAGCCAAGGCCGCCATCTGGCGCGACTTCGGGCCCGACCAGCTGGCCGTGGTCAACCGCGACGACGGCGTCGTCGCCGCCCACGCCGTGGGGCTGCCGTGCGTGGAGACCTTCGGCCTCGGCCCGGCCCCGGAGGGACCCGGTCACTGGTCGGTGGACGACGGCGAGCTGCGCACACCTGAGGGCGATGTGCTCCTCGACATCGGCGACCTCCACCGCGGCCTGCCCCACGACGTGGCCAACGCCCTGGCCGCCGCGGCCACGGCCCGGGCCGGCGGCGCAACGCCCGACGCCACCGCGCGTGCCCTACGCGCCTTTCGGGGTTTGCCCCACCGGGTGCAGCTGGTCGGCTGGCGCAACGACGTGGCCTGGTACGACGACTCCAAGGCCACCGCCCCTCACGCCACCCTCGCCGCGGTGGCCGGGTTCGCCTCGGTGGTGCTGGTCGCAGGGGGTCGCAACAAGGGACTCGACCTCTCGATGCTGCGGGCCGCCGCGGCCCACGTCCGGTCTGTGGTGGCGATCGGCGAGGCCGCCGAGGAGGTGGCCGCCGCCTTCGCCGACGTGAGGCCGGTGGTCGTGGTGACGAGTGACATGGACGAAGCCGTGGCCGTGGCGGCCGGCCTGGCCCGCGCCGGCGACACCGTGCTGCTCTCACCGGCCTGCGCCAGCTTCGACTGGTACCGCAGCTACGGCGAGCGCGGCGACGACTTCACCCGTGCCGCGCTCGCCCTCGGAGTCGAACCCGTGTCCACCGGCCACCCGGAGGTCGCACCGTGACCAGCGTCATCGCCCTGCCCCGGCGTCGTCTCGGTGTCGCCACCCGAGCCGGGCGCAACCGGCTGCGCCACCCCGGTCCTCCGCCGGGCGAGCGCACCGGCACCTTCATCGTCCTGGTCGCCGTCGTGCTCGTGCTCGTTCCCTTCGGACTGGTCATGGTCCTGTCCTCGTCGTCACTCGTGGCCCTGGAGGAGAGCCGTAGCACCTGGTCCTACGTCGTGCGCCAGGCGGCGTGGGCGGCCCTCGGTTCGATCGGCCTCGTCGCCGCCCTGTGGAGCAGCCCCCAGACGTGGCGACGCTGGTGTCGGCTCGCGCTCATCGCCGTCCTGGGCCTGCTCGCCGCCGTGCTGGTGGTGGGGCCCACGATCAACGGCGCCCGGCGATGGATCGGGTTCGGCCCGTTCACAATGCAGCCCTCCGAGCTGGCCAAGATCGCCCTGATCCTCGTGTGTGCCGACCTGCTCGCTCCCCGCCCCGGCCGCGAGATCAGCCGGCGGTGGGCCCTGTCCGTCATCGCCGTCCTGGTCGTAGTGGTGTCGGGACTCGTGCTCCGGGAGCCCAACATGGGCACCACGCTCATCATCGTGGCCATCGTCGGCGCCATCGTCTTCGCCGCCGGGGCCCGGCTCACCACCCTGCTGGGCGCGTCGGTCCTGTGCGGGCTCGTCGCCGTCCACCAGGTGGTGTCCAAGCCCTACCGCCAGCGCCGTCTCGTGGCCATGATGGACCCCTGGGCCAACGGTGACGACAGCGGCTACCAGGCGCTCCAAGCCGGGGTCGGCTTCGCCGACGGGGGGCTCACTGGGTTGGGCCTGGGACAGTCGAAGGCCAAGTGGGGCTATCTGCCGTTCGCCCACACCGACTTCGTCTTCGCCATCATCGGCGAGGAGCTGGGCCTCATCGGAGCACTGGTCATAGTGGCCCTGTTCGTGGCCGTCGCCTTCCTCGGGGTGCGCGCCGCGTCGCGTGCGGCCGACCCCTTCTGCGCTCTGGTCGCAGCCGGCATCACCACGTGGATCGTCGCCCAGGCGTTCCTCAACATCGGTGTCGTGGTCGGCCTGCTGCCCAACACCGGCGTGCCCCTGCCCTTCGTCTCCTACGGCGGCTCGTCGCTGCTGGTGACGATGATCGGCATCGGGATGCTGCTCAACATCGCCCGTCACCCGGCCGCGGAGCGGCTCGCGGAGCCGCTGTGACCCCCTCGGGCTCGGAGCACGCCGCCCCTGGTGGGCCGACACGGGTCCTCATCGCCGGAGGGGGCACAGCCGGTCACCTCGTTCCCGGCCTGGCTCTGGCTGACGCGCTCGTGGCTCGGGGGACCGATCCCGCCGCCATCCACTTCGTCGGCTCGGACCGCGGCGTCGAGGCCGAGATGGTGCCGGCGGCCGGGTTCACCCTCGACCAGCTCCCGGGCCGGGGGCTGCCCCGCCGTCCCGGTCCGGCCATGTTCAAGGCCGGCTTGGCCCTCCTCGCCGCCACCCGCTCTGGTGCCGCGCTCGTCCGCCGTCGGCGCCCCGCCGTCGTGGTCTCCCTCGGTGGCCATGCCGCCTTTGCCTGCGCCTTTGGTGCGGTGATGGCCCGGGTCCCGCTCGTGCTCGTCGAACAGAACGTGCGAGCCGGCGCCGTGAACCGTGTGCTGGCTCGCTTCGCCCGGGCCAGCGCGGTCTCGTTCCCGGGCACCGACCTGCCCCGCGCCACGGTCACCGGCAACCCGCTCGGGGCCCAGATGGTGGCCGCGGCCGAGCGCCGGCGGAGCCGCGACGGCGACCAGGCCCGGTCCGAGGCCCGGGACGCCCTCGGGCTTCCCCGCGAGCGCATCGTCGTCCTGGTGACGACCGGATCGCTGGGAGCGAGTCGGGTCAACGCTGCGGTCACCGCGCTCGTCAGACGGTGGGCCGACCGACCCGACGTCGCCATCCGCCACGTCACTGGCCGACGCGATCACGACCAGGTCCTTGCCGGGCGCCCGCCGACGAGCGGCCTTCACTACGACGTGGTCGCCTACGAGGACCGCATGGCCACAGCCCTCACGGCGGCCGACGTGGCCGTCACCCGGGCGGGAGCGGGCACCTGCACCGAGCTGGCTGCCTTCGGCGTGCCCGCGGTGATGGTGCCGCTGCCGATCGCCACGCGCGACCACCAGAGCGCCAACGCCGGCGTCCTCGTCGCAGCGGGGGGTGCTCTCGTGGTTCCCGACGCCGAGCTCGACGTCGACCGGCTCGAGGCCGAGCTCGGGCCGCTCGTCGACGACGGGGTCCGGCGCCACGAGATGGCCGCAGCGATGGCCGGCCAGGCCCGCCTCGACGCCGCCGCGCGCACCGCAGCGGTGGTCGAGGATGCCGCGGGTGGCTGACGCGACCACCCCTCTGCTCGACCTGGCCGGCGCAGCCCGGCGCATCCACGTCGTCGGCATCGGGGGCGCGGGCATGCGCGCCATCGCCTCGATCCTCGTCGCCATGGGCCACCAGGTGTCCGGTTCGGACATGAAGCCGTCCTCGGGCCTCGACCGGCTGCGGGCTGCGGGGATCGATGTCCGGGTCGGACACGACAGGACAACGGTGGCCGACGTCGGCGCGGAGGTGGTCGCCGTCTCCACCGCCATACCCGACAGCAACCCGGAGGTCGTCGCAGCCCGCCAGGCGGGGGTGCCGGTCCTCAGTCGGGCCGAGGTCCTCGCCGCCCTGACCCGGCTGCGGCGCACGGTGTCGGTGTCGGGGACCCACGGCAAGACGACGACCACCACCATGCTGGCGCTGGTCTTGGTGGAGGCCGGCCTGGCCCCGTCGTTCGTCATCGGCGGCGACGTCAACGAGATCGGCACCGGGGCGGTCTGGGACACCGGTGAGCTGTTCGTCGTTGAGGCCGATGAGAGCGACGGCACCTTCGTCGAGCTGTCCACCGATCTGGCCGTGGTCACCAACGTCGAGGCCGACCACCTCGACCACTACGGGGACCTGACCGCGATCGAGGGAGCGTTCGACCGCTTCGTGGCCTCCGCCCGTCAGGCCCTGGTGTGCCTCGACGAGCCGAACGCGGCCGCCCTCGCCCGCCGCCACTCGACGCTGACCTACGGCACCGCGCCCGAGGCCACGTACCGGCTGGTCGAGGTGGCGGTCGACCGGGTCGGCACCCGGTTCACCGTCGAGCACCACGGCGCTCGCCTGGGCACCGTCGACATGCCCATCCCCGGCCTCCACAACGCCCGCAACGCCACCGCCGCGATCGCCGCCGCTGCGCTGGTCGGGGCGCCCTTCGAGGCGGCGGCCGCAGCCCTGAGTCGCTACGCCGGGGTCGCCCGTCGCTACCAGTTCCGCGGCCAGGCCGGCGGGGCGACGGTCGTGGACGACTACGCCCACAACCCGGGCAAGGTGGCCGCCGTCGTCAGCACCGCGGCCCAAGGAGGTTGGGGCCGGGTCATCGCCGTCTTCCAGCCCCATCGATACTCCCGCACCGAGGATCTGGGGCGCGACTTCGGCGGCTCCTTCGAGGGTGCCGACCTGGTCGTGGTGACCGACGTCGATGGCGCAGGGGAGCGGCCCCGGCCTGGCATCACGGGCCAGCTCGTGGCCGATGCGGTGGTCGCTGCCGATCCGACCCGAGCCGTCGTCTACATCCCCGACCGGGCCGATCTCCTCGCCTTCCTGACCGAGGAGCTGGGAGCGGGCGACCTCTGCCTGACCCTGGGCGCCGGCGACATCACGCTGCTGCCCGACGAGATCCTCGCTCGCATCGGTCAGCCATGACCGGGCCCGCTGGTGGCGATCACGCCGTCGAGGTCGCCGCCGCCGTCCTCGGGGACCGGGCCCGGATCGAGGCCCCGCTGGGCCCCCTCACGACCTACCGGGTCGGCGGCCCGGCCCGCCTCCTCGTCGAGGCCGACAGCCAGTCGGATCTGGTCGCAGTCGCCGCCGCGGTGGCCGCCAGCGGCCTACCGACCCTCGTCGTGGGCCGGGGGTCCAACCTGCTCGTCAGCGACGACGGCTTCGCCGGGATCGCCGTGGTGCTCGGAGCCAGCTACGCCGAGGTGACCGTGGCCCACGACGTGGTGGTCGCCGGCGGCGCCGCCTCTCTGCCCGTCGTGGCCCGTCGGACCGCAGCGAGCGGCCTCACCGGTTTCGAGTGGGCCGTCGGGGTGCCCGGGTCGGTGGGTGGCGCGGTGCGGATGAACGCCGGTGGCCACGGGTCCGACATGGCCGCCACGCTGCGGAGCATCCACGTGGTGGACCTGTCGGCGGGCGAGGATGGAGCGGTGCCCGCGACGCTGGCTGCCGCCGACCTCGAGCTCGGCTACCGGTGCTCCGCGGTGGCCCAGGGGCAGGTCGTGGTCGAGGCCGAGATCGCTCTGGCCTGCGGTGATCGCGACGAGGCCGAGCGCGAGATCGCGGGGATCGTCCGGTGGCGACGGGAGAACCAGCCGGGCGGGGCCAACGCCGGGTCGGTGTTCACCAACCCCCCGGGTGACTCGGCCGGGCGCCTGGTCGAAGAGGCGGGCGGCAGGGGCCGGCGGAGCGGCACCGCATCGGTCTCGGACAAGCACGCCAACTTCATCCAGGCCGATCCCGGGGGGCGCGCTGGAGACGTCTTCGACCTCATGGTCGAGGTGGCCGGGCTGGTCGAGGTCAGCTGCGGGGTAGTCCTGCGGCCTGAGACCCGTCTCGTGGGCTTCGACTGGCCGGGTCCGAGGTGACCGCCCCGCCGCGGGCTCCCGTGGTCCGCACTCGGTCCCGTCCCGCCCCGGCGCCGACCGAGGCACCCCACCCGCGGATCCGGGCTCGTCGGGTCGAGGTCGCTCGCGACATCGGTCGTCGCCGCCGTCGACGGCTCAACGGGGTCCTGGGAGTCGTGTGTGCGGTTGTGTGGAGCCTCGTCGTGGTGCGCAGCCCGATCCTCGACGTCGACCGGGTACAGGTCGACGGAGCCCGGCGGACCCCGCCGACCACCGTGGTCGACGCGTCGCGCATCTCGGTCGGGGCGTCGATGACGGAGCTCCCCATGGCCACCGCCACCGAGCGGATCGGTGATCTGCCGTGGATCGACGAGGTGCACATCCGGCGCATGTGGCCCGGGACCGTTCGCATCGTCGTCACCGAGCGACGCCCCGTCGCCACCATGGCCGCGACGAGCGGGTGGGTCCGCCTCGACGCCGCCGGGCGGATCCTCGACCGTGTCGCCCGCCGGCCGTCGCTCACCGTTGTCTCGGGAACCACCTCCGCCAACGACGGGTCGCGCCTCGGCCCGGCCCGCCGACGGGTGCTGGCCACCCTCGAGCGCCTTCCCTCATCGTTGCGATCAGACGCCGTCTCGGCCACCCTCGGTGCCGATGGCTTCGAGATGGCGCTCGCTGATGGGAGTGAGATCGTCCTCGGTGACGCCGCCGATCTGCGGGCCCAGCTGGCCGCCATCCGGACCGTGCGCAGCCAGCCCGACACCGGCGACTGCACCCGCCTCGATGTGCGGGTGCCGTCCGCTCCGTCCTTGACCCGGACCGGCCCCTGTGCCTAGAGTCTCACCCCTCACCACAACTTTACATAACTCTCAACCTCTAGTGGAGGTAGAGGGTCGCTAGGCGGTGGGCCCACCGGGTCGGCCGAGTGCGTCGTCAGATAGGAGCCCTCTCATGGCCGGTAACCCGCAGAACTACCTGGCGGTGATCAAGGTGGTAGGCGTCGGCGGTGGCGGGTGCAACGCCGTCAACCGGATGATCGACGCCGGGCTGAAGGGGGTCGAGTTCATCGCCGTGAACACCGACGCCCAGGCCCTGCTCATGAGCGACGCCGATGTCAAGCTCGACATCGGGCGAGATCTGACCCGAGGCCTGGGAGCGGGCAGCGATCCCGAGGTCGGGACCCAGGCCGCCGAGGCCCATCGGGCCGAGCTGGAGGAGGTTCTCAAGGGTGCTGACATGGTGTTCATCACCGCCGGAGAGGGGGGCGGCACCGGCACCGGTGGCGCTGCGGTCGTGGCCGAGCTGGCCAAGAGCCTGGGCGCCCTGACCATCGGCGTGGTCACCCGCCCCTTCGCGTTCGAGGGTCGCCGCCGGTCGGTGCAGGCCGAGCAGGGGATCCAGAACCTGAAGGAGAAGGTCGACACCCAGATCGTCATCCCCAACGACCGCCTCCTCACCGTCTCCAACGAGAAGACGTCGGTGCTCAACGCGTTCAAGATGGCCGACGAGGTGCTGCTGCAGGGCGTCCAGGGCATCACCGACCTGATCACCACACCGGGGCTGATCAACACCGACTTCGCCGACGTGAAGATGATCATGAGCAACGCCGGGTCGGCCCTTATGGGCATCGGCCACGCGTCGGGCGAGAGCCGGGCGTTGCAGGCGGCCCGCAACGCCATCTCCAGCCCACTGCTCGAGGCCTCGATCGAGGGGGCCCGGGGCATCCTCCTCAGCATCACCGGCGGCAGCGACATGGGGTTGTTCGAGGTAAACGAGGCAGCGGAGGTCATCCACGGTGTGGCCCACCCCGACGCCAACATCATCTTCGGCACCGTCATCGACGACGAGATGGGTGACGAGGTGAGGGTCACCGTCATCGCGGCCGGGTTCGACCGCTGGGAAGAGGGACGCAGCCGGGCCCGCACCGTCGAGGGCGACGACGGCGAGGGCCGGGCGCCGGTGACCGACCTGTTCGGGCCGCCGGCCGCGGAGGAGCCCGAGGATGACGGCGACGACTTCGACGTGCCGTCCTTCCTCCGCTGACCCACGTCCGGTACCAGACCACCACCCGCGCCGACGGGGACTTCGCGGCGGGGGCCGCGGGTCTCGATCGGCGCCGGGCGGCGTTCGTCGCCTTCGATGCACCGTGGACCTGGCTCCACCAGGTCCATGGCCCCGGGGTGGTGACGGTGACGAGGCCGGGCGAGCACGCTGGGGTCGAGGCCGACGCCGCAGTCACCGCCGTCCGCAGCGCACCGGTCGCGGTGACCACCGCTGACTGCGTGCCGGTGGTGCTCGTGGGTGACGGCGCGGTCGGGGTGATCCACGCCGGGTGGCGCGGTCTGCTGGCCGGCGTCGTGAGCTCCGCCGCCGAGGCCATGGCCGCCCTCGGCCACCCAGCCCACCGGGCCGTGGTGGGTCCGCACATCTGTGGCCGCTGCTACGAGTTCGGCCCCGCCGAACTCGACCGGGTGGCGGCCCGCTGGGGCGACCGGGTGCGCGTCACGACCGCCCTCGGGACCCCGGGCCTCGACATGTTGGCCGGAGTCCGGGCCGCCCTGACCGAGGTGGGTGTCGACCGCGTCGACGGCGAGGGTGGCTGCACCGCCTGCGACCCGGACCACTACTGGTCACACCGAGCGCGGACAGAAGCGGGACGGGTGGCGACGGTGGCCTGGCTCGAGCCGTGATCGCCAGTGCGGTCTCGCCCGAGCAGCTGCGACAGCGCCTGAGCGTCGTCCGGGCCCGCATCGAGGCCGCCGGGCGGGACCCGGACTCGGTCACCGTCGTGGGCGTCACCAAGGGCTTCGACGTCTCGGCCGTCCACGCCGCCCGGGCCGTCGGCCTCACCGACCTCGGGGAGAGCTACGCCCAGGAGATGGTGACCAAGACCGACGCCGCCGGTCCCGACGTGCGCTGGCACTGGGTGGGCCGGCTGCAACGCAACAAGGTCCGCCAGATCGCCTCGCACGTGGCCCTGTGGCACAGCGTCGACCGGGCCGAGCTGGGCGCCGAGATCGCCCGTCGGGCCCCCGGCGCCGAGGTGCTCGTGCAGATCAATCCGGTCGGCGACGTCGCCAAGGGCGGCTGCTCGCCCGACGAGACACCGGGTCTCGTCGCCGACCTGCGAGCCGAGGGTCTCGTGGTAGGAGGCCTCATGGTCGTGGCCCCGCAGCAGCCAGCCGCCGCTGCCGCCTGCTTCAGGGCCGTGAGGCGCCTGGCCGACGACCTGGACCTGCGCGAGAGGTCGATGGGGATGTCCGACGACCTCGAGGCCGCGGTCGCCGAGGGGGCGACCATGGTGCGGGTCGGCACAGCCCTGTTCGGCGAGCGAGACCCTTCGCGGGGTACTGGCGACCGCCAGGCCGGGCCGGCGAAGCGCGACGGGTAGGATCGCCCGCTGATGCCGACCATGTGGCGCAAAGCGATGCTCTACCTCGGGCTTGGTCCCGACGACGAGTATGACGACTACGACCCCGGCGTCGCCGATGACGCGCCCGACGCTCGACAGAGCCGTCCTGCATCCGGTTCGACCCCGGCCTATCCCGAGCACGAATCGGCGGCGGTGGGCCCCGTCCGTCCCGTCGCCTCCGGCCGCAACGACGACCCCGCCTCGGAGCCCGAGCCGGTCGGCGCTGCGACCACCTTCGGCGGGCTATCGGGCGGGTCGTCGTTCTCTCGCCCCCGACCCAAGGTCGTTCGACCGGTGCCGGTCGCAGCCTCGGCCCGACCTCGTCTGGTCGCCCCGACGTCGTTCAACCAGGCCCAAGAGGTCGCCGACTCCTTCAAGGGCGGCCAACCCGTGGTGCTCAACATGCGCCAGGCCGATCGCGACACGTCTCGGAGGCTGATCGACTTCTCCAGCGGGCTCTGCTACGGCCTCGGTGGCGGGATGGAGAAGCTCGACAGCCAGGTGTACCTGCTGTGTCCGACCAGCGTCGAGGTCAGCGCGGACGAGCGCACCCGTCTACGCGACCGTGGTTACGAGGGCTGATCGTCCCGCCGACGTTGACCCACCACCCTCGACCGTGAACGCCGTCCTCAGCCTCCTGTGCCTGGCCGCCTTCGTCTACCAGCTGGTCGTCCTGGCCACCATCCTCGTGAGCTGGTTCCCGATCGAGCCCGGCTCCGCCTTGGAATCGGTGGCCCGTGCCCTTCGGAGCGCCACCGACCCGGTGCTCGGGCCGCTGCGCCGCACCATCCCCGCCCTACAGGTCGGTGGCTTCGCCATCGACCTGTCGCCCATCATCTTGCTGATCGGCCTCCAGATCCTGCAGGCAATCCTTTGTTGAGGCGATGACTACGATCGGTGGTCATGGACCTCCCCTCTAGCCTCTCGGGCACCAAGGAGTTCCGCATCGTCAAGCGGGGCTACGACCCCGACGAGGTCGACGCCTTCCTCGACCAGATCGCCATGAGCGTGGCGGAACTGCGCCGCAAGCTCGCCGAAGCGTCCGAGCAGGCGGCTCAGGCGCCGGGAGGAGCTGGTCCGGCGGCCG
>Ga0136617_10001644_pt1 | contig 19829 bp, 13 predicted proteins | sample AntDrymUQ3222106_2_FD_129672 | JGI IMG/M metagenome (GOLD analysis project Ga0136617, IMG submission 129672) | Polar desert sand microbial communities from Dry Valleys, Antarctica - metaG UQ322 (21.06) | ecosystem: Environmental > Terrestrial > Soil > Desert | place: Antarctica: Dry Valley... | reverse complement strand
TGTTTTGTCTTTATTACCGGCTTCTCAACTATCAGCAAAATAATCAAGAGTCGGCCACCCAAAAACTAAAAGGCGTGGTTACTGGCAAGTACAATCTATTTAACTTCAAGTTAATTAATTTTACCATTTTAACGGTTTCTTGAATTCCTTAGGTTTTCATTCTGGGTTTAACCATAAAATGGCACTTGTTTTATTTTAACCGTAAAGTGCCTTTTTACGCCATTTTATGGTTAAACCCATATTAGTATTCTTTGTAGGATAAACGTCTTGGTAAATCATTATCGGACTCAAATAGGCTTTTCATTGAGTATAGCAATAAAAAAAAAGCAAATATAGAGAACGCGAAAATCTGTTTCGGCTTTAATCTTCAATGTGGAGTTTTTTAGTAAAAATAAATCTTTTACAATTGATGAATGCCGAGACCGCCGCTTCCTTCAGACATTATTTGCTACCACTGCCAAAGCAAAGACACCAGCAAAGCCGGTTTTACTCGCGGCAAGCAGCGTTATTACTGCCGCGCCTGTCGTCGGTGGTTCCGCGAAAATCCCGTTATTTCAGACGGCAGCAAACTTAACAAAGGCAGAAGTTCAAAAAATCTGCCCTCAAAAGGTCATCTTATTTTAAGTCTTCAGGCAATCTCTCAAAGACTTGGTAGAACTCCGAAGACAACCGACATTAACGAGCTTTCTAAAGCCGGTCGGTCTTACCCGCTCGATAATTACTATGACGTTTTCGGCAGTTTCGTTGAAGCCGTTAAAAAAGCTGCTCTCAAAGCAAACTACAAAAAAAAATTCGACAAGGAAAAACTCCTCGGCGAGTTGCGCGAACTACGAGCAAAATTGAAACGTCCGCTCCTTAGCAAAAATGTTGTCGCCGCTAGAAAGAAAGGCAAGGTTTCTTCCGTTTATCATTTTCAGCGGGCTTTCGGGTCAGTTCCGAAAGCGATTGAAGCAGCAGGCACGGGACAAAAAACTTACAATCGTCAGGAAATGATAGAAATTCTTCGTCGGGTAGGTTCTAAACTTGATCGCCCTGTTCTGGCTTCGGATATTGACGAACTGTTTCGTTTGGGCAAAGCGCCTTCGCACCGCGCGATTGAGCGCGAATTTGGCGGGATGGCAAAGGCGAGGCGTGCCGCCGGAATAAAAAATACTTACCGTAAAGAAAACCGTGACACGCGGCATTGGCAGAAATACACGCCCGAAGAACTTATTGAACAACTAAAATCGTTAGCAGAGAGGCTCAACAGAAAGCCGACGGACCGCGACATTAATCGTGCCAGCAAAGAGGGACTGTGCGCTTCTTCAACAACCTTCGCCAGAATGTTCGGCAGTCTCCCGGAAGCCTACCGGAAAGCCGGCTTTGAACAGGTAAAGTCGCGCTCTTACACTGACAAAGAAATTCTTTCCGCGCTTAAAAAGCTGGCGAAAGAAAAGGGCGGAATGCCGACTTATCACGAACTCGTCGCAGCCAGTAAAGCAGGAAAATATCCTGCTCCCGGGACAATCATCAGGCGAATCGGAAAACTTACCGATCTAAAATCAAAATTCGATTCTTTTCGTTAGGAATTTTAGTTTAAGAATCTTAAAGGGAAGCCCATAAGTAACTCAATTATTGTTTGAGTTGGCGAACATACTTACTAAAAAAACTTTCTCCCTCCGCTTATTCCACCTTCAATTCATAAACTGACACTTTTTTCCGAACAGTAGATTGTCTAATTGATTAGCTCGTTTTTTGCGTTTAAAGAGCGAATGTGAAATCTCGAATTATAAGTTTAGTTATATGTTTCTAAAAGGTGAAAAAATTGATTTTGGATATACCGCAGAGAAGCAGGTTCTCAATGGAGTGTCATTATCTTTGGATAAAAGCGAAACACTTTCCGTTGTTGGGGCTTCCGGTTGTGGTAAATCAACACTTCTTAGAATTATCTCAGGAATTTTGCCATCTGCAAAAGACACTTGGCTAAATGGACAAATTAACATCAACGGACAAACGCCTGACGAATACCGGAAATCCGGCAAGTTAGCGTTCATGTTTCAGGAAGCTACTTTAATGCCCAATTTGACGGTAAAGGAAAACATTGCTTTTCCTCTAAAAATCAAAGGTATTAAGGATAATGAAAGGGTAACAAATCTTTTATACACAGTCGGTTTAGAGGATCATTCCAATAAACTGCCAAAAGAACTTTCTGGCGGTATGAAAACCCGCGTGGCTTTAGCTCGCAGTTTTGTTACCGGACCGGAACTTCTTCTCCTCGACGAGCCTTTCTCAGCCTTAGATATTGCTTGGAAAAGCAAACTCTATATCGAACTGGAAAAACTCCGAGAGCAGTATCATTCAACTATAATTTTTGTTACCCACGATGTGCAGGAAGCCTTGATTTTATCAAATAAGATAATTGTTTTGGGTAAAAACGGAACAAAATTGTATGAGGATATAATTGAATCAGATCTCAGTATTCAAGAGCGGGTTAATGATATTTCCGATTATATAAAAACGCCAACCTATCAAAATTATTTTATACCCATTCAAAAATGGATTATGGTCGACGGTACACGTGCGGTTACTGGGAGAGAAGAGGTCGATAGAATTTTGAATAAGATTTCTAGTGTAGTAGAGAACGGGAATAATGTTTGGAGTACCTACCAAAGTGACATAAATTCTATAAAGGAATATACAAACGTAGATTCTGTCAACCATTTATTAGTGAGTGCTTTTCGTAGCTCTAAATCATTAGATTTTAAAGAGTACCTAATGTATCACATTCTCAATTATAAGGATTTGGATGCTGATATTAGTAGAGAAATATTTAATTTCTATTATACAAATATCGAAACTGCCTCGGCAGACGGATGCAAATGGTATCAGACCACTCCCGAACATTTATTTAGGACTGTTATCAAAACAAGAATTAATGGAGATAGAACTAAATATCCTAAAGAAAAGTTATGGATTTACTTGTGTGATTTATATCACTCAAACGAAACAACCAAAGTATTGAATTATCTTAATGATGTCGTTGAAGGTAAAATTGAACAACTTGATTATCCATTTGCGAAAGAAGTAGCTCAAAAGGTAAAGGGAAAAATTGAAAATGAAAAATTGGATGCTATACATATTGCTTAGTGTGCTTTTACTGGCACTGTGGCAATACTTCGGCAGCCACAATCAAACAGTAAGGCTATTAATTTCCTCGCCTACGTTGGTGGTCGAGTATTTTGCTGAAAACACATCGGAACTTCTGGTAGCAACGAAAACTACGCTCGTCGAAGCTGTTTCAGGATTATTGATTGCAACCGCCTTCAGCTTTGTTGTAATGATTCTGTGTTTTTATCAGCCAAAAGTGATGGATTTTGTATTGCCTATAATGGTTACATCACAGGTGATACCCATAATCGTCTTAGCACCCTTTTTCATAATCCTACTAGGAATGGGAATCGCCTCAAAAATCGCTATGGCAGCCGTTATTAGTTTCTTTCCGATATTTGTCAGTTTCGCGCAAGGTTACAAAGCCATCAACAAGAATATTCACGAGTTTTTCTACATCTATAATGCTCCGCTTGGTTTCAGAATAAGAAAAGTTTACTTTCCATTGGCAATGCCGAGCATTATGTCGGGACTAAAGGTGAGTGCCACTCTTGCCACAATCGGAGCTATTGTCGCCGAGTTTACCGGGGCTGAAATCGGACTGGGGAAAAACTTATTCCTAAGTGCCATAAGACTAGAACCGGAATTAATGATGACCTCGCTGATTTTATCTGCTTTAAGTGGGGGACTTTTATTCAGTGTTATTTGGGTTTTAGAGAAAAATTTCGGCAAATGGTATGCAGGTGATTAAAATGAAAGTTCTAAATGATTATAGAAAAATTACACCACCTTCATTTCGCAAACACGGCGAAGTGGTCATTAACCATTTATCAAACAAATATAATCTCACAGTCATTGAAAAAGAAACCGTTGATTCAAATGAATATATAGGTAGCTTCGATGGTGAAAATATTACGGTAAAAAGCAGTCTTAGCGATGACCACAAATTATTTCTTATAGTGCATTTGTTTGGACACTGCGTTCAATGGTGTGGCTTAGGCGCAGAAAAGTACTCAAACATTGAAGAAACTCTTCCTATTAACAATGACGGAATGATTTCACCAGAAAAACTGAAAGAGCTTAAAGATTATGAAACTGAAGCAGCCGGCTATGCCGTTCAACTATTGAATGATGCCTTAGACGTAAATCTTTCTCAGTGGTTTGCAGATTGGTCTCACGCTGATTGGGATTATTTCATAAATATATCTTCCTTAGAGAACAAGCCGAACACTATGGATATAGACGTAAAATTCGGAACGAATTTAATTCCGCCAAGAAAGATAACGGATATTAGATTAAGAAAAATAAGTCCTAAATATGCCTACTGATAACAACAGTGAATGGTGTAATGATTCTTCCCTGTATTTTCAAAAAAAAGATGCATCAAGGGTATTTACTCTCCACAAAAAAATCGTAGAGGATATTTCAATTTCTAACGCAATGGAAATATTAGACTACGGGAGCGGAGACGGAAAAATTTTAGAATCATTTCCATCAATAAACAGATATAAATTCACTTTGCACGATCCTGATGAGAGCGCAATGAACGAAGCAATAAAAAAATTTAATGGCTACGAGAATGTTCGTTTTGAGGCTGACAGCAATAACCTACCTTCAAATTTTTATGATGCCGTAATTTTTTGCAATGTAATAATGTGCGTCAAATCTACAGACAATCTGCAAGAAACAATTCAAACGATTAAACGCATTAAAAGAAAAACGGGAGCAGTTTATGCGGGCTTAACGCATCCGTGCTTTTTGGATAAACAATTTGCCACCTACTCAAACGACTTTAGTCTGGGTGAAAAGTCATTTGATTATTTCGACAATGGGGCAATATATCATGTTTATATGCAAGAGCAAGATAATACCATTGTTATAAAGGACTTCTTTTGGAATCTATCCTTAATCATAAATCTGTTTTTGATGAGCGGGTTTAATCTACTTTCCATTAAAGAATTACGAGATGTCGAAAAGAACAACTTTTCGCCATTTATGATTCTTAAATTTAACTAAAATGAAAAATCAAACAAAAACTAGCTTTTTAACCAAAATGAAAAAACTGCGACTTATCAGCTTCGTGCTGATTGCCTTTCTGATTACAACGAGCTGCAACAGTTCTTACAGCACCGCAAAAAAGGAAAGCGCTTCCTTAAGATTCGATTGGTTTACAAGTATGACCTTCTCAGGCGAAGTTTGGGGTTATAATGAATTTGCTAAGAAAAATAACCTAGACTTAAAACTGGAACCTGGTTCGGAAACCACCGATCCATTAAAACTAGTTATTGCGGGGTCTAACGAATTTGGGTGTATCAGTGCCGAAAAGTTTTTAGCAGCAAACGAAAAAGGCGCAGACTTAGTAGCTATCGGTGTCATCAATCAAATCTCACCGACGGTTTTTATTTCTAAAAAGGAAAAAAATATCACTACTCCTAAAGATTGGATTGGTAAGAGAGTTGGAATTTTACCCGGTGGCGCGACGGAGTATGTTTATCGCTCTCTGCTACGTAAGGAAGGAATTATTTCGACACAATTCAAAGAGGTTACAGTTTCTTTTGATTTGGCGACTTTTATCGCTGACAGTTATGATGTCAGACCGGCATTCATTTACGACGAACCAGTATCCCTTGAGTCGCAAAACATTGCTTACAATTTGATTGAGCCAAAAGAATACGGTGTTAATTATGTCGGCAGAGTTTACTTTGCTAAACGCGATTTTGTAAAAAACAACCCAGAGTTGGTGCAGAAGTTTATAAACACAATGGCGGACGGGTGGAACGCTTCAATGGCGAATCCTGAAGAAGCAATCAATAATCTTAAAAAGTTTGAGCCAAAAACGGACTTAAATCGTGATCTGGCATCTTTGAAAAAAGCGAAGCCTTACTACGTTGATGCCAATGGAAAGACGCTTACCTTCAATTATGCTTTTTGGGATGCGACCGTTAATGAATTAAGCGAGTTGGGAATTATAAAAAACAAAAATTATAAGGACTCAATTGACGAAAGATTCGTCAATAACTATTATTCATCACATAAGTAAAAATCTTATTGATAAAGAACTAGAAAACGCATTCAACGCCGCTTACCACAAGCTACTAAACTTGTTTAACGGCAAAGAGGGGCGACCAGAAGATGGCGCCCCTATTGCTGCTTTCCAATTTGCTGCCACATACCAGAGCGAAGAAAATTATCATATTCGGACTTTATCAATCGCTAATGAAAGATATATAGAACTGCTTGATGAATTTATTTCAGATGCAGGGTCTATCTTATTTTCAAAACAAAAAACGGACAAGAAAGATACTGATAAGGAAAAATACGAGTCTTTAACAGGAGAGACACATAAGATTGTTAATACCAACTTAATCCCTAAGAATTTTACTCCTCCAAAAGAAACTATAGAAGCAAAATGTGACTTCCAGATATGGAACAAATACTTATCAGATAAGAAGTTTGGCAAATCTTCTATTTGGCTAAGCTTAGTTGATAAATCTCAAGATGAATGGCGATTCAGCTTAGATTTCTTTTTGATTCTAAACCTTGATATTAAAGCTAACCTTCTTAAAGACGAAGAGTTCTATAAAAACATAAACAAGGACGATTTTGATAAATGGAAGTTTAAATACGATTTATTTGAAATTCTTTACAGTTTCGCAAATGATTATGGCATCGGAATCATAACAAAAGCATTAAATGAAGCTCTAAACAAGCAATCAATACGCTCTGCTATTTCCCAAGTAATGGCTCGTAATATGAGTCACAACATTGGTAGTCACGTATCATATAAGTCAACTAACATTGCAGTCAAAAAAAGAATTATCGAGTTATATCCCAACCAATTAGAACTTAAAACCTTAAATAAAAATGAAGAAGTTATAGATTGGATAGATTTTATGTCTGAGAAATTGGACAAGTATGAAATCCATCGCAACGAATATCTTGCTGATTATAGTTTATCACCACAAAGTTTTCGTTTTTATAAAGATGTAATTCTACCTTTTTGCGAAAATACGCTAATCCTAGATAATATCGCTTCGATGGAGGGTGCTAATTATCCGGTACCACTAACCAAAGATGAAAACAATAAACAATCTAAAAAAGATGAAGTTAATAAAAAAACACATTTCAACAAGAACAAATTAAGAATTCGAGTTTTCATCAAAAAAGCAGGCGAGAAATCATATAAAGAAATTAAAGCTAAATATCCAAATGTTGTTTGTTTATTTCCTTCGGGTGATTGTAATGAAGAAATAGTTTACCCTGACCATTTTCCTTACCTGCTTAAAAATAAAGAAAACGGAAAATCTCTGTTCGATGGCATTAACTCTAAGGAAATTGAGGAAAAGGATTTGGATGTGGAAGTATTACTCCACAGCGAACAAGGTTTATATTCCATTTTAGAAAATTTTATTAGAAACAGTGCCAAGCACAACAAAGGTAAACTTACTGACCAAGACGAACTTGAAGTGAGGCTTCACTTAGCGGAAGATGAGGAAAAAGGCGATAGATTCACTCTCATATTGTCTGACAATGTTTCAAATCTCAAAGGGGATAAATTGTTTAAGGAAAATTCAGACGAACAAGGTTTATATCAACGGATGAAAAGTGGATTTGTTACTGATATAGAGAAGTCCGGCAAGCAGAATTTAGGTTTTGCTGATATGAACATAAACAGTTTTCTATTTAGATTCAATGCCGCTGATATTAGCAACGACACACTCAAGGATAATTTAGACCTCGTTATAATTCCAATTTGCGATGACTCCAAAGAATTAGAGCCGGTTAAAATTACAGACAAAGTTAGTTTGGAACAAGACACGGAATATAATTTCGGTTATCAAATCGAGTTATTGAAACCACGAAAAGTTTTGTGGATTGGTGAAGACAACACTATCAAGTGCGGGGAAGCAACAAATGAATCGCTAAAAAGTGACGGCATCTTTCAATTTAGAAATATAGATGATTATAAAAACGATACCGAAAATAAAAATGAGATTGCCGCTTACGATTTTGTGATTTTTTATGAAAGCTTTGAATACAATAATTACATAGATCACCAAATTCATCTTCCGCCAAGAGTATTAGTAGTTCCTAAAAATAATGAAGAAAAATGTAACAAACCTAATATCAGCTATGTTAGTAATGGCTTTAACAATTTAGAGAATGCAGAAGATTTATTTGAAAAGTGCTGGACACAGTGGTTAAGCAGAATTAAGAAGCAGAAAACAGCTTTTATTTATTATGACGAAAACAAACGAGAAGGGGTAAAGTTAAGGAATCTGCAACTTAGAAGTGAGAACGCAATAAAGTGTGTCAATTTTTTAGCTGAGGAAACTAATATTTCCAATGATGAAATTGCTGTAATTTATGACCACCATGGGAATGCATTTACCGGGATTTATTTAAAAAATCCTGAACAAGAAAATTTCTATTTAAATCATTCGAAGATTGTTTTTGATAAAGGTTCAGATGATTATGGAAGACTAAACTTTTTGTCCGATGATGAATTTAAGAAAAAACTTTTAGCCTATAGATTGATAGATGCGGCTACGACAAATGTTTTTATTTTGGACGAACGAATTGCTACTGTAGCCAATCAAGATAAAAGTAATATAAATGACAAAAATATTGGCTTAGAGTTTAAAGTCGAGAAGAAGGTTAAAAACTATGACGAATTAAATTTCTCCCGATTCTGTTATGGAAAAGTATTCGCAATAAATAATATCAAGATCAATGGAGTGGATGAACCCATTCACTCCGGGCGACAAAACTATTATCTTTCTTTACAAATTAATAAAAAAGCTAAAGACCTAAAGATAATAATTGATTCAAAAAATAAAGAAATTAATAAGATTTTAGGTAATATAAATGGTTTGCGAAAGGATATATTGGTAATACATAGAACTTATCTGAAAAAAGATACATTAGGAGGAATGGAAGTTAAAGACTTCTTGGGATTAGCGGGTAGAATTTTCGGTTCTGTAGTTGTAACATCCGGCGGCGGTTATCCTCACAATTTGTCAGAAGACGTTAGATTTGTACCGTTTTCCATAATCGAACAATGTGTTAATTCCCGACTCTCAAAATTGAAATTGGTGACATATTTACAAAAACTGAGGTTTGTTAAATAGTAAATTTCGTCTTTTCAAAACCAACGAAATATGAAACAAATATTGATAATCACAAGAATTACCAACCTTAAAAATGAAGATGAGTTTGGTGAACTTTTTCCAAATAAAAAAACACCTGTCGAACAGGAACAATCTGGCATAAAACTTAGCATTCACCAAGGACTGCTCTTTTTTGAAAGCGTTGAAGAGAAAATAGCAAAAAAAATTAAAGATAAAATAGCTAATGAGGCTAGTGAAGTTTTGATAGTTATACATTCACTCAAATTTGACGGCATAAAAACTGAATTAATAAAACTTCAAAATAATGCGGACTGGCAAATTAGGCGATATTCTACTGTGCCTGAAAATGAATACACTAAAATCAAATCCGCCTTTCAAAAAGTGTCTAATGATCCTGCTGGTATTGAAGCTATTAACGAACTTTTTTCACCTGACTGGAAGCTCGAAGCAAGACTTGAGTTACTACAAAAAATTGTAGCTGGTGAAACACGGGGCGAAGAAGATGATAAAGATTATTTTTTTGAATTAGACAGCAAAATCGCAGAATATCAAGGGAATTTCCAAGATTTTACAGAACATGACAAAGATTTTTTCGCAATCATCCAAAGGGAAGATGAAAATGCTTTCAATCAATACAAAGCTGCCTACGATAAACTTTACGATGCTTTAGAAATTGAAATTTAAATAAACGAGTATGAGCAACTATCTCATTGTGGATTCAAACCCTAAACTTGCTGAAAGACTTCATCAGGTGTTAACCAATAACACCGTTATCAAATACGAAGAAGGTATAGAGGATGAAAATATAAATTATTGGAATTGCTCGAATTTTTCAGATTTAAGAGACTTAAGTGATAAAGTCCAAGCAAAAGCAGATAACAGCCAAATAATTCTGATAAATGCAGAATCCAAACTTGAGGGCGGACTTATCCAAGACCAAGAATTAGTTGAACTGGCTTTTTGGTTTCGGTGTAAGTATGAACTAAAAAATGCAATTGTTTTTTACAGTTTGCAATCCGCAAATCATTTACTAAAAACGAAACCTAAAAATTTCATTTTGCTTTCACCTGGTTGCTATCATTTAAGATTACCGGCAACCAAAGACCAAATTAAAAAAATAGCAGGTTTCAAGCCTTTGGAGAACTTAAATTTAATTAAACCATTTCTGAAACCCAGAATGAATTTAGAAGTAACTCGCCATCGTTATGCAAATTACACAGGTATTTATTTGATGGCGCTTTTAGCACAAGAAGTTTGGAACCCAAATGAAGACATAATAACTGCGGATAATAAACTGTATGATAAATTGTATGATTTTTTTCAATCTTTGGATTACAACCTACTGAAATTTTATTTTGATTTGTCATTTAATAATCTTGGCTCCGCTCAATTTAATAGTTTTGGTATACGTTGCTTATCAGAAAAAAACATTTTACTCATTGATGACTTAGAAGCTGGGTGGAAACCGATCATTAGCCAAATAATTTATGGAAACAAAAATGATCTAAAACTCAATAGTGTAGAAATCAAATACAAATTAGTAAATAACAAAACAAAATTAGATTTTGAATCAACAAAAAGTCTCTTAAACTATAATTTGAAACATTACAAACCCCATTTAATACTATTGGATTTACGACTTAACGATGAAGAAGACAAAAGGGACGTGACAACATTAGGGGGCTACAAATTACTTCGTTTTCTCAAAACGAATTCTTACTACAAGGGATTACCGGTAATAATGTTTACAGCCAGTAGTAATGCAGAAACAACTAAGAAGCTAATTGAAGCCGGCGCAGAAGCAGTATGGACTAAGCCGGGAATGGACGAAAGTTTAAGCACCGAGCAAATCATTAAAAGATACCAATTATTAACTCGCTATATTGACAATGAACTTTTCAAGTTCGATGAGAAAGTAAAAGTTGAATCAAAACAGGATATTGAAGAAACGAGACTTATGGTTTTACAAAAAGTTGAATTTCTAAAATATAGAGCCAAATTAAGCAATCTAAGAAAATCCGATCATTACTTCAATGAATTTACAGATATTGTGGTTGATACTAATTCCATCTTAGAGAATGAGAGTACAATTTCTAATGTCTTTAAACTTGCTCAAATTTGTGGTGAAACAAAACATAAGATAGAAGTGGAGGAAGTAGTATTCGATACTTGCATACCAAAGATAGTTTTGCACAATTACGTAATTGATGAATTAATCCATTGGTCTAAAGCAATTGATCCATTTAAGCCAGTTTTCTGGAAAGCAGGACTGTTGGCTTATGACGTAATAAGAGGTTTATTTCAAGATAATCTCGTTCGCACGGAGTTTAATTCGTTCTCAAAAGGATCAAATACTCCTTTATGTCTACTTGGCAGAACCGGACTAAGCTCTTTTGCTGACCCTAAGTTGGTTAAATATATTCTTTCGATTGTTTCGGGAAGTAGTTTTAAGTTGGAGCGACGTTTCCGTCAAGGCAAAGATTGGAGAACAGAATCTAAAAATGCAAAATATCTCACATATAGTTCCAAAGTCCTTTTAATTACTAACGAATCAGAGAATATTGAAGGGAAAATTCCATTAGAATTAAGGACAAAATATGCAGAATTAGATAGTCCACAAGGGACAATCGAAGTAATTAACACAGCAACTTTTATTAGAAAGATGGAAGAGATTTCTTTGTAATTACTAATGAACTACATTATTTGTAAAAACACACAATCAGCCTTTTTTGCAAAACTTATTGCCTTAATTGGAACTGACAAAAATAATTTTGAGTTTATTACCGATAATGAGCAATTAGAAAATTTATTTTCAAGTAATAAGGTTGCGCCTAATTTTATTTTAGTTGACTCCCTTTTAGGATGGGGCGACGACTATTTACAAAATGCTAGTGGTTTTGAAATTGCCGCAAAATTGCGTCGGGATTATTTAATTAAATGCCCAATTATTTTTTTTAGCTCTCTCAGAAAAAGCTTTTTTGATAAACAGATATTATCCGGTAATAAGTTTAGCTTGATAAATGCAAAAGGGAGCGGTTTCCTTTCCTTTCCTTTTACTCTTAAAGCCTTTAATAAATTATTGTCAGAGATTAAATCTTTGGACGATAGGGGATTGCGAGAAGTGGTGATTAATCAATGTAGATTAAAGCAGCATTGGCAGAAAACATCTCATAAAATAGGAAATCTACTTTCAGATTATCCGAATAATTATGAAGAGATTCGACAAATAGCTTACGAATGGGCAGAATCAATAAATTACTTCGCACCCGATAAAGTAAACCTCTTTGAAAAATTTCAGAAGCAACTTATCGAGTCGGTTAACTCAGAAAACACAAACAATTTAAAACTCTCCCTGCAAACTCTTGATGAATCATTAAAAGGTAAGAAGCCCTATGATTTTTCGGAAATTGATATTGAAAATCTTCCGAAATTTCCACCAAAAGATTATTCAAAAATTTTAATTGCCGACGATGAACCTTTGGATTCATTAGTAAATGGTTTACAGAATGAATATCGTTATACGATTGTCGGGCAGGCTCAGGGAGCAAATGAAGCTGGAAGATTGTTAAAGGATAAAAAACCAGATGTTGTTCTGTCGGATTTTTACTTCAAGGAATACGCTCGAGATAAAACAACCGATAAAAAGTTCGGCGGACAATTTATGGTAGCTGCCACAGATTTTGAAATAGGCTCACCGAACAAGTCTAAAAAACCTATTGTTGCTGTTATATCCAAAACTTCTCTCGATAAACAGGAAATACCGCAAGGAGTTTTAGATTTTTCCGGTTCTTTGAATGCAACAAATCCAGAATTCGTTCATCGCGGTATTTGGCTCGAAGCAATTAGACGTGGGATAACCGAACCGGAAGCTGTTGAAAATCAAAATTGGACATTGGAATATCAATGCAGGCAAAGGCTTGAGTCTTATAAAAAAGATTTACCCAAACTTATCTGGCAGTGGGATTTTTTTAAGGATACTGTCCAGGAAACCATCGATATGATTGGAAGCCTTCCAGTTTCTGATAACGCAGAAGATTTGAGCCTTATTAAAAGTATAAAGAAAACGCTTAAACCTTTTGAAAAGGTCAAAGATTTTTCCCTAAAGGAAGTATCTGAAATTTTTTCAAAAGTTGAAGAGGATCACAAAAAAGCCAAACAACCGCCGGAATCAAATGTAAAAACACAGATCCGTAATATTTTGCACGGAAAAATCGAGCAGTTCTCCAGGGTTACAAATTATATAAATTTTACATTGAAGGTCTTTACCGACGTTTCGTCTGACTTAATTTCGCTTCCTGAATACCAACAGATAGGAATTGAATTTAGAAATAAACTTGATACTTTTCGGGATGACAAGCCTTTATTGCCCTTTCTAAATGTACTTCAAGAAACTGTTGATAAAATACTCGAACGACTGCCTGAAATTCCTAAAATTAAAAATCCGGTAAAAGCCAAGTCTTCAATTTCAAGAAAAATTCATTTTCTTATCGCAGAAGACGATTTATTTTGGGGTCAAACTGTCGTTAGCACAATAGAAAAGGTTAAGCAAAAACTCGGCAGCAATTTCCAGATTACATATAAATATTTTCGCGCTGTAAGGAAAGCAATTAATGCAGTACCGGAAATAAGTTCGACTCCGACAAAAAAAGAAGCTGAACAGAAAGTAGAATATATTGCCGTAGTTGATATTTGTTTGCCTCTAAGAATTATGAGGGGTGAAATACCGACTCCTGAGAATGGCATTAAACTTATAAAAGCCCTTTCCAAATACACATCTAATGTTCCGCTTATCGTATTCAGCACAAAGGCTTCGCTCGTAGATAGGCAGGTAATCGGCAGATTAGGAATCCCGGACGGTCATTTTATTGCCAAAGATTATGATGCGGAGCATGCACTCACCGAGGCTTTAATTAGTCTCATTGAAAAAAAAGATAAATACATCATCCGCCGTGTGCCTTATAAAAAAAATGGCGCTCTATTTTACGATTTTCTAATAAACGGTTTGCAGATTCCGTTTACTACCGAATTAAATATAACTTTTGAAGCTTTATACAGCCTAAAAGTAGACAAAAAGTATGAAAATCAAAATCTTTTTTCTATTAAAGAAATAAACAAAAAAAGATTGTTAATTAAAAAAACATTGAATACAGAGGAAGAAATCGATGAAAACCAAGAAAATTCGGTTCAGGATCATATATATAGAATTCGTGAGTTAGTTCACGAAATATTCCAGAGAAATAACCGCTATATAAATACTCGCGAGTTAATCAAAACTACAAGTGATGGTGAGGAATTTTTTTATGAACTGAATGCCGATTTACCTTTGTCCAAAGAAAGTAATTTGCCTTTGGAAGATGAGGAAATTGATTGGGAAAAAATAGCTTGGGAAGAGATTGATTGGAAAAAAATTGATGAAAAAATTGATTCGGAAGATGAGGATGAATTAATATGGAAGGACTACCAAAATTTCAAAAATAAAAAGTTTAATGTTTTAGTTATCGGAGATAACGCAGATATTTCCACACAAATCACTGATATTCTGGAGCGTAAATCTGAAAATGTTTTTAATTGTAGTCCTGCCGAAGAAATAGAGGAACTCGCAGAAACTTTCTGTCCCGACATTGTTTGCACAGAATTAGAAAATATTGAAATTTGGAATCGCGTAAGACCAATATTGCATAACAAACCGCTTGGAATAATTGTTACTACTACAAATGAAGAAGAAAACAGATTAGTTCAAAAAGCGATCAAATCCGGCGTTCCGGTAGCTAATTTTGTTTCAATTAATGAGCCAGATTGGATAAATTCATTTCTTACTAAGTTAAATAACGAAAAACAAAGAGTATTTCTGGGTAAAGTAGATGATTCGCTGAATTTTACAAAAGAGCCAATCGTAGAAGTTCTTAAAGGTTCAAATCTATTGGAAGGTAAGTTACAGCTTCAAGTAAATAATAAATTGTTTGCGCCAAACAGAAGTAACCAATCCAAGATTCTCAGTTATCTTTTACAAAATCCAGGAACTCTTATCAGTCTTGACACAATCAAAAAAGATGTCCTTGGTTTAAAAAGACCAGTCGCTGATAATTATCTAAATAAGTTGGTGGAAAGAATCCGCACACAAATTCAGGAGAATTGGCTTAACACGGATGAAAGGGAATTAGCGATGCAAATCCTGGAATCTTCTGCGAAAGGCATGCAACTGAATGTTCAAGTGATTTACCCTCAAGCAATTCAATAACTTAACGCCTTTTTTCCTAAACTTCTTCCAACATAAATCTTAAAACTGACACCGTTACTCAAAGGTTTATCTGTATAAGAGTTTTAGTTCTTTGTAACTAAAACTCTTTGTTATTTTGCCGGTTTTAATCTTTTGTTAAGAACTGACACTTTCCTATGTCGTCCCTATTCTAAGATTTATTTATCAAAACGTAAGGAGGTGTTCAATATGATTGGTGGCGGGGCTTGGTAAGCACAAACAGTGGGGCGAGTTAATTCTCGCCTCTACCTAAAAATTTATTTTGGCTGTCGCTATTCTTCGGAATTAGCTTTGACGGCTGATTAGTTGGAAGAAGTGTATTTTGTTGCAGTTTTTTCTAAATAGTCAGCCGTTTTTTTTGTAAGAGAAAAATATGAAGAACATGACAAAAATCAAATTTAACCGCAGAAGCCGCCACCAGTATAAAACTCGAGTCAGTATGTTCACCCAGTTGCTCGATCAAAACGAGCAGCTTTTTATAAGAGAGTGGAACAAATTAGTTTCAGGTTGGATAGGTGAAATTCATCGCCGCCGGAAAAATTGGCAGGAAGGCGAGGACTTTCACAATGAAAAAAATCACGATGGCGTGGTCGAAAGGGGGAGAACCCTTATTTTCGGCGTAGTCGAGCTTGCCGAAATGTATTTAGAAGCCTGTGGCGAAAAAGCCGAAAAGCTCGTCGGCGACGCAACGCGCCAAGTTTTAACGAACGAGTGTTCGAAGGCTGTTGCAATGGTTGTTGACGGACGGTTAAACGGCAATCTGACACATCACTGGTATCGCTGGATATAAAGGTATATCTGTCGTCGGATGAACATTCCCCAAGTTTTACCTTTTTTTTAAGCCTGAATAGAAGAGATAAAAGTATGAAAAACAAATTTATGAACGAAACGAATCAAAAATCAACCGCAATACAAAGATTTATCTGGTGGTTTGCCGCCGCAAAAACCAATCGTCTGGAGCAATGCCCAGATGAGTGGAATAGATTTACTTCGCTCGGCATTTTCGTGATGATCGTCGCCGTCTTAGCCGTTGTTTCCGGCACGTTTTTCCTGACCGTATCTTTCAATATCGGGGTTCTCCCGGCAATTATCGGCGGCTTGTTTTGGGGCTTTACGATTCTTTCAATTGACCGCGTAATGCTTGCTTTTTACCACAAAGGCACGGGCGAGCTTAAACGGATTCTGCCCCGTATTGTGCTGGCGGTGCTTATCTCGGTAGCAGTTAACGAACCATTGTTTGTCAAGATATTTGAAAATTCCATTAAAACCAAATTGTATGCGGATAACGCCGTTGTTCTTAGCGACACGAGAACCACTTCTTTTTATCAAAGTAGAAAACAAGCTTTGCTTAGTGAAATAAACGAATTAAAAGATCGCCTGCAAAAACTTCAAACCGTAAAAGATGACGCCGAAGAAGTTATGAATAAGGAACGCGGCGGAATTGAGGTAGATAAAATCACTTCCGGCAAAACCGGCGAAGGCACTGTCTATCAAATGAAAAAGAAAATTTTTGATTCAGCCAAAGCCAATTTCGATGCGGAAAGCCCTGAGCTAATCAGCCGGATTGAAAGCAAAACTCAGGAATTAAAGACAGTCGAAGGTGATATCGAGAATGAAGTTGCCGCCAAGCAGGACGTTGTTTCAAAAACGGACTTTTGGAAATTGCACGAAGCGATGTTTTCGATGATGTGGGAAAACCCGATTATGCTGGCTTTGTTTATATTTCTATCGGTAATTTTAATGGGCATTGAAACCACGCCGCTTATCCAAAAGTTTCTGGCAGATGAAAGTTCTTACGACATATTGATAAAAAAGGCGGGCGAAATAGAAGCTCAAAAAATTGAGTTATGGGCTGCTGCCGAAATTGAAAAACTTAAACGTAACACGGAAGCGAAAAAGACGATAGCGGATCGCGTGAGTGAAGTTGTCAAAGACGGAACTCTGAAAACTCCGAATGTAAACGAAGAAAAACTTGCTATAAACGCGCATTCAAAAATTATCGGTGATTTATCCAGCGAACTTTTCGAGGCGCACAAATCAGATTTATTCGGCAATCCGATAAAGATCGAAATTGTCGACAAACCCGAATTTTCCGGGACGACTTTATCAATTCCCACCGAGAGTGAAAATACGGCGACGATGGTTAACTTATCCGGTCAGTTGGAACGTATTACGGACGAAGTTTCCAAGGTAGAAAATGGCGAAATGAAGCTGGCGAAAGCGACTAATTCCGACCACGAAGAAATTGATTGGCATTTTACTCCATTGATTCAGCAGTTAAAAGCTGATCGCAAACTGTTACTTCATTTCGAGCCAGATAATATCTTTGCGGACACGGTTTTAAACTGAAGGTAAAAAAATTCTCTAAAGCTATGAAAGATACTACTTCTACAATAAATGCTTTTAACTATTCGCCTACAAGCGATAAAACCGCTTCTTTCAGCCTTTTTAATGTAATTTCAAAAGCAGTTGGATTTATCTTCAAAACTTTTTTATGGCTCGGTTTTTTGGGCGGCACAATGCTCGTTTTGCAGTTGGCTTCACTTGAAATTTGCAGCCGCGCCCGAATTTTTCCGCTCTATGGTTTCTACTTTACAAATCTTCTTTATGGCGTTTTTTTAGTCGGAATTTATCAGATTTCAAAACGAGGATTTGCTCTGCCGTCAATCAATTTAGCCGAGAGGCTGTCTAATTCAAAAGGACGTATTCTTTCGGGTATTTCGTTTCCGCACATCCGCTACAGAAAATCCGACAAAAAACAAATTCCGGCGGTGCTTTTGATTGTCAGACATCGGAAAGAAATTCAGCCCAAAAAGGAAAATCAAGTTTCAGCCTAATAATAGGAGAAAACCATGAAATCCATTTACAAAGTCGCCAAATCTATCAAGAACTTAATCTTCAACAAAACAGCCGTCCGATTTTCTGCTTGCTTTGTAATGTTTGCGCTGTCCGCTGAATGTTCTTCCGTTTTTTACTATTACGAAGCAGGCAAGGAACACATTCGCCAAAATGATCCCAGAAAATTACAAAACCGCTCGGAAACCGTCTTTGCATTTGCGCCTTGGGAATTTAAACGAGGAGCGAAGATTAGTGTTGATGAAATTGTGAGCCACCTCAAAGAAATTTCATATGCTGAGAGTGAAGGAAATTTCCCGGCGAGTTTTTACAATGACGGCGTTTCGCTCAAAATAAATTCGCGGCTTCCGCAAATTTTCCCCGATGCGATTTTAACTTTTGAGAAAGATCGTTTGAAAGCTATTTCCGTAGATAATCAGTCGGTCGAGAAAATTAGTATAGAACCGCTTATGATGCAGAATGCTGTTGTTTACATAAACGACGATAATCTTGGCGAACATCGTATCAGACGAATAGTTTTGAATTCTGAAAATATTCCCGTTCCCATAATTGACGCAGTGACCAGCACAGAAGACAAAGATTTTTATAAGCATTTCGGCGTTAATTGGCTTGCTGTTACAACGCGCCCAATTTATTCGTTCGGCAAACACGGCGGCTCTTCCATTACCCAGCAGTTAATCAAAAATAATATTGTTAGCGGCGCGAAAAATGAATACTGGCAGCTTACCGATTCTGATTCCTTTAGATTTCTCAAAACCTTCGAACGCAAAACCGCAGAACTTTCTATGGCTTTAGCGGTTGAACAAATTTTGTCGAAAAATGAGATTTTGGCTGCCTATCTTTCGATGAACTATATGGGAACATCAAACGGGGTAAATTTGCAGGGATTTGGGACGGCAAGTCAGGAATATTTTTCAACGAATATTTACGATATTTCTGACATTTCCGATCCTTCTGATTTAGCCAAAGCCGCATCTCTGGCAGGGATGATACAGGGACCTGAAAATTATTTGAGGTTTATCAAAAACGGTGAGAAATGCGCAGAAAAAGAAAAGGGCTGTCTGAATCTTTTTGATCGTCGAAATAAGATTCTGGATTTTATGCTTGAAAATTATCCTGACAAATATTCGCAGAAAGTTGTCGAAGCGGCGAAAGGTCAACCTCTCGGATTTGGGTTTGCAAGCCAAAATCGTCAGGAGCGACCACTCGAAGCAGACAGCCGGATTTTCGCAAAATACGCGATGCTGAAAGAGAATCTGCCGGATGAACTTCAGAAACTTCGAGGCGAAGAAGGTGAGATGTTTGTTTTTACATCGCTCGATGAAAGACTTCAGCGAGATGCCGTTATCACGGTAAAAAATTCAATGCGAAAACTTCAGACAAGGGTTAATTCGGTAACTCGAAAGCAGAAAGCGGATAATCCGCGTGCGTTTGAAAGTCTGGAAAGAAAATGTCTAGAGAAGAACCAAAAAAATCCGCAGATTTGCGATAGTCTTTAT
>Ga0136617_10001643_pt1 | contig 19832 bp, 18 predicted proteins | sample AntDrymUQ3222106_2_FD_129672 | JGI IMG/M metagenome (GOLD analysis project Ga0136617, IMG submission 129672) | Polar desert sand microbial communities from Dry Valleys, Antarctica - metaG UQ322 (21.06) | ecosystem: Environmental > Terrestrial > Soil > Desert | place: Antarctica: Dry Valley... | reverse complement strand
TTGAAGCCTCCCCCCGCAGGGCGGCTCCGAAGGGCCACAACCTTCATCTCCCGTGCAGCATCGCAACCAGCAGAGTGCCTACATGACAACCTCTCCTTCGCGTTCAGGACACAACAATGCCACGTAGCCTAGTTTGATCATGAGGTTGGCCTGCTGTTTCTCGGTGGCGCTTCGGCGTGGCGTGATGGTGATCGTCGGAGTGGCTGGCACGGTCGCCGATCATGGGCGAGGGTGTGGCGGTGCGGCGGGATCAGGTGTCGTTGGGGGTGCTGGTCGCGGCGGTGCCCGTGATGCGGTGGACGGCGCAGTCGCGGCGTTGGGGGTCGGGGCGAAGCGCTCGGATGGGAAGCTTCCGCCGCATGTGACGGCGTATCTGACGATGGCGTTGTGTCTGTTCGGCGAGGACGACTACGAGGAGGTCGCGACCAAGGTCACGGGCTCGTTGTCGCGGTAGGGGTGCTGGGACGCGTCCTGGTCGGTGCCGACGGCCAGCGGGATCACCCAAGCCCGGAAACGGTTGGGTCCGAAGGTGCTGGCGGAGGTGTTCGAGCAGGTCGCGCGGCCGCAGGCGAGCATGCTCACCAGAGGGGCGTGGTTGCGGGGGTGGCGGCTGCTGGCGATCGATGGGTTCGAGGTCGATGTGCCCGACACCGAGGCCAACATCGCGGAGTTCGGCTACGCCGGTTCCGGGGACAACCGTTCGGCGTTCCCGAAGGCGCGGGTGGTGGCGTTGGCCGAGTGCGGCACGCATGTGTTCCTGGCTGCGCAGGTCGGCGCCTACGGGGTCGGGGAGAAAACCCTGGCCAAGGGTCTCTACGGGCGGCTACGCGTAGATGAGTTGCTGAGCGCGGACCGCAACTTCTACAGCTTCGAGGCCTGGGACCTGGCCACCCGGTCCGGCGCGGCGCTGCTGTGGCGGGCCCCGACTCAGCTGCAGCTGCCGGTGATCAAGGTGCTGCCCGACGGCACCTACCTCTCCGTGTTGATCAACCCGTCGATCCGGGGTGCCCGGCGCCGGGCCGCGATCCTCGCCGCCGCCACCCAGATCGCCGACGTCAACGAGGGCGTCGAGCTCGATCCGACCGAGGCGCACCTGGTGCGGGTGGTGGAGTACGACGTGCCCGACCGCGCCGGCAACGGCGCCGGTGAGCTGATCGTGGTGCTCTCGACCATCCTGGACCCGGCCGCGGCGCGGGCCGACGAGCTCGCCGCCGCCTACCACGAGCGGTGGGGGAAGAAACCGCCAACGACCAGCTCAAGACCCACCTACGTGGACCGGGGAAAGTGCTGCGCTCACGGCTGCCGGAGCTGGTCCAGCAGGAGATCTGGGCGTGGCTGCTGGTCCAGCACGCCCTGACCGCGTTGATCACCAAAGCGGCCGAGGCCGCCGACCTCGATCCCGACCGGGGTCTCCTTCACCCGGGTCCTGCGCATCGCCCGCCGTACCGCCACCGGTACGGCGGGCTTTCCCCCCTGACAGGACTGGCACGACGCCCTGCCCCACGTCCTGGCCGCCATCACCGCCAAGATCAACCCCGCCCGGCGGGAGCGCAGCTGCCCGCGCGCGGCCAAACGCGCCCGCCACAACAACTACCGCGTCAAGAAACCCGGCGAGACCACCGCCCATCATCCCGGCCCGCCCACGATCCACATCCACACGCTGACACCCCGAGCAGCATGATCAACTTAAGCTACGTGGCATTGCGACGAGGTCGGCGGTCACGGGGGGGCATGCTGGCGACGTAGGGGATGTTGTCTACGATGCTGGAAAGCACGCCAGACCCCGCTCAAGCCGAGCAAGACCTTGCCTCCCTGGTCGCCAGTGGCACGCAGCGCGACGAGCTGTCGCGAACCTTCCGCTGGACCACATCCTCGTCAGTCCCTGCTTGGGTGAGATGTCAACTTCGATGAGCCAAGCCTAGCGAACGCACTGACTACAGAGCATACTCTCGTCGGCAGGGACCAGCGACCGCCGGAGCGATCAAGGGAATCGCCGGACTGAAGGGAGATTCTGATGACAAGACCACACTGGGTGCCAGAGCGGCTCTATCCGTTCGAGAGCAGGTATATGGATGTTGACGACGCGAGGCTGCACTATCTCGACGAGGGGGGCGCTGGTCCACCTTTGCTCTTGTTGCACGGGAATCCGACATGGTCCTTCCTCTATCGGGATGTGATCAAGGCACTGCGTGACAGATTCCGTTGCATCGCTGTCGACCTTCCTGGCTTCGGCTTGTCCTCCACCCCTTCCGAGTACGGTTACACGCCGGCCGAACATGCCGACATCCTAGAGCACTTCGTCTTACAGCTGGACCTCAATGAGGTGACGATGATGACTCAAGACTGGGGCGGACCGATTGGGTTCGCGGTCGCGATCAAGCATCCCGATCGCTTTACTCGGTTTGTGATCGGTAATACCTGGGCTTGGCCGATGACTGATCGTCGGACGAGGTTCTTCTCCGGCCTCATGGGTGGCCCGATCGGCCGTTACCTGATCACGCGACGCAACCTCTTCGTCGAGCGGATGTTGCCGAGTGGAGTGAAGAGCGGGAAACTCTCGGACGAGGTGATGGAGGCATACCGGGGGCCGTTTTCGAACAGGGACGCACGACGCGCGACACATATCCTGCCGCGCGAGATCGTGCACAGTAAGGCATTTCTCGAAGAGGTTGAGTCCGGCCTTGGCACACTGAGTGACCGCCCCGCGCTGATCCTATGGCCGACTAAAGACTTCGCTTTCGGAGAGGCGGAACGCAAGCGGTGGGAGGAGATCTTCCCGAACCACCGCACGGTGTTGCTCGAGGGTGCTGGTCACTTCATCCAGGAGGACGCACCGGAGAAGATCGTGGCCGCGATCCGCGACTGGAACTGGTGACGCGATCGATGGGGCCGCCGGGTTCCCACGAGCTTGCCGTCCTGTCCTGGGGTGGGCAATGGGATCGGGCGTTGCGTCGCGCGGTGTCCGACCCGTTCGAGGCGAAGACCGGTATCCGAGTACGACACGAGCCATACGTGGGCCTCGATCTCCCCGACCGCCTACTCGCGCCGCTGTACGCGGGGAGTTGCCCACCGGTTACTGTGGTGTGGTCGAATGCGGTCGCCGCGATGCGTGCCGCTCGCGAGGACCTCTGTGACCCGCTGCGTGTGGAAGAAATCCCGAACCTCGCCGTGCTGCATCCTAGGGCACACCCACATGGGTTCGCAGGATGGCCGATAGTAATGGTATACGCGGTGCTCTATGTACTCGTCTATCAGCGCGCCGCGTTCGCCGAGCACGTCGTCCCGGACAGTTGGCAGGTGCTGCTCGATTCTCGCCACCGTGGCAAGGTTGCGCTCTATCCGCACGGCAACGGTATCCACGCCGTCGCGCAGCTACTCGGTGGAGGCTCGGTAGCTGATATCCCGGTGGATATGGCTGCGTGTTGGCATTTTCTTCGTCGGCTCGCCCCGCAGGTGCGAACCCTGGACTATAGCGTCGAGATGGCGGAAAGTCTGCGCCGTGGTGATCTCGACTTGTGCTTTCGTGCGCTGCCCAATGCTCTTGGCTTCCGTGCGGCGGGGGTGGACGTGGATTGGGTTGCGCCACGCGAAGGGGTGCCCGACACGATGGATGCCTTCTGGATTCCCCGACACCTGCCACGAACGGCAGCTAAGCGGGCCAGACAGTACATCGACTTCGCGCTGTCGGCGCCGGTCCAGGAGCAATGGTGCGGCATGCTTGGCGTGATACCCGTGCACCCTGGTAGCACCGCACCCGAAGTGTTGTGGCGCCGAGGTGGAGTACCGTACACGTTAGACGATGCCACTGGGTTGTTGCATGTCCCTGATTGGATTAAGCTGGAACGGGAACACGAATGGCGCCGCCAATTTGCCGCAGTATTCAACGAGCGGAACGCTGGGCCATCAAGCACGTAGTCGTCACGGCGCACTCGGCGGAGTAGTGACGACTTCGACGCTTTGGGCGAGGTGCCTGGCGAAGTCCTTCAGCGTCTCCTTGATCCCTTCTTCCATCGGTGCCGGCTCGATCGCGGCAATGGCTCGTGCGGCAAGTGTCTCACACATCCGCCGTACATGGTCCCGCGCACCCAGCTCGATCAGGAGCTCTTGCACTGTACGGAGTTCGACATCGGTGAGGTCACCGCACCCCACCTTATCCAGCAGATCAGCGCTACTCGTCGACAGCTCGCAGCGCCGCTGTCGGGCAATAGTGAGCAACGTAGTACACTTGCCTTGGCGTAGATCGTCGCCGACCGGTTTCCCGGTCGCCTCAGGATCGCCGAAAGCACCGAGCAGGTCGTCCCGCAGCTGGTAGGCGTGCCCGAGCGGCTCACCGTAACCGCTCAACACCTCTGCCAGTTCATCGAGGCGTCCAGCCAAGGCGGCACCGAGATGCAGCGGCCCTTCGACTGTGTATCGTGCTGTTTTATATTGAGCGATCACCGCGGGATCCTCGTCCGGACATACCGTGCCGAGCACATCGAGGTACTGGCCGATGCAGACGTCGACCGCTATACTGAAAAACACCCGTTGCGCGTCGAATCCGGCGTTCGCGATCAAGCCCATCGCATAGAAGAAAGCCAAGTCGCCGACTAACGTGGCGATGCTTTCACCGAACCTGCAGGGATCTCCCCAGTATCCCGCCGCTCGGTGTATCGTCTCGAAACTGACGTGCACGGTCGGCAGGTTCCTGCGCACTGCGGATTCGTCCATGATGTCGTCGTGCAGCAGGCAACCGGTGTGCAGCAATTCGATAGCCGCCCCGGCGTCAACGACGCGTGGGTCAGCGGGTGCACCGCCGGCTCCGACGAATGCGAGAAACGCGAGCCCAGGGCGAAGTCGTTTACCGCCACTGAGTGCTGCGGTGCGTAACGCGTCGATGACCTTCTGCGAGGTCGGTGCGAACCGCCCGCACCGCAGGCGTTCCTCAGCCAGCAGCTCGCACAGCCGTTCTTCGACCCGCTCGCCGAAAGCATGACTCCAGTCCCCGCCCTGCGCACCGCTGGAGAACACGGTCGGCCTGACATGTTCACTGCCCGTACGCACGTTATCCACCCCCTGCAGTCAGCGGAATCGCCGCGCAGAGCACACCAACCCAGCCGACCAGCGTTGCTGCGATCGGTACCAACGGCCCGTGCGCCTTGACCAGCAACACCGCTGCTTCTTCTTCCTCCTTCTTCGCGTTCACGCGGAGGGTGAGCCAGATCATCCGCGCGAGCACGACCGCGCACACCGCCGCGAACACCCCTACAGCCAGGTAGCCGAGCGGATGGACTCTCTCGTCGGCATAGGTCAGTACCCAGAAGGCGCAGAATCCGGCACCGCCGAGGCCGACCATCGTGCTGGCCAACCGCAGCGTCAGCGTCAGTCCTAACGCAACCGTCGTTGTCCGAATCCCGGCAGCGCGGTCCTCTAGCAGGTCCTCTGAGGTGTTGACCAGGATGATGCCCATCTCCACCGTCGCATACGCCGCCGCCACCACCAGGACCTTGATATTCGGCCCCGCGATGATCAGCGCAGCGCACACCATCGGCAGGAAGTATAGTAGCGACCACAGGCAGGCCAGGTGGCCGAGGCCGCGCTTCTTGAGGTGAAGCGGTCCGAGCGAATACGCGAGGCCGAGGAACACCCCCAGGAGTACCAGCAGCAGTATCAGCCAACGACCGGTGACCATCGAGAGGTGAACCGCCAAGCCGAGGCCGACTAGTGTCTCGATCGCCACGATCCAGCCCAGCCTGCTCGGCCCGATGCGGTAAACGGCGCGAGACAATCTGGTCTTGTAGACGTTATCTAGATCCCGATCGGCGAGGCAGTTGACCATGTCACCGATCGCGTACAACACGAAGTACATGACCAAACCTTCGAAAACCACCGGCCTGGCCAGGTCGTGGACATCATCGGCGACCACGAGCAGCGGAATGCTGAAGATCGTCAGCTCGACCACGTAAAACTCGAGACGTCTGACTACCGCGAGCGCGTGCCCGAGGCTCATCGCGGCAGGGAGGATGCCAGTAGCGCTCACATTGCTCTGCGCAGCTCGCTGAGTAACCATGCAATCTGTCCCTTCTGCGCGGCAAGATCCGCTGCGGCGTCCGCCGGGATCTCGGCCCGCAGGGTGTCCATAGCTGTCAACTCCGCTTGCAGCCGTCCAGCCAGCGCACTTACTCGTCGCGGTGCGAGCAGCTGCACCCGGATTCGGTCGATCCGACTCGCGACCGCGAAGTCGAGCTCGGTGGCACGCCGTTCAAGGCCAGTGCTTGGTACCATTGACGCGGCCCTCGCACTGAGTCGCAGTGCCCGCGATATGGCATTGCGCGCCTGAGTCATCAAAAGAGCCCGCTGCCTGTCACTTATCGTGGTATCTGTCACCCGAACCACCCTCCCATTGAAATTTAACTACCGATTCGTTCATCTCAGCACTAGTGCAGTCGCTGCCGCGAAAGTGGTTCCGAGAAGTGCGAAATGCACGGGATTGCGCCGTACTAATCGGAACGTGCGCTCGCCGACGCCGGAAACCCCTTCGCCGGTATCTCGCAGTAGGCATAGCAACGCTAGCCAGACGAGTTCACCGAGGACGTAAAGTTGACCGACTCCAGCTAAAACGAGGCCAGCGATGATCGGTACCGATTGGCCTACGGCCAGGACTGCCAGGAACCAGAAACTCCCTGCGGTGCCCACCACAAACACGACCACCGCAAGCGGGGCGATCAGCCGCAGTCCGTGTTGGGTGCACGGTGTGCGAATCCCGCCAGCCCGATCGCTCGCAATGTCTTGTGCTGGATTGAGCAAGATCAACGCGAACATCTGAAGGGCAGTGCCCGCGACGACGCCGAGTGCGTCGAATCGAGCCGAGCTGGCGAGCGTGACATAACCGTAGATCATCGGCAGCGCGTAGAGTATAAGTAGCAGGGAGATCGGATTCCACCAGTTACGCCGCTTCAGGCGTAGTGGTTCAAGGGAATAGGCTAATGCCAGCACGAAGCCGAGTAACCAGATGAACGGCAGCACTCCCCGGCCAGTCTGGGCGGCCATATACACCGTGATGGCCAGGGCGATCATGGCTTCTACGCCGATCACTGCGGTGAGGCGCGCCGAGCCGAAAATCCTGACGGCTTGCGCCAGCTTAGCCTTGTCTTCCTGGTCGACCTCTACGTCAGCGAGGCAGTTCACCTGGGAGCCGATCAGATGTGAGAGGTACCAGACCGCAGCGCCTTCGGCGATCAGCAGCGCGTTCCGCCCGAGAATAGTCCATTCCAGACACGCGAGCGCGGCGCTGGCGAAGATAAAGAAGAGTCCGCCAGGCATGAATTCCACTCGGCTGACCACGAAGAACGCCTGCAAGCGGGAGCCCGACCCGGACGATGCACCTTGAGCACGGGCCCGATGGGCGACGAGCCCGACCGTCTCGGCGGGATCCGAGGACAACGGCTTCCCCCGGTCCTCCATCACAGGACCCCGGGGACCAGCAGTTGCGTCTCCCGACTATACTCAGAGTACACGGAGCCAAACCTGTCAGTCAGCTCGCGCTCCTCGATCCCGATGAGCAACATCAGGCACGCGGCGAGTACCAGCCACACCGTGAACACTGGCCAGGACGGTGCCACTCCGATGAGACCGAACGCACCGACGAGGCCACCAGCATAGATCGGGTGCCGAATGCGGTGGTAAGGTCCCGCCCGCACAACTGCCACGTGCTGGTCTGGCACTAAACACGTCGGATGGCAGCGGACGGCGTACCAGAATAGCGCACCGCCCAGCGCGAATATGATCCAGCCAGGGTACTGCCACAGGCTTGGCTGGTAGTGCACGAAGCACAGGACGGCGTAACCGCTGATGATGGCACTGACCGCCAGGAAATGGGCGAGGACCGCGACCGGGAGCAGTGCTGTCGGCGTTCGGTACTGTCGCAGGTAGACGATGGCGATCACGGCGGTCGCAAGCGGCATCACGCCCAGGACAACGAGAAAGACGGCCATCACTGTCGCCTGTCCACTCCTGGGGAGATGTTGATACGTTGAGTTGGCGTCTCCCACGCGGTCGGTCTTGCTGTCGGCCAGTTCGGGGCGGGCATCGGGGCGCGGGTCTGTCGCTCGCTGGTGGGTCCGGGGCTTGCCCTGCCGCCATGGCGCGTGGCGAGGATCGCCGCCACGGCGTCCAGCGCGGCGCGGCGCGTGTTGAGCAGCGTGTTCACCCGCGGCTCTGCGTTCTCCGACTGCTGCTCTGTTGTGCTCAGCGAGCGTTGCACCAGCTGAAGGGCCTCACGTTGACCATCGAGGTGGCCCCACATTCGGTCGAGGCGTCCGGGGCCCCTTATGGCGCCGAATATTCCGGCCGGTGTGTGGCGCTGGCCGACCGGCATCAGCGCCGGATCATGCTGTCCGACGACTGGTTGCCCGCCGGCTGTCGTGCTGATCGAACCGGCGAGCATGTCATACTGTGCGGATGCTGGCGAGCTGAAGGCGCTCATCACATTGATCCGCTCGTCGACTTTGGCTAGTGCCTCCTCGTCACCGCCCATGCGGACCACGGAGCGTCGCGCCAGATGAGCCGCCGCCAGCTGGCCGTGCAGGTCCTGATCCACGACCTGCTCGTCCTCCCGGTTCCATACGTCGATTGCCAGCCGGGCCAGTTCGTCGATCGTGCGGATCGGCTTCACCACGTCGAGGAACTGCCAGCCCACCCGGAGCCCGGTGAGAATCGCGTTCTCCAGCCTACTCATCGTCTGTCGCCTCCCACGCCGTCGGAAGCCGACGGTCGTCATTGTTTTCAGCCGGAAGTTGCGCCCGGTGCTGCGCGACCCGGTCTTCTTCGTCGTCTTCCGCATGGTGCAGCCACTGATCTTCCTCGGGCTCTTCACTGCGCTGCTCTCTGGCGTCGGAATCCGATCCTCGCAGTGATTCGTCCCCGGCATCCTGATCGAGTGCTGCCTGTTCAGGACCTCGACGACCACCCGATTTACTTCTCGACGATCTCCTCGTAGCACTCGAACTCGCTCTCGGTGCTCTCGACGACGGGACACCGGCAGCGGGTGATTTCACCTTGGCGTACTCCGCGAGCGCCCACACCCCCCAGAGCAGGGGGTACAAGCTATTCCGGTAGACCCAGATGGCGCCCACAGTGTAGCTGGCCTCGGGCCAGCCGCGTTCCGGGTCATACTGTTCAAGCAGGAAGTCGATTCCGCGCTCGATGGCCTGACTGACTTCTGGTGTCTGGCGCACCGCGAGCAGGCCGGACACTGTCCACGCAGTCTGCTCCACTGTGCTTACCGCGTTGTTGGGGGCGGTGAAGTCGAAATAGGTTACGTAGTCCTCACCCCAGCCGCCGTCGTTCTGCTGAGTGCGGAGCAGATACTCTGTTGCCTCGTCTATCACGTTCGCGGCTATCCTGGCGTTGGGGCCGAGATGCCTGACGTCTCGCAGGCCGCTCAGCACGGCCGCGGTGCCGTAGGTGAAGGTGAGACCCCATCGACCGAACCAGCTGCCGTTGTCCAGTTGCATTGACTCCAGCCAGGACACACCTCGTGCCACCCGGTCAACAGTTGTCTCCGTATCGCCCGATGCGCCCAGAGCGAGCGCACTCAACACGTGGCCCACAACGTCCGCGGTGGGCGGATCGTCCTTGAAGACGGGGAGCAATCCCCGCACCGCTCTGGCCTGATCCTTGGCGAATGCGGCCCAGCCGCCGTCACTGCCCTGCATGAAGTGCAGCCAGCGCAGCGCCCGGGCTATTACGCGAGCCTTCTCCTCCTCCCGAACCCCCATGTCTACCCGGTTCAGAGCAAGAATGGCGAAAGCCGCGTCGTCGGTGTCCGGGTAGCGCACGTTCTCTCGCTGGAACGGCACGCCACCGTCCGGTCCCTGGCAGCTCAGCAGGTAATGTCCCGCCCTACGCAGCGGCACAGCGGCGGGATCCACGCCGGCCGATGTGAGCGCTAACATGGCAATGGTGGTGTCCCAGACCGGCAGCTTGTACCGGGATACGTAGCCGTCCGCGCGTTGCAGACCGTGCAGGAACGAGAGCGCCTTACGCATCACCTCTGTCTCTGGTCCGTAACCGAGCAGATACATCGCGATAGTCCCGGCGATCGTCGGCAGGAAGGTGTCGTACCAGCTGCCGTCCTCGTTCTGGTTGGTCAGCAGCTGGGCTTCGGCTTTCTTCAGCAATACCCGCTCAAGTGGGTTCAGTTTACGGCCGGAGCCGACCGTCGTCATCACCATGAGGCCCACTAGAGCGTCCTGTCCCCACGCGCCCGCCAGCCGCGGCACACTCGACCTGACGAAACGCGGCACAAGCAATAGTTCGAGCGGTGCCGCCAGTATTCCCGCCATGTCGTGGTAAGGCCCGTACCCCGGGGGCGCATACGGATTCGCCAAGACGGCAAACGTCTGGGTGAATGGATCCGCCAGCGACAGACCGGAGGAAAGCCGCCCTGATGCCTGCTCGCTGATGAACGTCCATGGCTCTTGTCGCCGGCCGCGGCCCCATATCTCCAGCGCTATCTCGGCGACGATGGTCCCTTCCAGGAAATTCAGGCTCGGTGTGTCGATGATTCCCCAGGTACCATTGGGTTCGCCGTCTTCGTCGTGCCCGGTCCGGTTGGCCTCCAGCCAATTCAGCGCTGCGGTCGGCTCTCGATCGGCGCCGAGTAGGCGCTGCAGAATACAGTACATCCCGTTGGTCCACGCGTTGTACATGATGGCCCCGTGCCAAGTACCGTCCAGCTGCTGCTCAGCGAGCAGATGTTGGCACGCGTCGCTCAACACCGTTTGTAGCCGAGCATAGTCGCGGGGACTCTGCTGTGCTTCTGGTTGTACTTCCTTGGTTGTCATCGTCTTCCTCTGTCTCCGCTCTCATTCCCGATCCGCTGGCTCCCCGGCATCGCTCACGCCAAACTTGATGGCGAGAACATTGCCCTGCCGCTCGGCCCCGAGCACCTCACGTGCCACCAACGTCTCCGGGCAATACAGCTGGCGTCGGTAACCGTCGAGGTCTATGGTCAGCATGGCTCCTTCCTTGTAGAGTTGTACATCCGACTCGTCGAGCACCGGCACCTGCACCCGCATTACGACGACGTCCGAGCTCTCTCGTTCAAGTCCGAAGAGATCGTGATCGGTTAGCCGGTGGAGCGGATCGACGTCCTGATACAAGGTGTCCGCGACCATGCGGAGCATCGGTAGCCCGAGCACCTCGTCGTCGTAAAGCGGCACCTCAAAGATTCGCAGGGGGTAGAAGGTCTGCCGCGTCTGGCTGAGATAAGTCTCTTGCAGCTCCTGCCAGTTTTTGAACAAAGGCTCGTTCATATTCGGCGGGAGCACCTTATTCGCAATCACCGCATCCACCGCGTACCCTGACACATTGAGGAAGGACACAGCTCGTTGGGTCTCTATTACCGCGAGTTTCTCCGGCACCAGCACGAAACGGAAGTAGGTATCTCCACGTAGGAATTCCTGCCGGGCGCGTTCAATATCATCGAAGAGGCTAAAAATGGAGGTGAAGAAGTCGTCCTTGGGCACCTCACGACCCAACACAGTGAGGAACGGCCGGACTGTCTTCGTGTACGCTCGATCGACTGCAAGCGCCCTGCGGACGGGGGAAAGGAATTCTGGGAAGTGCAGGAATCTGAGCGTGTTTCCGGTCGGCGCCGTGTCGACGACGATGGCGTCGAACTCGCCAGAGGCCTTGACCTCGGCCAGTTTGAGCAAGCCGAATAGCTCGTCTGCTCCTGGAAAGTTGACGATCTCCTCAGCAAGTGCGCTTGTCACGCCTTGCCGGGCCATCTGTTTCATCAACACGTCGCGTACACTGCCGAACCGCAGGGTCATTTCCTCGCGCGTGTCCAGCTCCATCGCGGCAAGGTTGTCGGCGACTTCGCGTGGCGCCGAGCCAAGCGAGACCTGTAGGCAATCACCGAGTGAATGAGCTGGATCAGTGGAGATCACGAGCGTCCGGATACCCTGATCGGCCAGATGCACCGCGGTAGCGGCCGCAACCGTGGTTTTACCGACGCCACCTTTCCCGGTGAAGATCAGCGTGGCTGCCTCGTTCCCGCGTTCGTGCACCTCTACTCCTTACGTGTGTTCGCCCGATTTGGGTGTCGTTTGACGTTTCTTGATCGCTGCCAGGACGCGCTCCGCTGTACGATCCGCCACTGCGGCAATGGTGAGGCTCGGATTGGCTCCCACCGGCCCCGGTAGCACGGATCCGTCCGCAACGAACAGACCCGGGTGGTTGAACACTTCGCCGTGTGCGTCCACTACACCCTGCCTAGAGTTTAACCCCATAGGGCAGCCGCCGAGTGGGTGCATCGTCACACCATAGCTGAACGGGCCGGACTGCCCGTCCCAGTAGTTTCCCCCGAGAGCACCGACAACGGCACGCGCCATATTACGAGCACGCTCGAAATATGGCGCGGAGCAACGCTCGTTCCAGGACAGTTCCAGCAATCCCTTCTCCAAATACATCCGCCCATTCGGCCTGTCCCGTCCGACGCCGATCAGTGGCAGTAAGCCGGCGGACAATTCGGTCGAGCCAAATATAGTCGCCAGGTCGCCATTGAGCGCATCACCGTTCTTAGTCGAACCCAAGCCCAAACGTCGCGCGATGATCCGTGGCAAGAGACGAGAGACCGCGCTCGCGGTATTCGGCAAATCTGCGGCCTGTAGCAGCCAGCTCACAAAAGCCGGATAGCCGAGATCCTCGATGTAAGAGTCTAGGCTCGCGGTCGAGCCCTGCGGCCCGGGAATCCGGATGGCACCAGTGATCGCGGTGCCGAAGTCACTCTCGATGATCCGCTGACGGCGTCTGTCTTGATGCCGCCAACTGCACTTTGCGCCAAAGGCGAGGTAATCCCCATTCGTGGAGAACTTGCTGCCAAGGCAGTCACTCAAACCTGGAAGCGCCGAGCGGTTTTTCATCAGCAAGAATGTCGAGCCGTAAGTACCGGCTGCTAATACCACCTGATCTGCGCTCAGCGTGTGCAGTGGTAACATATTGGGATCATGCGTGGCGGTTCTGCGACCCGCTCTTTCCAGATCGTGCTGTACGTAGCGAACCAGGTAGCCGCGTTTGTTGTCTGCGCGGGGGCGCAATTCCCTGACCTCGCAGAGAGTGCGCACGTTCGCTTTGAGGTGCTTGGCAAGTGATATGTAGTTCAAATCGAGGGAATTCTTGCTGCCGTAGTTGCAGCCGAAGCAGCATTCGGCGCACAACCGGCACGTCTCCCGTGGCCGGCCGTGGAGATTTGGAGTGACTTCGTGGATCGGCTCCCCTGGCGACGGGATGTCCCCGGCCGCGAACGTGACTGCGAGCTTGGGCGCGAACCAGTGCAGCCGAAGCGATTCGGCGGCTGATTTCAGTGCCAGAGCCCGATGGGTCCCATTGTAGGGTGGCAAGTCGAGTGGGTAGGGCTGCGGTGTCAGCATCTGCTCGACGCGGTCGTAATGTGGTTCGAGGTCGGCTCGGGTCACCGGCCAGTACTCGTATCCTTCCTGTGTGTGGTCCTCGGTGACGAACGAGCGCTCGTCCTTGCGGAGCAACACATTCGCGAAGATGAGTGAGCCTCCACCCAACCCGCTGGCGATCACGCCAGCGACGGTCGAGGTCGCCCATACGTCGTAGAGACCGTAGTAGCCCTCGCTTGGATCCCAGAAGTTCGACTTCATCCGGTACGGGTTCCTCGGGAACGATCCCGGTGGATAGGCCTGGCCGCGTTCGAGCAGACAGACGTTTTGGCCCGCCTCGGCTAACCGGTAGCTGACGACCGAACCGCCGAAGCCGGAACCGATTACGATTACGTCATAGTGCGGGGTCTCGGTCGTTATCATGTGCTGCTCCCAGTTCCGAACAACTGCAGCAAGCCGCCGGCCTCCCAGACCGAGCGCACGAACGATCCGGCCGAGTGGAGATTGATCCGGTCTCCCGCATCGGTGCACAGGGTCCATTCGTCAAAGCAGAGCTCGATCCATTGGCCGGCGTGGATCCTCTCACGATCTGCTGGGTCGGCGAAGTTCACGCACGGCAGTGCGTTGTTGGTGGCGCTGCGGAAGAAGATCCGCGCGAAGTCCACCGCGACGACGGCCCCTATCTGGTTGAGCTTGAGGCTCTCGATCGATGTCTCCCTGCTGGACCCGCAGCCAAAGTTCCGTCCGGCAACTATGATGTCCCCGGGTTCCAGGCGCCCCTGTAGCTCGGGATCGAGGCCATTGAACAGCCCTCGCCGCACGACCGTGGGATCCAAGCTGAAGAACTGGGGAGGGTGGATGACATCGGTGTTGATATCGTCGCCGAACACCCATGCGCGGCCACTGAGCTGTTTCATAACGCCTTCTCCCCTACGTAACCCTGCAATGCCGCCGTCGCTACGGTCCGCGCGCTAGCTAGGTAAGTGGCGCTGTCCCAATGGCCCATTCGGCCGCGGAAGTTGCGGTTCGAGGTCGAGACACACACGTCTTGTGACCCGAGAACGCCCTTGTCGATCCCACCGCATGGGCCACAGCTCGACTGGTTGAACACAGCGCCGGCCTCGGTGAGAGTCTCCACGTAGCCCAGCTTGAGCGCCCGTTTGAAGACCTCGATCGAGGCAGGGATGACCACGAATCGCACCCGCTCGTTGACCTTCTTGCCAGCCATAATCTCGGCGGCAAGCTGGATGTCTGCCAGCCTGCCGCTGGCGCACGAACCGAGGAACGCCGTCGTGATCGGGGTGCGTTTGAGTTCGTCCACAGAAGTCACGTTCGCCGGCGACCACGGCTTCGCCACCAGCGGGCGAAGCATTGTGAGATCTACATCAATCTCTCGTTCGTAGCGGGCATCCACGTCTGGCAACATGAGCGCGGTCGGTGATATCCTGTCACGCTTGGTGCAGTACTCCACTGTGATCTCGTCCGGCACGAAGATACCGAATTTGGCTCCCATTTCGACGGTCATGTTAGAGATCGCGAACCGCTCATCCTGCGGCAGCCTCGACTCGCTCTCGTCATGCAGCTCTAACGTGCGGTATCGGGCCCCGTGCTCGCCTAATAGCGAGAGCAGTTGCAGGACTACGTCACGCCCGTTGCAGTCGTTTGGCAGCAGACCACGAAAAGTAATCTTGATGGTCTCCGGTACCCGCATCCAGGTTGTCCCAGTCGCCAGTGCGAAAAGGATGTCAGTGGAGCCCATGCCCGTTGCGCACACGCCGAGAGCACCGGCCATGATCGTATGGCTGTCCGCGCCGATGATGAGGCTGCCGGGTTGGCACAGCTCGTGCTCGACGAGCAACTGGTGGCAGATTCCCTTGTCGATCAACAGGTGGTTCAACCGGAGACGACGGGAGAAGGCGAGGAACCGAGCCGAGATGTCAGCGCGCTCGATATCGGCTGGCGGCGAGAAGTGATCGTTGGTAAAGATTACCCGCTCGAGATCCCAGATCGAAAGGCCAAGCCGCTCGAAGCGGTCTATGAGCAGGCTGATCGTGGCGTCGTGACCGAGCAATGCGTCGATGCCCACCCGCAGCACCGAGTCCGACTCGTGCCGATCGATCGCATGTGCGGCAAGGACCTTGTCGCTGAGAGTGAGTTCCATGGCTCAGCTAGCCTCCGGCTCTTGGCCGTCGACCATGAGCCGCGCCAGCTCTGCATGGTCGATGCCACAGAGATTGTCGGCGAAGAATTGCTGCCGCTGGGCGTAAAACCGCTCGTGCTCGGTTTTGCCCGACTGCGTGAGCTTGTGTTTCACCATCGCGAGTAGGGACTTCACCGTGTCCTCGTCGACCGCCTCTGCTCCTGGCTCGTCGAGAATGTATCGGATCAATGCGCTGCCCGAGTGCTTACCGAGCACGAACTCCGTCTTACGACCGACAGCGGAGGATGGAAGGAACTCGTAACTCTCTACAGACTTGAGCATCGCGTCCACGTGCACTCCCGACTCGTGCCGGAACACGTTGAGCCCGGTCACTGGTTTGGTGAAGCTGGTGTGGACTCCGGAGACGCGCTCGACCAACTGTGAGAGTCGCTGCATCTCGACCAGGTCGATCGAATGCTCGATCCCGTAAAGGTAGCGCAGCCCGACAGCTACCTCGGCGAGGTCGGCGTTGCCCGCGCGTTCGCCGAGGCCGTTGACCGTGCACGTCACCGATTCGGCTCCGGCGGCCACGGCGGCGAGCGTGTTGGCCGAAGCCAGACCGAAATCGTTGTGGCAGTGCGGACAAATTCGCACGGCAGGGTCCAACGCGGCACGCAGATCGCGTATGAGCGAGGTCATAGTGTCCGGTCTCGCGCATCCGACCGTGTCTGCGATGATCACTCGTGTCACTGGCACGGACACCGCGATCTGCTCGACGAAATGGCCGAGGAAACGGGGATCGGCCCTGGTCGAGTCTTCGAAAACCACATTCAAGGTCATGCCACGGCCGACGACGTCTTCTGCGCCGTCACGGAACAACTCGACCGCGCGCTCGCGGGTCATGCCCAGTGTCTTCTCGATGCGTGAGTCGCTGGTCGGCATGAACAGGAACACTTCTTGGGCCATGGCCTTGTCGGCGGCTGCGACGTCACTGCGGAAAGGGCGTGCGGTGACACCGATTCTGGCGTTCAACCCGAGGCGTCTGAGTTCTTGCAAGGTCTCGATCTCTTCGCCGCCGCCTGCGGGAAATCCGGCGTCGAGCAGGTTGACTCCTGCCCGGCTGAGCGACGTTGCGATCTGCAGTTTCTCATCGATGGTGAAGACAACCCCCGGCGCCTGCTCACCGTCGCGCAGGGTGCAGTCGATCACCTCGACCCGCTCGGGTGCTGGTGGGGTCCATGGAGGTCGCGGGGGCTCTACTGGCATCTCCTGCTTCTTTCGGTTGTCCTGCCTGCTGTCGGGTTGCCCAGGGGTGCATCTCGACATCGCACCATCGGACGAGGTCGGCGACGCACATCCGGCCGTCGTGTCGCCACGTGAGGCTGGGATCGGGCATCCGGCCAGGCGAGCATAGCCGGGTGGCACCGAGCTGAGCCAGGGTGGTGGCCAGCGCGGGCATCTCGTCGTCCAGCGCGCCTACCCCGACGTTCTGCAGTCGTGTTCCGACCGGGCGCAACACCTCGATGGCCCGCTCGATACTCGGCACGGCGATGATCCGGAGCATCCTGTTGCCGCTACTGGCGTGACCGTCGAGTGCGTCGTCCAGCACGACCGTCCAGTCCTTTTCGTACCAGATTCGCCGCGCAGTGGACGCCGCAGCGCGGTACTGGACCTCGGACCGGTGTAGCTGCCGCGCTGCGGCCGCACCCAAGTCGAGGTGGCCGAGTGGGCAGCCCGCCGCGTACTCGGCCATCGCCTGCGCTACCCGCGCTGCGAAGAGCGCGACCTCGTCCACGTCGCCCTCAACGAGATATGCCTGCGCGGCGATACACGCGTGTTGGTCGAACATCGATGCGTCGCGGGCGAGCTTGGCGGCAAGCACCTCATGGTCTTCGCTTCGCAGGAATCCGTTGGAGAGCAGGCCGACCGACAGTTTGCTACCGTGCATCACGAAACGCTGCTCGGGTCCGATGGAGGCTTGGATGACCGCACAAGCCTCGTCACCACCATAGGCGACCACCATGTCGGCTTCGCCGAGCGCCACGGTCCTGGTCAGCACATCGTCGCGGTCCCAGTAGGTGACAAGCACGGCGTCCGCAAGCCTTGGCTCGACCTGTCCCAACGTCGCGACGAACCGGGCAGCAAAGGTGGGCTCGCCGCTGGCGACCTTCGCGATAACCGCTGATTTGACCAGTAGTGACCGCACGATGCCGAGCGCCGGCAACCCGGGAACATTGCCCGTAAAGATTTGGCAGACAATATTGGGCCCAATCGCCATCGTCCTGCCGGCCAGCCATGCGTCTGTGCGGGGCTCGTCGAGCACCCTCGGGTCCCCGAGCTCTCGAGCGAGCACCCGCCACAACGCGTCAGCCTGATAGTTCCGTAACTCCACGTCGAAGCTGCGCTCCACCGTCGGTACTGAAAGGCCGGTGGTGGTCACCACGAGGTCCCGAGCCGCACACCGATCCGGGCAGTCACGGTCACACCACCGTCGCGCCGTCGCGTCGATCGCTTCGACGATCTCCGCGATACCGAGTCCTTTCAGTGTCACGCTGGCCTGCCGTAGCCCCTTCGCCACGCTGGGCCAGCACTCGAGCCGCGGACGGGCCAGTTGGAAGCCCTGCCCTTCTCCTGCCACGTGCACTTGTTCGACCTCGGCGGGATCGACCCAGCTAGGCAACCAGGAGATCATCGGCTCGGCGGGCGTCGGAGGTTCGCGCATCGGCTCATCCATTAGGGATGTCCAGTGTGGTGATCTCATCGAGCGTGAGGGAGCACCCTCGACTGTGGGCCTTCTCCACCCGGCCGACGATCGCGACACCCTGCTCGGTGGCGATGCCTAGATCTCCGGTGAGCAGCACCGGCGGGCGATCCAGTACGCACAGGTCGATCACTTCAAGCAGCCCCGTGCAACCGTCCACGAACTTCATCGTCTCAGCGCTGCGCACGCGTGGCTCCACGAAGGGCAATCGACCCTTGGGGCGCTCCCCGAGTGGCCCAATCGGCTGGTCCACTGAGTCGTAGAGCTGGCTAGCCAGCTCAGTCATCCCAAACAGGTTGATGAAACCGTCACCGGCGATGCCAAATATCACACTCAGCGCCTCTCGCATGGCGTTGATTCGGATCGTGGTGGACACGCCTTTGAAACCACCGGCATCGACCACCCGTGAGCCGGCGGGAAGTTCGAAAGAGACGTTCTCTTGCGCCAAATTGGCACACACATTCACAAAGGCGGACGAGCCACCAATTAGGACCGCTGGTATCCCTTCGGTGATCACTCGTTTGAGCGCGCCAGCTAGCCGATCGTAGTCAACCCCACGCGGCCCGATCACGACGTCACTGAGCTCCGGCTCCCCGAAGGTTGTCGCGATCAGCTCCATCCCGTACGCCATCACCATCCCAGGGGCCGCTTCCTCCGCTGGCACGAAACGGATCACGGCTGGACGGTTGAGCCCGGGCAGGATGTGGCGCCGCGCGTTCTCCACGATGGACAGTCGCATGAGCTCCATTCCCAACGGAGAGTAGCTGACACTGCCCTTAATCGCAGCCGTCGTACCGCTGGTGGTGAATGTCCTTGCCGGTGCGCGGTCTTCGAAAAGATAAGGTGGAGCGCTCTTGAAGGCAGCGTCCGGAATTCCACGACCATGCTCGGTCGCGTCCCAGTATTCGGCAACGACCGAAGAGTTCGCCACCGTCAGCTCACACAGTCGTGTTAAGATCGAACCGGGATCGGCTTGCTCGCCGGTGATCAGGCGACCCATGTCCACGAAGAGTTCCTTGACAAAGGAACTATCGTAGCGGTACGACCCGTGAGGCATCCTCCGCGGCTCCATCTGCCCTTGACAGCGTCTAATTCCTGCGCGCACAAGAGATATTTAGGGCTCTTGTGTCGTTTCTGTGGGTGCATCCGGGGTGTCGCACAGCCTGTAGGGCCGTCCTTCTCAGGTCAAGGACGTCTTCGGCGTCGCTACGCGATGGCGTACGCGCCACCCTAGTCCCGGCCCCTCCACAACGTGCGGCCCCCCCGAAGACCCCAGCTGACCTCGACATATGACCGCCTCCCCCCCGTATCCGCAGGTCAACGCACCTAGAGCGAACGAACTCGTGATCATGGAGTCCACCCGTGCTCCCATCAGTGTCGCATTGTACTCCTGAGCAACAACCTTCGCAACGGTCCGCGTTGACTCATCAAAAATGCGCGCGAAGGTGTGGTCGTTGACTCATCTACCGATGCGCGCGTAGAGCGCGCCTCCCGGGCTCGGGTTTCTCCCGCCGGTAGGACCTGATCATGGGAC
>Ga0136617_10001642_pt1 | contig 19836 bp, 5 predicted proteins | sample AntDrymUQ3222106_2_FD_129672 | JGI IMG/M metagenome (GOLD analysis project Ga0136617, IMG submission 129672) | Polar desert sand microbial communities from Dry Valleys, Antarctica - metaG UQ322 (21.06) | ecosystem: Environmental > Terrestrial > Soil > Desert | place: Antarctica: Dry Valley... | reverse complement strand
GGGGGTGATCGCCACAGCCAAACACTTTCCCGGGCACGGTGATACGGCAGTTGATTCGCATCGAGGCCTGCCCGAAATTAATGTGGGACGCGAGCGGCTGAACACTGTAGAGCTGGTGCCCTTCCGCGCGGCGATCGATGCGGGAGTAGGAGCGGTGATGGTGGCCCATGTGGGCTTACCGCAGATCGATCCTACCTCAGTAAAGCCTCTACCGAGGGAGAAGAGAATCGGACCGATTGATACGGATGAAGCCGGCGAGATCGTCGCCGAGAGCGCTGCAATTCCCGCGACAGTTTCGCCGGTGATAGGCAAAATCTTGAGAACCGATCTCAAGTTTGACGGCATGATCGTCACTGACGCTCTCAGCATGAGTGGCTTGACCATCTACTTTAACCAGGATGAAGCAGCGGTGCGGGCCCTGGAAATGGGCGCGGACATGTTGCTGAAGCCTGCGGATCCGGACGCGGCTTTTCGTGGCGTTCGCGAGGCCGTGCGTAGCGGCCGCTTGACAGAGAAGCGAATAGAAGAATCCGCGCGCCGACTGCTGGCTGCGAAATACGATCTTGGGCTCACCAAACAACGACTCACACCGCTCGATGAGATCGATCGCATTGTTGCCAGCCATGAAGTTGGCACGCTGGCACGCGAGATTGCCGAGCGCGCGATCACGCTGGTGCGCAACGACGACAATCTGGTGCCGCTGAGTAAATTGAAAACCGACGCGCGCATTTTCAATCTGGCCATCACCAACGGAGACGATCGCTTGTGGATTGCAAACACCTTCGCGGTAACAATGGCGCGCTCCGGTCGCAGGCTCGAAACCATGGTGCTCGACGAGCGCTCCTCGGAAGTGGAGGTGCAGAAGGCAATCGAAAAGGCAAAAGGAGTGGACGTTGTAATTGCCTCGCTCTATGGACGGGTAAGAACTGGGCAGGTCCGCAGTGTAGGCTTGCCGGAGCCCGGAGCGCGGGCGCTCTCGGCGCTAATCTCCAGCAAGAGTTCGATTATTGGACTTAGTTTTGGCAACCCCTACTTGCTTCAGAGTTTTCCCAAACTGCGCACCTACATGGTTGCCTACGGTGACATGCCAAGTTTGCAGCAGGCGATGGCTCGGGCTGTACTCGGTCAGATCGACATCTCAGGAAAGTTGCCGATTTCACTGCCTAACCTTTATCCGCGCGGGACAGGGATTCAATTGAAGGCGCAGGCTCAGGACAGAACCGGGAGCGGTAGCGACCGCACTCAACGAGCGCCATGACTACTGGACAGCCAGGAGTCACTTTGAGAAGGCAACACAAGAACGATCGACGAAGGTACACGAAATTTCACGAAGAAATGATTAGTGTTGTTTAGTGAGATTTAGTGGATCGTTTAATTACCTGTTAATTTAGGACGCTACCGGCGGTAGTTGAGTGCGGTCGCTATCGCTTCCGGTTCCGTATTGAGCCGCCCGGTCTTTTCGCAATTGACTACGTGATCCTAGCTCGTTTCGCCGATTAACATGACTCCTACTTCTCGTTTTCGCAGTTCCGTTCTGCTGGTTATTTCGTTCTTTATTTCGCTTAATGCGGTCGCCCAGCTTCCGCGCGCAAATCCCGAAGCCGTCTCGCTTTCGACGCCTCGCCTGGCCCGGATGGACCAGGTCATTAGCGAGTCGATCGACCAGCGCCAATTGCCTGGCGCCGTTGTTCTGGTTGCCCGGAAGGGCGAGGTCGTCTGGCGCAAAGCTTATGGTTCCCGGGCAGTCGAGCCGGTTACGGAACCGATGACACCGGATACGATCTTCGATGTTGCCAGTCTGACCAAAGTCGTGGCTACCGCGACGAGCATCATGATTCTGGTCGAACGCGGCAAGGTGCGTCTGAGTGATCCGGTTTCGAACTACATTCCGGAATTAAAGGGAGAGGGCCGAGAAAGAATCACGATCGAACTTCTCTTGACCCATCGATCGGGCTACGCTCCAGATTTCGACCTGAAAGAGCGTTGGACTGGATACGACGAAGCAGTTAAGAGATTGATTAAGGAACCGCTGCGAAATCCGCCGGGAGCGCGTTTCGTTTACAGCGACATCGGCTACATCGCTTTGGGTGAAGTTGTTCGCCGAGTCAGCGGAACCACGCTCGATAAGTTTGCGCATCAGAACATCTTTCTGCCTTTAGGGATGCGCCATACGGGTTTCCGTCTCTCGCGGGTGCTCAGGAACCGAATTGCGCCCACCGAGAAGCGTCGTGGTCAGATGAGCTATCTCGGCGACTCTGCGGAAAACGTCGGGGTCGAAGGAGAGGAATGGTTGCGGGGCGAAGTTCATGATCCAACTTCCTACCGTATGAATGGGATCGCGGGACATGCTGGACTTTTTTCAACCGCTGACGACCTGGCCCTGTATTGCCAGATGATCCTGGGCGGCGGCCAGCATCAACGTATTCGCATTCTTAGTCCGCTTTCCGTTGCTGAGATGACGCGGCCACGACTGGTTACTGAAGCCGGGTGGACGCGCGGACTCGGCTGGGACATCAGCACCAGCTTCTCCACGAATCGAGGCGATCTGTTCCCGCTCGGTTCCTTCGGACATACAGGCTTCACCGGCACCTCAATCTGGATCGATGCGGCGACCGGAATGTTCGTGGTCTTTCTCAGTAATCGCTTGCATCCCGATGGCAAAGGGGACGTTGCCTCCTTGCGAGGTAAGGTAGCTTCAATAGCCGCGGGCGCTGTCACTGACCTGGCAGTTACCGCCAAAGCGGTGCTTGAGCAATCTCAATACTATGAAACCCTTAACAGAGACCTGGTCCGCTTTACCGCTTCTCGCAATCAGGCGTTAAGTGTTACCTCGTTCGGTGTGCCCGACGCCGCCGACGTAAGAGTACTCACGGGCATCGACGTGCTCGAGCGCGATGGTTTCAAACAACTGGCGGGCAAGAAAATCGGTCTGGTCACTAATCACACCGGTAAGAACCGCGACGGGCGGCAGACCATTGACGTGCTTAACAAAGCTGACGGCGTCGAGCTGGTCGCGCTCTTTTCCCCTGAGCATGGAATTCGGGGCAGCGCCGACGAAAAGGTTTCCGATTCAAAAGATGGGGAGACTGGACTTCCCATTTATTCGCTTTACGGCGAGACGCGCCGGCCAAAGCCGGAACAGTTGAAAGGTCTCGACGCACTCGTCTTTGACATTCAGGATATCGGCTCGCGCTTTTACACTTATATTTCAACTCTCGGTTACGTAATGGAAGAAGCCGCCCGGGCAGGTCTGCCGGTCTTTGTTCTTGACCGCCCAAATCCAATTGGCGGCCTGATAGTCGAAGGGCCCAGCGCAGATCCTGACAAGCTTTCCTTTACCGCATATCACACGATTCCTGTGCGACACGGAATGACGATTGGAGAGTTGGCCCAACTTTTCAATCAGGATCGGAAGATCAATTGTGATTTGCGAGTGATCAAGATGGAGGGCTGGCAGCGGACGATGTGGTTTGACGCAACCAACCTAATGTGGGTCAACCCGTCCCCGAATATGCGTAGCCTAACCGAGGCGACACTCTATCCCGGCATTGGTCTATTGGAGACGACGAACGTCTCGGTTGGTAGGGGAACAGATACGCCTTTTGAAGTTATCGGCGCGCCCTGGATTCGCGGGCAACAACTAGCGGCAGCCTTGAATCAGCGCCGTCTTCCTGGAGTGAGATTCGTTCCTTTCCGCTTCAAACCAACGGCTTCGGTATTCAAGGGTGAGGAATGCGAAGGCGTTAATGTAGTTATTACCGACCGCGCAGCCTTTCGTCCCGTCCCCACAGGAATTGAGATCGCCGTCGCATTGAGACGGCTTTATCCTGAGCAATGGAAAGTGGACGCGTACGGACGACTCCTGGTAAATGCGGCAACGCTCGAGCGCGTAAAGCGCGGCGATGCGCCAGAGGAAATAGAACGATCCTGGAAGGCGATGCTGGACGAGTTTGGTCGTCTGAGGGCGCATGCTCTTTTGTATTAGGTACCTACTCACGAGGCCCTAACAGGCTGCAGAAAAACAAACACGATCCACGAAACCACACGAACCGCGCGAAATGGATGCATTCATTCGTGCTACTTCGTGTGATTTCGTGGATCGATTTACTGCTTCCTATTTTGGCACCTAATCAAGTTAGCACCGCTTGCATCCACTTTTGCACCGAATTTATCAGGAAGAAGGTTGAGCCTTGTGGAAGTTCTTCTTTGTGAATAACTCGCTCACGGAGCTTACCCTCTTCTAGAAGCTGATCGCGAAAGGTGCCGGCCAACAACCCTGAGTTTTGTTGAGGGGTGAACAATTCCCCTCCTGCCTGCAGCACAACGTTGGCTACGCTCGATTCTGTGACCTCTCCTCGCTCGTTCCATAAGATCACGTCGTCACAATCGGGCCGTTGCGCGATTGCCTGGTCGTAGATTTGACGATTCGTAGTTTTGTGAAAGAGAAATTTATCGTTTGAGTCCACCGGCTGTCCTGCCAGCGCTACCCGCAATGGTAAGTCCCGGGCGCTGCGAAGCTGAATGGCCTCGACCTCAATCTCTCCATCCTTTGAAAGAAACAAGCGAATCTTCCATCTCTCCTTAGAACACTTTGCGACTGCCCGATTGAGTTCGCAAATAATCTGCTCCTCCGGAAGATGGAAGTTGAAATATTTCGCCGAGGCTTTGAGTCGCTCGAGGTGCCGGGTTAAGAGGAAGAGTTCACCGCCCTCGAGAAGAATAGACTCGAGAAGCCGAAAGCGTGGGACCGGAGCAGTAAGAAATGAACTCTTTAATAAGCACTCGTCGTACTCGCGTTCGGCGGTCGAGTCGATAGTGATACCTCCGCCCACTCCGAAAGTCGCGGCGCCCGTATCTGAGTCCAGCACAACTGTGCGAATAGCTACATTGAACACGCAGTCACCACCGGGACGAATGAAACCGATTGTGCCCGTGTAGACACCACGTGGAAAGGGCTCCAGCTGACGAATAATCTCCACAGTGCTGATCTTGGGTGCGCCAGTAATGGAACCACATGGGAAGAGAGCGGCCATCACACCGGCCAGCCCCACATCACTCCGCAGGGTTGATTCGATTGTGGAGGTCATCTGCCAGAGAGTTTCGTACCGCTCAACCTCAAACAGTTTCGATACACTGACCGAGCCGGGAACTGAAATCTTGCCCAGGTCGTTACGGAGGAGGTCGACGATCATCACATTCTCAGCGCGATCCTTTGGCGACTCTGCCAACTGCTGCGCCAGTCCCTCGTCCTCCAAGGCCCATCGCCCGCGATTGATGGTGCCCTTCATCGGCTTTGTTTTTATGGAATCCCCGATGCGCTCGAAGAAGAGCTCGGGAGAGATAGATAAGATTTTGTATCTTCCCAGATCGAGGTAGGCACAGTATTCCCCGCCTTGAGCAGTACAAAGGGTGTCGTACCACGCGGTTGGATTACCCTGGAAATGCGACAGGAGAGGAAAGGTGTAGTTGACTTGATAAGTGTCGCCCCTGGCTATCAGGTCGCGTACGCGGCTGACAGCATCGCTGTATTCGGAGCGCGAAACTTGCGACTCCCATGCGATTAGATCGTAACTACCGGCGGTGAATTCCGGCGCTATGGTTGCGGGGATTTCTGGCGTTGGTTTGTCAAACACTGCCGCCCAAGCCAGGGGAAGGAAACCTGGGGCGTGAGTTTTCAGCGCATTGTCAAAAGCAGGGGCGGCTTCATAGCTCAACATAACAACTACCCAGACTCCTGACTTTGCTGCGGCCTCCGCAGCTTTAAGCAGGGGAACAACTTCTTCGAGGTGATTGGCAGAATGCGTCGTTAATGGTGAAGTGAAGTGAAGATGCAGACCCTTGGCACGAATGTCAGACGAACCGAACATCACCTCGGACATGCGCCGGAGTCTACTACTAAAAAGATTGAGGACAGAACCTCAACGGCAACCCGGGAGAACCAGTTCGGGGCAGTAGCCTGACTGTTAAGGAGGGCTCCTCAAGGTACCCGGGAGTCATTGAAGTCATGGAGTCTCTTCGTCGCTCCCGAGACACCCCTCAGGTGACGCGAATCCAAACTTGAGGAGCCCTCCTTAACAGTCGGGCTACTGCCCCGTCGCCTGCGCCTCGCAGTTGCTCCTCAAGCTGGCCGGGAGTCATCGAAGGCAAAGAGTCTCCGGCGCTCCCGAGAGCCCACAAAAGAAGCGAGGCGCCAAAGCGGGCGCCTCGTCTCTGTTTTAGCTAAAGAACAAGCTAGAACTGAAGTTTCAGCGCAAACTGAATTACACGTGCCGATTCACCGGTCTGGACAATAGTCTGCGTTGAAGGCGGTGCCACAGTAGCGCAACATGTCTGAGCAAAAACGCTTGACCTGATGCTGGGTGACCCTACCGAGGCATCACGAGGATTGTCAAAGTTTGGATGGTTCAGAGCGTTGAACATCTCTGTTCTGAACTGCAACTTCCACCGTTCCGTGATCTGGAATGTCTTAATAAAACCAAGATCCAGATTCCAGTAATGAGGCGCCACAAAGATGTTTCGACCCGCGCCGTTCCGGCCTGGGGGAGGTATGCAAAAGGCCAGCGTCGGGTCGACACCGCAACGCACACCTCCATTTACCGGAGCAAACAGGACTGGACCCGCGAAGGTTTGTCCCGGCAGGTGTTGGAGTGTTGCGCGAATGTTCGGATCGGTCACGGCCGCGCGTGATTCGTGGTTTCCGTTCGCCGTAAATGAACCGCTGCGAACCGCGAATGGTTCTCCAGTCATGAAGCTGAAGATGCTGTTGATAGTCCAGCCGCCGAGGATCTGATTAACGACTCCGCCCGACGAACCCAGAAACCGTCGCCCTCGGCCGACTGGAAGTTCCCATACCGACGCCGCTTGCAGCGACTGGGTGCGGTCGAAATCTGAGCGCGCGCGTTCCTCGCGGAAATCGCGGATGTCGGTTGGCGTGCGTGAGTTCGTAGTTGATAGTCCACCGCCTGAAGCTGCGCCTACGGGATCGACAGATTGGTTGTCAATTGATTTCCCGAAGGTATACGCCATGCTAAGACCCAAGCCGCTGCTGAACCGTCGTCGCAGCGTGAATTGAGCGGCGTGATAGTTTGAGTCGCCACTGTTGTCGAGGTATGTGATTGCAGCAAACTGCTGATTCGGTCGCAGCTTCAGACCCAGTGTAGTGTCTTCAATACGCCGGGCGAGAGCGCCCGCACTATTAATATCGAGTTCCGTCCGAGTCGTCGTGGAATTGAGGAAGGTCGTTGCGGCCGCAGCCGTCAGTCCACCCTGCGTTTGCAACTGCGTGAACAATGGAGGCGTAACTCCTGTCACGCCCGTCGGGCATCCTGTGCCGGAAGCATTGCAGCCATTCGCCCTATTCTGCTGCATTATCAGGAACGAGGGAACGATCGCGTTAGCGTTGATCTGGTTGATGTCGTACGCCATGAATAAGTGTGTACCGCGGCGTCCAATGTAAGCAGCCTGCATTACAAAACCACCTGGCAGCTCGCGTTGGAACCCTAAGTTCCACTGGTGAACGGTAGGCAACTGCATCTTCGGTGCGAAGACCGTGATCGGCGGCGCATTGGTTCTTAACTGCTGAGGTGGCGTCAACAGTGTGGAGGGCTGGACCGAGGGAGCCGGCAGCTGGGAGGGAAAACCGCCGGCGACTGTTCTATTCACATTCGGAGAGTTGACGCATCCCGCCGTAATGCTGGTAAAGGGAAACGTTGAGGTACAGCTTTGCACCAGGCCGGGAATTCTTCCAGCCGCAGCAGTGATCTGAAATGAGGATATAGTGTCGAATGCAATGCCATAACCAATGCGAATAACGCTTTGGCTGTTGCCTCCGAAGAGACTATGCAAGAAGCCCGATTTGAAATCAGGGCTGTAGGCCAGACCGAAGCGTGGCCCAATAGCACCGTTGAAAGAGCCTTCGTACCAGCGATTGGCTCTGACAAAGCTCACTGCGCCTGGTTGATTCACTACCGGCGTTGCGGGTAGCGGAGTGCCCGCTATCGGTGTGCTGGCAACGAATACGCTGTCTTGTGGTGAGGTATTGCCGGGCGGGTTGATCTCCCACCGCGCTCCATAGTTCAGAGTTAGATTCGCACGAACTTTCCATTCATCCTGAAAGTAGAAGTTGTATTGATCCAAGTTATGCTTCTCTGCATATAAGGTAATGTTGTCACCTGTCCTGAACGGCAAGAACACATTCTGGGAGAGATTCGAGATGAATGTTTGCGAGATCCTGGCAGGCAGCCCATGTAGGTTGTTGATGAGATTGCCCAGCGTGGTGGCGTCCGTGGAATCGATACCGGATGCGTTGGCGAAGCCGTCGGAGGAAAACGGGTTGCGGTTTCCTGAAGCGAACGTCACTGAAGGTGTGACGTTGATACCACCCGGCTGACCGCGTTGGTCGACGTGACGATAGAAGCGGAAATTGAATCCGCCGCGGAAAATGTGAGAGCCATGAACGATGCTCAGGTTATCCAGCAATTGTGGAGTAGTAACCCAACGCGCTGTTCGGGGCGTGTTGATGTAGGGTTCGCTCAATTCGTTAAAGTTAAAAGGCGGCACGTCCGGCCAGGCAGGGTTAGCTTCGCCTTGACTAAAAAGGAATCCGAAGCGGGCGAAACCGGCCGTGAATTCGTTCACCACGCGTGGCGAGATTACCCTGCGATAACTAAGCGCCAGATTGGATGTGCGGCGGAACACTTCGCCCAGGGGTGGTCCGTTGGGATAGACCTGCGGCCGACCGTTCAGAGGATCGCCTTTGAGAGTGTTGTAGTCGGAAAACAGGTAGCGCCCAAAGATGCTGTTGTTTTCGTTAAAGTTATGATCGATGCGCGCCGCGTAGGCCGGACCTCTCACCTGTGTCGGCGGATTCCACAAGAAAGCAGCGGTGTTGAGGCCATCGCCGGATGTAAAGTTGTTTGGTGATGGCAGCGGAGTCAAGATTGATGCCACTGAGGAATCTAGCGGCCTTCCCTGCGAGTTATTAGCGCTACTACGGGTGTCGTATGTTCGAACGCAGCGAAGCGAGGTGGGGGTCGCGCAAAGCGGAACATTCAACGCGCCCGTGGCCGGATTCACCAGCAGGCTTGAGTTGCGCGTGATTGTCGTAGTACCTATCACGAGCGGGTTTGCTAGATCCGGAACGAAATAGCGGAAAACCCCGTTGCGCGCTTCAGCCGTGTAAACGATTGGTATACCGAATGTCTGATCGATCGGCTGCGTGAAGTCAATTCGGTTTGCCTGATAGCTGCCAAAGAAGAACGTTTTGTTTTTCTTAATCGGTCCTCCCATTTCGAACCCATACTGGCCCATTCTAATCATCGGCTTCGGCGTTTCCTGTGCATTTGAGAAAAACTCATTGGAGTTGAGTGCCTCATTGCGCAGGAAAAAGAAGGCGGTTCCGTGAAAATCGCTCGTTCCACTTCGCGTGGCAATCGAAATAGATGCCCCGCTGTTACGTCCCTCTTCCGCCGTCGCGTTGTTTGTTGTGACTTTGAATTCCTGGACGTTGTCAGGATTGATGCGATAGAGGTTGCTAACGGGATTAGGTACTGAAGACTCATTAGCTTCGATGCCGTCGATCGTGACGTTATAAGCTCGATCGCGAGCGCCGTTGACATGTACGCCAGATCCGGCGCCTCCTGCGGATCGTTGAACAACCCCCGGCTCAAGCAGGAGAAGCGTAAGCGGATTGCGGCCGTTCAGTGGTAGAGCTTCGATGGCTTTCTGCTCCACAACGTTTCCGATGGTCGCGTTCGACGACTGGAGCTGCTCCGTCCCGCCCTGAACCGTGACCACCTCGGTAACCTGGCCTACCTCCATCGCGGCGTCTACCGCCGACGGGGTATTAACTGCCAGTTGGTTCCCGGTCTTCTGAAACTTCTTAAAACCAGTCTGCTCGACAGTAACGGTGTAGGTTCCGACGGGTAATGAATCGAAAGAATAGACACCCGCCTCTGTTGTTGTCTGCGTGTGCGAGACTCCCGTAGCTTCATTGGTTACCGTGACGGTGGCTCCGGCGACGGAGTCTTGTTTTGCGTCAGTGACACGTCCTGTAATGCGAGACGTTCCGGTCTGGGCGGTGGCTACGGTCACCGCGATGGTTAGAAGCACAAACAAAGCAGGAATCAGGCGCTTAAATTTTGACATGGACGTTCTCCTATTGTGGGCTGGGCGAAACCGTCAAACCTGTTTTGGCAGGCATACCTTCCAGACGGATAGTTTTGAAAATACGGCGACTTAAAATTAGTAGCTGGCTGACGTGGTTGGTACTTCTTCAAAGAATTGAGGCAGCCACCCAATCCAAGTGCCCGGATTGGCGCTACTGCCTTTTGAAGCGACGCAAGTATATAACCAGAAAATTTTGCGTCAAGCCCTTCCCACTAAATGGCTGCAAGCAGGCGCGTTTCCGCTATTGCTGGGCGTCTCAAAATGATTCAATAGACGTGCCACCATCCAAAACTCGCGAAAGCGATCCATTTTCCGGTAAGAATTAAAGTATGGCCTCAACGAAAAGGACTGGTGGGGCGCGGTCGACTCGGCCCAACGACGGTGGTTGATTTCATAGGCTGCGCAAGCGCTATCGGATGCGAAAACGGCAGACTGACGGTCACCACGGCATGCAGTTGGGTCTGCTACTAAAAAGAATCAGGGAAGAATCGAAGGGGTGAGAAGGTAATATCACGCCGAAATAAGCATCAGCAGTATTTATCGAAATGATAAGAATCTTTAGCTACCATTATTCCACCTCAACATCTATAATTGCCGCCTGACATCGGCAAACATCCGGCGTTGAAAAGGTTCTTTGCGCCGTTTCTGATCAAACTAATTCCAACTCGTGCATGATAGACAGCTCTTTATGCGTGAGCTCAGCTTGTTTTTAAGCGATCAAACCAACGACTGGTCTGTGAGCAGAGAAGCAACGCGTGGTCACTAGCGTTCCGGCCCTTCGGCCATCCCAACCTCAGTGGATTAAGGAGTCTCTAAGATGAGAAAAAGCAGTACCACCACTCTCTGGCTTTCCTTTCTTGTTTTTCTGTGCGCGAGTTCGGTGTCTCTGGGCCAGGGCACAGCATCGCGTGTAACAGGCACAGTCTCAGATGAAAAGGCTGCCGCGGTGCCGGGCGCGGTTGTCATGCTCACGAGTGAGGGGACACAAACTTCAATCACGACCGAGACCACCAACAGTGGAAGTTACGTCTTCGACTCCGTGCAGGTTGGGACATACACCCTTACTGTCGAGAAGCAAGGCTTCAAGAAGTATGTCTCGACGGGAAATCAAGCTAACGTCAATCAACCGACAACTATAAATGTGATTCTGGAGGTCGGTGCCATCGAGCAAGTGGTTCAAGTCATGGCGTCGGCTGAGGCTGTGCAAACGGGCAGCTCAGGAAACTTCGGCAACACCGTCGAGGAGCGCTCGCTCGAAGCACTCCCGCTCGTCGGCACGCGCGGGCGCAACCCGCTCGCCTTCATCAACTTTCAGCCCGGCGTCGTCGTCGGCTCCAACACCGGGGGTGGCGTCCACGTCCACGGCTCGCGCGACCGCGCCTTCAACTTCACGCTCGATGGCATAGACATCAACGACACAAGCGCCGGCGGATCGAACTTCACGCCGCTCAGACCAAATCCCGATTCGATCACGCAATTCCAGGTTATCACTGGTAACTTCACGGCCGACAACGGGCGCTCCTCCGGCGCGCAGGTGACCCTGGTCACCCGCTCCGGCACGAACGAGTTTCACGGCAACCTCTTCGAGTTCTACCAGACGCCCCGGTTCCATGCCAACGAGTATCAAAACTCGATCAACACGCTTCGCCGTCTCGACGGCACAGTCGGGCCGGTGCCGAAGCCGCAGTTCGTCCAGCACATCTTCGGCGGCTCCATCGGCGGCCCGGTGTACTTTCCGCGCTTCGGCGAGGGCGGCCGCAGCATCTACAACGGCAAGGACAAGACCTTCTTCTTCGTTAACCTGCAACTGCTGCGCACAAGCCAGAGCATCTTTGTCAACCGTACGGTCTACACGGCGGACGCGCAGGCCGGTCGCTACCGCTTCGTCCGCGGCGGCCAGAACAACAACATCACCGCCGGCACCCCTGCTGTGGACGGCAACGGCAACCCGCGCTTCCCCGTCTGCGCGGCGGGCGTGGCGAACCCCTGTATCAACACCTTCAACCTCGTCGGCAACCCGAACATCCCGCTCACCGCCGACCCGACCACCTCGCGTCTGATCGGACTCTCGCCCCTCCCGAACAACTTCATCATCGGCGACGGCCTGAACACGGGGGGCTTTGCCTTCAACGCCCCGCAAACCGAGCGGCAGCACGACTTCTCTGCCAAACTTGACCACACCTTTAACGACCGGCATGCGATGTACGTCCGCTATTCGCGGGGTTCGCAAAACACCCTCGGCGACAATGTCAACGGAGGCTTGCAGAGCTTCCCCGGCCTGCCGAACATCGTGGACACATTCCGCTCCCCCCGCAACCTCGCCGTTAACTATCGCGCGACGCTTACCCCCGTGCTAGTCAACGAGTTTGTCATCGGTTTCAACAAGTTCACCTTCAGCTTCGATAACCCCGACCCGAACGCCGATGCCAACTCGTCGGTCATCCTCAACCTGGTCCGCGACCCGCTCAACGCGGGGCCGGCGGTGAGCAACGCGCGCACACTGCGGACGTTCCAGATCGTGGACAACCTCTCTTGGCAGAAGGCCGCGCACACCTTCAAGTTCGGCACGAACTTGCGCTTCCAGAGTCACTTCGACAACCGCAGTTCGGTCGCCGGCTTCAGCACGCGCGAGTCCATCACGCTCGGCACGGGCGACAACGTGGTGCCTGCTTCGTTCGGCACGTCCGCGGCGCTCAACCCCGGTATTAACAGCACGGATCGCGGGCGGCTTGAAAGCTTCGTCAATGACTATTTCGGGCGCATCGGTCGCATCACCCAAGGGTTCGTGGCCACCAGCGACACCGCCTTCACGCCCGGCCAGCGTTTCCTCTACACGGCGAGGTATCCCGAATACGACTTCTACGCGCAGGACACCTGGAAGATCACGCCCAACTTGACGCTCGACTACGGCCTGCGCTGGGAGGCGCGGCTCAGCCCGCGCTCGGATAATTTGATCCTGCGCCCCTCGCAACGGGTGGCCTTCGGCGAGGCGCCGACCAACCAGATCAGGTTTGAAGAGGGCAAGCTCTACGAAGACTCGCTCAAGCAACTCGCGCCCACGGTCGGCATCGCGTGGGACCCGTTCGGGAGCGGCAAGACTTCCGTGCGCGGCAACTACCGCCTCGCCTACGACCGCACCAACACGTTCGTCTTCTCGTCGTTCATCTTCCAGAGCGCACCGGGATTGACACGGGGTATCACATTGACGGCGAGCGGCTTTCCTGGTGGGTCGGCCAACGCCCTACTCCGCAACGGGCTGCCCACCCTCAATCCTAACACCTCGACGCCGCTCGCGTTCCGCACGCCACCCCCTTACTCGCTCAGCTCGCTCACGGTAGTTGATCGGGATTTGACCTATCCGCGCACACACCAGTACGGCGTCAGTTTCCAGCGCGAGATCGGCTGGAAGTCGGTTATCGAGGTCAACTACATCGGTCGGCAAGGTCGCAAGCTCTTCGGCGGCTACGATGCTAACCAGGTGGACATCACCAACAACGGGTTCCTCGCCGCCTTCAGCCAGCTCCAAAACCCGACGACGCGTGCGAGTGTCAGCACCGATCCGAACTTCCTCATCAACCGGCTGTTCCTCAACGACTCGCGGTTGCAGAACGTGACGGTGGGCGGCGTTACGCGCGTCGAGACCGGCTCGGAGTTCCTGCTCAGACAAACGACGAGCAGCAACGTCCGCCTCGCCAACGGGACGATTGCCGGGAACATCGTGGACGCGGGCAGCGTCGCGCAGGCGGCCTTCCTCGTCACGCAAGGCACGCGCACGGTGAGCGGCGCCCTGACCCCGCAGTTTCAGATCAACGGCTTCGGCCCCTTCTTCTTCCAGCCGTACCCGCAGTTCGCCGGCGCGGTCAACGTGATCGAGAACAACGACCGCTCGCGCTACAACGGGCTCGAAGTCCAGTTCAGCCGGCGCTTCAACCGCGGCGTAGGTTTCCAGGTGAGCTACACGCTCGCCAAGTCCGAGGACACGCGCTCTTTCGACCCGGCCTTCGCCGTCGCCAACCGCGGCTTCGTGCAGTCAGCGGCCAACACGCCGTTCGACCTGCGCAACCGCGACTACAACTACGCCCCCTCGGACTTCGACCGCCGCCACTCACTGCAAGGCTACTTCGCGGCGGAGCTGCCATTCGGCAGGGGCAAGCGTTTCCTGAAAGACGCCAACGGGCTTGTGAATCACCTCGTGGGCGGCTTCGAGCTGGCGGGCATCCTAACCTACACGTCGGGCCGTCCGTTCACCGTCTATTCGGGCATCAACTCCGTCTCGCAGGTTGTGCAGTCGCCCACGAGCTGCAACGGCTGCACGAGCGACATGGGCAGTATCATCCTCGAAGGCGGAAGGAACTTCATCTTCTCACAAGAGCAGCGCAACATGTTCTTTGCGCCCGCGGCGGGCGAGCTGGGCAACACCGGCCGCAATTTCTTCATCGGCCCCAAGTATTTCCAGCTCGACCTGACGTTGAGTAAGCGCATCCGCTTCGACGAGAGCCGCAACCTCGAACTCCGCCTGGAGGCGCAGAACGCGACGAACACGCCTTCGTTCGCCCTGCCGACCGGCACGCCTACGGACGTTAACCTCGTCATTTCCAGCAGCAACTTCGGGTTCGTGGGCGGCAACGTCAACAGTGGCTCACGCAAGGTGCAGCTCGCGGCGAAGTTTAACTTCTAGCAGGCCGCTGAAGAAGAAAGTGCGATTCTTGGGAAGAACACGGGACGATCCACGAAAGCACACGAAACGGCTCGAACTCAGGGCTCTTTTCGTGCTGCTTCGTGCGATTTCGTGGATCGGTCCTATTTTCGCAGCGTGCTACGCAGCTGTTTGCCCGCTCGGAAACCAATGAAGCTACACTCCCACCATTGTATGTTTGTTATAACCTTGATTGTAGCAGTGTGCATTCTTACCTCCGAACGCCTTCAGTCGCAGCCTGCGCTGGCGATTTACGATTTAGTAATCACAAATGGACGAATCGTTGACGGCTCGGGCAATCCCTGGTTTCGAGCGGATGTGGGTATTAAAGATGGCCGGATCGCGCGTATTGGCAGATTAGATCCGTCACAGGCGAGCAAAATTATTGACGCCAAGGGACAGATTGTGGCCCCTGGCTTCATCGACGTCCACACGCACGTAGAATCAATCCACAGTCTTCCTGCGGCCGAGAACTTCGTGCGCATGGGTGTGACCACCCTGGTCACCGGAAACTGCGGTAGCTCTACCACCGACGTCGGTCAGTTCCTTGGACGTATCAAAGAAAAGCCCCTCGCAGTAAACCTCGCCACGCTCATTGCTCATGGTTCTGTTCGCCGCGAGGCTATGGGTTTGGATGATCGCGCGCCCACTCCCGACGAGACCAGGAAGATGGAGGCGCTCGTTGAGCAGGGAATGAAAGACGGCGCGGTAGGCATCTCAACTGGACTGATTTACGTTCCCGGCACCTACGCGAAGACGGATGAAATCACCAATCTCGCACGTATCGTTGCGCGGTATGGTGGTCTCTACGCCACCCACATGCGCAACGAGGGCGAGAAGGTAGGCGACGCCATTCGCGAGAGCATTCAGATCGGCGAACAAGCTGGACTGCCGGTTGAGATTTCACACTTCAAAATCAGCAGCAAGAAGTTGTGGGGCCAAACGCCTATGACTATCGGCCTGGTTCGAGACGCGCGGGCGCGGGGGTTGATGATTACGGTTGACCAGTATGTGTACACAGCAAGTTCCACCTCGCTGGATTCGCGTATGCCAAGCTGGTTGCGGGCCGGAGGCTTCGAGGAAGGTAAGAAGCGGCTGGCTGATAAAGCTACGCGGGAGCGAGTAGTGAAGGAAATGAAAGAAGGACTAAAGCGCAGCGGCTTCAAAGACTACTCTTACGCCATGGTGGCGAGTTACCAGCCGGATCGTTCCTTCAATGGCAAATCGATTGCCGAGATCACAAAACAAGTCCGGGGTAAGGGCGACGTCGCCAACCAGATCGAACAGATTTTGACAATGTATGAAGCCGGCGGGGCGGGCATGGTCTACCACGGCATGAACGAAGACGACGTCCAGCGCATCATGCGCGAACCTTTTACGATGATTGCTTCTGACAGCGGTGTGCGCGAAATTGATGAGAGTGTTCCGCATCCGCGGGGCTATGGCAATAACGCAAGAGTGTTGGGACACTATGTCCGTGAGCTGCATTTGTTGTCCCTGGAAGATGCTATTCGCAAGATGACTTCCCTCCCGGCGCAGACCTTCGGCTTTCGTGATCGCGGCATGGTGCGGGAGGGCTTTGCGGCCGACCTTGTAATCTTCGACGAAAATATGGTCGGCGACCGGGCCACCTTTGAAAAGCCACATCAATATCCAGCCGGAATCAGCTACGTACTGGTGAATGGCGGGTTGGTGCTGGCCAATGACCAGATGACGGGCGAGCGAACCGGTATGTCGCTGCGTGGGCCCGGACATGTAGTCACCGTTGCCCTTAACTGATTCTAGATGCGAATCCTCGCGGTCGAACGGTAACTTAACGTAAATAGGAGACCCCCCAATGTTCCACCAGAAGTCTTTTCAGCACCGATTGATATTTCTGACGTTTGCCTTTTCAGTTTCGCTCTTCTGGTCAGGGCCTGAATCATATGCCCAGACGGTTACCGGAACCCTTCAGGGCACTGTTTACGACTCAAAGGGTTCAGTTGTCCCAGGCGTTGAAGTTGTCGTGCGCAATGTGGAGACCGGACAAGAGCGCAGTCTCAAAACAAACGACGATGGGTCATATTCGGCTTCGTTTCTGCCCCTGGGGCGCTACCAGGTGGCGGCCTCAGGTACGGGTTTCGCCACCGCGACTCAAGATAACATTGAAATCACATTGAATCAGACGCGAGTGGCTGACTTTACCTTAAACCCGACTGGAGTTACCGAGGCTGTTCTGATTACCTCTGACGTGGCCCCGATCAACACTGCGAACGCCGAGATAAAAGGATCGCTCAACTCACAGGAGATTCTGGATAAACCGGTTGCAAATCAAGGAAACTTTCTCACGCTGGCGGAGACCTTCACCGGTTACCAGGAAAACCCTGTCTCAGGGCAGAACAACCCAACCGCTTCATCCGGATCGTCTATCAATTTCAACGGAACCGGCACTCGGGGTGCAACCTTTCAAATCAACGGCGTTAACAATGACGATTCATCAGAGAATCAGAATCGGCAGGGCGTGTCACTCGCCACAATTAAAGAATTTCAGGTGATCACCAATAACTTTACGGCGGAGTTTGGCAGGGGATACGGGGCGGTAGTGCTTGTGCAAACTCTTTCCGGCACTAATCAGGTGCGCGGCAGCGCCTACTGGTTCAACCAAAACAGCCGTTTGAATGCAACCAGTAACGTATTTGCGCCAGGCTTGATCAAACCTGTAAACCGGCGCAACCAGTTCGGGTTTACCAGCGGGTTCCCGATCTTTAAGAATCGCTTGTTTGGGTTTGTCAGCCTTGACCACGTGGAGGATACAGGTGGGGGAAACTTGTCACGCGACGTTTTTCTCTCGAGCGAGCATGATCCGGCTAACTGGTTCAATAATGCTGCAACCAGGGCAGCCAACGATACGCCGTCTAACAGAGCATTTATCCAATCGGTACTCAACCGCTTTAAGGCTAACAACATTCTGCCCAACGATACCGCGCGGTGTCCGCGCTGCTTCAGGGGAGTTCAGAACCGTGACTTCCCTTTGAAGGATTACTCGGGACGATTTGATTGGAATCCCTCGGAGGCAAACACTTTTACGGGCAGATGGCAGTACACCCGCCAGGTTTTGGCAGCCGACGATCTTATCGTCGGCGAACGCGCCGACCAGAACAACAAACAACAAAACATTGGGTTCACGTGGACGCATCTTTTCTCAGCCCAGACAGTGGGAGAGTTTCGCTACGGGCTGGGATTGCGCACTACTCTGGTGAACATTGCTGCTGGAAATGACACACCGGTCATTCGCTTCTTCAATCCTACCGTGGTTGCCGGAGCATCGATCATCGGGAATGCCGGCACCTTTCCGATTCAGCGTTACCAGACAGACCATCAGTTTGTCTATAACCTGACCACTCTCTTCGGAAGTCATTACTTCAAAGCCGGCACGGACATTCGCAGACAGCGGCTGGACGATTTGGCCGACAGCTTCTCGCGTGGGTTCTACAATTTCACAACCGCATCCTGCAATGGCATTAACTACGGGAGTGGCTTCAATGCCTTCCTCAATGGATGTGTCTCTAATTTCCAGAAAGGTTTCGGCCCATTTTTTCTGGAGAACAGAATTCCCGAGTACAACTTCTACGCCGAAGATAACTGGCATGTCCGATCGAACTTAACGCTAAATTTGGGTCTTCGATACGAGTACGTATCTGTTCCAACCGAGGCGAAAGATCGGATTGACTACATTTATGGCGATGACAAGGACAACATTGAACCGCGTGTCGGTTTCGCGTGGAGTCCTGGGTTCGTGGAAGGGTTTATGTCCAAAGTTTTCGGCGGCCCCGGCAACTCTTCTGTCCGCGGCGGGTATGGGCTCTATCACGGGCGCATTTTCCAGTCGGTATTCTCGCAGGGCGGCACAGGCTTGCGCTTTAACCCGCCGAATGCCCTCGGCTATAGCAATACAGCTACCACTACGGCTAATGCTAATTCGCTCTTTAACCCGATCAATTTTGCTGACCCAACTAACGGTTTCGTATTTGTTCCAGGCCCACAGCTAGCACGTCACGCTTTAACAACCGTGGATCCAGGATTGGAAATGCCTTATACGCAGCAGTGGAATTTGAGTATCGAACGCCAAATGCCATTCAGCTCTGCCTTGCGTGTCAGCTACACGGGAAACCGCGGCATCGGTCTGCTGCGCTTGGCTCAGGATAATTTGCCGGTTCACGATCCGGTGAATGGTGTGCGGGTGGCCAATCATCCGAATAATCCGGCAAATCTGCGGGGCCAGGTGATTAGATTAGCTGCCGATGCAGACTGTGCAGGGACAACCGGTACGACCGCGGCGCCATTCACTCCCCGATGTCCGGTGGTGGTCCCAATTGGGGCTTTCGAGTATAGCCTACGCGTGCCACGCACTAATGAGCGCCGGCCCGACGGGCGGTACTCAACCAACCTGCTGGTTAGCAATGCGTCCTGGAGTTACTACCACGGCTTGCAGGCGGAATGGACCAAGAAGCTCAGTAAAGGTCTGAGCTTCCAGACCTCCTACACCTTCAGCAAATCTATCGATACGACTTCGGAAGCTACGAATATTGGCGCTGCCGGAGATACGAACCAAACAGGTAATAGCGCTCGGGACGCTCGGGCTCTTTCGCTCTTTCACACTCCACACCGCTTTACCATATACGGCACATACAGCCTGCCTTTCTTCAACCGGCGCCGTGATTTCCTTGGTCAGACTCTTGGCGGCTGGCAATTCGCGGCCGTAATGCGTTTCGCAGCAGGCACGCCATTCACAGTCACCAACAGCGCTGGCGGCGATCTTAACTTCGACGGTCTCACCGACACCCGCCCGGTCCTAATTGACCCGTCAATTCTGGGGAGGGGGGTGGATCATCCTGCCAACTCGCGCGAAGCGCTGCCGCGGTTGGCCTTTCGCTCGGCCACTCTTGCCGACTCTGGGAATGGTATCGTCGGACGTAACACCTTTTTCCGGGACG
>Ga0136617_10001640_pt1 | contig 19837 bp, 15 predicted proteins | sample AntDrymUQ3222106_2_FD_129672 | JGI IMG/M metagenome (GOLD analysis project Ga0136617, IMG submission 129672) | Polar desert sand microbial communities from Dry Valleys, Antarctica - metaG UQ322 (21.06) | ecosystem: Environmental > Terrestrial > Soil > Desert | place: Antarctica: Dry Valley... | reverse complement strand
CGCGGTGGCGAAACCATCACCGACCTCGACTCCCTTGATCGCCTGGATCCCCATCAGAGCTGCGGCCAGGCGGCCGTCCAGGCGGCGGTCCCAATGCGTGAAACTGCCCAAGCCCGGTGGCAACCCCTCCACCACGACCTCGACGACGCCGCCAAGGGTGTCCCCCTCCCGCTTGGCCGCGTCGACCTCCGCGACCATCGCAGCAGCCGCTTCGGGATCGAAGCAGCGAACCGGATCTGCGTCGATCTGTTCCCGGTCGGCCGGGGCCGGAGTGGCGCCGTCCGGGGCGGAAACGGAGCCCAACGACACGACATGACTGACGAGCCCGGCACCGGTGGTCTGTGCGAGGAAAGCGGCGGCCACCGTGCCCAGTGCAACCCGGGCGGCGGTCTCCCGCGCACTGGCCCGCTCCAGCACCGGCCGTGCGTCGCGGAAACCGTACTTCTGCATCCCGGTCAGATCGGCGTGCCCTGGACGGGGTCTGGTCAGCGGCGCATTACGCGCCTGTCCGGCCAGGATCGCCTCGTCCACTGGGTCCGCGGCCATGACGGTCTCCCACTTGGGCCATTCGGTGTTGGCGATCTCGATCGAAATCGGGCCACCGAGGGTCAGACCGTGCCGCATGCCGCCGCGGAAGCTGACCTCATCGCGCTCGAAGCTCATCCGGGCACCGCGGCCGTACCCGAGCCGGCGCCGGGCCAGGGCCACCACGAGATCCTCGGTAGTGATGCAGACCCCGGCCGGCAGCCCTTCGAGGATGGCGGTGAGAGCCGGACCGTGTGACTCCCCCGCCGTCAACCAGCGCAGCATGTCGTCAAGTTTGGCAGGTACCCGTCGGCGACCCGCTTCGCGCTAGTCGATCGGTGCGAAAGCCAGGACGATCGTCCAGGCGCCCAGCAGCAGTGCAGGTCCGAACGGGATGGCTGTACGGAGCGTCGCGCGGCGGGCCAGCAACAGAACCAGCGCTGCCCCCGCGCCAACCGCGAAACTGGCCAGCAGGGCGAGCAGAGCGAGCTCCCAGGCCAGCCACCCGGTATGGAAGCTGAGCAGGGCGGCCAGCTTCACATCACCCAAACCCATCCCGCGCGGACTGACCAGGGCCATCACCAGAAACACGGCAAAGGCCACCGAGGCGCAGATCAACCCGCTCGCTGCCATCGTCCACGAATCCAGCAGGAGGGCGTCGAGCAGCACAAGAGCCGCCGAGACCACAGCGCCCGTCGCGGTGAGTCGATCGGGCAGGCGGTGATGTTCCAGGTCGACGGCGGCCAGGGCCAGGCCGACGATGCCCATGCTCATGAACGCGAACATCGCAGGACGCCAGCCGATCGCAGCCGACAGGCTGCCGAGGACCACCACGCTGGACGCCGTCAGCAGTACCCGACGGCGACGAGTGGCCGGATCCCCGATCGGCCATGTCGCCGATCCCGATCGCCACGGCCACATCCGATCCGGAACGGTGACGCTGGCCGAGGCCGCGATCGGACCAAGGAGCAGACCCACGATCGCGCCGAAGCCCAGCAGGACGAGATTGTCGGCGATCGCTGGATCGAGGCTCATGCTGGGGCGAGAGTGCCACCCGGGAGTAGTGCCGCGCGCATCGCATCCACAGGCGCCGGCCGACCGGTCATCAACTCGACCTGGCCTACGGCTTGCCACAGCAGCACGGCCACACCCCCGATCGCACGCGCCCCGCCTGCGCCGGCGGCTGTCACGAGCGCGGTCGGCCATGGGTCATAGCTCACGTCGATGATGGTCTGGCCGGCCCGCCAGCGATGACCGAGGAGCTTGCTGGTCGCGGCGGCGGGGACGGTGCTGATGACCAGGCCCGCACCCAGCACCGCATCGCCGGGCCAGGTGTGCAGCCGTGCCGTCATGCCGAGCCGGTCGGTCAGGATGAGCAACGCGCGCGCCCGCCCGGGATTCCGGACCACGACATCCACCCGCTGATGCCCCAGTGCGGCGAGGGCGGCGACCGCCGCCGAAGCTGTGCCGCCCGCGCCGAGCACTGTCGCTGAGCCCTCGCCTGGTCCGTGACCTGCTCCGCCTTCACTCAATGCCCCCAGCAGGCCCGCCACGTCGGTGTTGTCTGCCCGCCACCCACGATCCGTGCGAACGAGGGTGTTGGCAGCTCCGAGTGTTGTGGCGAGTTCCGAGGCACTCTCAGCGCAGGCAAATGCCCGTTGCTTGACCGGCATGGTGACCGAAATCCCACGCCAGCTCTCATCCAAGCCGGCCAGCCACCCAGGGAACTCCGCGTCCCGCAGTTCGAACCGCTCGTAGGTCCACCCGGCCAGGCCCAATGCGGCGTAGGCGGCCCGGTGCAGTACCGGCGATCGAGAGTGGGCGATCGGGCTGCCCACGACCGCGCAGTTCACCTCAGGCACTTTGCGGGAAGGGCATCAGCCGCAGCCGAGACCCGCGGCCTCGCACTGTGCTACGCCTTCGAGAAACTCCTGATAGCTGGCGGTGAACAGATGCTCACCGTCGCTGTTTTGCAGGACGTAGTAGATCCAGTCTCCGGGTGCCGGTTGCAGGGCGCCGAGGATGGACGGTTCCCCCGGATTGCTGATCGGTGTGGGAGGCAGTCCGAGCCGCGTCCGGGTGTTGTACGGCGTGTCGGTCTCCAGCATCGCCGTGGTCAACTGGTTCCCGTTGACGTTCAGCTCGTAGGCCAGAGTCGCGTCGATGCCCAAGCGGATCCCCTGGGTCAGCCGGTTGTAGATCACCCTGGCGACCAACGGCCGCTCCCGCTCGAGGGTCACCTCGGACTGGATCATCGAGGCGACCGTGAGTAACTCGTATGGAGTCAGCCCGACGCTGGCCGCGTCGGCTTCCAAGCCGGTTTGCAGCGCGACCTGGTTGAACTGGGCAACCATGGCCGAAAGGAGCCCCACCGCGGTGGAGTCAGAGGCGATGTCGTAGGTCGCCGGGTAGAGGAAACCTTCCAGCACACCGTTGGCCCACGCGGGCAGACCGAGTTGGTTGGTGGCCGCGGCGGCTGCCTCGAAGTCGGCCAACGGGATGTCCGTCTCTTCGGCCAGGGTCTCCAGAGTTCGGGCCACCGTGTATCCCTCGGGGATCGTCGCCCGGTCGAGCAGTCTCGCTGCCGGGTCGAGGATCAGAGCCACCGCGGCCTCACCACTCATCTGCGAGCGCATGGCGTAGAAGCCGGGCTGGATGCCCAGGACCTCGGCATTGCCTTCAGCAGCGCTCAGAAACGCCTCCGCGCTGGCCACGACATCACTGTCGGCGAGCACCTGGGCGATTGCCGAGGTAGACGCACCGTCTGGAATCTCGACCTCCACCTCACCGGTGCCTTGACCTGAGTAGTCGGCGGCGGGGTCGCCGGCGATCAAGTCGACGATCGCTCTGCCGCCGAAGAAGATCCCCGTCACGAGCGCGGCGATGACACCCAGGGAGAGCACGACCGACAGCGGTCGGCGGCCCCCACTTCGAGGCGTTCGCGCGCCCCGGCCGCGCCGGTGACCCTTCTCGGCCACCGGGGCCGGGACCAGTAGCCCCAGTTCATCGGCCGGCTCGTCGGCCGGAGCCTCGTCGTCGAGGGGCTCGTCAACCGGCGGCTCGTCGAGAAGCTGCTCCTCGAGCGGCGGTTCCTCGATCAGCGGGGGCCCCGGCGCGGGGGGAGCGACGTAGGCGGGCTCGACGTCGGTGGGCTCGACGTCGGTGGGCTCAGCGGAGACGGGCCGGTCGTACCGGGATGGGAGCTGCGAGGGCGCCCGGTAGGCGGGTCGCAGCAGCGCCGCCTCGAAATGCAGTTCCTCGGTGCGATGCACGGTGGGGTGACCGTTGACAGCGTTGTCCTCGGCATTCGCGGCGGCTACCGGCGGACGGAGCGGGGGCCGATCACCCTGCCCGAACAACAGTGGTCCGGTGTCAGACGTTGGCGGCGGGGGGACGTCGTCGTCGGGGTCTGCTCGATGCCGACTCACAGCCAACCCGCCTGAGATACCACTCGCTCTCGGCTCACAGGCTCCCCTGCCTGCGGTACGTGAGCTGGTCCAGCCAGGACTGCAGGATGATTGCCGCGGCCGTCTGGTCCACTACCTTGCGCTGCGCCCGGCTGTCCAGCCCCCGAGCTGTGAGCACTGCGCTGGCTGCGCGGGTGCTGAGCCGTTCGTCAACCAGACGGACAGGCACCGGCTCGATCAACGTCGCCACGGCAACAGAGTAGGCGGTTGCCTCCTCCGATGCGCCACCGTGGGCACCGGAAAGGTGTAGCGGCAATCCGATGACGACCTCGACCACCTCATGTTCTCGGACCAGATCGGCGAGCCTGCGCTGGTCTGCTCCCCCGCGATCGCGGGACAGTGTGGTCAGCGGACTGGCAATGAGCGCGGATGCGTCACTCAGCGCCACGCCGACTCGCACCGACCCCACGTCGATGCCCAACCGTCGCCCTGGCAGCGAGGCAGACTCACTCATGAGCCTGCGACGGCCGCCTGGATCGCAGCTTCGGCCCGTACGAAGGCATCCGGAATTCCGGCCGGATCGGTCCCGCCGCCCTGGGCCATGTCGTCACGACCGCCGCCGCGCCCGCCGACGGCCTCAGCAGCGACGCTCAGGAGATCAGCCGCTGACACACCTCGCTCCCGTGCCGGTGCATTGGTGGCCGTGACCAGGGCGACCTTGCCGTCGGTGGCTGAAGCCAGCAGGACCGCTGCCGGACGGTCGGCGGGGATCCGACCCCGTACATCCTGGGCCAGGGCGCGCAGGTCGGCAGCGGAGGATCCGGCCGGCGCAGCCGCGATGAATGCAACGCCGGACACCTCACGCGCCTGCTCGACAAGTCCGGCGGCGCCCGCGCGGGCAGCCGCGCCCCGAAGCCGCTCGAGATCCTTCTCAGCCGTCTTGAGCCGCTCGACCGTCTGTCGGATCCGGTCGGGAACCTCGTCGGCAGGTACGCGGAAGAGTTCGGTCAGCTGACTGACGAGCACATGCTCGCGGGCCAGGAAGCGGAAAGCGTCAAGGCCCACGAGTGCGTCGATGCGGCGTACCCCCGAACCGATCGAGGACTCCGAGAGCAGTTTGACCAGACCCAGCTGTCCGGAGCGCGTCGTATGCGTCCCGCCGCAGAGTTCGCGCGCGTAGTCGCCGACTTCGACGACCCGGACCTCGTCGCCGTACTTCTCGCCGAACAGAGCCATCGCCCCGATCTCGCGGGCGTGGTCCTGGGTGGTCAGGAAAGCGCGAACCTCCAGATCATCGGCCAGGACCGTGTTGACCTCATCCTCGACATCGGCGAGCACACCCGTCGGCACCGCCGATGGCGTCGAAAAGTCGAAGCGCAGCCGGCCAGGGGCATTCAACGACCCGGCTTGGGTTGCGCTCTGTCCCAGAGCTCCCCGAATGGCGGTGTGCACCAGGTGAGTTGCGGTGTGTGAGCGCGAGATGGACCGCCGTCGGCTGACGTCAACGGCGGCGTACACGGTCGAACCCGTCAGCAGTTCTCCGTCGTCCATCCGCCCCTTGTGCACAACCAGCCCCGGCATCGGGCTCTGTACGTCGAAGACAGTCACCGAAGCGCCATCGGCGGTGACCATGCCCTCGTCGGCCAACTGGCCACCGGCCTCGGCATAGAACGGGGTGGCATCGAGGATGATCTCGACATCTGAGCCGGCCGCGACTGCCGGAACCTGCGTTCCGTCGACGAACAGGCCGATGACCGTGGCCTCGCGGGCGACCTCGGCGTACCCGGTGAACACCGAAGGACCGGATCCGCCCAACACCGATCGGTAGGCAGACAGATCAGCCTGCCCGGACTTGCGCTCGGCGGAGTCGGCCTTGGCCCGTTCACGCTGCTCGGTCATGAGCCGGGTGAAGCCGGCCTGGTCGACATCGAGCCCGGCTTCCTGGGCGATCTCGATCGTCAGGTCGATCGGGAACCCGTAGGTGTCATGCAGAACGAAGGCCTGCTCACCGGAGAGGTTCGCGTCACCCGCCGACTTCGCCGAACGCAGCGCCGTGTCCAGGATCGTCGTTCCGGAGACCAGTGTCCGCCGGAAGGCTTCTTCCTCGGCGTAGGCGTAAGTGGAGATCCGCTCGAAGTCAGCGGCCAGTTCTGGGTAGCTCGGTGCCATGCAGTCCCGCGAGACCGGCAGCAGTTCGGGCAGTGCCGGATCCTCGTAGCCCAACTGCCGCACAGAGCGGACCGCCCGGCGCAGCAGCCGCCGCAGGACATAACCGCGTCCTTCGTTGCCGGGGCGGATTCCATCACCTATCAGCATGAGGCCGCTGCGGACGTGGTCGGCCACGATGCGCAGGCGCACGTCGTCGTCGCGGTCGGCGCCATATCGCTTGCCGCAGATCTCGGCCGCGCGCTCCAGCACCGGGAAGACCTCGTCGATCTCGTAGAGGTTCTCCTTACCCTGCAACAGGTAGGCGACCCGCTCCATGCCCATGCCGGTGTCGATGTTCTTGCTCGGCAGTTCACGCAACAGGTCGTAGTCGCGTTTGCCGGGGCCGGTGCTCGGGCCGCGCTCGTACTGCATGAACACCAGGTTCCAGATCTCGAGGAAGCGGTCCTCGTCGACGATGGGCCCACCGTCGGGCCCATAGGCCGGGCCTCGGTCGACGTAGATCTCCGAGCACGGCCCGGCCGGACCCGGGGCCCCGGCGTCCCAGTAGTTGTCCTCCTTGCCGCGGCGCTGGATCCGCTCCACCGACAACCCGGCGACCTGTTGCCACAGCCCGAAAGCCTCGTCGTCGTCGTGGTACACCGTGGCCCAGATGGTGCCTGGGTCGATCCCGAACCCCGCTTGATCCTGCGGTTTGGTGATCAGCTCCCAGGCGAGCTCGATGGCGCCTTGTTTGAAGTAGTCGCCGAAGGAGAAGTTTCCGTTCATCTGGAAGAACGTGCCGTGTCGGGTGGTCTTCCCGACCTCTTCGATGTCGAGGGTCCGTACGCACTTCTGCACGCTCGTGGCCCGACGGTAGGGCGGGGTCTGCGCTCCGGTGAGGTAGGGGATGAACGGGACCATCCCGGCCACGGTGAACAGCAGGGTCGGGTCGTCGCTGACCAGGCTGGCGCTGGGTACGACAGTGTGTCCCCGGTTTTCGAAGTGTTCCAGGAACCGTTTCTTGATGTCGGCCGTGCGCATCAGGCCGTGAAATCCTCCGGCTTCGCGCCGAGCTGACCGTCGAGGCCGACGCCGGCACGCAGTTCCTGCTCGCGCTCTCCCATGGCGGTACGCACATCGCCGGCGAACTCGCCGATCGCCGCAGCCAGTTCGGAAAGTCCGGCCGACAGTGACCCGGCGATCCCGCTTGGTGTCAACTTCTGGGCCGCCGCTGACAGGCGACGCACCACGAGGGCGCCCACGGTGATCCCCAGCCCGAGCCAGAACAGTCTGCGCATCAGTGCTTGCCTCCCCGACGACGGACCCGCGAGCCAGCCTCTTTGCCTTCACGCCGTCCCTTTACCGCCTGGCGCACCCCGTAGGAGAACGCCGCTGCCTTGACCAGCGGCCCACCTACGGTCGCCGCCACGACGCTGGTCAAAGCTGCGGCGTTGCTGGACATACTCGCGGCATTGGCAGTGATCCCGTCGACGCGCTCGAGATTGCTGTTCACCGCGCGCACGGTTGTGACCGCGTTGTCCAGAATCGGGGCGGCACCCTCGCGCGCCTTGCGGATCGCGAGAGTCGTCTCGTCCAAGGTGCGGCCCAGCTTGAGGATGGGTACGGCGAGCAGCAGTACCAACAGTGCCAGTGCGCCAGCGGCGACGAGCCCGGCGATCTCTCCAGCAGACACAGCGCAGCCTTTCTCAGGTACGGGGGGACCGGTCAAGCCTAGCGACCCTGACGACCGTTCGCCCTTCGCTACCCGCTAGCTGGCAACCAGTCACTGGCAAGGGGTCACTTGACCGAGCCGGCCAGCGTCCCCTGCACGAAGTAGCGTTGGAAGGCGAAGAAGACGATCAGGGGCACGAGCAAGGACAGGAACGCCCCTGAAGCCAGCACGTCGACGCTGTCGCCGAACTGGCGGGTCTGCGACTGCAGGAACACCGTCAGCGGCTGTACTTCACGGCCGGCGAACACGAGCGCGATCAGGAAGTCATTCCAGACCCAGAGGAACTGGAAGATGGCCAGCGACGCAATCGCCGGGAGTCCTAGTGGTAGCACCACCTTCCGAAAGATGGTCCATTCGCTGGCTCCGTCCATCCGAGCCGCCTCCAGCAGATCGCGCGGGATGCCGGAGAAGAAGTTCCGCAGCAAGAAGATCGCAAAGGGCAACCCGAAGGCGATGTGGAACATCACGACCCCGGCAACGCTGCCGAAGATTCCGAGTGAGCCATAGATCTCAGCGATCGGGATGAGGCCCACCTGGACCGGAACCACGAGCAACCCGATGACGATCAGGAAGATCCAGTCCCGACCCCAGAACTCCATCCAGGCGAAGGCGTAGGCCGCCAGCGAGGCCACCGCTACAACGCCCAGCGTGGACGGAACGGTGATCAGAATCGTGTTGAAGAAGGAGCTGACGACCTCGTCGTTACCCAGCAAATTCGAGTAGTTGTCCAGGGTGAGCTGCGCCGGTTGGAGCAGCGCCGACCACCACCCGCTGGAACTGATGTCACGCGCACCGCGCAGCGAGGAGACGAACAGCCCGATTGCCGGAACCGTCCAGAAGACCGCGATCAGAATCAGGAAGACCTGGACGACCCCGCCGCCGGCACGTGTCGCGATCTTGCTGGCCAGGCCCCGCCGCGGGGCACCCAGCGCTGACCTGGCCAGATCTTCCTGTGGGGTTTGCGCCGGGGGCCGATCCTCGGTGATGGTCACTGCTGCTCCCGACGGAATCGTCTGATGTTGAAGGCCATAGCGGGCAGTACAAGGAGGAACAGCAGCACGCTCAACGCGCTGCCCAGCCCGTAGTCATTGGCACCGCCGAAGGACACTCGCCACATCTGCAGCGCCAGCACGCTCGCATCGTCCTGCACCGATCCGGGCGCGATGATCAACACCAGGTCGAAGACCTTCAGAACGTTGATCACCAGCGTCACCAACACGACGATCAGAACTGGCGCGAGCAACGGCATCGTCACCCGCCGGAAGACCTGCCACTCGGTCGCGCCATCCACCCGCGCCGCCTCCAGTGCCTCGCGGGAGATGGCTGCCAGCCCGGCGGCGATGAGCACCATCGCGAACCCTGCCCAGATCCAGACATAGGAGCCGATGATCGCCGGGGTGATCAGCGCCGGACCCAGCCAGTCCAGTCCGTTGAACGGCTCCCGGAAGTTGTCCCGAGGCAATGCGAGCGTGTAGTCCCCGTCAGCCAGGTCAGCGAACTCGAACGAGCCGTCCGCCGTCGTCTCCGTGGTCGCGACGACCGCGCCGTCCTGGACCGCGTTGACCACCACACCAGGTAACCCGAGTTCGTCGTTGTCGATGGCACCTTCCTCGCCACCGCCACCTGGGGCGAAGTCCAGCCACACCACACCTTGCAGGGTGTCTCCGCCAGCAGGGTCACTGGCCGGCTGCGCCTCGGCCGGCACCTCGTCCGGCGCGAAACCCACGAGCCCTAGAGCGACGGTGTCACCCGGAGCGAAGGTCGCCGTGGTCTCGAAGCCGCCGTCAACACCCGCCAGGTCCGCATCCTCGCGCGGACCGGCGCCGGGGTAGGCCGAGGATTCGGCGAACACGTCGTGCACGGTGACCACCAACGCGTTCGCGACCCCCTGGTCGGGGTCGGCCTGGTAGACCAGCCGGAAAATGATGCCGGCGGCGACGAAGGAGATCGCCATCGGCATGAACACCAGGAGCTTGAACACCGAGGCCCAACGGATCCGCTCGGTGAGTACAGCGAAGATCAACCCGAGGGTGGTGACCACGATCGGCGCCACGACGACCCAGATCGCGTTGTTCCGCAGCGAGGTGAGCGTCCCCGGATCGGTGAACATGTCCGTGTAGTTCTCGATGCCCACGAAGCTGTCACCGCTGGCATCGAACAGGCTGCGCCAGATCGTGTAGAGGATCGGATACAGCACCAGTACGCCGAGCAGGAACAACGCCGGCAACAGATAGGCCAGCGACCACCAACTGCGGCCGAGCCCGGGTTGTTGGTCCGGAGGGTTGATAGCAGCCGCTCCCCCTGCGGTGGCTACCTGCCCCTCGCCTCGCAACCCGGGCTCGTCCTCAGCCATGTTTGGATCTCCTACGCGCCGTACGCCTCGGCGGCGGCAGCTTCGAGTGCCGCTGCCGTTGCATCCACTGAGGTGACATCAGCGAGGAAGTCCTGCAGGATCTTCCACTCGCCCTCGCCCGGTGTGCCACCGAATGCCGGGGGCATCTGGTCGGACATGTCGAAGCGGAAGTTATCACCCGCGCCGATCAATGCCTCGGCGATCGCCCGCGTCGTGTCGTCCGGGTAGACCGCGGTGTCGACGTTCTCGTTGGGCGAGATGAAGCCGCCCCGAGCCGCCCAGAGTTCGGCCGCTTCCGGGCTGGCGAGGTACTCCAGCAGCGCCGCCGCAGCAGGCGTGTCGGTGAGCGCCACTGCCACGTCACCGCCACCCACGACTGACTCCGGCGATCCGTCGATCGACGGGAACGGGAAGAAGTCAGCGTCCTCACCGACCACCGCGTTGGTGGAGTCCCCGATCACGCCGGCCACGAAGTCACCCTCGTAGACGATCGCCCCCTGCGGATCGTCGGAGAAGACCGCTGCAACCGAGTCCGGGAACAACGCCTGCAGGGCACCTGAGCTGCCACCGACGATGTTCTCCGGTGCCCACACCTGGGCCAGCGTCTCGAGCGTCGTGATGACACTCGGGTCGGTCCACGGGATCTCGTGGGCAGTCAACTGGTCGTACATCTCCGGTCCGGCCACCCGCAGGTAGACGTTCTCGAACCAGTCGGTCAGCGTCCAGCCGTCGGCACCGGCAACCGACACCGGTGTGACACCGGAGTCAGCAATCGTGCTCAAGCTGTCGATGAAGGCATCGAAGTCCTCGGGGACCTCGGCCCCCGCCGTCTCGAACAGGCCGGTGTTGTACCAGACGGTGGACTTGTTGGCGCCCTTGAGCCACACGCCGTACAGCTCTCCGTCGACACTTCCGAGATCGCGCCAGACCTGGCCGTAGTTCTCGTCGACAGCAGCGCTGACCTCCTCGCTGGCCGGCTTCACCGCGCCATCCTCGACGAACTGGGTCAGCAGGCCTGGCTGCGGCAGCACGGCAATGTCCGGCGGATCCCCACCGGAGATCCTGGTCCCGAGCACCGTGGCGATCTCGTTGCCGGTGGAGGTGTAGGTGACCTCGGCGCCGGTCTGCTCGGAGAAGGCATCCAGAATCTCCTGGATGGCCTCCTGCTCGGCGTCGGTCCAGACGGCGGCGAGTTCGACGCTCTCGCCCTCCAGGGATCCGGCCTCGGCGCCACCGCCGCTTCCGGGATCGTCTCCGCCTCCGCAACCGGCGATCAGCAGCGCAAAGGCAGCTGCCCCTGCGGTGATGCGTGTAGTGCGACTCATTTCATGCCTTCCTGTGTGGCGTGTTCCCCAATTAGGGAACCCCGCTGATGCTGTCCTGCAGCCTGCTGGCCGTCGCCCCAGACCGACTCACCGGTCTCGGGATCGAAGACGTGCAACCTCTCGGTGTCCACCGCAACTGTGATCGGTGAACCAACCCGCGCGGCGGTGCGCGGGCTGAACCGGGCGACCATGACTGTTCCTGCTCCCGTATCGGCCTTGGCGTCTTCGCCGAGGTCGCGGGCCAACTCGCGGGTGTCCTCGGTCTCGACCTGCGGCGCGTCGACGATGAAGTGCACCAGCACGTCCGATCCCATCGCTTCGACCAGATCAGCGCTGGCCTGTAGCGGCGAACCCTTGTTTTCCCGGGCAAGGCTCGCGTCGTTCATGTCCTCAGGCCGGATACCGACGATCACCGGACGGTCCAGGTAGCGGCGCACGTCAGGTCGGAGGGTCAACAGCTCCGGTCCGACCTCGAGCTGCTGGCTACCGACCTGTAGTTGCAAGGTGCCACCGGACTGTGACTGGCTGAACGTGCCCTGGAAGAGGTTCATCGCGGGCGACCCGATGAAGCCGGCAACGAACACGTTGTCCGGTCGGTCATAGAGCTCCTGAGGCGCGGCCACCTGTTGCAGCCGGCCCTTCTTCATCACCGCAACTCGGTCGCCCAGCGTCATGGCCTCGGTCTGGTCGTGTGTGACGTAGATGGTGGTCACATCGAGGTCGCGCTGCAGGCGGGCGATCTCGGCGCGCATCTGCACGCGCAGTTTCGCATCGAGGTTCGACAGGGGCTCGTCCATCAGGAAGGCCTGCGGCTCACGGACGATCGCCCGGCCCATGGCCACCCGCTGCCGCTGCCCACCCGAGAGATTTCGCGGACGCTTGTCCAGCATGTCCACCAGGCCCAGGGTCTGGGCTGCCTTCTCGACCCGCTGGTTCACCTCGGCCTTGGGGAGTTTGCGCAGCTGAAGCCCGAAAGCGATGTTGTCGCGGACCTTCAGGTGCGGATAGAGGGCATAGCTCTGGAAGACCATGGCGAGGTCACGGTCGCGAGAAGGCACGCCGTTGACGACCTTGTCACCGATCTTGACGGTGCCCTCACTGATCGTCTCGAGGCCGGCGAGCATCCGAAGCGCCGTCGTCTTGCCGCACCCCGATGGACCGACCAGAACGAGTAGCTCGCCGTCCTCGATCTCCAGGTTCAGTCCGGTCACTGCCCTGGTGCCGTCGTCGTACACCTTTCCGACGTCCTGAAGTATGACTTTGGCCACTCAGTTCCACCTTCCAAGGGGTACGTCCTCGTGCAACCTAGCGGTCAAGGCCCTGGATACGCGGGCTTGCGCTAGTCGTAATCGGGTCGTTACGTACCGGCGCTAGGTACGGCGGCGAAGGATCGCTCGCAGCTTGTTCAGCCGCTGGCCCATGCCGGCCTCCGCGCCATGTTCGGTGGGCAGGTAGTAGTCCCTGCCGTGGATCGCGTCCGGTGCGTACTGCTGCGCCACGACGCCGTGCGGATCGTCGTGGGCGTAGGCGTAGCCCTGACCGTGTCCGAGCTTGGCGGCACCCGAGTAACTGGCGTCTCGCAGATGAAAGGGCACCGGCCCGGCCAGTCCCTTGTGGATGTCCTCGATGGCGGCACCGATCGCAGCGTAGGAAGCGTTGGACTTCGGCGCGGTCGCGAGATGAACCACAGCTTGGGCCAACGGGATCCGACCTTCGGGCATCCCGATGAACGACACCGCTGTGTACGCCGCGACAGCCAGCGGTAGAGCGGACGGATCTGCCATCCCGATGTCCTCGCTGGCGCTGATCACCAACCGCCGCGCGATGAACCGTGGATCCTCCCCCGCCTCCACCATTCGGGCCAGATAGTGCAGGGCGGCATCGACATCGCTGCCTCGGATCGACTTGATCAGCGCGCTTGCGACGTCGTAGTGCTGGTCTCCGTCCCGGTCGTACCGAACCGCGGCCTGGGTCACGGCTCGCTCCATCACGGGCAGCGTGATCTCGGACAGGCCCTCGTCCCGGGCGGCGTTGGCTGCGGCCTCAAGGGTGGTCAGGGCGCGGCGAGCGTCCCCGCCACCGATCCGAACTGCATGGTCCTCGGCGTCGGAGGCCATGGTCAAGGTGCCGCCATAGCCCCGCGGATCGGTCAGCGCCCGCCGCAGCAGGATACGTACGTCGTCGTCACCCAGCGGTTCCAAGGTCAACACGATCGAGCGGGACAGCAACGGGCTGACTACTGAGAAGTATGGGTTCTCCGTCGTAGCCGCGATCAGGCTGACCACCCGGTTCTCCACAGCCGAGAGAAGAGAGTCCTGCTGGGTCTTGGAGAAGCGGTGCACTTCGTCGATGAACAGGACCGTCCGGCGCCCGGTCAGACCGAGATCCTTCGTGGCGGTGTCGATGACGGCGCGGACGTCCTTGACCCCGGAATTGAGGGCCGAGAGCTGCACGAAGGTCCGTTTGGTCGCCAGGGAGACGACATGCGCCAGCGTCGTCTTCCCTGTCCCGGGTGGCCCGTACAGGATGACCGACATCCCCTCGTCGGCGTCGACCAGACGGCGAAGCGGGCGACCAGGACCGAGGACAGCCTCCTGCCCGACGACCTCATCGAGGGACCTTGGGCGCATCCGCACCGCGAGCGGCGCCGCTGCGGCAGCGTTTTCTGCTGCTGCCTCGTCGAACAGGCTGGCCGGCTCGGTCACGGCACCAGAGATTACGCGGCCGACGACTCAGGCCTGGTATGGCGGAGCCTCACCCCAACCCCATCGCGGGACGGCGCAGGCTAGCTGTCCCGGACCCCGATGAGCACGGTTAGGGCGGCCATGCGACCGTTTCCATCACAGCATCGTCGGGAGAGGAATCAGCCCTGAGCAGCACGCCGCCGCCAGCTCCGCCGCCGGGGTACGGAGAGCCCCCCAGGCGCAAGGGTGGACGGCACTCCTCCGACGGACGCTCCGGCGACACGCAGATGATTCAGCTCCCGACGATCACCCCGCCTGCCACCGCTCCCCGAGCGGGCGTTGCGGCGCCGGTAACCGCGCCCGCGCAGCCAACCCACCCCATGCAGCCGACCCAGCCCGCCCTGGTCCCAGGCCCAGCATCGGCCCGACCCGTCGAAGTCTCGCCGGGCGGAGTTCCTGCGCCGCAGCGCAGGTTCGGCCTGTTCCGATCGAAGTCAAACGGGCGAGCCGAGCAGGAGAGCCGGGACCGCGACCGATTGAGCATCCCCAGCCGAGGTCCGCGCCGGATCGCGGTGGTCGGACTCAAGGGTGGGGTCGGCAAGACCACCCTGTCGGTGCTGCTCGCTGGAATCTATTCACAGGTGCGGCGCGAGCCGGTGCTCCTGCTCGACGCCGATCCCACGTTCGGTTCGCTACTCCTGCGCAGCGGTGTGGCCCCGACCTACAGCGCTCGAGACCTGGCCGGGCGGGGCGATCCGGGCGAGCTGGCCATCCTGGCGCCCTACCTGGCTCAATCCGCACACGGCACCTGGGTGCTGCCGAGCGGGCTGGATCCCGGGCAGAGCGCGCGGTTCGATGAAGCCACCTTCGCCGCGACCATGGATGTCGTGCACCGGTACTTCCCGGTCATGGTGACCGACTGCGGGGCCGGACTCAGCGGAGGCTTGATGAGCCAACTGCTGGGCGGTACGCACACCCTCGTCTTTGCTACCTCCCCCAGTGTCGACGGGCTCACAGCCACCTACGCAGGGCTGCGTTGGATCGCCGATCGCGGCTTCGGGGCACTGGTGGCCAACAGCCTCGTAGCCGTCACCGCTGTACCGAGGAGAGGGACTCCGGTGGATCTGGCCGCGGCTGCCCGACGCTTCGATGGCCTGTGTCGTGGTCTGCTGAATGTCCCCGACGATCCCCATCTGCGGGCGGGGGCCCGGATCGACCACAGCGAACTGGCCGATGAAACCCGCGCTGCGCTCATGCATCTGGCAGCCGAGGTACTCGAGGCAGCCCAGCGCGCGTGAACGCCCGTCCGTTCCTCAGGCCCCCGGGTCAGCGGCGGCCAAGGATGTTGCCGAGCGCCCCAAGGACCATGGTGACGATCTCCGGCCGGGCGTTGTACCCCATCAGCCCGATCCGCCACACCGTCGCCGCGAACTCGCCTGCGCCGGCTCCTATCTCGATGTTGTAGTGCTGCAACAGCTCTGCCCGCACCGGGGCTGAGTCGATGCCCTCGGGCACGCGCACCGTGGTGAGCTCCGGAAGCCGGTAGCCCTCCGCTGCGAACAATTCCAGGCCCATCTCCTGCAGCCCCTGCTGCAGTGCTGCGCCCATCCCGGCATGGCGGGCGATGACGGCTTCCAGGCCCTCCTCCAGGACCCGGCCGAGTCCGGCATGCAACGAGGCAACCATGGCGGTCGGCGCGGTGTGGTGATAGGTGCGCCCGCCGCCACCGGCGGTCTCGCCGACGTAGCCCCCGAGCATGCCGAGGTCCAGATACCAGGACTGTGGACGTTCGATCCGTCGCTCCCACGCTCGGTCGTTGATGGTGAACGGTGAGAGGCCAGGGGCGACCCCGATGCATTTCTGGGTACCGGAATAGGCGAGATCGATGCCCCAGTCGTCGACTGCCAACTCGATCCCGGCCAGTGAGGTCACGCAGTCCGCCAGGAAGAGTGCATCGCCCTTGCCGGCCGCGATCGCCGCGACGTCGTTGCGGATCCCGGTCGAGGTCTCGGCATGGACCGCGGCGATCAGCTTGGGTGAGCGGTGGGCGGTCAGGACCGCGTCGACATCCAACGGCTGCCCCCAGGGGGCGTCGACGCGGATGACCTCGGCACCGCAACGGGATGCGACGTCGCACATCCGTATGCCGAACAGGCCGTTGACGCCCACGACCACGACGTCGCCGGGTCCCACAGTATTGACGAAGGCCGCTTCCATTCCGGCGCTTCCGGTGGCAGACAGCGGCAACGTACGCCGGTTGTCGGTGCGATAGACCGTTCGAAGCCGCTCGCAGGTCTCGTCGAGCAGCGCGAGGAAGGCCGGGTCCAGGTGCCCCAGGAGCGGTTGAGCCAGCGCCGCCGTTGCCTCGGGGTAGGGATTTGTGGGTCCGGGGCCGAGCAGCGTACGAGCGACGACAGACATGCCGCCGACCCTAGGGCGCAGGCCCGAGCCGCTCTCCGACAGGGGAAGAAGACTACGTACCTATCGTTGCAGGGGTCACCTGAGTCGAATCGGGTCTGGCGTCAACGCCGGCTTCCTTGCGTTGCTGGGCCGTGATCGGAGCCGGCGCACCCGTGAGCGGGTCGTATCCGCCCCCCGACTTCGGGAAGGCGATGACCGCGCGGATCGAGTCCTCACCGGCGAGCAGCGCGCAGACCCGGTCCCAGCCGATTGCGATCCCGCCGTGGGGTGGTGCGCCGAAGGCAAAGGCATCGAGCAGGAAGCCGAACTTCTCCTGCGCCTCCGCGGCTGACAGGCCCATGATCGCGAACACCCGTTCCTGGATGTCGCGGCGATGGATTCGGATCGAGCCACCGCCGATCTCGTTGCCGTTGCAGACGATGTCGTACGCGTAGGCCAGAGCACGCTCGGGATCGGTGTCGAAGGTGTCCAGGAACTCAGGTTTCGGTGCGGTGAACGCGTGGTGCACCGCCGTCCAGGCTCCGCTACCGACGGCAACGTCACCGGAGGCCCGGGCTTGGGCCGAGGGCTCGAAAAGCGGGGCGTCGACAACCCAGACGAAGGACCACTCGGACTCCTCGATCAGCCCACCTCGGCGGCCGATCTCGAGCCGAACGGCACCGAGCAGGCTCCGCGCAGCGGCGGGTTCGCCCGCTGCGAAGAAGATGCAGTCCCCCGGCGCCGCACTGGCTTGGGCGGCCAACCCGGCGCGCTCGGAACCGGAGAGGTTCTTGGCCACCGGCCCAGACAGTTCGCCATCGTCGCCGATCAGGACGTAGGCCAGGCCCTTGTGGCCACGCTGGCGGGCGAAGTCCTGCCAGGCGTCCAGTGTCCGCCGCGGCTGATCCGCGCCCCCCGCCATCACGACCGCCCCGACGTGGGACGCTTGGAAGACCCGGAAGGTCGTGTTCGCGAAATACGCGGTGCAGTCGGTGAGTTCGACGCCGAAGCGCAGATCGGGCTTGTCCGTCCCGTATCGCGACACCGACTCGGCGTAGGTGATCCGGTGGATCGGGGTGGGGATCGAGTAGTCGATGAGTGACCACAGGGCGGTGAGTATCTCTTCGGTTAGCGCGATGACGTCGTCCTGGTCGACGAAGCTCATCTCGACGTCGAGTTGGGTGAACTCCGGCTGCCGGTCGGCGCGGAAGTCCTCATCGCGGTAGCAACGCGCGATCTGGTAGTACCGCTCCATCCCCGCGACCATCAGCAGTTGCTTGAACAGCTGCGGTGACTGCGGCAGCGCGTACCAGGAGCCAGGAGCCAAGCGCGCCGGTACGACGAAGTCGCGGGCGCCCTCCGGGGTCGAGCGGGTCAGGGTGGGGGTCTCGATCTCGACGAACCCATGCCCGTGCAGCACCCCGCGCGCGGTCCGGTTGACCTCACTGCGCAGCCGCAGGGCCGCAGCCGGGCCGGTTCTGCGCAGGTCCAGGTAGCGGTGCTTGAGCCGCGCCTCCTCCCCCACTTGCACGTGATCGTCGATCTGAAACGGCAACGTCGCGGACTCCGAGAGCACCTCGACCTCGGTCGCGAAGACTTCGATCTCGCCGGTCGGCAAGGCCGGGTTCTCGTTGCCCGCTGGTCGGGCAGCAATCTCACCGACGACGCGCAGGCAGTATTCGTTGCGCAATCCGTGTGCGACCGCCTCGTCCCGTACGACGACCTGCACCACTCCGGAGGCATCTCGAAGATCCAGGAAGGCAACCCCGCCGTGATCACGACGGCGACCGATCCACCCGGCAAGGGTGACGGTCTGTCCGACATGGGAGGGGCGCAGGTCTCCACCCGCGTGGGTGCGAATCACTGAATTCCTCTACTCGGCTGTCTTCGGGCTGGTAATGATCTGTGGGGTCAGGTCTACCTCGGGCGGCAACCAGGTATCGGGGTCGGCGGGCACTTGATCGCCACTGCGAATGTCTTTGACCTCGTGTCCAGCATCCGCACCGGTGGCCGGGAACCAGACGTAGGGGATGCCGCGCCGTTGCGCGAAGCGGATCTGCCTGCCGTATTTCTCCGCCGACGCGACGACCTCAGCGGCGATGCCACGCGAGCGGAGTGCTTGCGCCACAAGATCACTGGCCGCTCGGGAGCTCTCGTCGACCATCGCGACAAGCACGGCCGACGGGACACTGCGCGAGGCAGCCAGAGTTCCATCGGCGAACAGCGGAATCAGGAGCCGGGACACCCCCAAGGAGATGCCCACGCCGGGATAGGTCGTGCGCCCGTCGCTGGCCAATGAGTCGTAGCGTCCACCCGAGCAGATCGAGCCCAGCGCCTCGTAGCCGGCCATCCGCGTCTCGAAGACCGTTCCGGTGTAGTAGTCCAGCCCGCGGGCAATCCGCAGATCGACCGCCACGGTGATCCGCTCGGAGTTGACGTCTCGGCAACCGTCGAACACTGCGGCCAATTCGTCCAGCCCTTGATCGAGCAGTTCATGCTTCACGCCCAGCCCACGCACCCGGCCCACGAAGTCGTTGCTGGCGCTCTGGATGGCGGCCAGGCGCAGGAACGTTTCCGCCTTCTCAATGGACAGGCCGGCCTGAGTGAGGAGCCCGCCCACGACATCGGGAGGCACTTTGTCCAACCTGTCGATTGCCTGCATCGCTGCCGGCGGATCCGTGGCGTCAATGCCGAGCAGGAAGCCCTGCAACAGTTTTCGGTTGTTGATCTGCAGCCGGAGCCGCGGTACCGGCAGGGCGGACAACGCCTCGGCCATCACCCGGGCAACTTCGACATCGTGGTGGCCGGGCAACTCGTCCTTGGCCACGATGTCGATGTCGGCCTGGGTGAACTCGCGGTAGCGACCGGCCTGTGGCCGCTCCCCGCGCCAGCACTTCTGGATCTGATAGCGACGGAACGGAAAGTCCAGCTTGCCGGCGTTCTCGAGCACGTATCGCGCAAAGGGGACGGTCAGGTCGAAGTGCAGCCCGAGACCCGCGTCGACACCAGCGTCGTTCGTCTCGGCCAGCCGCCGCACGGCGTAGATCTCCTTGTCGACGTCGGCGCCACCGGTCAGCCGCTCGACCGGCTCCACGGCACGGGTCTCGATCGGGGCGAACCCGTGCAGCTCGAACGTACGGCGCAGGCCATCGACGATCTGCGCCTCGACCATCCGTTGCCCGGGCAGCAGTTCGGGGAACCCGGAAAGCGGGGTCGGGCTTTGCCGGGAGCGGCCGGGCGAAGCCCGGCCCGCGCGTTGGCTG
>Ga0136617_10001639_pt1 | contig 19837 bp, 13 predicted proteins | sample AntDrymUQ3222106_2_FD_129672 | JGI IMG/M metagenome (GOLD analysis project Ga0136617, IMG submission 129672) | Polar desert sand microbial communities from Dry Valleys, Antarctica - metaG UQ322 (21.06) | ecosystem: Environmental > Terrestrial > Soil > Desert | place: Antarctica: Dry Valley... | reverse complement strand
GCGCAGGAGATAGTGGCGGTAAGGCTTGGGCGTGTTGCCCGTAAGGGTGCGTGCCCCGACCGCGCCCAGGGTTGCGCGCACCTCGGCCTCGGTCAGGATTGGCTTGTGCTGGCCGAGCCGTTCGTCGCGGCCGCGCTTCTCGACCACGTAGCCCAGATAGACCCGCCCGCGACGGATGATGTCCTTGACAGCATCGCGCGTCCATGGCCCACGATGAGGCACGCCGGCCCGGTTGAGTCGCTCGGCTACGTCGGTGTACGAGTACTGGCGTGCCTCGGCCCAGACGCGGCGCACGATGGCCGCCTCCTCGGGTACCACCACCAGGTGACGTGGGTGGACCAGGTGCCCAGCGGCATCCCGCATGCTGCGGTAACCCAGCGGGTCATGCCCGCGGTGCCGGCCGGCCTCGAAAAGTGAGCGCTGCATCCGCGTCATCCTTTCCGAGTCAAGGTCGCGCTGAAGCTGGGCGGCGAGGCAGAGCTGGCCGAACATGTACCGCCCCGTGGCGCCGTCGAAGCGTGCGCCGGGCATGTTGGCAACTAGCAGCGGCACCCGCTGGCGCTCGAGCTCGTGCTGCAGCTCGAGCATCAGCCGCGCGTTGCGCGCCAGTCGGCTCAGGTCGTAGACGGCGATTCCGGCCAGCTCGCCCGCGGCGAGCGCCGCGAGGAGTGCCTGGTAACCGTCCCGCGCAGCGCTGAAGCCCGACTGGTGCCCGCCTGAGTCGGAGATCACGCGCACGGCCGCGCCGGCCGGCAGCAGTGCCCTACAGGCGGTTTCCTGCATCTCGTCGCTGACGTCGGCAGCCGTCGATTCCTTATACGAGCGACGGACGTAGATGACGTACTGGGCCACCGCTCCATGAACGCTCTGATCGGCCGCCGCGGCAAGGCCCATCAGCGCGTCACGCGGCTGATTGGCGCCTCAATCCCGCGCGCAGCGGGTACGTTGGATCCTGTCGCCGCCTGCCCGGCCTCGACCGCGACGTCGGCCAGCCACATTGCGAGTCGGAGCAGCGTCGGCTCGTCCGCCACCCCAGCCGGACGTTGCCCTGGTCGGGCCCAAGTCGGACCCTGGCGCACATCGGCGAGGCTGGCTGGGTCGCTGATGCCGCCATCGCCGGGACGGGCCAGGGATGATGCCACCACGCCGACCCCTAAGCCAGTACGCCGACAGCTTGGGTGGCTGCCAGCGCGGTGATGGCGGCCGCGACGCATGGTGCACAGCGGTACGCGTCGAATGGCCGCGGATCGCCGCACGAACAGCAGGATCCAGGCGGGAATGCGATGCCCGGCCGCGCGAGGAGGAGCGGGATTGCGCCGGTCTGCGGTACCTGGGTGACTATCACGGCAGCCCGCCAGCCGATCGGATTGGCGTTGAACAACGCGGCGATCGCGTCGCGGTGGCGAGCCAGCTCCTCGCGCTCCGTGGCCGTGAGTGCATCCCGAGGGCGGTAGCGGAGGCGACCGTCACTTGCGGGCGCCAGGACGACGCCGCGACGACGGAGCGAGCCGATTATCTCAGCCGGCGTCATTCGATGGTCCCCCACTCGTCCGACCCGGGGCCGTCAGGTTCCACGAGTGGAGCGGCGAGCCAGTCGGGCAGGTCGGGCGGTTCACCGGGGGCGACCGTCCAGGGTGTCGACACCTCGGGCTCGCTGATGTGGCTGTCAGGCCCGGCTACGCCTGCTTCGAATCCGTGGCCCTCCAGGGACAGAATGGACAAGACCTCGTCCTGCGCCGTGCTGCTGACGAGTTCTGGCCGTTTTGTCCAGGCTGTCACGAAGATCGCGGGGTTCGCCTCGTATCGGTTCTGAGGTCGGCCGGGGCGCCGCTCGGTCGCTAGCTGGCGCACCCACCCGTGGTCCTCGAGGGCGTCAAGCCCGGCGGTGAGCCGCTCCACGGTCGGAAACAGCGCCTGACCACGGAGGGCACGGAACGCCTCGCGCTTGCTGAACGTGGCCTGGCGGCCGGCCACGACCCAGAGCCCGATCCGCCGTGCCGCTTCCAGTCGAGGATCGGCGCCCATGTATGCGAAGGCTGCCAGCGCATGGGCAATGAGGTAGTCCCCGATCTCGAGGGCAGCGGACATTGTTGCGCCGCTAATAGGCACATCCCAGCCCGTCGTCATGGTCTCGGCCACGTGCAGGAGGCCGGCGATCCGTGCCACGTGGCCATCGAGCTTCGATGCCCAGCCCTGGATGTGGCCCAGTTCGGCGTCGGGGCGACGGCGCGGCTCGATCGCGGCCCGCCAAGCCGAGAACAGCTCAGACGCATCAATCCCGAGGTGGAGGGTGACCGGCTGTGCGAACCGCTCGAACGATGCGGCAAGCGCCCTAAGGGACGTGTCGTAACGCTGGCGAATCGCTCCGGGCACCGGCGAGCTGTCTGTCTCGCGGTAGCCAACCGTGCTGGGTGGGATCGAATATAGAAACCGGTCGAGGAGGCCACGCCCCCCGAAGTCGCCCACTCGGGCGGCCTTGGCCAGGACGAAGGGTTGAACCGCCAGACCGATCGTAAGCGCCGGTCGGTTGATGAACTCAGTTGGACGTCCACGTCGATCGACCCGGATTGGGTCGCCGGCATGGCCCGCAAGGTATACATCGAGGTTCGGTATCGCCGCGGAGTAGCGTCCTGCCATGATGTCGAAGACCCCACCTTCTGCCGACAGCACCGACATCCGGCCTTGGCTCTCGTGGAGCAGGGAGGCGAGCTTCTCGGGCGTCACGTCGGTCGTGAACAGCCGCGGCGCGGCCGCGACCTGAAGTCGATCGAGGGCAGAGGCGAAGGTGCGTGCCTGCTCTTCGAGAGCCAGGCGTTGGCTCGGGTCCGTGGCCGCGGCCGCTGCCTTCTCGGTCTTGTTGAGCTGAGCCTCGGCGATGCGGCGGATGGTCGCCTGCTCGGCGATGTCCGGCTGCGCCTGCTCGAGCAGCAATTGCTCGTAGGCGACGATTGGGGCGATGATCTCCCGATGGACGGCACTCTTGCGCGAGCCGGGCTCCATGGCCGCCGCGATGAAGACGTTCAGTCCTTCGCACCAGCCGGCGACAGGCTCGATCTGGACGTGTCCGGCCACGACCGTGGCGAGCGCGGCGAGGACGAACATGGCGGCCATATCGACCGGAGTCTGTGTGGCCTCGGCCACCGCCACGACGAACGACCTGAGCCACTCAGTAAGGCCGCCAACCGGGAAGACCGGTAGATCGGCGCTTCGGTCGAGCGAAAGTGGTGGCTCCCAGGGCACCGACGGCGCAGGTACGGGCTCGGGGCCGACAACCGGCGGAAGCGGGCCGGCAACGTTGACTAGTGCCTCCACGGCCGACCTGGTCTCACCGGCCGCGAGGAAGTCTGCCGCGTCGCCGTGCGCCGGGGCGTCGGGCCAGTCGATCCAACGAACGTCGGCAGCAATTCCAGCGAGGCTGCGCCGATCCGCTGCCTGTGGGCCCGTCCCACCTCGTCGTTGTCCGGCCAGAGGACGACGCGCCGGCCGCCGAGCTCAGCCAGGGGGATAGCACTTGGGGTTGCGCTGGCCCCGGTGACCGTGCCGACGGCTTGGACGCCAATCCCGAGCAGCGCGTCGGTCGCCTTCTCGCCCTCGACCACCAGCACGGTTGCTGAGCCGCTCAGCCGCTCGATGCCGTAGAGCGGTAGAGCAGCGACTGGCGTACCTGCGAGTCCAAGCGAACCGTCTGGCTGACGCCACGTGAAGGTCTTGGCGCCGTTTTCGCGCTCGCCACGCTCATGAACCGCCACCAGCGCGCCTGACGCGTCACGAAGTTTGTAGCTGAGCACTGTCATCGTGTGGCGGGTTCGATGGCGCCGTTGAGAGGCGGAGACAGCGCAGCTCGTGACCTACGAGTCCGCCGGCAATTGGCCTCGCTGCCCAGCCTGGCGAGCGCGTCCTCCAGGAGGAGCGCTGCTTGATCTCGTGGGTCGCGCCGCTCGGCGCGTGCCAGCGCCGTCAGCCGTTCGGCGGCGTTCTCATCGACAGCAACGGTGAACCTGCGCACCCGTGAAGGATGCGTCGAGCACAGCGGACACAAACACACCAGAAACCGACGGAAACCGTCGTCTTATTCGCTCAGCTTGTCGATCGCCTCTGCGTCTAGGCCCAAGGATCGGCGCGCCTCTCTCAACGTTCGCTCGTCGACGCACATTTCACGTGCGACTTGATTCCAGTACGGTCGACGTCCGCTGCTGGTCCACAGCTTCCGGTATGGGTTCACGATGTCCGCGCGCGTGGGTACCAAATAAGGCCCTTGCGGGCGACCCGGTCCGCGCCGCGTGTGCGAAGCCAGGCCCTTCGGTTTAGGGAGATGACCCGGGCGGGGGCGGTGACGCTCGGCGTCGGCCTGCCGGTTGGCGTCGGGGTGCGTGGAGGGGTTGGCGATGGCGTCGCTACCGCTCGTTTGGTGCGGACGCCGCGGGACGCCCAGCGCGGCCACGACCTCGTCGGCTGCGCGGAGCCTGTCGAAGCGAGTCTTGAGCGCACCATGAATGAGCGTTGGCAGTTCGATGTTGTACGCCTCCACGTCGCTGTTGATGGACGAAACGCTCTCCTTGACCGCTGCAATTTCGTGATCGACTTCACGTTTGACAGCGACCGGGTCTGCGTCGACGTAGGAGTAGTTGAGCAGCAGGGTCTCACCACCCCGGACCGTGCCGTGCGGGCGAGCCTCAGGGGGTGTCGAGGGACGCAGGTGAAGGAGGCCAGGGGGTCCTTGCAAGGGAACGAAAAGGGTCACCTTCGTGCCAGTGGCCTCACCGGGCCGGGTGCCGTTCGAGATCTGGATCTCCTCTGCCTCAGACGTTGATTTATCCCAGTCCAGATCAAGGGCGTTAACGCGCCAACGCTCCAAGACTTCGGCCTCGAGTTCCTCCGGGTGGCCGCCGAGCAACATTTCAGAGGGCAGCGCCGCGATGTCGGCCAGCGCCTTCAGGCGCCAATGAGCGAGCACCTCGCCGATCGTTTCCGGTCCCTCGAACAGCTGGTCGCCCATAGTCTTCGGAGTATCGGCCAATTGGACCGGCGCGTGGTCTTCGCGCCTGGGCAGTGATTGAGCCCATGGCTGGAGACGCATGACCCGTTCTCGAGCCCGACCGGAGCCGGCCGCACCTTCGTCGAAGGCAATCGCCCTGGAGCCACGCCGCGGTCGGCCCTAAGCTCCGATGGCCGCCGCGACGTTGGTCCAAGCTCGATCCTCGACGCCCTCGAGTCTTCGCAGGTAGACCGTGGTCACAGCCAGGGAGCTGTGATCGAGGAACGCGGACACCGCCTCGATCGACTCGCCGGCGTCGCGCCGCAGCTTGGCCGCCGTATGGCGCAACACGTGGACGCCCACGGGCTCGAGCCCCGCGGCTCCGAGGTAATTGCGGAAGCGCGCGTAGAAGGTGCCGCTGCTCACGCCGGCCCGACCGGCTCCGGCCTGCCACAGTGACTCATCGTGTGCCATCGACACCAGCGTCCTGCCGGCATCGGCGAGCGTCGCGCAGATCGCTTCGTAGGCGGGTCGTGCCAGTTCGCGCCGCCCCGTCTTGCCGCCTTTGCCGCGGTACGAATAGAAGCAGGTGCTGCCCTCCATGGTCAGATCGCCAGCCTTCAGGCCGATCACCTCGGCTCGTCGTCTGCCGGTCAGCACCAGCGTGAGGATGATCGCGCGGTCGCGACGGCCGCGGACTGTATCGGGCACGACCGCCAATAGCCGCCGCACCTCGTCTGCCGCGTACCCTCGAGCAGGCGCCGACGTGGTCCGTGGGCGCTCGAGTGCATCGCATGGGTTCGCCGCGAGGAGACTCATCCGGATCGCGAAGCGGTAGAAGGAACTGAGGCAGGCGATCCGTGCTCCGACTGTTGCAGACGATGGCGTCCGGCCCGAGAGTCCGATGCCGTGGGCGTAGGCCAGCACATCCGCCGGCGTGACCCGCTCTGGCGTCCTTGCGCCAAAGAACGGCCAGAGCATCCGGCTGTAGGACTCGACGGTGCGCTTTGAGCCTGAGCGATTGCCTTTCTCGACCAGAAAGGCGTAGAGCGCCTCGTCCCAGGCTGAGACGTCGCTGACGTATGCGGGCACGAATTGCTGGGTCATCGGGCGGCCTCAGAGGCGGATGGTGTTGACACCATTCATCACTCTGCCGGGCCGCAAAAGCAAGCACTATGACCACATCGTGTTTGACCAACTGAGTCAGGGGAGCACTGGCTAGACTGCGTCCATGGGAGCAAACAACTATCGGGAGCAGACGCCATCGCCCGTCTCGAGGAGCTGACCAAAGGCGCCCTCATCGCCGGCGTCCTCTCGCACGCACCGGTGACGGTTGTCGACGTCAGCTGGCATGGCTCCGAGGTCTTGACGCTGACCTACCGCGCCGCTGACGGCGAGGTCGCGGAGCGCCTGATCTACCGCGACGACGAACCGCGTTTGTCGATCTTCGAGGAAGGCAAGCCCTGGGGCTTCGACGGCGATGGGGAAGCCTTCAAGCTGGCCAGCGAGGCGAAGCGGATCGATCTCGCATACCTGTTCGACCCGTACGTAGCGGTCAGCACGAGTCTGGTCGAGCCGCTGCCGCACCAGATCACGGCGGTTTACGAGGCGATGCTGCCTCGCCAGCCGCTCAGTTTCCTTCTCGCTGACGACCCAGGGGCGGGCAAGACGATCATGACCGGACTCTTGATCCGCGAGCTCATCGTCCGCGGAGATCTGCGGCGTTGCCTGATCGTGACCCCAGGGTCGCTCGTCGAGCAGTGGCAAGCGGAAATGGCCGAGAAGTTCCACCTCGACTTCACCCTCCTGACTCGTGACCGGATCGAGGGCTCGGCGTCGGGCAACCCCTTCGCCGACAGCGACCTGTTGATTGCCCGCCTGGACAAGCTCAGCCGCGACGAAGACCTGCAGCTCATCCTCGACAACGCCCCCGACTGGGACCTTATCGTCTTCGACGAGGCCCACAAGCTCTCCGCCCAGCTGTTCTCGGGCTAGGTCAAGAAGACGAAGCGGCGCCTCCTGGCGGAGCGGGTCAAGCCCCACACCCGGCACTTCCTCCTCCTCACCGCCACGCCGCACAACGGCAAGGAGGAGGACTTCGAGCTGTTCATGAGCCTGCTCGACCCCGACCGGTTCGCGGGGCACAAGCGCAAGGCGTCCGACGCCGCACCGCCGGTCTCGGACCCGGGCGAGCTCATGCGCCGGTTGATGAAGGAGCAGCTCGTCAAGTTCGACGGGACGGCGCTCTTCCCGCCACGGTATGCCTATGTGGTGCCGTACGACCTCTCCGGGCCGGAGGCTGCCCTCTACGAGCAGGTCACGACCTACGTCCGCGAGGAGATGAACCGGGCGGAGAAGATCAAGGCGGAGGGCGAGGGGAGGCGAGGGCTCATCGTCGGCTTCGCGCTCATGGTCCTCCAGCGTCGTCTGGCGTCATCCCCCGCGGCGATCCACATGTCGCTCAAGCGTCGACTCGCCCGCCTGGAGCGAACGCTCGCCGAGACGATGGTCGGGCGCGAGGGCGCCCAGGCGCGGATCACTCAGCCCGACCTCACGGCGTTGACGATGGCGGATATCGAGGAGATCGACGACGACGAGGCGACCGCGGAGGAAGCCGAGGTGGCCGCGGAGACAGCAGTCGACCTCGCCACCGCCGCCAGCACGATCGCGGAACTCCGTCTCGAGATCGAACGGCTCAAGGAGCTCGAGGCTCTCGCCGCACAAGTCCGGAAGCTCGGCACGGACACGAAATGGACCGAGCTCTCGACGCTCCTCCAGGAGGAGCCTGAGATGCGGGATGCCGGCGGCGGACGGCGCAAGCTCATCGTCTTCACGGAGCACCGCGACACGCTCGACTATCTCGTGGAACGGATCGGCACCTTCCTCGGGCGGCCGGAGGCGATCGTCGCGATCCACGGTGGGCTGCCGCGTGACCAGCGGCGAGCGGCGGAGGCCGCCTTCAAGAACGACCCCGCGGTCGTCGTCCTCGTCGCGACCGATGCGGCGGGCGAGGGGATCAACCTCCAGCGCGCCCACCTGATGGTCAACTATGACCTGCCTTGGAACCCCAACCGCATCGAGCAGCGATTCGGGCGGATCCACCGGATCGGTCAGACCGAACCGTGCCACCTGTGGAACCTCGTCGCTTACAAGACCCGCGAGGGCGACGTCTACGCCCGCCTGCTCCAGAAGGTGGGCGTCCAGATGGAGGCCCTCGGGGGGACCGTCTTCGACGTCCTCGGGGAAGTCACCTACGAGGGCAAGCCACTCCGCCAGCTTCTCATCGAGGCGATCCGCCTGGGCGACAGCCCTGAGGTCCGGACCCAGATGACGCGGGTCATCGACGAGGCGCTCGACGTGGAGCATCTCCGCCTGCTTCTCGCCACCCGTGCCCTTGGGGCGAACCTCCTCGACACGACCAAGGTCGCCGCGGTTCGCGACGAGCTCGAACGCGCCGAGGCGAACCGCCTCCAGCCACACTACGTCCGCGACTTCTTCCTCCTTGCGTACCGGCGCCTCGGCGGGCAGGTACGAGAGCGAGAGCCCGGGCGGTACGAGCTGACGAAGGTTCCCGGGCGGATCCGCGACCGAGCCCGTGAGGCGGCGATGCGCCCGGGGGTCCTCGCGGCATACGAACGGATCGCGTTCGAGAAGGGCCTGGTCGCAGTCGTCGGGCTGCCGCTCGCCGAGTTCGTCTGCCCCGGCCACCCGCTCCTGGAGGCGACGATCGACCTCGTCCTCCAGGACCATCGCGAGCTCCTCCGACGCGGCGCGATCCTGATCGACGAGACCGACCCGTCGGACTCGCTCCGCGCCCTCGTCTACCTCGAGCATGCGATCGTCGACGGACGACCGACTCGCGACGGGCATCCGACCGTCGTCAGCCGTCGGCTCGAGTTCGTGGAGCTCGGGGAGGTCGATGCCGGCGGCGCCGGAGCAGCGCCCTACCTCGACTACCGACCGTGCGCGGACGAGGAGCGTGCGCTCGTTCGCCCCACGATCGACACCGCCTCATGGCTCATCGGCACGACGCTTGAGGGTCGCGCCACCGACTATGCGATCGAGCGCCTCGCTCGCTCCCACCTCGCCGAGGTCCGCGAGCGCACCCTCGACCGGATCGAGCGGACCCGGCGCGAGGTCCACGCCCGCCTGACGTACGAGATCAACTACTGGGACGGCCAGTACGCACGCCTGCGTGAGCAGGAGCGGGCCGGCAAGCAGACACGGCTCGCCAGCAGCGTGGCCCGCCAGCGTGCCGACGACCTGGCCGATCGGCTCCGTTCCCGGACGCGTGAGCTGGAGCTTGAGGCAGAGGTCCAGGCGCTCCCGCCGGTCGTTGTCGGCGGGGCGATCGTTGTACCGCAGGGCTTGCTCGATCGGCTGACGGGGACAGCCCCGTCTGACCCAGAGCTGTTCGCCCGCGAAACCCGACGAGTCGAGCGCCTCGCGGTCGACGCTGTCATGGCTGCCGAGCGGACGGCGGGCCGCATCCCCGAAGATGTTGGCGACCGCAAGTACGGCTGGGACGTGGAATCCCGGGATCCTGACGGGCGGCTCCGGCTCATCGAGGTGAAGGGCCGAGCCGAAGGCGCCACGACCGTCACGGTAACTAGGAACGAGATTGGGAAGTGCCTCAACGTGCCTGACCGCTGGTATCTCGCGATCGTCAGCGTGGACGGCGAGCGTGTCGCTGAGCCCATCTACCTACGCCGCCCGTTCTCGCTGGCGCCCGACCCTGCCGCGACTTCAGTGAACTACTCGATCAACGACCTGCTTGCCCAAGGAGAAGTGGTTAGGGTATCGGCGTGAGCGACCGACCGAAGCGCAAGCTCATCGAAGTCGCCCTGCCGCTCGAGGCCATCAACAAAGCATCGGCACGGGAAAAGACGATCAGGTTTGGCCACCCAACGGCCGTACACGTTTGGTGGGCGCGTCGGCCGCTCGCCGCCTGTAGGGCGGTCATTTTCGCCAGCCTCGTCGACGATCCTTCGTCGGAGCCCGAACGATTCCCTACGGCTAAGGCGGTGGAGGATGAGAGATCCCGCCTTTTCGAGATCATCGAGCGCCTGATCCGTTGGGAAAGCAGCACCGACGAGGCCGTGCTCGAAGAAGCGCGGGCGGAGATTCGCCGGTCGACAGGCGGCCAACTGCCATCGGTGCTCGATCCGTTCTGCGGAGGAGGCTCTATTCCTCTTGAGGCCCAGCGACTCGGCCTCCGCGCATACGGGAGTGACCTGAACCCTGTCGCCGTGCTGATCACCAAAGCGTTGGTCGAGATTCCGCCGCGCTTCGCGGACAGGCCACCAGTTCATCCAACTGCCCGGCGCGAGTTGGGCGCCACCGGGACTTGGAACGGCGCAGCAGGGCTCGCTGCGGATGTCCGGAACTACGGCCAGTGGCTGCGCGACGAGGCGGAGCGTCGGATCGGCCATCTCTACCCAAAGATCACCCTGGCTGCTGAAGGTCTAAGTGGCGAAGCGACAGTCATCGCTTGGCTCTGGGCGCGCACGATGCCTTGTCCAAATCCTGCCTGCGGTCACGACATGCCCCTAGTCCGATCGTTCCTACTATCTCCCATGAAGGGGCGCGAAGCGTGGGTCGAACCGATCGTCGACAGAACCGTCGGCCGAGTTCGGTTCGTCGTCCGTCACGGGGCCGGCCCAGTGCCGGACGCTCCGAAAATCGGCCGTGGGTCGGCCTTCCGGTGCGTGAGCTGCCGCCGGGTCGCCTCCGACGAGCAGACGAAGGCGGCCGGCCGCGCGGGGCGCTTCTCGTCGCAGCTGATGGCGATCGTCGCCGAGGGCGACAGCGGCCGCTTGTACATCTCGCCGACAGGAGATCACGACGCCGTGGCTAACCACACCGCGCCGCTCGATGCTCCTGCCGAAGAGCTGTCCACCAATCCGAGGTGGTTCTCGCCGCCCCTGTTTGGCCTCACTCGATTTCAGGACTTGTTCACGTCCCGGCAGCTGATGGCCATGGAGACATTCGTTGGGTTGGTGGCTGAAGCTCGACAGCGAGCCGAGACGGATGCGCGTTCGGTGGGGTTAACAAATTCCGACGCGATGGCTTATGGGGACGCCATCGCGACATACTTGGCGTTGGCAGTGAGCCGGCTTACGAACTACAACTCCACCATCTCGGTATGGGACAGCGGCCCTGCGTCTAGTCGATCCGCATCAGGGAGCTCGGCGCGGACTGCGACCGTCCGTAACGCATTTGCGCGCCAAAGCCTTGCGATGACGTGGGATTACGCGGAGGCAAATCCGTTTAGCAACTCAGGGGGTAGCTTTGATAGCGGGCTAACATGGCTCGTCCCGAGTCTCTCGCACTTGGTCGTCGATATACCCGGCTTCGTACGTCAGCAAGACGCCGCAAGCATCGACGGTGGCCCGTTTCTTATATCGACGGACCCGCCATATTACGACAATATTGGCTATGCCGACTTGTCCGACTTCTTCTACGTGTGGCTCAGGCGAATGCTGGCCGATGTCTACCCGTCGCTGTTTTCGACGATTTTGACCCCGAAGAGCGGCGAGTTGGTGGCGACTCCTCACCGATTTGGCGGCGACAGGCGGGCGGCCGATCGGTACTTCGAGAGTGGCCTCGGGGCGGCGTTCGCGCGAGCCCGAGAGATCTCACATCCCGACTTCCCGCTGGCTTTCTTCTACGCCTTCAAGCAGTCGGAGGCGGAAGGAGATGCGAAACTCCAACCTGTGACGGGCTGGGAGACCATGCTCGAGGGCCTCCTTAAAGCCGGGTTCTCTGTCGAGGGGACGTGGCCAATCCGCACGGAGCAAACAGGGGCCCTCAAGAAGGACATCAACGCCTTGGCATCGTCGATCGTCCTTGTCTGCCGTCCCCGGGACCTCAACGCCGGTGTGACCACGCGGAAGGCGCTTGTCGACGAGCTGAAACGCAAGCTGCCCAATGCGCTTCGGTCCCTTCAACACGGGAATATCGCTCCGGTCGATCTTGCGCAAGCCTCGATCGGGCCGGGGATGTCGGTTTTCAGTCGGTACGCTCGCGTCCTTGAGCCGGATGGATCCGCAATGAGGGTCAGGGCTGCGTTGACCCTCATCAACCAGGCGCTCGACGAAATCCTTGCAGAGCAAGAGGGTGAATTCGACGCAGACACCCGCTGGGCGATCGCATGGTACGAGCAGTTCGGCCTCAGCGAGTCGGCGTACGGGACCGCGGAGACCCTCTCGAAGGCGAAGAACAGCTCGGTCGCGGGGCTCGTCGACGCGGGCGTCGTAGCGGCATCGCGTGGACGTGTACGGCTCCTCGCCCGCGATGAATATTCCGCCGATTGGGATCCGGCCAAGGACCGGCGGATCCCCGTCTGGGAGGCGACCCAGCGCCTTGTACATATCCTGCTCATCGACGGCGAGGCGGCGGCAGGCGACCTCTTGGCGCGTCTCGGCGGCCTCGGCAACACCGCCCGCGATCTCGCATATCGGATGTACCACGTCGCGGAGCGCAAGGGCTGGACAGACGAGGCTCGAGCATACAACGCCCTCGTCGTAGCCTGGACCGACCTCGCTCGCGGGGCGGACTCGGCGCGAGCTGCTCAACCGTCTCAGACGAGCCTCGGGCTCGAGTAGGGGACGCACGATGGCGCTGACGAACAAGGAACGGATCGGGCGGATGCTCGACGGCCTCGCCGCCGGCCTGAGACCGGTGGTCGAGCAGGCGTTCACAAAGGCGTACGGCTCTGCGTGGGTCTCGACCGTCGAAGCCCAGAAGGGACCGGGTCCTGGCACCTCCGATCCGACCGACCCGCAGTTCCTCCTCAACGCCATCTGGTTCCACTGGCAGGACACGCTCGGCAAGACGCTCGGCACGGCGGAGAAGAACTACGTCGCTGAGCTGCGCTTGACTCGCAACCGCTGGGCCCATTCGGGCGAGAAGCCGTTCAGCGGTGACGACGTGTACCGCGCCTACGACACCGCGGAGCGCCTCCTCCGCTCGGTCGCGGCTCCCCAGGCCGACGAGTTGGCGAAGGCCAAGGCGTCGATCCTCATGGAGAACGCCGTCGCTCAGGCGAAGGAGAAGCAGAAGGCTACGACGGCGGCTCCGGTTGCCGCGCAGCCTCTCAAAGGACTCGAGCCTTGGCGGAGCCTTGCCACTCCCCACCCCGATGTCGCCGCCGGCCGGTACCGCCAGGCGGAGTTCGCGGCGGACTTGGCGCAGGTCGCCCGGGGTGAGGGCGCCAAGGAGTACGTCGACCCCCGCGAGTTCTTCGCGCGGACGTACCTCACCGAGGGCCTCCGGCTCCTCCTGACCGGCGCGCTGCGGCGCCTGACGGCGACCGGTGGAGAGTCGGTCGTCGACCTCCAGACGACGTTCGGGGGCGGCAAGACCCATTCGATGCTGGCGCTCTGGCACCTCGTGGATCCCTCGACTCCGGTCACGAGCCTGCCGGGGCTCGAAGGCGTGATTACCGAGGCGAAGGTCTCGGCGCTTCCGAAGGTCACCCGGGCAGCGATCGTTGGAACCGCGCTCTCCCCCATCACCCCGCGGACCATCGAAGGAACCGAGATCCGCACGCTCTGGGGTGAACTGGCCTGGCGTCTCGGAGGCGCAGCGGCGTTCGCGACCATCGCTAAAGCCGACCGTGCCGGCGTGCCTCCCGGCGCCGACGCGCTCCGCTCGCTCCTCGCCGCCCACGCCCCCGTCGTCGTGCTGATCGACGAATGGGTCACGTATGCCCGGTTGCAGTGGGGCAAGGACGACCTTCCGGGCGGCACCTTCGACGCTGCCTTGTCGTTTGCCCAGCAGCTGACCGGCGCCGTGGATCAGGTTCCGGGCGCACTCCTCGTCGTCTCTCTCCCGTCGTCGGCCATCGAGGTCGGTGGCGAGGGTGGCCAGAAGGCGCTCGCATCGCTCAAGCACGTCGTCCACCGCGTGGACGCGCCGTGGCGGCCTGCTGCTGCGCAGGAGTCCTTCGAGATCGTCCGGCGGCGTCTCTTCGAGCCGCTGACAGCGGAGGCGGTCAAGGGACGCGACGAGGTCGCCCAGCGGTTCGGCGAGCTGTACGCCCAGCACCAAGGCAGCTTCCCTGCCGAGACCAAGGAGAAGGCGTACCTCGATCGACTCCGGAACTGCTACCCGATCCACCCCGAGCTCTTCGATCGGCTGTTCGACGACTGGTCAACGCTCGAGCGATTCCAGCGGACCCGCGGTGTGCTGAAGTTGATGGCAGCGGTCGTCCACGCGCTGTGGGAGAAGCAAGACGGAAACTTGCTCATCTGGCCGGCTTCCATCCCGCTCGATGACGCGATGGTCCTTCCGCAGCTGACGCAGTACCTCGACGATAGTTGGCAGCCGATCATCGAGACCGACGTCGACGGAGCCTCATCGTTGCCGCTGCGGCTCGATCGAGAGAACGCCGGGACGTACGGTCGCTACTCGGCCGCCCGTCGAGTGGCACGCACCGTCTTCCTCGGCTCAGCGCCGCTGCCGGCTGCCGCGAACCGTGGGATAGACGATCGGCGGATCCTGCTCGGCTCCGTCCAGCCCGGCGAGACACCGGCGACCTTCGGCGACGCCCTTCGCAAGCTCGCGGGGCAGGCGACATACCTGTACGAGAACAGTGGTCGCTACTGGTACGCGACGCAGCCGTCCGTCAACCAGCTCGCCCGCGATCGCGCCGAGCAGCAGGCCGACGACCGGGTCGAGATGGAGATCGAGCGCCGGCTCAAGCTCGCGCTCGCCGACCGCGGCCCGTTCGCCCGTGTCCATCCGTCGCCGAAATCGGGCTCGGACGTGCCGGACGAGGACGAGGTCGCGCTGGTCGCGCTCGGCCCCGAGTACCCGCACGACGCCAAAGCCGCGGTGTCGAAGGCCATCACCGCAGCCGGCGAGATCCTTGCCTCACGTGGCGCCGGCCCCCGCACGAACCAGAACATGCTCGTCTTCCTCGTTGCCGACCACCTCCGGCTCGCCGAGCTGACAACGGCGGTTCGCGAGTACCTCGCCTGGAGCTCGATCGTCGACGACGGTGAGGCCGGCCGACTCAATCTCGATGCGTTCCAGCGGAACCAGGCCAAGTCGCAGCGCGACGGCGCCGACGAGACATCCCGCGCCCGGATTCCCGAGAGCTACCAGTGGCTCCTAGTGCCGGAGCAAGCTGACCCGCTGGCGAAGGTGGGGGTGCGCCCGGTCAAGGTGTCCGGATCAGACCCCCTGGCCGTCCGCGCCGGCGCCAAGCTCCGCAACGAGGAGCACCTGATCACAAAGTTCGGGAGCGTGAACCTCCGGCTAGTGCTCGATGGCCTGCTCAAGGAGAAGTGGAGCGCCGACCGCGCCTTCGGCCTGAAGCAGCTGTGGAGCTGGTTCGCTCAATACCCGTATCTGCCGCGCCTCAGGGACATCTCTGTTCTCGAAGGAGCTATCCGTGACGGCTCGTCGAGCCTGCTGTGGCGGTCGGAGACCTTCGCCTACGTCGCGGCTCAAGAGGCCCCCGGCGAGTACCGAGGGATTGTTGCCGGGCGCATCGCCGATACCCCGGTCACTTCCACGAGCCTCATCGTCGATGGCTCCGTTCTGCCGGACCCGTTGCCAGGCGTAGAGTCCCCGAAGCCGCCCCAGCCATCTCCACAGGCTCCGGTAGGCCGGGTACGACGGTTCCACGGCGAGATCGCGCTGTCAGACGCGCGCCGACCCACCCCGGAGTTCACCAAGATCGTTGACGAGGTCATCGATCGCCTCGCCCAGCAGACAGACGTTCGATTGCGCGTCACCGTCGAGATCGAAGCCGAGCATAGGGCTGAAGACGGCTTCACCGACGACACCGTCCGAACCATCTCTGAGAATGTCAAGACCCTGCGCTTCAAAGAGTTCGGCTGGGACAAGGAGTAGCGGATCAAAAGCGATGATGGCGGTCTGCTAGCTGGCTCGTATCCACCGGCCAGCTACTTGGTGCGCTCAGCCCCGGCTTGGGCAGACGAGCCATTCATGCGAGTCGCTTCAGGGTCGACCGGTTTCGCTCCGAGACGCACCTCATGTTCGTCGACACTATGGAAGCATCGTGATCGGGAGCGCGATCCCCGGACCCTACCCGCCGAGGTCAGCCTCGTCCAGCCTGCGAAGGTCGGTCTCGATATCCCTCTCACGTCCCTGCGCCTCGAAGTTGTCAGCGATGCTGTCGAAGACCTCGGCAACATGCGGCCAGCGGTCGCGAAACGCGACCGCTCGCCCCCGGTACTCTGATGCTAGTTCGCGTTCGGGCTCGCCACCGGCGGTCGGGTCGCGCACCTGCCCACCACGGCTATTCACCGCCTCCGTTTGAAATCCTTGATCGATTCCTGTTGAGCGGGTCTCCTCCATCAGCTGACGGACAGCCGTGTGCGGACGGCGGCCGTCCGATCCTGGAGGCGAGTGCCTGCGACTGGCGGACGCATACTGGAACGGTGCCCGCACCCCCGCCACTTCCGTCCTGGACACGGCTGCTAGAGCCGGTTCCCGGTTCTGCGGTCTGGGCTGCCGACCGCTTACCAGTTTGGTCGGTGTCCATCGAACTGGCGGTGTGGACGGGTCCGGAGTCTCTCGAGAGCGATAAGAACAAGTCGTCGCACTGCGGCAAGGGGCGAGCCCTCGTCGTGGAGCGTGACGGTCGCTACAGCTGTAGCGAGGTCGAGATCGTCCGCCGTCTCTTCGACGCGGATGGCTGGACGGCAGGCTGGGTCCAGCCATACGTCTGCGGGCGCCTGTCCTGGGGCAACTGGATAATGCCAGTCGCCACCGAAAACGAGCGGCTGCGTCAACACCATCGGCTTAACCCTGCGCAGGTCGCCCGCTTCCGCGGATCCTCGGAGGCGGCCGTGCGCGGTCATCCCGACGTGATCGCATGGCGCGACGACGAAACGATCTTCGTGGAATTCAAGAGCCTCTTTGACGTCGGACTGAACCAGAACCAAGTGGACTGGTTCAGGGCGGCGAAACGGCTTGGTTTGGCGACGGCAGCGAACTACGTGATCGCGAACCAGTGGGTCAGTCCGGGCGCCATCTAGCGAGCGGGATTGGCGGCTCGGCAAGGCGCGCCGCGTGCGGTGGGCCAGACGGCTGATGGCGAGGAGCTGATGGGCTCGGGTCCTTGCAAAAACCTGTTAACGTAGACCAACAGATAGGAGTAGGCTCAGATGGTCATGGGCACACAGGAAGCGGCGGTTCGGTACGGCGTCCACCCGGAGACCCTCCGACGTTGGATCGCTCGCGGGCTGCTGCCGGCGACTCGGGTCGGTAACGCCTGGGTGCTCGAAGCCAAGGACGTCGAACGGCTGCTCGCGAACCCGCCGAAGCCGGGCCGGCCGACCAAGGCCACCCGCGGCTCGCGGCGTCAGTAGGGAGGCGAGTCGGGTGGCGATACCCCGCGGCATCACCGGCGACGACGTCCGGCAAGCCATAGGTGAGTACGACCGGGGCGTGAACCACGGGTTCGGGCCCTCCACCAGGTACGACCTCGTGTTCCTTGGCCGACGCTACCCGCCGAAGGCGATCGTGGGGCTCGCGGCATCGAGAGCGAACGGCGGTCGGCGGCTGACTCCGGCCGACTTCGTGGGCGGGGTCGGGTCCGGCGCCGCTAACCAGGTGTTGGAACAGCTGTACTACATCGTCGTCGGCAAGGGCCAGCCGATGCCACGGACCGTGGAAGGCCGAAGCCTTCCAGGCACCATCCCGTCCGGCGGGCCATACCGCGGGCATGACATCTTCCACCACCGCGACACCCGCGAGTGGTCGACGGTCCTGCAGGGTCATCGGAGACGAACGTTCCGCAACGACCGGGGTGGGCTCACGGGAGTCATCGACGAACACCTCGACGGATCTCCCGCCCCCTCCCAAGCGCGCCAGGCGGGGGGAGGCGACTGGTCACCGATCGAGAACGAACGCATCGTTGCCGACTATGTCGAAATGCTGCGGTCCGAAGCTGCCGGCATACCTGTGAACAAGGCTGCACACAACCGTCAGCTACTACCCGCCCTCGACGGCAGATCACGAAGCGCCGTCGAGTGGAAGCACAGGAACATCAGCAGGGTCATGTCCGACCTTGGGCTGCCAGCCATCAAGGGCTACCTCGAGGCTGGGAACATCCAGCATTCGCTTCGCGACGAGGTGCAACGGCAAGTCGGAGATGGATCACTCATCGAAGCGGCTGTTACGGCGGGGATTACCGCGGTCGACACCAGTGTCCCGGCTGTAGCCGACGCCGCGCCGATGCTGCCGACGTTGGTCGACCCGCCAGCCCCGATCGTCTCGAAGCTGCAGAACCCAGGATCACCCGCCGGACGGAAGATCGACTACGGCATCCTTCAAGCGGAGAATCGGGCGCTCGGGCAGCGAGGCGAGAGAGTCATCGTCAACCTAGAGCGACAGAGGCTGACTGAAGCCAGGCGACCTGACTTGGCGGAGAGGATCAGCTGGGTCGCTCGGGTCATCGGCGATGGACTCGGCTACGACGTTCTGTCGTTCGACACGGACGGCACCGAGCTTCACGTCGAAGTCAAGACCACCAAGTTCGGTGCCTATACCCCGTTCTACCTCACGGCCGCCGAACTGGCCGTCTCCAAGGACGATCCCCACTTCCGCCTGTACCGCCTGTTCGACCTCGACGGCGACCCGCGGTACTTCGTTCTAACGGGAAGTCTCACGGGTGTCCGCCTCGAGCCCGTTTCATACCGTGGCTCCTTCACGGCTACCGACCCCGACCCTTTCGACGCGGGTACTGGTGGTGAGCCGACATGAAGTGGGAGGAGTTCCACGACGACTGGTGGGACGAGCGCCGTCAGCCGCAGCCAGGCGACCTGGAGACGGCCTGGGACGCGCTGTGGGAAGCGATGCCCAGCGGCTGGACGGTGGGCAAGCCGCAGCAGGACCTCGTCTCCAAGCAGTGGACTGCCAGCATCGTGCTGGTGACCGGCGGGACGTCGAGGATCGGGCACATGCCGAGGTGGTCTCGGCCCAGGCGCCGACTGAGGCGACCATGCTCGTCGAACTCGCGCGATGTCTCGTCGCATACAGCGAGGGAAGGGTGCCGAAGTGAACCGACGCACGAACCTGCCTCGGACCTTCGACGAACTCGTCGGGCTTGCTGGCGAGTCCATCGCCAGCCACGTCGCGGGTGCCATCGCGGAGATGCGGGCAGCCAGTGGCACCAGGCGGTAATCACCAAGATGCTGCACCTCAAGCGCCCGTCCCTGGTCCCGGTGCTCGATAGCCTGGTCATCGATCAGCTCGGTGGCCGTGGAAGAGCGTCGAACAGGTGTTGGAGCATCTGCGGTCAGTCGGTCGGTCGAACCGCGACGCACTCCGCCCAGATCCAAGCGTCTCGTGAGTCTGGCCAGCTACGACCAACGACCCAACGAGCGCACGACAGTCCGCATCCTGGACGCCCTGCTGTGGTCGACCCATCCCGCTTCCGTGCTGTACCCGCTCCTCGCCAGGTGGCGGACGACACTCGCGGTGCAGCCACTCGCGTGAGCAGACAGTTCGGCTTGACTGAGCTGTCGCAGCTTGCTCCGGGTGACAGCGGCGTACAGCGCGCCGCAGAGACCGTCCTGCTAGCCGCTCTGGCCGTCGAGCTTGGGCTCACCTTCGGGCTCGGCAAGCGGGTGATGCCCGAAGGCACCCGGGTCGAGCTCGACGCCATCTCCGAGGAGCCGCCGGTCCTGGTCGAGGCACGGTCGCATCAGGGACCGCCGAAGTCTGCTCAAAAAGCACACGGTCATGACCGACGCACTGAAGCCCGTGTGGGCCGAGGCGGTACTCTTCCCCGGCGGCGCGCAGAAGATCCTAGCGTTGGCCGACGAGGAGGCCGCTGCCCACTACCGCGGCGCGAGCTGGATGTCCGCGGCGCTCGTC